>Ga0068856_100007523_pt1 | contig 10634 bp, 4 predicted proteins | sample KBSCornC62_FD_66595 | JGI IMG/M metagenome (GOLD analysis project Ga0068856, IMG submission 66595) | Corn rhizosphere microbial communities from Kellogg Biological Station, Michigan, USA - KBS Corn C6-2 | ecosystem: Host-associated > Plants > Roots > Rhizosphere > Soil ... | reverse complement strand
CCGAGTTCGAGCAGCAGTTCCGCCTGCTCGCGCACGTGGAACAACGCGCCGGGCGAAACGTTGCCGCCGACGACGTCGTTGCGGCTCATCTCGTCGATCGCGCGCGTCGCCAGATCCAGACGCTCCTGCGCCAAGTAGTCGTTGCTGAGATTGTATTTCGCGTACGTACGCATGCCCTGCGCGGCGAGGCGGTCGGACTCTTCCAGCAGGCTTTCGCTGAGCGCCGTCGCTGCGGCGTAGTCGCCGCGTTGCGACATCGCCAGCGCGATATTTTCGCGCGCGCGGTAGTGCGCGTGCAGGTAGGCGACGCCCGGCGCGCGCGCCTCGCGCTCGATGCGTTCGAGTTCCGGCAGCGCCTCGTCGATCTGGCCCTGGAACAGCCGCTGGATCTGTACCGTGATTTCGGCCTCGAGCAATTCCGCGCTGTGCGGCGCGAGGAACGCCCGATCCGCCTCCAGCGCTGCCGCGTATTCGCGCCGCGCGCGCGAAATCTGCTTGAACGAGAAGAACAGCTCGCCGATCGCGTCGTGCAGCTTGGCGCGCACGCGCGGACTGTCGGCGAACTCTTCGTCCACGCGGCTCGCCGCGCTCAGCAGCACGTCGTGCGCACTTTGCGGCGCGCCCTGCGTGTTGAACGGATTGGCTGAGGCGAAGGTCGAAATCAGGAAATCGTTTTCCGCCGCGGCGTCCTTGGCTTCCTGGTCCGCGCGCGCAAGCGCCTGGCGCGCGACGTTCGCCTGGTCCAGGCTGAAAATCGCCGCGCCCAGCAGCAGGCCGAGCACGCTCGCCGCCATGCCGAGCGAGAGCGCGTGGCGCTTGAGGAACTTGCCCGCGCGGTACGACCACGCGTCCGGGCGCGCGCGGATCGGCGCGCCATCGAGGTGCCGGGCGACATCCTCGCGCAGCATCGACACCGCGCTGTAGCGCCGCGCCGGGTCCGAACGCAGCGCGTGCGAGACGATGCAGTCCAGGTCGCCGGCCAGTCGGTTGCGCAACGCGCGCGGCGTGGCGGCGCGCGGCGCGGCACGGCGCGTCGCATCGTTTTCGGCGAACGTCGCCGACGGCGGCCGCGCCGTACCGTCGACGCGGAACTGCGGACGCGTGCCGGTGAGGAGCTCATGCAGCAGCACGCCGAGCGCGTACACGTCGGTCGCGGTCGTGACCGGACCGTGCGCGAATTGCTCCGGCGCCGCGTAGCCCGGCGTCAACCGGCGGTATTCGGTCCGCGTCGCATCCTCTTCCCCGCCCGAATCGTCGATCAGCTTGGCGATGCCGAAATCGAGCAGTTTCGGCGTGCCATCCTGCCGCACAAGAATGTTGTTCGGCTTCAGGTCGCGATGCACCACCAGCGCCTGGTGCGCGAACTGCACCGCTTCGCAAACCTGCAGGAACAGGCGCAGGCGCGCGTCGATATCGCAGAAATGTTCGTCGCAGAAGCGCGTGATCGGCTCGCCCGGCACATATTCGAGCGCGATCCACGGCACGCCCTCTGCGGTCAGACCGCCGTCGAGCAGACGCGCGATGTGCGGGTGTTCCAGTCGCGCCAGGATGCGGCGCTCTCGCGAGAAGCGCTCGCGCTCGAACGGATCGAGCATGCCGACGCGCATGACCTTGATCGCGACCGCGCGCGCCGCCTCGCCCTCGCCGCATTCGGCGCGGTAGACGCTCGCCATACCGCCTTCGCCGATCAGTTCAAGCACGCGGTACGGATTCGCCCGATCGATCAATTCCGGCAGCGGCGAGCGTTCCAGCAGCAGCGCGCCGTAGTCGCTGCCCGGCCGGTCGAGGAGCCCCGGCGCGTGCGCGTCGCGCAGAAGTTGTTCAAGCCGCACGCGCAGCGACGCGTCCGGCACGTGCCGCGCGAGCCAGCTCGCGCGCTCGGCCTCCGGAACCTCGAACAAATCGTCGAGCAGTGGCGACAGCTCGCGCCACTCGCGCTCGATGGTGGCGTTCACTGTACGCTGTCCAGGTATTGATGCAGGAACGCCCGCGCCTTGCGCCAGTCACGCACGATGCTGCGCGGCGCGACGTCCAGCACGTCGGCGCATTCGTCGACGGAGAGTCCGGCAAAGAAGCGCAGCTCGACCACTTTGACCAGACGCATGTCGAGCAGGCCCAGGCGCTGCAGCGCGTCGTCGAGCGCGAGCATCTCGGCCGCGACGAAATCGACCGGCAGCTCCGCCGCCTGCCAATCCACGACGTCGGCGCATGGCCCGCCGCGCTTGGCCGAACTGCGGCGGCGCGCGTGATCGATCAGGATGTGCCGCATCGCCGTCGCCGCGTAGCCGTAGAACTGCGCGCGATCCGACCACAACGCCGCATCCTGGCTGGCGAGACTGATGTACGCCTCGTGCACCAGCGCCGTCGTGTTCAAGGTGTGCGCCATCGATTCGCCGCGCAGCTGGCGGTGCGCCAGCGCGCGCAGCCTGTCGTAGACCTGCGGGAACAGCTGCCCCATCGCGAGCTCGTCGCCGAAGCTCGCGCGCAGCAGCAGGTCCGTGATGGCGTTGTCGGGTTCTTGCATAAGAAAAGCCGAACTCTCGCACCCGCAGGGATCGCCTGCTGTGCCTGCCGTCACATCTGGAATCGGAATGTCCGCGCGCGGTAAGCGTCGCTCGCGAACGTCGCCGGCGAATTGCCGAAGGCGTGCATTATCAGTATTCGATCGTTAAATCCAAGTTGCTGCGCAGCATGTCGTGAATAATCGCCGAGAGTTTCTACGCGCCTTTCGAACGGTCGTTTTGAAGACATCGTTTTATCCCGATGAAAGTGTTCTGGCGGGCATCGTGCGCGCTGTAGTTGGGATTGGGTTTGATGTAATCGTTTACTTCGAATGCGTAATACGGAATTTTGGGGGAGTTTGTGACATGGGGTGTTCTACGGGGCGATGTCGGTGCCTCAGCCTTCCTCATGGGTCGAGTACGGGCGAATTCATGATGGTCGGTGCCACGCCCGTCCAGGTACGCGCCTCAATGCGATAGCGCACTATGGGGCGGTCCTCGCCATAGCGCATGGACATCCACCAGCGGCCCAGACGGGTCCGCGTATGGAGCTGAAATCCGAGCTTGCGCAAGACACGCTGGACGCGTTCGTTATGCGCAAAACAGTCGGAATTTACCGCCCGCACACCGTTGACCGCGAAGGCCAAGGCGAGCAGCGCCCGTCCTGATTCCGCGGCGTAACCCCTGCCACTGTATGCCTCGCCGATGTGCCAGCCGAGCGTCGCGGCGCGTGTTCCAGGCTCGGCGAAAGCCAATGTGCAATTTCCCACCACTTCGCCCGTCGCCTTGATCACCATGGCGAGGCGAAAGCGACTGCGGTACGACAGTGACGGTGGGTCTATCGCGGATTGAAGCGCCAGCCGCATCCGGGAGGGGTCGCGCTGACTCTGCAGGATGAATGGCGCTGCCGACGGTTCCGCAAATTGAGCGACGAGCGTCCTGAGGTCCCGCGGCTGAATGTCGCGGAGCAGGAGGCGGGCGCAGTCGATTTTTAGCATTGGGGGCTGGGACGAAGGTGCCGTGCGGGGCTGCCCACACGCGCTCGAGCACGCGTGGTCGCGTGATTACGACGTTGATGATGTGCGCGCCTGCCTGTGTCAGCGGACGCTGCGTGCCTTGCTATCCCACGGGTAAATCCAGGCCCAGGTGCCACCGGTCGCCACTTTCACCTGCATTCAGCAAAATAGCCTTGAAGTTGCCGAATTCCTGGAACAGTGCCCGCCAATCTTCTATTTGGTCCGAATGCGCTCGCACATATCGCTCCATCGTGTCAAACCACTCGATGCCATCGGCGACGCGGAACCAGGGGCCGGAACTCACTTTTTGAGACCCCAGGTCGTCTTGCAGAAAATCTTCCACTTCGGACCCGAAAAAAGAGTCAAGGTAAAATGTCTCAAGACGAACTGCCGCGTCATTCAGGACTTTCCATGCGCGCGCTAGAACGCGACCATGTCGTCGTACACATCCCTCTTGATCCCGCAGAACGGTGACCAGTTGCAGTTTCGACCTAACCAAGTGCATCAACACGAGATTTCCTTACGACAATTCTGTACGCCAGCCACGCTTGAAAGACTTCACGGCCCAAAAAAACAGTTCCAAAGACGAACGCGAACAGGCATACGATGACTGCGGACGCTCGATCACCGAGCGAAGCCATTCGCAAGTAGGTGATCGTCACGGTGACACCGGTCCAGACTATTGGCCCTAGCACGACGAAACAAATGATTGCGGTCTCTTTGGCCAGCCCACCAGTTCTACCGCCAACACTCTTACCGAGCACGCACCAGCGGAGTTTTATGGCACTGACTACGTTGCACCAGACAACCAGCAGGACCAGATATGCGATGTAGAAAGAGAATGTCACTCTACTAACCTCGCCACGTTCGAGAGATCGCTAGAAGTAAGCATCCGCTCCAAAGCCTACGTCTCTCATCCGGGCTCTCCAAGAAATATCTCGGCCAAGGGAACGCAATTCCGTTTGAAGGCTAGACAGCGAGAGTGGCGCAAATGGCGGGATGCCCAATGGCTGCTAGCCGCAGGAGAGGCAAGAATCGCCACGCGGATCCTACGATCATTAGCTTCACGAGCTAGTTCACACAAATGAGGTGCGCTACGCCAGGAGTTGCAGATACCGCAACTCCAATAGAGGATCATTCATTGCCGCCAGAACAGGCCAAACCTGCTCCAAGCACAGGCCAAAGTCCACGACGCGCTCAAGCCGCGCGTCATACGGAATATTGACATTGACGCTCCATTGAATTTCGCGCCCCTGACAAAGAAGTGCCCTCCAATCTCACTGTCCTCATGGACGAGAAGAAATCCATAGCTTGGTGTAGCCAGGGGGTCGAGTTCAGAAAACCAATCGGCTACTCGTGACAAATCAGCATCGGGCAAGCAGTCCTACTCAGCTCTTGAGAAATTCTCAGGCGTGAGTAAAGAAACGCTTCCGTCCAAGTCCCTCCCCCATCCGTTTTCCGAAAACGCCTTCCAAAGTCTCGATGGAACTACTTGCTCCCTGAATCGCACAAAAATACTTGCGTCGGTACTCATATCAGTCACACCGCTTCAAAGTGAGGTATGCCCCAATATTCCACCCAGTCCCTTATCTCACCTGGAATAGCGAGTGGATCGCGTCGCCGAGTTCGAATCGAGCACCGTGCCTTTCTGGTACAGCAGTCCACGGCGTCGAGCGGCGCCAGCGGGCTGGTCGTGCCGGCGCGCGGCGTGAACGTCAGCGGGAACACGCTCGGGTACTGGCCCGTGGCGCACACCGGGTCGACGTCGAACTGGTGCACCTTGCCGTCAGCCAGCGGCACGGACACCACGCACTTTCCCATCGGACGGACGCAAAGGTGATCAGGTTTGGTTGCTAACGATGGCGCCAGAGAAAGCGCACTCTGACCCCAATTACGCGGCCCCCACTTACCCGCCCCCCCAATTTTCCGACCGGGGTCAGCGCCACAATCAGGCTTGTCCTTTTGACATGAAAGTGAAAGTTGCCATCGGCGAATGGTAGGCCCATTTCTTCGCTTCTAGCCCGAATATTCTATTTCTTCAAGGCTATAAGAATCTCCCGGAGAAGATCGTTGTTGACCTCAAGCAGCTCTATCGTCCTGTCCTGATACGCCATCGAACGTTCTAATGAATCTTGATGCTGTTTTCTCTAGGCGCCGCATCTGCTCAACAGCAGCACCGCAGGTTTCAGCCAATCTCTTCCGCTGCTGCAGCCCAAGCAGAATACTAACCAAATACGCCAGAAAGAATGACCCAATGACGATAATCAAAACATTCAGAAGGAAAGACACAGTGTAGCCCTCCATGATTATCCATCGAGTTCACTGGTGTTTCAGCAGGCGGCGAAACCTAAGGCTAATTCGGTTCCTTCAGCAGTTGAACTGGAATGCCGGCTCAGCACCTAAAGCCAATTCATAAACTCTGGGTTGGGGCTCTGCCATGGACACCTCTCACTTAAAATGATACGTCCATTCATCCAAAGGTAGGGGGTGCCGAATGGGCGCTTGATCGATTCTTGCGATGCTCAAAAGCTCACGACTGACCGCCCTTATCTCCTCCCATTCAGGACCTTCCTTGAAGTCGGCTGAGGAATCCTTGCCTACTACGCCATTTATCGCTGCATCCAACCGACTCGAAAGTCTGTGCGCTTCTGGGAAATGATCAGTGAAGAACCCCAAGTAGTTTTGCATCGCGTTTATCAAGGCCCTTAATGGGCCAGCCGGCATTCCTCGATACTCGGGGAGGGGCCCGAGAATCTCGAGTTGCTTCGGCAACGGAAGAGCAAGAAACGAGACCATGTCCACTTGGATTGGTTGCGCAGTATTCATGACATTGCTTTCAGCCTGGAGTCCATTTCATCACATGGTAGTGGTAAGAGCTATTCGTCGAATCGGGCCACGCGTCAACCTCTTTCTTCTTGTTCACACCCGTACCATTGCCGCGATCAGAATGCCACGGATGAATATCCATTCGGAATAGCTCGCGCAACTTACCCATTTCTGCGCCGAACCCCATAAGCTGACCATACGTTCCGGATGGCGCACCAAAAACCATCTTTACAGGAATTTTTAGTTTTTTTCCGCGAATCGTAAACTTGACGCTCAAGCCACTTGACACTGGCACAAATAGCCCGGTACCTGCGAAGGGATTCGGCATGTAAATCAAGAATGCCTTGAGCGATTCGTTTTGACTTGAACGAATGTAACCTCGAGCCCAGTCCATCGCGCCGACACCGACACCACGTAAGCTATTCCACATGAATTTTTCCACGGCATCGTATTTGTCGATTTTGGGGAACCCTGAGGCGCTCGTGACAATGGCGTCAATCTCTGCCGATTGAGCAATACGCGCTATCTCACCACCCAAGTTCACAAAATCAACAAACGCCTGCATTCTCTGATATATATTCAACAGACCGGAAGCATATCTGACAACGTTTGCAAGAGATGATTGAATACTGGACGCGACGCTCTCCTCCGTCAACGTGGCGGCGGCACCCGACGGATCTTTGAATCCAACTGGATCGCCATTCCCAAAGACATATTTGTTCTGCGTTATCGGCACTGTATCAAGACCGCCTAATGCATCTGGTAGAAGAAATCTGCCCGTGTTCGGGTCAAACCATCGCATTCGCAGATAGACCAGCCCCGTGTCAATGTCTGACCATTCGCTGGCGTACCGGTAAGGGTTGCTATCTGCTCCGACGGACTCGGCGTTATTGCCCCATGCATCGTACCCATACGTCTGGGTCGCGGATGCAGCCGAGTCGGTCAGGGCCACCACCGACCCATGCCCATCATGCTCGAAATAGCTCTCGACCCCGCCTTTCGTCCGCTCCAGCAACTCATCCCCGTATGCAAAGCTCGCCGACACATGCCCGGCGTCATCGTACTCGGCAACAATCTGTGCAAAAGCGAGGTTCGGATCGACCAGGTAATGCGTCGTCGTCTTCGTTCCGCCAGGCGGCGTCTTGCTGGTGCTGTTGCGATTTCCGTCGGCGGCGTACGCGTACTCGATCTTCGTCCCATCCGGCAGGGTCACACCCGTCAACTGATGCAACGCATTGAACGCGTAGCTGGTCGTCTGTCCATTCTGGGTCTTGGTCGCAAGTTCGCCGTTCGTATTCCAGGTGTACATCGCCGCGCTGGCGCCAGTGATCGCCGTTAGCCGGTCCGTGACATCATACGTGTAGCTGCTCGCCTGCCCGTCCGCATTCTGTGTCGTGCGGTTGCCCACCGCATCGAGCGTCCAGCTTGTGCTGTGAGCCGGGTAGTCGCGCGACTCACCCGTCAGCTTGCCTGCGCCGTCGTAGATGTACGTGATGTGCCGGGTCTGACCGTCCGGGCCGACGTAGGTCAGGGCAGTGCGCTGTCCGGCGGCGTTCAGCGTGTAGATTCCTTGATCGACGATCGCGTTGGCGGCGGTGCTGTGTGTCGCCGTCCAGGTCAGCAGCCGCCCATTGGCATCGTACGCGTACTTCGTCACGATCCCATTCGGATCGTCACGCTCGATCTTGCGGTTGGCGGCGTCGTAGGTGTAGGTGAAGGTCTTGCCATTGACCGTGACGACCTTGAGATTGCCGTTGTCGTCATACGTGTAACCGACGGCCTGGCTTTGGCCGTCGGGCGTGGTCAGCGTGATGCCCGTCTTCTGTCCCGCCGCATCGTAGTCGTAGTGCAGCTTGGCGCCGTCCGGCTCCAGTATGTCGGTCAGGCGATCGCGGGCGTCGTAGCTGTACTTGATCGTTTGCGCGACCCCGTTCTGGGTTTGGGTCCGCGTCGCAACCTGCCCGCTCAGCGTGTACGTCGTACCGATCACCGTGCCGTCGGGATAGCGTTCCGTCGTGACCCGATCCGAGGTGTCGTAGTTGAACGCCGATGCACCGCCGGCATAATCCGTCTTGTTCGTCAGCCGGCCGACCACGTCGTATGCCATCGTCTCGTAGCGGTTGTCCGGCAAGGTGTGGCTGGTCGCTCTGCCGAGTTCGTCGTAACCCCACGCCGTCACGTGGCCCAGCGCATCGGTCTGCGTGGACTTGTCGCCCAACTCGTCATAGCCGTACTTCGTGATGTTGCCCAGTGCATCCGTGACCTGTTTCAGCCGGCCGCCGGCGTCATAGCCATACTGCACCTTCCGATTCATCGGGTCGCTGTCGCTGGTCTTGCGGCCGGCGGCGTCGTAGCCGTAGGCGGTCGCGGTGCCGTCGGGCCACACGGTCTGCGTCTTGCGATTGCCGGCGTCGTAGACGTATTGCGTGCTTTGGCTCAGCGCGTCGGTGACGCTCGTGAGTTTGCCGGCGGCGTCGTAGGCGAAGGCCGTGGCGTTGCCGTTCGGGTCGGTGCTTTGCGTCTTGCGGCCGGCCGCGTCGTACTGGAACTGCACGCTGCGGTTGAGTTCGTCCGTGGACGCCGCGACCTGGCCGGCGGCGTCGTAGGTCGTGGATGTTGTCGTGCCGTCCGGGTTCGTTAAGGTACTCGGCCGGTTTAGCGCGTCATACGCCGTCTTCGTCGTGCGGCCTGCACGATCGATCTGCGTGCTCGTGTTCCCGTCGGCGTCGTAGCTTGTGGATTCACTGGTGCCGTCGGGGTAGGTTGTCTTCGTCGCCCGCCCCGTCGCATCGTAGCTGTAGCTCGTGACCCGCCCCAGCGCATCCGTCTGCGTCGCGATCTGCTTCTGCGCGGTCCACGTGCTCTGCGTCGTGTTGCCGAGCGCATCGGTCGTGCTCAGCACGTTGCCGTCGGCGTCGACCATGCTGGTCGTGGTCAACGTCTGCGTCGCGCCGTTGACGATCCGCGTCTTGGTCGTGCTGATCAGGTGGCCCGCACTGTCGTAGGCGTATTTGGTGACATTGCCCAGCGGATCCGTTTCCTGGATCTTGCGACCCTGGCTGTCATTGACGTAGTACGTCGTATTGCCCGTCGGGTCCGTCATCTGCGCCAGCTGATCGAACTGCGCACCGCCCCAGCCGAAGCGCGTCGTGTTGCCCATCGGGTCGACGATCGCCTTGAGCATGCCCGGGTCGGTGTACCCGAACTGCGTGGTGTGGCCGAGTTCGTCCGTCGTCGCGAGCAGGTTCTGAGGAGTATGGTTCCCCATCATGGTGTAGAAGTTCCACGACTGGCTGGTGGTGTGGCCGAGCGCGTCCTTCGTCCCCAGCACGGTTCCCGACTGCGTGTCGTAGACCGTCGTGGTGGTTCTGTCGAGCGGATCGGTGGTCGTCAGCTGATTGCCGTAGCTGTCGAACGTGGCTTTCGTCGTGTTACCGACCGCATCGACCGTCTGCGTGATATTGCCCTGATCGTCGAACGTGTAGACGGTCGTGTTGCCGTTGCGATCGGTCACCTTCTGCGTGTGGCTCGGCAGGTCGCGCTGGCTGAGATCCACCTTGTTGCCGAGGGCGTCGTACTGGGCGATGAGCTTGCCGGTCGCGTCGTATTCGTTTCTGAGCTGTTGCGTTCCCGAAGCATCCGTGTAGCTCGTCAGCAAATGCGCGAGCGCCGCCGGCGCCGCCGCGTACTGGTTGCGCGACACCTGGTTGATGGGACTGGTGATGTTGTCCAGATCGCCCGCCAGCGTGTAGGCGTATTTCACGGTGCGCCCGGCCGGATCGGTGACCTGTGTGATGCGTCCCTTGGCGTCGCGCGCGAACTGGATCGCGGCGCCGTTGCTGCTGGTGATGCCGCTTTTCGCGATCGTCAACACCTCGCCGTTCGGATCGGTGATCTGCACGATCTGGAACGTGTTCGCGCCGTCGCCGCTTTGGATGACGTACTGGTAGTTGTCGAGCGTCGTGAGCTTGTATTGCAGCGAATCGAACGCGTCGCCCGAGTTCGAATCGAGCACCGTGCCGTTCTGGTACAGCAGGTCCACGGCGTCGAGCGGCGCCAGCGTGCTGGTCGTGCCGGCGCGTGGCGTGAACGTCAGCGGGAACACGCTCGGGTACTGGCCCGTGGCGCACACCGGGTCGACGTCGAACTGGTGCACCTTGCCGTCGGCCAGCGCCACGGACACCACGCGCTTGCCCACCGGGCGGATGCAGAAGGTGATCAGGCTCGGTTGGTAGCTTTCCCACTGCTCGCCGAGGCGGCGGTTGCGCTGCAGCTGGATGTTTTGATAGCC
>Ga0068856_100007522_pt1 | contig 10634 bp, 8 predicted proteins | sample KBSCornC62_FD_66595 | JGI IMG/M metagenome (GOLD analysis project Ga0068856, IMG submission 66595) | Corn rhizosphere microbial communities from Kellogg Biological Station, Michigan, USA - KBS Corn C6-2 | ecosystem: Host-associated > Plants > Roots > Rhizosphere > Soil ... | reverse complement strand
TGTCCCGGCGGTCAGGACAATGGAAGCGAGCGGCAAAATCCAGCTAGAGGGCAATCGCATATACATGAGCTACTTACGTAACAATCGGCCTGTGCAAAACGCGGACTATGTTCCTGAGATGGTACTATCGCGAAAATCGTTGGGTCAATCTACCGAAAGCGTCCGCACAGGGGTTACTTTCGGAACAGGGCGGCGATATTACCACAGGCGCCGCGGACGAACTCTGGCGCGACCGCGGCTTTATCTCAAACGCGATTGGAGTCGCAACTTTTCGCCTTCCGGTCGTGTTTATAGAGAAGGTCCCAAAGGAACTTACGTATGAGGAGTGTAAAGATGAGTAAAGTACTCAACAAAGCAGTGTTGGTTTTGGCAGGCGCAATGGGAATGTCTGGACTCGCGATGTCGCAAGATGCCACTCCGCAAGCAGAACCAGCCCCACCCGCGAAAATGCAACATCAGCATGGGATGAATGGCGGCGATGCTGACAGCCGAATGGACCGGATGAGCCGCGAGTTGAACCTCACTGACGATCAAAAGGCTAAACTGAAGCCGATTTTCCAAAGTGAGTGGCAGGAAATGAAGCCTGTGCGTGAGGACTCGTCACTCTCGCAAGATCAAAAGCACGAAAAGATGAAGTCGATTCACGAAAAATATCGCGCTCAAGTTGAGGGCGTGTTGACCCCGGATCAGCAAGAGAAGTGGAAAAACATGCAATCGAACCGGATGCAACATGGTGGCATGAAGAAGAGCGGAGAAGCTCCTCAGAACTAAGGGGTAACCGCAAGTAAGTTGCGAATGCAAGGGCCGCCGACAAGGCGGCCTTTTTTATTGGTGAATTTTAATTGAGGTTGCCCCGCCGCTCTACGAGCAGACCATTCCGGCTAAAGCTTCGCGTTTCCTTCTCCGATGAACATTCTGGTGCGTGACCGCGTCCGCACTTAGTACCGAGAGGAAACTGTGGACGACCTGATTAAGGAATTCCTCGTTGAAAGCAACGAGAACCTCGATCGCCTGGACACGGAACTGGTGAAACTCGAGGGGACGCCAGACTCTCGCGAACTACTGGCCAGTATTTTTCGGACGATCCACTCCATCAAAGGGGCCTGCGGGTTTCTGGGATTTCAGAAGCTGGAAACCCTCACGCATGCCGGTGAAAATCTTCTCAGCAAACTACGCGATGGGAAGCTTGTTCTAACACCGGAGATTGGCAGTGCGCTGCTATCGATGGTGGATGCGATCCGAGAGATGTTGGCCGCCATCAACGTGACCGAGCATGATGGAGAAGATGCGCGCGTAGGGCTGATAGATCAGCTAAAGAAACTACTGGAACAGGAACCGGTCAGCGTAGCGACCTCGCGCCGAGCGATGGCGAGGGAAAACTGTGAGGAGTCGAAGCCAGAATCGAAGGTCGCCACTCCTGCAGCCGCGGGCCGCAGTAAGAAAACTCCTCATGTCGGCAAGCTCGGCGGCACTTTGGTCGAGCAGCGGCGCGTGAAACCAGAGGATGTCGCGAGAGCGCTGGAAGCTCAGGAAGGCGGTGACACCCGCCCCATTGGAGCGATTCTGGTTGGGCTTGGAGTGTTGAAGAGCGACGAACTGGCAGAGGCATTGCGCTTGATGGAAGAGCGCCGATCCAAGGCCACGAGTCAAGATTCCACCATCCGCGTACAAGTGACCTTGCTGGACAGATTAATGAACCTTGTCGGCGAGCTGGTATTGGCAAGAAATCAGGTTTTGCAGTATGCGGCACAGCAGAAAGACAACGCGTTTCTGGGAACCATACAGCAATTAAATCTGGTCACATCGGAGTTGCGTGAAGGCGTGATGAAGACACGCATGCAGCCCATCAGTCGGTTGTTTGACAAGGTGCCGCGCGTGGCGCGGGATGTCAGCGTGGCGTGCGGAAAACAAGTGCACGTCGATACTGAAGGCAAAGACACGGAATTGGATCGCACGCTGCTCGAGGCGATCAACGCCCCCCTCACCCATTTAGTGCGTAATGCTATCGATCACGGCATCGAGACGCCCGACAGTCGGGTACGAGCGGGGAAACCTCCTGAGGGCGTGGTGCGGCTCCGGGCGTCGCATGAAGGAGGGCAGGTTCTGATTGAGATCTCCGACGACGGCGCCGGGATCGACGTCGAAAAAATCAAGAGCAAAGCTGTTGAGAAGGGTGCGATCGGCGCGGATCAGGCAGCTCGAATGTCAAGCACCGAAGCACTAAACCTGATTTTCTTACCCGGCGTGTCGACAGCTGAAAAAGTGACGAATGTGAGTGGCCGCGGCGTTGGAATGGACGTCGTCAAGACAAACATCGAGCATGTGGGCGGCTCGGTGGAGATCCAGACGAAGTTGGGAGAAGGATCAACTTTCAAGATCAAGGTTCCATTGACGCTGGCGATCGTCCCGGCTCTGGTTGTGCGCAGCGTAGGACGCAGGTTTGCGATCCCTCAGATGAACCTCGTGGAACTTGTGCGACTCGATGCTGGACAGTCCGGAAGCGGTATCGAACTGGTACACGGCGCACCGGTTTATCGGCTACGTGGAAGATTGTTGCCGCTAGTCTACCTGGATCGTGAGTTGAAGTTACGCGAGGAAGAGCCAAACGGACAGAACATCTTGGTGCTGCAAGTGGATAGTCGACGATTTGGTCTGGTGGTCGATGAAGTACACGATACCGAGGAGATCGTGGTCAAACCGCTGGGTAAGCATTTGAAGGGAATTCGCGTGTACGCCGGCGCGACCATCATGGGAGATGGTCAACTCGCGCTGATTCTGGACGTGCCCGGATTGGCAGAAAGCGCAGGAATCAAAACGGAGAGTCCGGATGGGCAGACCATCAAAGCAAGTGCGCTCAACACGAAAGACACAGTTGAAAAGCAGAAGCTTGTGCTATTTGACGGAGCCAACGGGTCGCGGATGGCCATTCCATTGAACGCGCTGGCGAGGCTGGAAAAGCTTGCGGGATCGGATGTCGAACGCAGCGGGAATGAGTGGGTCGTACAGTATCGTGGCCAGATTCTTCCTCTGATTCACCTGAGCCGCGTTCTCGAAGTCCGCAGAGACGGGGGATTGGCCCCGAATGACACAACCTTTCCACCGCCAGGGTCGATCGATGTGCTCGTCATCCAGGAAAACGGGCGGTTGTTCGGGCTGATCGTGAACACAATCATCGATATCGTCGAAGACACAACCGAGGTACGAATTCCAGCCACAAGAGCAGGCGTTCTTTACTCGGCGGTGATTGGAGAACGTGTCACGGAAATGCTCGATGTGTCGGGCATTTTGCAAGCCCCAGAACAGGGAGTGGTGGAGAGAAGCAAGGCGATGGCGGTGGTGCCAGTGTGACGAAACAATTTTCCACCTTCTATCTCCAGCACCTGATGTTTGGGGTTGAGTCGCAAAACATTCAAGAGGTGTTGCGAACGGTCGAGTTAACTGAAGTACCTCTTGCCCCGAAAGCGATCGCAGGCCTTATGAACTTGCGCGGACAAATCGTTTCGGCTCTCGATTTACGACAGAGGCTCGAGTTGAATGATCGCCAGAAAGCCCACCCGTCGACCGGAGTCGTCATTCGAACCGTGGACGGATTGATGGGTTTACTGGTGGATGGAATCGGCGATGTGATGGACGTCGATGAATCCACGTTCGAGGAATCCCCGGAGACTCTGGCGCCGCAAATGCGCAGCGTGATCGTGGGAGTGCACAAGCTGAAAGGAAATCTGATGCACGTACTCGATACATCGAGTGTGTGCGACCTGAAGGGTTTACAGGACGCCAAGGCCTAGTCACACGGAGGAAGTGTCATGGTTGGCTTAGCGGATGTGAGGATCACTTGGAAGTTGAGGATGTTAGTCGCCATGGCGATCTTGGCCCTGGGCGCCTTCGCGTGGGTGTCATTTTCGACGTTGCGCGCGGTGGAGATCAATAGCCCGCTGTACTGGCAGATCGACGCTTCGATGATTCTTCAGGGCGACATCGCCCCGCCAACTTTGAACTTGGTTGAAGCGCGAATCCTGGTGTACCGGGCAATTCTTGAGTCAAACCGGGAGCGGCGAACACAACTTTTACAACAGATCAGTGACGTTCGGCAGACATTTGAAGATACCTACGAACGCGACGTGAAGAGGATCGCTGATGGTCCCATAAAGTCACAGCTGTCGGGGCCTGTCCGCAATATCGCAACGGAGTACTTTGACGAAGTCGATCGAGAACTTTCGCCGGCTTTGGTCAGCGGCGACAGTAAGAGGGCGGATCGATCGCGCGAGAGATTGTTAGCAATTGCGATTCGCCACAAGGCGGCAGTAGAAGAATTGGTGAAAACGGCGGATGAGTACGACAAGGCTTTGGAGGCGAGAGCGACCGATAACGTGAGATCGGGCACGTGGATGATGATGGCCGTTGCCCTTGGATCGGCGTTACTGATGGTGCTTACAGGTTGGATCATCGGCAGGGCTGTGTCCAATCCGTTAAGGCACATCGTCGCGAGATTAAAAGACATCTCGGAAGGCGAAGGCGACTTAACCAAAACGGTCGAAACACATGGCAGTGACGAGGTGGCCGAGGTGGCGTCGTACTTTAACAAGTTCGTGAGCAAGCTTCGTGACATGATCGGCTCGATCAGTGAAAACGCCCAACATGTGGCGAGTGCGAGCGAGCAGTTGTCGGCATCGAGTCAACAGATCACCGCGAACTCGGAAGAGACGTCCGCCCAGGCCACCGTTGTGTCGGAAGCCGGCGAACACGTGAACCAGAACCTGCACACCATTGCCACCGGCGCGGAACAGATGAGTGCCACCATTAATGAAATTGCCAAGAATGCTACCGAAGCTGCTGCGGTGGCGGCCCAAGCCGTGCAGAAAGCGGAGGCCACGAACGACATCGTCAGCAGGCTGGGCAGTTCGAGTGCTGAGATTGGAAAAGTTGTCGATGTGATCACGTCGATCGCACAGCAAACGAACCTGCTTGCGCTGAATGCCACGATTGAGGCTGCGCGGGCAGGTGAGGCCGGCAAAGGCTTTGCGGTCGTGGCCAACGAAGTCAAGGAACTGGCAAAGCAGACGGCGCACGCGACAGAAGAGATTGGTGAAAAAATCAAGATTATCCAGGAAAACACGAGCGGCGCCGTGGAAGCGATTGGAAGCATCCGCGGTGTCATCGACAAGATCAGTCACATCTCAAGCGTGATCGCAACCGCTGTGGAAGAGCAAAGCGCTACCACGAATGAAATGTCGCGGACGGTAACCGAAGCCGCGAAGGGAGCAAGCGAAATCTCGCACAACATTAACGGCGTGGCACAGGCAGCCCAAGGCACGTCAAACAGCGTCGCGGAATCGCAAAAGGCCACGGATCATTTGACAGCGATGTCCGCGGAACTGCGTGAATTGGTCGGGCGTTTCAAGATTTCCTCTCGTGCCGGCAGCGATGAACCACCAATGAGGGCAAGAGCGGCAGGAGCAGGCTCCTACTAAGAAAGAGCCACCCTGCGCGCCATAAACGAATACAAGATGCGCCTAAACCGAAGGCTGCAATTGGAGTGATATGGAATTGCCAACCCCCGTTCGCGTGTTAGTCGTGGATGACTCTGCCGTCGTGCGAAAGGTGCTAGGCGATGTGCTGAATTCAAACTCTGGAACTACGTTGGCGGGTACCGCATCGAGCGGCGAGGCTGCACTTTCAAAAATCGACGATTTAAAGCCGGATGTGGTTACTCTCGATATAGAAATGCCAGGGATGAACGGGTTGGAGGCGCTTGCAGAAATCCGTAAGCGACATCCTAGACTTCCGGTAATCATGTTCAGCACGCTCACTGAGAGCGGCGGGACAGCCACGTTGGAAGCCCTGGCTCTTGGCGCAAACGACTACGCTACGAAACCGACGAGCAGCCACAATCTCGCCTCCGCCAAAGACCACATTGAACGCGACCTTATCGGTAAAATCGTTTCGTTACGCGGGATCAACGTCGCGCGGCCCAAAACTCATCCCACAATTGCCCTACCGGTCACCAAAAAGATCCAGAGGCGAATTGATGTCGTGGCCATTGGCACGTCCACCGGCGGTCCGAATGCTTTAGCCGTATTGGTGAGCCAATTGCCTGCGGAGCTTCCGGTACCCATCGTGCTTGTGCAACACATGCCGAAGTTATTTACTCGCCTGCTAGCTGAACGACTGACGGCACATTCCAAAGTCCTGGTCCGCGAAGGGGAAAGCGGTCTTCCCCTGCAACCAGGAAAGGTCTGGATTGCACCCGGCGATTTTCATATGACGGTCGCCCGACGCGACGGCAAAATCGTAATTGAGTTGAACCAGGACGCCGCGGAACATTCGTGCCGACCCGCAGTAGATGTGTTATTCCGATCGGTCGCTCGAACTTTTGGACCTCACGCGCTGGCCGTCGTTCTGACTGGAATGGGTTCAGACGGGGCGCTCGGGGCAAAGGCCATCCGTGATGCTGGTGGCGAAGTACTGGTCCAGGATGAGGCGAGTTCCGTAGTATGGGGCATGCCCGGAGCGGTGGTCGCAGCGGGGCAGGCAGACGATATCTGCGCTTTGTCGAGAGTCGGCAGTGAAATTGTTCGGCGAGTAACTTCGCGCCGATGGATGACGCGCGCCGCAAGTCCAAGTACCAAGTCTTAACCGATTTCGTTGATCAGCAGACCGTATGGAGCCTTGCTGGTTGAGAATCCTCGACGCAACGATTTGAATCCAACGCCACATGAAGGCTATTCAGGTAAAGAAAACCGGTGGTCCCGCAGAACTCACGTTAGTTGATCTGCCCATTCCCGCGCCGAAAGCCAATGAAGCGGTTGTAAAGATCTCTACCGCTGGCGTCAATTTCATCGATGTTTACTATCGCGAGGGCAGATACGCCACCAGCGTTCCCTTCGTTCCAGGTCAAGAAGGCGCAGGAGTCGTGTCGACCGTCGGCGATGATGTCAAAGGAATCAAGCCAGGAGACCGCGTTGCGTACACGATGGTTCAGGGAAGCTACGCAGAGTATGCGGCCGTTCCCGCCGCAAAATTAGTGAGGATTCCTGATGGCGTCGATGATGAGAATGCCACCGCAGCGATGTTGCAGGGAATGACAGCTCACTATCTGGTCCGCGATACATATCCCCTAAAGAGCGGCGAGATTGCTCTCGTGCACGCAGCCGCAGGTGGAGTTGGAAATCTACTGGTCCAAATGGCCCATAATCTTGGAGCACGAGTGATCGCGACTGTCTCGACCGACGCCAAAGCTGCAATTGCTCGCGACGCAGGTGCGGACGAGGTGATTCTTTACTCGCAGAAAGATTTCGAAGTTGAGACCAAGAGAATCATGGGAGGCAAGGGCGTTGATGTTGTTTACGATTCTGTGGGCAAGGACACGTTTCACAAAGGCCTTAATGTTCTACGCCCTCGAGGCATGATGGTTCTTTTCGGCGCATCGAGTGGTGCGGTGCCACCGTTCGACCCGATTACGCTCTCGCAAAAGGGATCGCTCTACCTCACGCGGCCCTCATTGGGCCATTATTTATTGACCGCTGAGGAATTGCAGGAACGCGCGCACGCCGTGTTTAAGATGATTGAAGACGGAAAGCTAAAGCTGAGGATCGGCCATCAATATCCATTGAATGAAGTGCCACAGGCCCATCGAGATCTTGAAGGACGAAAAACCACGGGAAAGTTGTTGTTGAAGGTGTAGTTGCTGCAGGTCGGGGCTGGCGTTAGCACTCGGCGCCCCAGCAGCCAACGGACCTGCAGACAACCTCGTACCTAGACAACATCTCCACCGCACCATTGGGTGATCAGCCACGCGAGCACTCTAGCGGCGGCGAATACTTCTTCCAATTCCACAAACTCATCGACTGTATGTGCCTTCATAATGTCACCCGGTCCGTACAGAACGGCGGGGACGCCGCCGTGGTTCGTAAATAGCCGGAGATCGCTGCCGTATGTAACGCCCTGCATCACGGGCTTTTTGCCGAACGTCTTCGTGTGACATTCCGTGACTGTTTTCACGATGGCTGAGTCAAGCGGAGTCTGTCCCGACTCAAACTGTCCTTCGAACCATTCAAGCTGTGGAGGATGGTCCTTCAACCACGAATCTGTCGCGGCCACGTTGGATATGGCATTTGCCATGGCTGCGCGCGCCGTGGCCGTACTTTCTCCGGGCAATACGCCGAAGCGCCCTTCCACGATCAGTTCGTCGGGAACTGTCGATGGCCAGTCACCCGCGTGAAGCGTTCCGAAATTTACTGGGGCAATGTTATTTGGGTCCTCATAGAGCGCGTTCTTATACCCGACATGGCGGCGGCGCTCAAGCTCCTGCACAGACTGTAGGACAAGGTAAAACTTTTCGATTGCGCTGACTCCATGAGGTTTCATACAAGCGTGGATCGCGCGTCCTGAAACCTTCACTCGAAATGAGAGTGCGCCTGACTGCACCGGGCACAGACGGAGACGGGTAGGCTCCGTGATTACAGCTGCATCCGCTTTGAAACCCTTGACGATGGTGGTGAGAGTTCCTGCGCCCCCGCTCTCCTCTCCAATCACGCTCTCAAGTAGAACGTCTGCGGCAGGGATGAATCCAATTAGCTGCAAGATCTGTACAGCGTAGACGTTGGCGGTAAGCCCGGCCTTCATATCACAGGAACCGCGACCATATAATTTGCCGCCGCGCGCAGTGCCGCTCCACGGAGAATCCGCCCAGAGTTTCTCACTGCCTGTTGGGACAACGTCCATATGGCCATTTAGGATCAGCGTACGGCCCGGCTTGCGGCCGCTTCCGCCCCAACGCCCTACGACATTCAAGCGATCTTTGAACGGCACGCCATCGTCGCAAAAAGCCGGATGCTTCTCGAGGTCTTTGCGTACCGATGGAACAACCTCGGTTTCGAGACCGAGTGAGCGAAGTTTGCCAGCGTAGAAGTGTTGCGCGTCCTGCTCGTGACCGGGCAGGCTCGGAAACTGTACAAGCCTTGCCAGGAAGGCAGTGAGTTCGGGGCGTAACCGATCAAGCTTCGCCGAGATGTTCTGGAGTTGGTCCGACATGGCTAGGGGATTGTAACCGCTGATGGCTTGGGAGCGTGACAATCGCCGCGTGCTCAAGGCGCCTATTACTTTGGGCGCTGATAGTGCTTCACATAGTTGGGCGCTTCAAGACTGCAGCGATCATCGGGAATCGGCTCGCCAGGTGTTGTGTTGAGCGGGATCACGCCAGCCCAAGTTTGGAATTCGTAGTCTTCCGCGTCATCGATCGGCGGTCCCATTCGGACCTTAGCTGAGCACTCCGTCAGAGGAAGACGCAGGACCGTTGTCGCCTTCAATTCTTTTTCGTTGGGAAATCTCGACTCGGCCCATCGGCCGGGAAGGATGTGCTCGGATAGCAACCGAAGCGCCTCCAGCTTCTCATCAGGATCTGTGACTGCGACAGCAGTCCCCAGCACAACGACCGAGCGGTAGTTCATGGAATGGTTGAAAATCGATCGTGCGAGTACGAGCCCGTCGAGCAATGTTACGGTTACACAGACTGCAATGCCCTGATCCAGGTTACGAAGCATGCGGCTCGCGGCCGACCCGTGAATATAAAGGTGGTCACCGCGCCGTCCAAAGCCGGTTGGGATAACGAATGGCTGCCCGTCGACGACGAATCCAACGTGACAGATGAACGCTTCATCGAGGATGGCCTCAATGGCGGCATGATCATATACACCGCGCTGCGGCTCTCGCACCAGACGCGTGCGCGTTGACGGGGCAGAATGTTCTGGCATGGAGACGCGAAACTCCGGCAATCGCGAAGGGTGCTCTAGGCCTCAGGCTCTAGGGTCAAGCTAGCGCTCAGTGTAACAAGTCTTGGGGCGCCGATGGACAACGGACCGATAAGGACAAAAAAGCTCAGCGATCCCAGTTGAGCACGCACCAAATCCCGTTTTCTACCAATGCAATTTCAGTCCCAACTGGAACTGCCGCGGATCATATGCGGCTGTTGCACGACCAGCATCCGTCCAGAGGGGATTCACGTCCGCGACGTTGAATCGATTCGCGATATTAAAAATATCGGCGCTGGCCTCGAGGTTAAAGCGTTCGCCGAAATAAATCCGCTTGGAAATTCGCAGGTCGTTGAAGACGGTCCACGGCCGAGTGCCAGCGTTGCGAGCGAGATTTCCATCCAGAGAAACGAGCGATCCATCGAAACCATCGATGAAACATGGCAGCTGGAAGCCGCCAGCAGGTGAGAATTGTGACGCTACGGTCTGGCCACAAGCGTTGCCAGGCGCATCGGCAGCAACCACGTTCGGTCGTGCTGTGTTTGGAGAAAACTGGAAGTTTGTATTTTCCGCAGTCAGGATGTTGAAGGGACGTCCGGACGCCACTTCAATGTACGGGGCGAATGTCATATTGCTCACGAGCCGACGCATGAAGTTTCCGCCGGCTAACTTGCCGGTCTGGAAAACGCCGCTGAATACGAGTCGGTGGCTCTGATCGAACAGAGAGTTCGAGCGCTCAAGTGACGGAAAAAAGCTGTCTTGCGGCGCGAGAGGCGATTGCAAGTCAGTGGAATCGTCGATTGCATGCGACCATGTGTAAGACGCGAGGAATTCGAAATTACGGGTGAAGCGCTTTTTAAGATTTGCAGTGAAGCCATGATAGAC
>Ga0068856_100007520_pt1 | contig 10635 bp, 13 predicted proteins | sample KBSCornC62_FD_66595 | JGI IMG/M metagenome (GOLD analysis project Ga0068856, IMG submission 66595) | Corn rhizosphere microbial communities from Kellogg Biological Station, Michigan, USA - KBS Corn C6-2 | ecosystem: Host-associated > Plants > Roots > Rhizosphere > Soil ... | reverse complement strand
AGCTCGACCTCCTGCCGCATGAGAGTCGAGAGGTCGCTGGTCACCCGGCCGAGCAGGTCGCCGACCGAGTGGTCGGCCGGGTCGTCGAAGAACCGCCGGCCGCCGTAGTCCCCGGTGGGGTCGGTCCCGGCCGGGACGGGATCGGGATAGCCGGAGGCGGTGCTCACCGCGGGCTCCACGTCGGGTCCTCGGCGCCGCCTTCGTATCCCCGCGTCGGCCGTGCGCCGGGCTCGTCACCGGTCGGGTAGCCGGATCCCGGGGCCGACTGGCCGGGCTCGCCGTTCGGGCGGAATCCGCCGGAGCCGTAGTCGGGCTCGCCGTTCGGGCCGACGCCGCTGGAGCCGTAGTCGGGCTCGCCGTTCGGGCGGAGGCCGCCGGAGGCGTAGTCGGGCTCGTACGCGGGGTCGCTTGCGGGCCCGTACCCGGGCTCGTACCCGGGCTCGTAGCCCGCTGTGCCGGTGGCCTCGGCCCCAACGGCCGGGTAACCCGGCTCGCCGTACCCCGTCCCGGCCGGATAGGCGGCCGAGCCCGTCGCGTACTCGGCCGGGTACCCGCTGGCCGGGTACGTCGCCGCCGGCAGCTGCGAGGTGGTCGGGCCGGTGAACTGCCGCGCGCCGGAGTCGTCGCCGGACGAGGCCAGGCCGCGGGTCATCCGCCCGGCCAGCACGCCGAGCACCGCGGCGCCGGCAAGGAACGCGACCGGCCGTCGCCGGGCGTACGCCCGCACCTGGTCGAGCAGCTCGGCCGGCTCGTGCCGGTCGAGGTGGTCGGCCAGCCCGTGCGCCCGCTGCGCCGCCTGCCGGGCGACCTCGGTCGCGACGCCGGACTGGCCGCCCTGCAGCGACATCTGGTCCAGCTCGGCGGCCAGGGTGCGCAGCCCGTCGACCGCTCGGCCCTTCTGCGTGCCGGCCTGGTCCCGGACCTGCAGGCGGGCTTCCCCGACCAGATCCCTGGCCTGCTGCCTGGCCTCGCCGACGACGTTCTGCGCCTGCTCCCGGCCGGCCTGGGCCACCTGGCCGCCGGCCTGCGCAGCGGTCTGGCCGACCTGACCGGCCTGGTCCTTGGCGGCGGTGGCGACGCCGGAGGCGCCGTGCTGTTGATCCATCGAGTCCTCCTCCATGGGCCGTGCATCGACTCGCGGCCCAGACTTGGCTCGCTACCCGCCGGAGGCGGCCTGTAACGCGAACCGGCCGGTGGGAACCGTGCGGGGCCGACGTGCGACCGTGGAGATGTGAACCTTCCGCCGCTCGAGCTCGGGCAGCTGGTCGGGCAGGCGCAGGCCCGGCCCGGGGTGCTGGCCGCGGTGGCGCTGGCGGCGGCCGGCTACCTGGTCGCGGCAAGGCGGGTGCCGGGCTGGAAGCTCGGCCGGACCGCCGCGTTCCTCGGCGGCCTGCTCGTGGTGGTCCTCGCGACCTGCAGCGGCATCGAGGCGTACGGGCATGTGCTCGAGTGGATGCACATGATCGAGCACCTGCTGCTGATCATGGTGGCGCCGGTGCTGCTGGCGATGGGGTCGCCGCTGCAGCTGGTCGCCGAGGCGCTGCCGGAGCGGGCCTCGGCGGGCTGGGTGGCGTTCCTGAACCGGCCGGTGGTCAGCTGGCTGACCTCGCCGCTGTTCGCGGGCGCGTTCTACGCGGTCTGCGTGATCGGCGTGCACCTCACCGGCTTCATGGGCCGGGCGATGGTCGACGACGGCGTGCACGTCGCCGAGGAGCTGGCCTACCTGCTGGCCGGGATGTTGCTGTTCCAGCTCGTGCTCGGGGTGCGGCCGGGGCCGTGGCAGCTGTCCGGCGGCGCCAAGATGGCGCTGCTCGCGATCGTCACGCCGGTCGACACGCTGGTCGGCGTGGTGCTGCTGCAGACCGGCAACGTGGCCGGCGCGCTCGGCGTCGACAGCGACACGCACCCGCGGCCGGACTGGGCGCTGTCCGCCGCCGCGGACACGGCCGCGGCCGGCACCACGATGTGGATCGGCGGGACCGGCATCATGGGCCTGGTCATGCTGGGGGTCGGGCTGATCTGGCTGCACGGCCGCGCACCGGCCCCGGCGACGCCCGGCTGGACCGAGCGGGCCCGGGCGGCGACGTTGGCCGAGCGCACCGGCGAGCCGGAACGGACCAACCTCGACGACGACGAGGCCGCGCTCGAGGCGTACAACCGGTGGCTGGCCAAGATGGCCGAGAAGGACCGGTAGCTACAGCGCGGCCGGCGCGCCGCCGTCCACGCCGATCCGCTGCCCGTTGACGTACGAGGCGGCGTCCGAGACCAGCCAGCCGACCACGGCCGCGACATCCTCCGGCCGGCACACCCGCCCGTACGGGAAGCTGGCGTCGAGGTCGGCCGCCAGCCTGACGCCGGCCACCGCCCGGGCCAGCCGGTCGCCCATGTCGGTCACCACCAGCCCAGGGGCGACGATGTTGGTCCGGATGCCGTGCGGCAGCTCCTCGACCGCCAGGGTCCGGCCGAGCGCCTCCAGCGCCACCTTGCCCATCATGTACGGCGCGCCGCCCGGCATGACCCTGGCCGCGTTGACGCTGGAGATCAGCACGACGTCGCCACGGTCGAGCCGGCGCATCTGCGGCAGCAGCGCCTGGCACAGCCAGAACGGCCCGTACGCCAGCGTCCGCACCACCCGGTCGAGCTCGTCCGGGTCGGTGTTCACCACGGTATTGCCGCGGCTCGCGATGCCGGCGTTGCAGACCAGCACGTCGACCCGGCCGAAGTCGGCGAGCACGGTCTCGGCGAGCCGGGTGCAGCCCTCCAGCTCGGCCACCGAGGCCTGGTACGCCCGCCCGCCGATCTCGGCCGCCGTCGCCTCGGCCGCCGCCTGGTCGCGCCGGTAGTTCACCGCCACCGCGAACCCGTCCGCCGCAAGCCGCCGGCTGATCGCCCGCCCGATCCCGCGCCCGCCGCCGGTCACCAACGCCACCCGCTGCATGCGTCTACTCTCCACCGTCACCAACGCCACGGCGTCGGCCGGCTGCGGTCGGCGATCCATCCCGACCGCGCCAGCAGCTCCGTGACCGAGGTCCGGTAGACCTCAGCGAGCGAGGACAGCACGTCGCTCGACGGCGCCACCGTTCCGGCCTCGATCGCAGCCAGTTCCTCCGGCTGCATGTGTGCGCAGGCGGCCGCCGTATCGACGCTGAGCCCGCTGAGCCGCCGGTGGTACGCCGAGGCGAGGCCCATCGCGCGCGTCTTCGCGGTCACTGTGCCAGCGCGCAGGCGAGCGTGATCAGTGCAGTCGCGACGACCGCGAAGACCAAGCTCACGAGCCCCGCTTCGACGCCGTATGCCGCCGTCACGGCTGCGAGCGCGGTGACAATCCCGGCCATCGCACCGCCCACGGCAGCCACCTGTGCCTTCGTCGCTCTCATGACGCAAGCCGGTAGAAGAACCCGCAGGTGACGGCGCCGGGGCGATCCCAGCTGAGTACCTTGCTCTCCTGTCGAACGAGATGGACCTCACCCGGGTGCGGCTCAGCGGCGCGGTCCGTCCACGTGACCTTCTTGATCATCGCGCCGTGCGGCGGCACCATCACCCGCATCTTCATCCAGGCGAGCGTCGGGGTCCCGACCCTCCGGTGAAGGCCGTCCTCGGTCGCCGGGTTGTCCCGGTTGTCGTAACGGATCGCGAAGCTGAACTCGCGCTCCTCACCGACGTGCATCGGTCCGCCGGTGAGCCGAATCTCCTGGGCGAGCCGGCCGGCGGTCAGCAGCCGCGGCCACTCCCCGACGTCGCAGCGCCAGTCGGGCCACACTCGAATCGTCGGCTGGCCGCTTCCCTGGGCGTAGGCAAACCAGTAGGACCCGGGGTTGTCCCGAACGGCATGCACGCGCTGGCGGACCTTGACCTCGACGACACCTTGGGTGCCGATCCGCACCTCCTCCCGTACCGCCGTCGTGACGAGGTCGAGCGGCCCGACCGGGAGCAGGCTGCGCAGTTCGTACGTCTCGATGTCGCGTGCGGCGGCAGTGCCGCTGACGTGTTCGAGCAGCGAGCCGGTCGTGCCGACCGGCAACCGGAACGTGCGGTCGAAGAGCAGGGTCTCCTCGATCGTGGGCTTGTGGAGTCCACGCTCCAGCTTGACCACCGTCGCGTTGGAACGCCGGAGGGCGGCGGCGAGCTCCTTCTGGGACATGTTGCGGTTGAGCCGCAATTCCCGCAGCAGGATCCCGGGAGGTGGGGTGACAACACGTTGCAGGAGGGAGGACACGGGCGCGTCCTTTCGGTGTCGGCTGCGGACCCGTTGTCCGCGCGAGCACCACGGTGCCGTGACGGCGGCCACGGTCGAAGAAAGGGAACCGTGATAGTCACCCTGCGTCAAATCTGCTCATTTTCTTAACGCACTGTGACGAATCGGTCGCGGTCGATCGGCAGATTGCATGGCACAGCGATGTCACCCATTCAGGTGCAGTATGTAGTCAAGTCTGTGCCGAAAGCATAGTGTCAACGATACGACGGTCACCCAGCAGGTTCGGATCACGGGGAGGTGTGGCCATGTCGATCGTCCTTGACTCCACGCATTGGACCTGAGCCATTCGTCCGGGCCGAGCGCGCCGGTCCGGATCGAAGGATCATGCGTGAGATCGAGGACGCACACGGCCACCGCGCTGGACGATCAGGCCGCTGTGGAGACCGCCGGTTCCGCCGTGCGCCGGGGCGGTAGATCATGAAGGGGTGGACGGACCGGACCGGGCCGCCGCCGCGTGGAATGAGGCGCAGGCAGCGGTCAGCCCGTACACCACCCGGAGGCTGCCAGTCATCGGGGCTGACGTCGTTCGCCGCGGCGGTGCGCCGGCGTGACCGAGCTTTGGCATGTGGCCGAGGGGCCGGAGTGGGCCGAGGCGGTCCGGACCGGCTCGTACGAGCGGTCGACCCGGGGGGTGAGCCTGGCCGGGGAAGGCTTCGTGCACTGCTCGTACCCGGACCAGGTGGCGGGCGTCGCGGCCGCCTTCTACGCCGACGCCGATGACCTCGTGCTGCTGCGGATCGACCCGGCCAGGGTGCCGGCCGAGATCCGGGTCGAGGGCGGTTTCCCGCACGTGTACGGGCCGATCCCGGTCGCCGCCGTCACGTCCGCCGTGCCGCTGCGCCGCGATGCGACCGGCCGCCTCCTGCTCCCCGAGGCCTGACACCGCAAGGACCCGGAGCCGATCGACGGCTCCGGGCCCTTGCCGAAGGTCTAGCCGAGCCCGTTGCTGGACAGGAAGGACTTGGCCACCGTGGCCGGGTCCTTCTTGTCGAGGATGACCTGCTTGTCGAGGTCGAGCAGCACCTCGGTGGTGAGCTTGGCCGAGACCGCGTTGAGCGCGTCGCTGACGTTCTGGCTCGCCTTGGCCTTGTTGATCAGCGGCAGCACGTTCTGCGCGGCGAACAGGAACTTCGGGTCGTCGAGCGCGACCCACCCGTTCGCGACGATGTTCGGGTCGGTGGTGAACACGTCGCCGGCCTGGATGCTGCCGTTCTTCAGCGCGTTGATCGTCAGCGGGCCGCCGGCGTCGAGCGACTTGAAGTTCCCGAACACCACGTTGTACTTCGCCTTGAGCCCGGGCGCGCCGGTCTGCCGGGTCTTCCACTCCGGCGGTCCGCCCAGCGTGAGCTGGCCGGCGACCGGCTGCAGGTCGGCGATCGACTTGAGCTTGTACTTGTCCGCCGTCGCCTTGGTCACCGAGACCGAGTCCTTGTCCTCGGCCGTTGACTGGTCGAGGACGGTGAGCTTCGCCGGCACCTTCGTCTTCAGGGCCGCGTACACGTCGGCGGAGCTGACCTGGGTGGCGTTCTTGTCGAAGTACTGCAGCAGCACGCCGCTGTACTCCGGGATCAGGTCGATCGAGCCGTCCTGCAGGCCGGGGATGTAGGTCTCCCGGCTGCCGATGTTGAGCTTGGTGCTGACCTTGACGCCCTTCGCGGTCAGCGCCCCGGCGTAGATCTGGGCCAGCAGCGCGCTCTCCGGGAAGTTCGCCGAGCCCACGACGATCGTGTCGGTCGGCGCGGCCGAGGCACTGCCACTACTGAGCGGGTTGTTGTCCCCTCCACCGCCGCAGGCGGTGAGGGCAAGCGCCGCGACCGTAGCGACGCTGGCCAGGATGACTCTGGTCCGGTTCATGTCGGGTGTCTCCTGTTGATCGGTACGGCCGCAGCCGGCCGGGATTAGGTGCAACTTCCTAAGTGGTCGGAACCACGGACCCTTCCTGGGAGGAGGTGACGAGGGACGGCCGCCGGCCGGGACCGGCGGTGCGGAAGCGGCCGGTGACTCCCGGTGAGACGACCAGCCGCTGGATGCCGGCGACGATCAAGTCGAGCAGGATAGCCAGCACACCTACGAGCACCGCCCCGGCGGCCATCTGCGAGTAGTCCCGCTGGGACTGGCCGTCGAGGATGAACCGGCCGAGCCCGCCGAGCGAGACGTATGCGGCGATCGTCGCGGTCGCGACGATCTGCAGCATCGAACTGCGTATGCCGGACAGCATCAGCGGCAACGCGTTGGGCACCTCGACCCGCCAGAGCACCTGGGAGCCGGTCATCCCCATGCCCCTGGCGGCGTCGCGGGCCGCCGGGTCCACGGCCTGGATCCCCGCGTACGTCGCCGAGAGCGCGGCCGGGATGCCGAGGATCACCAGCACCAGCACGGACGGCAAGAGGTAGGCCAGGCTCGCGGGCAGCTGGCCGGAGATCAGCAGCACGACGTAGACCAGCAGACCGAAGTCGGGCAGCGCGCGCAGCGCGTTGGCGGTGCCGGCGATCGCGACCGATCCGCGGCCGGTGTGGCCGACGTACAGGCCGAGCGGCAGCGCGATGAGGCAGACGAACGCCAGCGCGAGGAACGTGTACTCCAGGTGTTCCAGCACCCGCGCCGGCACGCCGTCCGAGCCGGACCAGTGCGCCGGGTCGCCGAGGTAGTTCCAGATCACGCCCACGTCAGGCCACCGCCCGCTGCCAGGTCGTCAGCCGCCGGCCGATCAGCACGATCGTGGTGTCCAGGATCAGCGCCAGCAGGACGCAGAGCAGGATGCCGAGCAGCACGATGCTGCCGACGAAGAGGGTGAAGCCCTCGGTGAACAGCGAGCCGAGCTGGTCGACTCCGATCAGCGCGCCGACCGAGACCAGCCCGACATTGGAGGCCGCGGCCACCCGCAGCCCGGCCACGATGACCGGCACCGCGATCGGCAGGTCGACCCGGAGGAACCGGCCGAGCCCGGTGAAGCCCATCGCCACCGCGGCCGAGCGGACCTCGGCCGGCACCGCGATGAGCGCGTCGGCGATCACCCGGACCATCAGCGCGACGGTGTAGATCGTCAGCGCCACGACGACGTTGATCGGCGACAGGATCTTCGTGTGGATGATCGACGGCATGATCACGAACAGGGCCACCGACGGCAGCGTGTAAAGCAGGCCGGCCAGGTTGATCACGCCGGGGTAGACCCGCCGGTAGCGGCTGGCCAACCACCCGAGCGGGATCGCCAGCACCAGCCCGATCACCAGCGGCAGCACGGCCAGCCAGGCGTGGGTGTAGAAGCGCTCGACGGTCTGCTGGAAGTGGTCCTGCAGGTAGGTGATCATTCGCGGCTCCCGGCCGCGGGCTCGGGCTCCCGGGTGTCGGCCGGTACACCCGCGCTGCGCTCGGCCTCGATCCGCTCGACCACCTCCCGGGCGGTGATCGTGCCGATCAGCCGTCCGTCGCCGCCTGCGATCACGCCGCGGCCGGACGGCGCCGACAGCGCCGCGTCGAGCGCGGCCCGCAGCGAGTCGTCTTCCTTGGCCACGGTCCCGCCGCGGTGCAGCAGGTCCGGCCCGACCGTCGTGCCCGGATCCAGCTGTCGTACGTCGATCCAGCCCTGCGGGCGAGCATCCTCGTCGACCGCGAGCACCCAGCCGTCCCGGGCGGCCCGGAGAGCCTCGGCCTGGTCGGCGCCTAGCCGGACCGTTGGCTCGGTGACCAGTGGCAGGTCGCCGGCGGCGCGGAAGCCGAGCGACCGGTAGCCGCGGTCGCGGCCGACGAAGCCGGCCACGAAGTCGTCCACCGGGTCGGCGAGCAGCTCGGCCGGGGTGGCCAGCTGGGCCAACCTGCCGCCGACCCGCATCACGCCGACCTCGTCACCGAGCTTGACCGCCTCGTCGATGTCGTGGGTGACGAACAGGATGGTCTTGTCGAGCTCGGACTGCAGCCGGAGGAACTCGTTCTGCAACTCGGCCCGGACCACCGGGTCGACCGCGCTGAACGGCTCGTCCATGAGCATCACCGGCGGGTCGGCGGCCAGCGCCCTGGCGACGCCGACCCGCTGCTGCTGCCCGCCGGACAGCTGCGCCGGGTAGCGCCGGGCGAGGTCGGTGGGCAGCCCGACCCGCTCCATCAGCTCCAGCGCCCGCTGCTTGGCCTTGCGCTTGTCCCAGCCGAGCAGCAGCGGGACGGTCGCGATGTTGTCGGCGATCGTGCGGTGCGGGAAGAGGCCGGCCTGCTGGATCACGTAGCCGATGCCGCGGCGCAGCTCGGCGGCCGGCACCGACGCCGTGTCCCGGTCGTCCAGCCAGACCGTGCCGGACGTCGGCTCGACCATCCGGTTGACCATCCGTAGCGAGGTCGTCTTGCCGCAGCCCGAGGGGCCGACCAGGACGGTGATCTGGCCGGAAGGGGCGACCAGGTCCAGCCCGTCGACCGCGGTCGTGCCGTCCGGGTACCGCTTCACCACCGAGTCGAACTTGATCACGCGAATCACGGCCTCTGGAGAGCGACAGCGGGGGCACGGTTGGCTCATGTCTACCAAGGACCGCTGACGTTTACCCGGTCGCGCGATCAGGCACTCTGCCGGTCGCGACGGCTTGAGGCCAGGATCCGGCCGCTTCGGTACGTAGGGTCGGGCCGTGATCTCGGACCGTGCGCTGAACCGGACCCTGCTGGGCCGCCAGTTCCTGCTCGCCCGGGTCGAGCGCCCGGCGCTGGACGTCGTCGAGCACCTGGTCGGGCTGCAGGCGCAGGAGCCGGCCGACCCGTACGTGGCCCTCTGGGACCGGATCGCCGGCTTCGACCCGACCGAGCTGGCCACGGCGGTGGCGGACGGGGACGCGGTCCGGATCGCGCTGCAGCGCTCGACCATCCACCTGGTCAGCGCGCGGGACTGCGCGGCGCTGCGGCCGGTGTTGCAGCCCGCACTGGAGCGGATGGCCCGGTCCAGCTTCGGCACCAGGATGACCGGGATCGACCAGGCCGAGCTGGCCGAGGCGGCGAGGACTCTGGTCGCCGATCGACCGCGGACGTTCGGCGAGCTCGGCCGGGCGCTGCGCGAGCGCTGGCCGGACCGGCCGGAGATCGCGCTGGCGCAGACCGCCCGGGCGCTGGTGCCGATGGTGCAGCTGCCGCCGCGCGGGGTCTGGGGCCGCAGCGGCCGGGCGCTGCACGGGCTGGCCGCGGGCCTGGTCGACGAGCCGTTCGCCGCCGACCCGGCGCCGGACCGGCTCGTGCTGCGCTACCTGGCCGCGTTCGGGCCGGCCACGGTCGCCGACGTGCAGAACTGGTCGGGGTTGACCCGGCTGGCCGAGGTGGTCGACCGGCTCCGGCCCGGGTTGCGTACGGACCGGGCCGAAGACGGGCGCGAGCTGCTCGACCTGCCGGACGCGCCGCGGGCCGAGGCGGACCTGCCGGCGCCGGTGCGGTTCCTGCCGCAGTACGACAACGTGCTGCTCGGCCACGCCGACCGGAGCCGGATCGTGCCGGCCGGTGCGGCGGCGCTGTTCGACGAGGAGTTCCACTGGTCGCCGGCGCTCGTGGACGGGATGTTGCGGGCGTCCTGGCGGCTCGACCGCAAGGCCGGCGTGCTGCACGTCCGGGGCGCCGGGCTGTCCAGCGCGGAACGGACGGCGGTGGCCGAGGAGGGACGGGCCCTCCTCGGCGTGCTCGCTCCCGCCGCCGACCCGGACGTGGTGGTCAGCGCCGGGTGAAGGTCAGCTCGGCTTCCATCGCGACGCGGTGGCCGACCATGACCCGCGGTGCCCGCATCGGCGTGGTCGTCCGGTCGAACTCGCCGGTGATCCGGATGGCGATGGCACCCGGCGCCGGGTCCGGCAGCCTCCGCGCGTGCAGGGTCACGGGGGTCTCGGCCCCGCCGACGGTGAGCATCGCGGGCACGACCCAGCCGTCGTCGACCGGCTCGAACCGCAGCGCCCGCAGCCCGATCTGCGGATGCCTGGCCGCGTGGAAGAAGTTGCGGCCGCGCAGGTGCTCGTCCCGCTGCGCGATCCCGGTCCGCACCGACGACGCGCTCAGCACGCCCTCGGCCGCGACCGGCCGGCCGCCGGTCACGGTGACCGTGCCGCGGTCCATCGCCAGCGTGCCGGTGACCGTAAGGATGCCGAAGTTGCGGGCCGAGAAGGTCGCCCTGGCCTCGGCCGGGACCGTCCAGGTGCCGTCCCGCAGCGCGGTCTCGGTCGTCGTCGTCATGGTGAGATCTCCTTGTCTCGTCGGTGGTTTCGACGATCCGCGGGCATCGGCCGCGGCGGATCGCCGGTTGTGTTGAATCGGTGTCGTGCTTCCGGCTCGGAGTCCGGCCGAAAGTCGGATGGTCAGGCGCTCGGTGCCGCGGCCGGCACGTCGGCGTGCAGCAGCCGCAACACGGCAACGCTGTCCGGGCCGGTCATGTG
>Ga0068856_100007518_pt1 | contig 10636 bp, 5 predicted proteins | sample KBSCornC62_FD_66595 | JGI IMG/M metagenome (GOLD analysis project Ga0068856, IMG submission 66595) | Corn rhizosphere microbial communities from Kellogg Biological Station, Michigan, USA - KBS Corn C6-2 | ecosystem: Host-associated > Plants > Roots > Rhizosphere > Soil ... | reverse complement strand
GCCGCTCGCCCACGGCTATTAACTTGGGTCCCTTCGGGACGTGAAAACTTGCTAAAAAAGCAAGAAGTTGGTGGTTTGTCGCACAGATACCTTAAACAGCCTAACGTTAGATCTTTCAAATCAAATCCGCGTAATCGGCGTAATCTGTGGATGAATGTGAGCGATGGTCTTGTTTTGCGTGCAGGGTATCTCGATGACGATGTATTTCTTTCTGAGCTCCTCTATTTCTCGTTGTTGACGTTGAACCTGCTCTTGATAGTCTTCAGGGGGATTTCCCCAGCAACCAATCAGTTGAACGATCCTTATCTCCTTCCCATTGCGACTAACCAGCTTTCTGTTTTTGCATCGGGCTCTTAACTCGGCGAGTTTCGACGCGACGGTTTTCGGTTTACCTTTGGCGCTTGTTGACCCAGCGGACTGCTCGAAAATTTCACTAGTAAACTTAACGCCTTCAGGGAGGCACGAACTAAATCGTTGACTCTTTGAGCCACTTGCCGTTGTTAAGAGTGTGAGCATTATGGCGAATGCCGGTAAGGCCATGACTTGAAGATAATCTATTTCTTATCAACTGTGTATCGCTGGGGATTAAATACCCACTCGCGGTAGAAGCGCTGAAAAGAATCAATGGCCATCGTCCTGGACCGCAGGCGTCCCCGCCTGTCCGCGCCGAGAGAAACCAAGACTAGATTGCTGCGCCACTTGATGAACATGAGTTGGTTCTCTCGACACGGGCAGGCGGGGACGCCTGCGGTCCCAGGACGATGGCCGTTGATTCATTTCACCACTTCTATCGCGACGCGGCCCGTTGATTTTGAGATACTCTCTTGCCAATGCGTAGATCGCGACTTGTCGTAATCATCCTCGCTTTTGTTCTGGTCGTGGCCGCAGGTGTTGTTCTATACCTGAAACTTCGTAAGCCTCTGCCAACGACATTCAACTGGAAAGCGCAAGTATTATCGATAGCCGGTAATGGTTCTCCGCTTTTCAACGACGCTCCGCAACCCACACAAGCAGGTTTCTCTGATCCTTTCGGTGTTGTGATTGGAAGCGATGGGACTTTGTACGTCTCGGACGCTGGAGACAGTAATCGCATTCGTAAACTGACGCGCGAGGGCATTCTGTTAACGGTCGCCGGAGAGAAAGAAGGATTTGCTGACGGAATTCCCGCGTCATTCAATACTCCTTCTGGACTTGCGCTTGATGACCACGGCAATCTCTACGTTGCTGATACTGGCAACAACCGGATTCGAAAAGTAACAACTGAAGGTGTTGTATCAACCGTCGCTGGAGATGGATCCGCCGGCTACGCCGACGGCCCGGCGTCGTCGGCAGAGTTCAACGGCCCGATCGGTTTAGCTGTTGATTCGCAAAACAGTATCTATGTAGCTGATACCTACAACGATCGGATTCGAAAGATAACGGCTGATGGTTTTGTCACAACGGTCGCCGGTTCTGCAGGGCCCGGGTACCGAGACGGTCCGGCAAATAACTCGCAATTTGATACTCCGTGCGGCATTGTCTTAAAAGCAGATGGCACGCTAATCGTCGCCGACACGGGTAACGGCAAGTTGCGGCAGATTTCACCATCAGGCGACGTCACGACGCTCGGTGTTATTTTCGCTGCGGATCCCAATCGAAATTGGCTGCGAAGTCCAATTGGCCTGGCCTTGACCCACGATGGATTTCTGTACGTGACCGAGCACGATCGCGGCACGATCGTTCAGATTGATCCAAACGGTAGAGCTGTTGTCCTGGCTGGCAATAACCAGGGCTATAGCGAAGGCTTTGGTCCTGACGCTCGCTTCAATCATCCCACCGGAATTGCAATCGACAACCGCGGCGATTTGGTTGTTGCGGATAGCGCGAACTACTTAGTGCGAAGAATTAATCATTCAGATAGTTTGCCGGGGGCGAACATGACGACCCAGGCTTTGCCGCGGCTGACACGAGACACTTTGGGGATTAAGGAGTTGTTGTGGCCACTCGACCCACAGGATCGCCCGCATGAAGTCGCGGCAACGATGGGTGAAGTACGCGGCAGCTTTGACTCGACTGACGCTCGCGACCATTTGCACAGTGGGTTGGATGTTGCCGGCGCTTATGGTGAGACAGTGCGCGTGAGTCGCTGGGAAAAAGTGAGCTCGCCACTTCCAAATTGGGGATTCGACACATTGTCTGAGGGAATTCGAGCCGCCGTCATTTCCTACATTCATATAAATGTGGGCCGTGACAAGGATGGCACCGTTTTCGACGACCCGCGGTTTATTGCCGTGAAAAATGAAGCAGGGAAAGTTTTCAGGATTCGTGTTCGCCGGGGCAGCAGCTTTAAACCTGGCGATGCGATTGGGACCGTGAACAAGATGTATCACGTTCACCTAATCGTCGGACCATCAGGTGGCGAGATCAATCCTCTCGACTTGTCGCCAATTGGTTTCAAGGACACAGTTGCCCCAGTGATCGAGAAGGATGGAATTCAGCTGTATAACGAATCAGGCGAAAGAATGAATGAAATAGATCGTGGGCGTCTCGTTGTGCGTGGAAAGGTTCACGTCGTCGTTGACGCCTTTGATTTGACAGACTTGAACAATAGCCGCCGCCGATTGGGTCTTTACTCGCTTGGTTACCAGGTTCTTAAGGGTGACACAACGCCAGCGCCGGGTTTTGCAGCACCGCGCATGAACATAGTTTTTAATCGCTTACCGGCAGACGAGAATGCAGCAAAGCTTGCGTACGCATCGGAAAGCGGAATCACGGTTTACGGAAGTAAAACAACTCGGTTCTTATATGAGTTGACGAATACGGTTCGCGACGGACATGCAAGAGCAGGAGTGTGGGACACGTCGGAACTGGAGAAAGGCGATTATGTTCTGCGGATTGTCGCGGCCGATTTCTCTGGGAATCAAACGCAGCGCGACGTGTTGGTGAGCGTGAAGCAATAGGTCGTATAGGTCCAATAAGTCCTATTAGACCTACCAGAAGATTCCAAAATCAGTTCTCCCGCCTCACGACACTCGCAGCCACGGCGACAAGCTCTGCCAGTTCCACAGGTTTTGGCACATGCATGTGGTAACCGGCGCGCAATGCGTGCATGCGATCCTCAACCCGTGTGTAAGCAGTCAGCGCGATCGCGGGCACTCTCCCACCATTTTCTTTGCCAAGCTTCCTTACTTGTCTAATCAGCTCGTAGCCGTCTTCAATCGGCATTCCGATATCGCTGATCAATACATCGGGCAAATTCTCTTGCATGCTTTCCAGTGCCTCGGCCGCGGAGGCCGCCAGCATCACTCGAGCGCCGCAATACTCAAGTCCCTCTTTCAACAGCTCACGCGTGTCACGTTCGTCATCAACGACAAGTATCTTCAGGTTATCAAGCCTCTCAGTGCACTCAGCCGTTGGTAACAACTCCTTCGCCGCCGGATGTATACGACCCGCTATAGCGTCAACGTGATAGATCGGCGCAATTGGAAGCACTACGGTAAAGATCGAGCCTTTGCCTTCGCCTTCACTGGCCGCGTGCACGTTGCCGCCGTGCAGCTCGACAAGATGGCGCACGATTGCGAGACCGAGACCCATTCCTCCGTATTGCCGGCTCGCTTTTTGATCAGCCTGTCGGAAGCGATCAAAGACGTATGGAAGGAACTCGGCCGAAATCCCCTGGCCTGTATCACTAACAATTATTTCGATGTGGGAGTTCGCTCGCTCCAATCCCACCTGAACACGACCACCCCTTGGCGTGAACTTGATGGCATTGGAAAGGAGGTTCCAAACTATCTGCTGCAATCGTACTGGATCACCGGGGACGAGGATGGGTGATGAGTCGATGACCTTTTGGATTTGTACGCCCTTGGCATCCGCTGCAGGTCTGACTGCCTCGACTGCAGCATCAATGAACATACTCGGATCGGTCGGGCGGACATCAAGACGCAACTTACCAGCAACGATCCGCGAGACATCGAGTAAGTCGTCTATCAATTGCGCCTGAGCTCTTGCATTGCGTTCAATTGTATCGAGCGCCTTTGTGTGGTTCTCGCCGGTCAATTGGCCGGTGCGTAGCATTCGCGCCCAACCAAGAATGGCGTTTAACGGCGTTCTCAATTCATGTGAGATGGTTGCCAGGAATTCTTCCTTCAACCGGCTCGATTCTTCCGCCTGCTTGTACAAACGCTCGTTTTCTGCGGCTCCATGTTCCGCCTCAGCTCGCGCGCGTTTCGCAGTTTCATACAATCTAGCATTGTCCATCGCGATGGCTGCTTGCGCGGCTAGACCCGTCGCAGTCAGTTCGTCACGGTCCGTGAAGAAATCAATGGCTGAGTGGCCGAGAAAGAGCCCGCCAACAGTCTCACCGGAACGCGACACGACCGGAACTGCCAGATAACTCTTCAAGGACAAAAGCTCTTTCGGGATGTCGTAGAAAGGTGAGCTCGAATCATAACGACCATCCTGTTTGACATCTGGAACACGCAGGACTTCGTGGTTCTTCAATGGGGCGATAAACTGCTCGTTTGCTGCCGACGCTGGAAAATCCGCAAATAGCTCTGCGGGCATTCCTGCCACGGTGAAGAGTGTTTGCAGTTCGCCTCGCTCGTTGAGGACGGTATAAAAGAAAGTTCCGAATTCCGCTCGAGTGAGACCGGTGGCGGCATCGGTCACAGCTTGCACCATCTTTTGTAGATTGAGTTCAGCTGAGATGAGGCGTCCGACCTCATTGAGAGTTCGTAATGCTTCAGCTTGCTCGCGCAAGGTATCTTCAGTTGTTTTGCGGCTCGTTATGTCCTGAACAAACCCCAACATCCCGAGAGGCTTGCGATGTTCGTCGTAAACGCCGCGACCTCTTGCAGAAACCCAAACCTCGGTTGTGTCGGCTCGTATGACACGATATTCGATAGCATAGTCGGTATGTAGTGCTAAGGCTTCGTCAACGGCTGTTTGTGCGCGTTTGCTATCTTCGGGTGGAAGCAATGTACGCAGTTCGGTCCAGGTTATCCCTTCGCCTGGAGGAACATCGAAGATGTGGGCAGCGGTGTCTGACAGTGTGATCTGATCAGTTTTTGCGTCCCAACTCCAGTCGCCCAGATGTGACGCTGCCAGAGCAAGGTTCAAGCGTGCAGAATACTCATCAAGTGCTTGTCGAGCTCTGCGAGTCTCGCTGATATCGCGTGCGATTTTTGAAGCGCCGATGATTTGTCCACCCGGACCGATAATCGGAGACACGGTTAATGAAATGTCTACCTGGCTGCCGTCTTTGCGAACACGAATAGTCTCGTAGTGCTCTATTCGTTCACCTGCCTTGAGACGAGCGAGGATTGCTGGCTCCTCGTCCTCATGATCTTTGGGTATGAGGATCGTGATGGATTTTCCAATCACTTCATCCGGAGTGTAGCCAAATATTCGCTCAGCGCCCTTGTTCCAACTGGTAATAATTCCATCAAGGGTCTTGCTGATGATGGCGTCGTCTGCTGACTCAACGAGAGCGGCCAGCCAGTAGGGAGCCATGTCCGAGTTCAATATATTGATTAGCGCCTTGTCATGGGCACGTTCAACGTCTGGGCGTTCTGAGGCCATAAGTCATTCACGGGCGAGAGTTTCGTGAAGGTTCTAAGAGGGAGCCAAGGGGATGCGAGGATTATAGCTGTTAAAGGTGGAAGTGACTAATGCGTAGTTGGATGCAGTCATTTTCCATTTATCATTTGGCAATTTTTATTTTTCAATTTATGTCGTGTCGAATTAGAACGGTGAGCGAAGCGACCGATTGACCGTGCTTATTTCTGAGGGTTCGGCAAGGTCAATCGGTCGCTTCGCTCACCGTTCTAATTCGCGTGAATCCGAAATGACAACTGAGAAATGTCAAATGGTATATGGAAAATGGCCTCACTCGTATCTCAAAGCTCGCAGTGGATCAATCTTCATCGCACGGCGCGCCGGCAAGTAACAGGCTGCTATCGAAACCAGTACCAACAACAATGACATCATCGCAAATGTACCGACATCAACCGCGGCAACGCCGAATAACAACCCTGACAACAAACGTGTCAAAGCAAATGCAGCGGCAAGACCCAATATCACTCCGATGACAGTGAGTGAGAGTCCCTGTTTGAGGACCAGCAATAAGACTTGTCGCGGCTGTGCGCCGATGGCTAGCCTTAACCCAATCTCTTTTGTGCGTAAAGCCACTGAGTAGTTCATCACACCAAAGATACCAACAGCCGACAACACCGTGGCCAGCGCTGCAAACAATCCCAGCAACAATGTGTTGAAGCGTGCGCGACTAACTGTTTCTGACATTACCTGGTTCATGGTTCTAACATCCGAAACAGGCTGATTAGGATCGAGCGCGCGAATTTCACGCTGAACGGCCGGGGCGAGGGCCGCAGGATCACCATCCGTTCGAATCACGAGGGTCATGAATGAATAAGTGAGATCCGGATGGGCGAAATAGACGTACGGTTCGTAGTCGTCTATCAAACTTTCGTATCGTACGTTGCCGACGACACCAACAATCTCGGTAGGGGTTGGTTGATCAAACATCACAACGTCAACCGTTTTACCAATCGGATCTTCGCCAGGAAAGTACTTGCGGGCGAATACTTCATTAATCAATACCACTCGCTTGGGCTGGGTAACTTCACTCGACGAGAAGTTGCGACCTCGGAGAATGGGAATTCCGAAAGCCTCGAAGTATCCGTTATCTGCTACTCGTACATTCGTCGAAGGCTCCTGACCAGGAGGTGGTGCGGGTCGTCCGATAACGGTGAAGCCGGTAGCTGACCCGAGACCGCCGTAAAACGGTAGGTAGTTCACTATGCCAGCCGCACGAACACCTGGGAGCGCTCGAGTGTGTTCCAAAACATCATGGAAGAAATTCACAATTTGGGGATCTTGCGAATACTTCGAGTCTGAGAGGCGCAGCACCATCGTGAGCACATTGTCAGCGTTAAAGCCACGATCGATCTGCTGAAGGTTTATGAAGCTCTTAACCAACAAACCTGCGCCAGCCAGTAACACGACTGCCAACGCAATCTCAGAAACTACAAAGATACTTCGAATTCGCTTATTACTTGTTTGGCCGCTTTCTCCTCGGCCGCCTTCTTTCAGCGAATCGATCAGATTGAGACGAGTGATGTGTAGCGCCGGTGTGAGCCCGAAGAGAACGCCCGTAATGAGAGCTATAAGTAAAGTCCACAGCATAACTGGAATGTTTAACCCTACGCTGTGCAGATTAACTAAATCACGAGGACTGATCAGCACCAGACCCTTGATGCCTAACCATCCAAAGCCGAGACCGACCACGCTTCCCACGCCGGCTAGCAATAAACTCTCCGTCAGAAGCTGCCGTACGATTCGCACGCGCCGGGCACCCAGAGCTGAGCGAAGAGCAATCTCTTTTTCGCGGGAACTGGCCAGGGACAAGAGAAGGTTAGCAACGTTGGCACACGCAATTAACAAAACGAATCCAACTGCGCCAAGCAAAATCCACAGAGGTCGTCGCACATTCCCATAAAACTGTTCACGCAACGGCAATGCTTCCGCGCCCCAATTCAGGTTATGTGCCGGGTCGTCCGTAGAACGACGAGAGGCGATAGTCTTCATCTCCGCGCTCGCTTGTTCCGGGGAAACACCTGGCTTCAGGCGTGCGACTCCACCAAGGAACCGGCCGTAGTTACCTAGATCTTTGAGAGGCAGAACCGACCAAAGCTCAGCAGGTCGTCCAGTTCCTGATCTCTGTTGAATGTAGAACTGAAAATTTCGCGGCATTACGCCGATAACGGAAATCGGCAAGCCATTAAGTTTGATCTGTTTGCCAATAATGTCTGGCTGGCCACCAAAACGACGTTGCCACAATCCATAACTGAGTATGGTAACTGACCGTTTCTCAGGTTCGTCGTCACCCGGAATAAACGTGCGCCCAAGAATAGGTTCAACTCCGAGGGTCTGAAAAAATGGTGGCGTGACGAGCTGGACAGAGACTTCTTCCGGTTCGAAGTCACCCGTTACATTGATTCTCTGATCGGTGAAAGCCGCAAGGCTCTGAAAGCTCGTATTCTGCTCCAACCAACTGCGGAAGTTGGACGGCGATGCACTATTCTGATGCCGGCCTTCGGGCGAAACTTCCCACACAGTCACAATTCTCGAGGCATCGCGATAGGGAAGCGGCCGCAGCAGTAGTTCATTTACAACAGAGAAGATTGCGGTATTGGCGCCGATTCCAAGACCGAGCGTGAGAACAGCAATGGTCGTAAAAGTTCTGTGCTTGCTCAGAACACGAGCGCCGTATCGAATGTCCTGTGAGAGTGTTTCAAGTAACCCTCCGCCTCTTACGTCGTAAGCTGTGTCGCGAATCTTGTTTACATTACCGAACGTGCGCAGCGCTTCCTGTCGAGCTTCGTCGGGAGACATTCCCGCGGCGATGTTTGCGTCGGTCTGCAGCTCCACATGTAAGCGCATTTCGCGGTCGATGTCATAAATGACTTTTTCTCGTCCTGCCAAAGCGCGCAACCGATCGCGAAGGAGGTTGTATAACTTCATTGCAGATCACCTTAAGTTGCTTGTCGAAGTTTATTGACAGCGAGCACTAACCGGTCCCAACTAGCTTCTTCAACTTCCAGTTGTTTACGACCGCGTCTGGTGAGTTTATAGAACTTTGCATCTCGACCGGTTTCGTGGACGTCCCATTTCGACGATACCCATCCCTTTTGCTCGATGCGATAGAGTGCCGGATAGAGTGAGCCCTGTTCGACGTGAAGCATTTCGTCTGACAGCTGACGGATTCTTTGAATGATGCCGTAACCGTGAAGCTCTCCATGGCATAGAGCTTTGAGAATGAGCATGTCGAGAGTGCCCTGGAGCAAATCGGCTTTGTGTTGCGCCACTAGTGATACCTCGCGAATTCAGTGATACCTAGAATCGCAAAGTATACTAAGCCTCGATGCCTAGAATGTCAAAGCGTTGTCCGAAACTATAGGGCCTATTCGACCTATAGGACCTATCTCGCTGTTTAATGGAAAATGAGAAATGAGAAATGGAAAATGACCAATGAGAAGTGTTAGGGGGGTGAGGCCCTTTATTTTTTCATTTTCCCTCGGCGGCTTTCTTGAGTTCTGCGATGTCGAGCTTCTTCATTGTCATCACCGCCTGCATCATCCTCTGTGTTTTCTGTTTGTCTCCACTTTGAAATACCTCGAAAATAACATCAGGAACGATCTGCCAGAAAAGGCCGAACTTATCCTTTAACCAGCCACATTCCACTTTTTGGCCACCTTCCGAAAGTTTCTCCCAGAAGTGATCAACCTCCTCCTGAGTTTGACAGTGAACGACAAGCGATACCGCTTCCGTGAATTTGAACTGCGGGCCACCGTTCAGACCCGTGAATCTTTGACCATCAAGTTCGAAATCTATCGTTAGAACACTGGCCTTAGGTCCCGGAACTCCTTCGACAGGTGGAACCGCGTTGATGATTCTCGAATTCTTGAAAAGCGAGACATAGAAGTTAGCGGCTTCTTCGGCATTGTCGTTGAACCAGAGAAACGTCGTGATCTTCTGAGGTGCGGCCGCTGTACGATCAAGTTGCGACTTCGTTCCAACACCCGTCTGTGCAGGGTTATTTACTGACATCTTCCAAATCTCCTTTGTATTGTGTTTCGATTATTTTTGATTGCGGAGTCCAAACTCCTTCACCAGTTAATCGAATAAGGGGAGTCAACTTCGACAGGATGCTAGATCTTGTTGTGGAAAGTTTCGCGGAATCAGCCACAGATCTCACGGATGTCCGGCGAACTTTAGTTTGTCGTGCGTCCAGTTAAGGTCCGCTAAGAAATCAGAGGTCATAACCCGACGCACGACAAACTAAAGTTCGTCGGACATCCGTGAGATCTGTGGCTCATTCGTTCCCTTACTTCAATACAAACCCTCGTCTTTTCACTCGAGCAATACAACTGGTGTCGAGGTCTTTTGCATTGGCTGTATCGATAAACCGGTCGATGAGACCGTCGATACAATCGAGACCCTCAAGACCAAAAAAACCATGACCGCCATGAGGCACGATTATGTGTTTACTATTTGGCAGATAACGCGCTGCCTCATCACCGTTCGAAGGCGGGGTAACTGGATCCCACTCGCCCGTCAATATCAAAACCGGAGCTGGACTGCGAACAGGTTTCGAGTAGTCGGCTGGAACGGTTCCTCTTGGCCAAAGGCCGCATGCTTCCTTCTGCTGACGATAGCGATAATCTCCCAGAAAAGTGCCTTCAGCTAACTGGCTGGCGTCCTTCGCCTGAGTCCACGGAAGATCCTCGGCGCAGGTAACTGATAGATACATCCCGTTGCTTCCCGTACTCACGAGGTCATGTCGAAAAGTTAGAGCGGCTTCCGCCAATGGAACATAATTCCCCGCTGCCGCCTGATGAATAAACAACGGCAGTTGCGATCCTCCAGCGGTGCTGTAGAGCATGTAGCGAATAGCTTCAGCCGCAAGATCTCTTGGTAGTTTGACTTTAACAGTTTGATTACTCGTCTCGTTGAGCTTGACTTCAACCTCAATTGGTCCTTGTAAGAGCCGGGCAAGTACGGTTTTCTTTTCCTCGCTCAAGTTAGGAAAAGCTTTGTGGCACGCCTCATCCGCCGCACACTCCGAAATTAGTCC
>Ga0068856_100007517_pt1 | contig 10638 bp, 10 predicted proteins | sample KBSCornC62_FD_66595 | JGI IMG/M metagenome (GOLD analysis project Ga0068856, IMG submission 66595) | Corn rhizosphere microbial communities from Kellogg Biological Station, Michigan, USA - KBS Corn C6-2 | ecosystem: Host-associated > Plants > Roots > Rhizosphere > Soil ... | reverse complement strand
CAGCACGGCCGTCGATCCGATGCCGAGCGCCAGCGTCAGGATGGCAACCGAAGAAAATCCGGGATTCCGCAAGAGCAGCCGTAGCCCGTATCGCACATCTTGCAGGCAGGCTTCCACCGCTGCTCCCATGCGAATATCCCGAACGCTCTCTTTTACCTCTTCCATGCCGCCCATCTCCCGCCGCGCCTGTGTCATCGCTTCCTCGCGGCTTATCCCGGCGTGCATCTTGTCTTCTGTTACAAGATCCAGATAGCTCCGGACTTCCTGGTCGAGTTCCTCGTCCAGCCGCTCCTTACGAAGAATGTTCCACCAGATTTTGTAAAAGCGGTACATTGCCGTCCACGCACTAAGTCGCCTGCAACGCGCTCGAAATGGCGAGAGAAATCCGCTCCCACTGGTACGTTTCCGCCTCCAACTGGCGGCGGCCAGCCTTGGTCAGCCGGTAGAATTTCGCTCGCCGGTTCGTCTCCGATTGCCCCCACGCAGAGGACAGCCAACCCGCCTCCTCCATCCGGTGTAGGGCAGGGAAGAGAGAGCCGGCCTTCACCTCGAACGTTCCATTCGTGATCTGGCGGATGCGGCGTGAGATTCCCATGCCGTGCAACTCCTCGAGCGCTACCGCCTTCAGGATCAAAAGATCTAGTGTTCCCTGCAGCAGGTCTGGTCGCGATGATGGCATATTCTTCCTATAGAAATTCTATAGGAAGAATAGCGCCGGCTCTTATAGACTGTCAATAGGTAAAAACTTATTCCGTCCGCAACATCGCCGCCGCATCCGTCCGGATGGCGCGGATCACCGCCGGTAGCGCCGCCAGCAAAACGGCCGAGGCAATTGTCAGCGCCGGAAAGACAAAAACCTCAATGTCGGATCGCTCGATCTGATAAAGCAAGCTCTTGAGATAGGGCTCCAGCAGCAGTCCGGCGCCTGCTCCGGCGGCCGATCCGAACAGCACCATCACGAAAACCTCCACGGTGACGAGCCGTGCGATATTGCGCCACGGCGCTCCAACCGCAATTCGGATGCCCAGCTCGCGCCGTCGCTGGAGAACCGAATAGTCCAGCACCCCATATAATCCGATGCCTGCCAGCAGCAACCCCACGCCGGCAAAAAACACCGCGAGGATAGCTAGCAGCCGCTCACGAACCGTCTGCGCGTCGTTAATTTCCAGTTGCGTACGCACATTGCTGACGCGAAATTCTGGCCGCGCCCGCCCAATCTCCCGCCGCAGAATGCCGGCCAGCGATAGCGGATTCGCGCTCATCGTCCGCACTAGGAATGTCGCGCGGCCGAGCGCTTCGGGAGCCGGATAGCGCAGCGGAACATAGGCGGTAGGCGTGATCGGCTCGCGCATGTCCCGGTAGCGAGCGTCTCGAGCGAGGCCTACGATTTTGTAGTGCACCTTCCCGCGGTCAAAAGATTTTCCCACCGGATCTTCGCCGTTAAGATTTACTTTTGCGAACGCTTGGTTGACGATCGCTGCGCCCACCGTATTGTTGCTTGTCCGAGGCGTGGTATCGTCAGGACGAAAATCCCGGCCATCGAGAAGCGGAATTTTCATCGTCTCCAGCCAGCCCGGTGAACGTACAGAAAATATTGCAAAATGCTGCCGGGTGGTTGTCCGTTCACCGCCACAAATCCATTCGCGCCAGTGCCGCTCAGCAGCGGCCAGCTCGCAAGCGCCACGCTTTCCACGCCCGGCAAGGCACGTAAGTGGTCAGCTGTCTGATACCAGAATTCCGTCGGCTGCGGCCTCTGCGCCACGGTTTCGAGGGTTAGAAGCCGGTCCGATGAAAACCCAGTCGGCTGTTTGGACAAGTTCTCCAGCGTGGATACAAACAAGCTGGCGCCGAAATGGACGATAAAGCAAAACGCCACCTGCGCTGCGATCAAGACGTGCATAAGCCGCCGTCGTGAATGCGGGTCGTCTCCGCCCTTGAGCGCGCTCGCCGGCTGCACCGAGGAGGCGCGCAGCGCCGGCAATAATCCAAATAGAATCGTGACGCCAATACTCAGCGCCGCGGCAAACCCCAACACGCGCCAGTCCGCCGGCAGCACCAGACGGGCCGGATTATCGGGCGGATTAATTCTTGCCACGATAAACGGCGCGGACCACCACGCGAACAATCCGCCAACCGTGATAGCCAGCGCCGCTAGCAGCGCGCTTTCCACCAGTACCAGCTGGACCAGCCGCCGTCGTCCTGCGCCGATCGATACGCGCAATGCCATTTCGCGCGACCGTGCAGCCGCCTGGGCCGTCAGCAAATTCGCGGTGTTCGCACACGCAATTAGCAGCACCAGCCCGACGATTACTCCCAGCGCCGCCAGCGCCACTCGATAACTCTTGCGCATGTCGGAAAGGCCTACCGCCGCAGGTTCCACCACGATGTGCTGATCGAGAAATCGTTCCAACCGCTGCCGAGGCCAGTTCGTAAAGCCTTTCGTCCGCTCTCTCTGCACCGCCGTCCAGATCGCCTGCAATCGCGCCTGCACACGCTCGGCGCTGCCGTTGGGCTTCAGTTGGATAAACGTCCGGATCCAGCTCCAATCGTCATGTGTGACGCCTGCGTGCATCATCGTCGGAAGGAAAATGTCGGTAAAGAATCCCGGTTCGGTCCCTGTGAATGACTTCGGCGCGACGCCTATGATTTCGAGTGTGTCGTCCCCCATGTGAAACGTGTGGCCAATCACTTTCGGGTCTTGCCCGAAGCGGCGCGTCCAGTAATCGTAAGAGAGCACCGCATAGGGATAAGCTTTGGGCGTCGCGTCGTCGGCATCGGTGAGCAAACGCCCCAGCGTGGGCTTCAGCCCGAACGTGCTGAACATCCAGCCCGAAATGTACTGCCGGTACGCCTTCTCCATTTCCTCATCCGACGCATACGTTAAATCCGCACGCTCCACCCAGGAAACGGCAATCATTTCCGCTTCCTGTTTCACCGCCGCGCGCATCAGACGGAACTGCGGATATTCGTTGCTATCGGTAATCCGGAACGTGCCGTCCGGCCCCGTTCCGCGAGAGAGCATTGCGTATAAACGATCGGCATGCGCCACCGGCATAGGCCGTAGTAGCAGCGCATCGATCAGACGAAACGCCGAGGTGCAAGCGCCGATGGCCAGAGCGAGCGACAAAATCGCCGCCGCAGAGGTGGCTGGTCGCTTCGCCAACTGGCGCCACCCATAGACCAGGTCCGTGCCTAGAGAATCCAGCCAGACGAGCAGCCGGACGTCCCGGCTCTCCTCCCGATGCCGTAGCATCGGCCCGAATTGGCTCCGTACCTCATTCGGGTCACGCCCTTCGGCAAGCGCTTCCTCAATGTGCGACCGAAGCTCCTGATCGATCTCGTCGTTCAGACGATCGCCGCGAAACACATTCGAGATACGCGACCAAATAGACATACTTAGCTATCTTAATGCTTAGATATCTAAGTATACAGAGCCGCGATCGTGAAGGAGTAGTAGTTGCTTATTCCCACTCGATCGTACCCGGCGGCTTGTGAGTGAGATCGTAAAAAACCGCCGCAATCCCATCCATCGCAAGCAACTCCTGCTTCAACCGTTCCAGCAGTTCCGGCTCCATCAAAACAACGTCCGCCGTCATTCCATCGACCGAATGAATCGGCCGCAGCACGATCGATTCCCGCGCCTCGCCCGACCCAACCGGCAATAAAACGACCGGAAACTGCCAGACCCGCTCCTCGAAGCCGCTCACTTCACAAAAGCGGCGCACGATTGCATCCGCTTCCCGCAGCAAGTCGAGCCGCGGCTTGGTAATCGACGCCTCGAAGACCGCGAGTGAGCCGAGCGGCGCTTTGGTGCCACACAGGGCTATCACGCGGTTAATATCGCGCCGATTGTTTGTCAAGGCAGGTGCGGTTTTTTGAATATCCTCGATCATCGGCCGGTGCGGCAGCGCCAGCACGGCGCGGTAACTGCGTGCATCTCCCTGTACTCCCACCGAGCGCAACGGCACCAGAAATCCATCGCTGGTCTCGCTGAGTGCAGTCCGCTTTCCCGAGCACAAGCAACGGATCGCCAGGCCGGGTCCGGGAAAAGGATGGCGCGAAAGAAATTTCGCCGGTATCCCGATCTCCCGGCCGATTTCCCGCACTTCATCCTTATAAAACGATGTCAGAGGCTCGATAATCCGGCCCGCATCGATCAGCGCCTGAATGCCCGCCACGCGATTGTGATGCGTTTTGATAAGGTCCGCCTTCGCCGTTCCGCCCGATTCGATCGTATCGGGATAGATTGTGCCTTGACCCAAAATCCAGCGGCCGTCGAGGAAATGCTCGGTCGCGAGGATCCGTTCCTGCACCTTGACGAATTGTTCGCCAATCGCCAGCCGCTTCTGCTCGGGATCGACAATGCCGTCAAGCGCGCGCAAAAACTCTCCTTCGGCGCGCGCCGCCAGAAAATTCTTCGCGCCAAGCTCCGCGAAAATGCCGGTGACGAACTCTGTCTCGTTCTGGCGCATCAACCCTGTATCGACGTAGATGCCCAAAACCCGCTCCGGGCCAAGCGCCTGCAAGCACAGCGAATAAGCGACGGTCGAATCAACGCCGCCGCTCACAAAAAAGAAAATATTTTGATCGCCGGCCGCCGCACGAATCTGCTCCTCTACCAGCGGTACCCGCTGCGAGACATCCCAATCGCGTTCCACGCCGCAAATGTCGAACAGAAAATTTTCCAGAATCTGCGTGCCGGCATGCGTATGCACGACTTCCGGATGAAACTGGATGCCGAACAGTTTGCGCGCCGAGTCGGACATTGCCGCCACACCGGAAATATCGGTCGTCGCGGTAATACGAAAACCGTCCGGAACCGCCGCCACTGTGTCGAAGTGGCTCATCCAGATCTGCGATCGCTGCACCCCTTTCCATAGCGCATCCGGACAGCTTACGGTCAGTTGCGCGGGCCCGTATTCGCCGCGCTGTCCTCTCTGTACCTTGCCGCCGAGATGATGGGCCAGTAATTGGTGCCCATAGCAGATTCCGAGAACCGGAATTCCGGCGGAAAGAATCTTCGGATCGATATCCGGGCAGCCCGGCTCATAGACGCTCCCCGGTCCGCCCGAAATGATGATTCCTTTACGCGAGCGTAATGCCGTGCGCGACGTGTCGCTCGGCTGTACGTCCGCGTAAACGCCAAGCTCACGCACACGCCGCGCAATCAGGTGCGTGTACTGTCCGCCTGTGTCGAGGACAGTGATCTGGGGATGCAGGCTGGAGCTAGTGAATGCTAGCTCGTTGTTTCTCAAAACGCGCTTTGGATTGTGCAAGAAGCGATGCGGCCTTCGGCATGGCCTCGATGGCCTTCTGTATTTCCGGATCCTGCTCCACGCCCACGCGCTGCGAATCCTCGTAGCTGAATGCCGTCACGTACATCTCAGCCCGAAGCTGATTGCGCACCCACTCATGGTCTTTCGCCCAATCCGCTTCACTGAATTTCACCCCCTGCTGCAGCAGGTAATCGTGAAATTTCTCGAGCACCGCCTCATCCGGTATCCAACCCTTCTGAAGCTTCGTATCATGATCGGAGAAATACTTTGCCGAAAATCCGAAAAATGCGTTCTTCCGCGCAACGCCTAACTCGAAGGCGTCCAGCTTCGGAGATTCGAATTTCTCGTCCGGCGAAATGCCGCCCCCGCCGTACACCGTCCGGCCCAGATCCGTTTGCTTCACGTCCGTCGGATCTTTGGCATCCGTGCGCCGGCCGTAGTAGTAATCGAGAAACGAAATGTTTGAGTAGTTGCGCTGAATTAAGCGCCCGCTTGGCGTGTAGTAATGCTGCGTCGTGAGCGCGAGTCCGGTGTTGTCGTTCAACGGGAAAATCGTCTGGACCAATCCTTTACCGAACGTCACATCACCCAAAATCCAGGCGCGATCGTGATCCTGCAGCGCGCCTGCCACAATCTCGGCGGCCGAAGCCGAGTAGCGGTTCACCAGCACCACAATCGGATAACTCTCTCCATATTGGCTGCCCCGGGCCACGTAGGGCTTCTCCGAAAAAGCGCGTCCTTTGTGCGAAACCACTACCTGCCCGCGATCGAGCCAATGTCCCGCCGTCGCCACCCCTTCGGTGAGCAGGCCGCCGGGATTCTCGCGTAGGTCGAGAATCAATCCTTTAATGTTCTGCTCGCCAAGCGCTTTCAGGTTTTCATCCACTTCATGGCTGGTGGTTTCGGTGAACGACTGAATTCGCATATAGGCGATCCCGGGCTTCACCCAGAACGCCGTGTCCACGCTATTACGTGGAATTTCATCGCGGATCAGGTTAAACGTGATCGGCTTTGCCGTGCCTTCTCGCCGGACCGTTACTTGTACCTTGGTACTCTTCGGCCCCTTGAGCATGTCGGCGACTTCCGTCGTATTCAAATCGTCGACCCGCTTATCGTTCACTTCCATTAGCAAGTCGCCCGGGCGTATCCCCGCTTTGTAAGCCGGCGTGCCGCCGAACGGATGAATCACCATCGGCTTACCTGTCCGCGGTTGCGGTCCGATCAGCATTCCGATGCCGTAATACATCCCATGCTGCTCTTCCCGCAGCCCGGCGTACTCTTTCGGATCGAAGAAATTCGAGTGCGGATCGAGCGTCCGCAGCATCCCCGGAATCGCGCCCTTATAGATCGCTTTGTCCGAAGAGAGTTTGTCGGAATAGTTCTGATCGACGATGTCGTAAATCTTGGTGAACGATTCGATGCTCGCCTTCAGGTCCTCGTCCGAACTGGGGCTCGCGTTTCGCTGCGCCGCCTGAGGCGCAGCCGAAACCGTACTAGCGCCCGGCCCGATCAGCCCGCCCACGACCGCCGAAGCCGCCAGGAATAGGGGAATAAACAGAAAATATCGCCGCTGGGAAGACAATAGAACCTCCAGGGGTTGCTGCTTCCAGTATAGACGTTTACTGAGCCGCGCGCCTGAACTGAGCCGCGCGCGTAAGCAAGCGGTCTATCCCGCCGCCCGCACCCGCCGCGCTAAAGCCGATTCGCTGCGCACACCCTTACGCGGCGTCTCGTCTAATCGCTTTACCTGGTCGCTCACGCAAACCAGAAACATCGGCTGCCGTGCGTTCTTCAGCAGATCGATGATCCGATCCTGCTGGTCTTCGAGATAAATCGACTTGCCGTCCGTGAGCAGATGAAGCCGCGAATCGGAGGACAGGACGTCGGCCAGTCGCCGGCCCATCTCGCGCTGAAGAAACCGCAGCACACGCCTGATCTTCTGCAGCGAAAATCCCTTGCGCCGCAGTTCTGCAATTAAAGAAATCTCGATCACTTCTTCAGCAAGGTAAATCCGTTTGTGCCCCTCGTGCCGCGGCGAGACCACCTTGCGTTCATCCCACCACTGGAGCTGCCGCAAACTTACCTGCGCGACCCTCGCTACATCGGTACTCGTGAAGGTTCGTTGCGCGGCGCCCTTCTCAGCGCGCCCCAGTGCGGCTTCGTGGTTTAAATCAGAACGGACTTTCCGTGTTTTGAACATGATTATCGAATCGCGTGGCTCGGCATTTCTACGGCTCCCAAAATTGTACTAGACTTACGCCAAGAGTCAATAGGGCGCACATCCTGGGTCATCCGCCGCCGACGAACTCGACAATCTCGATGCGCGCTCCGCCTTCCACCGGCGTCGCCGCCCAGTCCCGTTTGCGCACGATCGATTTGTTCAATTCCACGGCAACCCGCTCAAAAGGAAGCTCGAGCCATGCGAGCAGCGCCTCCACGGACTGGCCCCCCGGCACGCGGCGCGCCTCGCCATTCACCTCGACTTGGATACTCTCTGCGTCCATAAACTTCCCGGTTGCTACTCTAATACTTACACCACTTTTCTTCACAGACATGCCCGGCACTTATCCTCAGACTTGGTTTCCCGTGCTGATTCAAATTCTGATCGCTATCGCCGTCGCCGGCGCGATGATCGGTCTCTCGGCAGTACTGGGGCGCCGTTTGCGCGACCCAGTGAAATCCAGTCCTTATGAATCGGGCATGCTGCCGGTTGGTACCGCGCGCGAGCGTTTCTCCGTCAAGTTCTACCTGGTGGGAATGGTTTTCATCCTCTTTGATATTGAAGCGATTTTTCTGTATCCTTGGGCGGTCGTTTTCCGCCAGCTCAAGCTATTCGCATTTTTTGAAATGCTGCTGTTCATCGTTTTGGTGCTCTGCGGCTTCTTCTATATTTGGAAAAAAGGCGTCCTGAATTGGGCGGCCGACGATTCCCGGCGTCCCCGCGTAACGGAGTCGAAGCGTGCTGCCTGAAGCCGTCGCTCAAAATCCACAAGTTGTGGCACTTGCCGAACAGATTCCGGGCGCCATAGTCGATGCGACCGTTGCCGTGGACGGCCTTGTGCTAGGCGTCTCGCCCAAACACATTGAAGGCGTCTGCCGCTACTTGAAAGAGAAAGAAAGTTTTGCGCGCCTGAGCGCGGTGACGGGTGTGGATTGGTGGCCGCGTGAGCCGCGCTTCGAAATAATCTATTTCCTTCACTCGCTCGCTCGCAACGCACGCCTTCGGCTGAGCGTCCGGGTTGCCGAAGGAGAGTCGCTGGGTTCGATATGTAGTGTCTGGCGCGGCGCCAATTGGTACGAACGCGAAGTATTCGACTTATTCGGGATCGAATTCCGCAATCATCCAAACCTGGAACGCATTCTGATGCCCTCCGATTGGGAAGGTTATCCGCTTCGTAAGGACTATCCGATCCACGGGCACAAGTACTCGTACCAGGAAGAGTAGTACTGCTGGAAACTAGCAAACGAAATGATCGAAGGTAAAACACATGTTGAGTCGCTGGATGCACGCCATGAACTGCAGGTAGCGGACGTCTCAGGTCTGGCTGTCGAACTCCCACAGGGTAGCTCCGTCCGCCGCATGACGCTAAACATGGGGCCGCAGCATCCTTCGACCCATGGTGTCCTCCGCGTCGTCCTCGAACTCGATGGCGAAACCATTCTGAGCGCGCGCCCCGAAATCGGCTATCTGCACACCGGCATCGAAAAACAATTCGAAGTCAAAAAATACCAGCAGGGTATCCCGCTTACCGATCGCGTCGACTATCTTTCCAATCTGAATAACAACCTCTGCTACTCGCTCGCCGTAGAGCGACTGCTGCAGTTGGAAATTCCACCGAGGGCGCAGTGGATGCGCGTCATGCTCTGCGAGCTGACCCGCGTTGCCAGTCACTTGATCTGGCTTGGCACCCACGCCCTCGACATCGGCGCGATGACGGTCTATTTTTACTGTTTCCGCGAGCGCGAAGAGATCCTCAAAATCTTCGAAATGTTCTCCGGCCAGCGCATGATGACCAGCTATATACGCATCGGCGGCTTGGCGCTCGAGCCGCCGCGTGGCTGGCACGCCGCCGTTTCGAAAGTCATTGAGCGGCTTGCGCGCGGGATCGACGAGTATCACGAACTGCTCTCCTCGAACCCGATCTGGGTGAATCGCACCAAAGGCGTCGGATCGTTGCCCGTGGATCTCATGTTGGAGTTGGGCGTAACGGGGCCGATGATTCGGGCGGCCGGCGTGAACATGGATTCGCGTAAGGATTGCCCCCACACCAGCTACGAAAAATTCGATTTCGATGTTCCCATCCGCACGGAGAACGACGTGTATGCCCGTTTTGAAGTCCGCATGGAAGAGATGCGGCAAAGCGTGCGCATTGTGCGGCAGGCACTCGCCGGCATGCCTTCCGGTCCATGGCAGGCGGACGCGCCCCATGTGCTGCTGCCCGACCGCGAGCGAATGAAGACGGAGATGGAATCGCTCATCTATCACTTCAAAATCGTTACTGAAGGATTTCGTGTCCCCGAAGGCTCCGTTTATCAGGTCGTCGAGTCGCCGCGCGGGGAGTTAGCCTATTACGTCGTCAGCAACGGCACCCCTCGCCCGCATCGTGTCTTCATGCGCACGCCGAGCTTCGGGAATCTGCAGTCGCTGGGAGCCATGCTCGAAGGCGTCTTGATTGCCGACTCGATTGCCGTCATGGGAAGTATGGATTTCGTGTTGGGGGACGTAGACCGCTAGAATCATGACCTTTTCCCCGGCGCTGGAAGCGCGTTTCGAAAAGCTGCTAAAAAGTTATCCGCCCAGCCGCGAGCGCTCGGCTGTTGTACCCATGCTCCTTTATGCGCAGGATGAGATCGGATCCGTCACACCGGAATTGATCGAGGAGGTGGCGCGGCGCTGTAACGTGAGCGCTCTGCAGGTGGATGAAGTCATCGGCTATTATTCGATGCTCCATCGCAAACCGCTCGGTAAATTCCACGTGCAAGTCTGTACCAACATCGCCTGCCAGGCCGTCGGCGGCGAACAGTTGTATGAGCACGCCAGCCGCACCCTGAAGCTGGGCAACAAACAGGTTACCCCCGACGGCCAGATCTCGCTGGAAGAGGTGGAGTGCATCGGCGCCTGCGCCTGGGCGCCCGCCATTCAAATCAACTATGATTTTCATCACCTCGTCACGCCGGAGCGTTTCGATCAATTAATGGAAGCTCTTAGAAGCGCGACCGTAAGGGATCGGCAGGAAGGGGAGCGAGCCGATGCGCTTTAATCCCCACAGCCCTCTCGAAGTTCCCGTCGTTTCCGCTCGCTTCGATTTCGAAAATTCGGCCTCCATCGACACCTACCTTGCAAACGATGGCTACGTCGCCA
>Ga0068856_100007513_pt1 | contig 10641 bp, 10 predicted proteins | sample KBSCornC62_FD_66595 | JGI IMG/M metagenome (GOLD analysis project Ga0068856, IMG submission 66595) | Corn rhizosphere microbial communities from Kellogg Biological Station, Michigan, USA - KBS Corn C6-2 | ecosystem: Host-associated > Plants > Roots > Rhizosphere > Soil ... | reverse complement strand
GCGCGTGTTCGGCATGGTGAACTCGGCGCCGGGATTCAATCGGCAGCCCACGGTGATCAACGGCTTTACGGATCTGATCGTCGAGGTTTTCGGCGAGGCGACAGGTGCGCATGCGCGCAGTGCCGTCGGCATGGCGGAGCTGCCGTTCGACATTCCGGTGGAGATCGAAGGTGAGGTCGAGCTGAGGTCGTAACCCCGATGGGCGAAAGCGAAGTTCGGCCGAGCAATCTCGACTCGGTCGCGGCGCCCGCTCTTGCCGGTTTGCTCAGGTGGTGTATCGAGCAACAGCCTCAGCGACGCAGCGCCTCCCATTCGTCCGTGTCGGCCGCAGGCGAGACGATTTCCCCGACGGTTATCGCAGTTCCTGAGATCGAGCGGATCCAGTCGGCATTCACGACATGGCCGTCGCGTCGAACGCATCCTCGTCGCCAAGGCATGAGCTGCGGGCTTTTGCTAGAGTGAGGCAATGGCGGCATACATCGCGAAGCGCCTGCTGGGCCTTCTGCCGACCCTTCTGCTCGTCGGCTTCCTCGTCTTCATGCTCGTGCATCTTCTACCCGGCGATCCGGCGCGGCTCGCGGCGGGTCAGGATGCGACGCCCGAGACTGTCGAGCTCGTGCGCAAGGACCTCGGGCTCGACAAGCCGCTGCCGCAGCAATTCCTGCGCTTCGTCACCGGCGTGCTGCATTGGGACTTCGGGACGTCGTTGCGCACCAAGCGACCCGTTGCGATCGAAGTCGGCTCGCGCTTCATGCCGACGCTGTGGCTCACGATCTGGAGCATGGCGTGGTCGGTGATCTTCGGCATGGCGATCGGCATCGTGTCGGCCGTCTGGCGCAACCGCTGGCCAGACCGGCTCGGCATGACGCTCGCAGTCTCCGGCATCTCGTTTCCGGCATTCGCGCTCGGCATGGTGCTGATGCAGATCTTCGCGGTCGATCTCAACTGGCTGCCGACCGTCGGCGACGACACGTGGCGCCACTACATCCTGCCGTCGATCACGCTCGGCGCGGCCGTCGCGGCGATCATGGCGCGCTTCACGCGCTCGTCATTCGTCGACATCCTCGGCGAGGATTTCATCCGCACCGCGCGCGCGAAGGGCCTCGACGAGCGGCGCGTCGTCATCAAGCACGGCCTTCGCAACGCGCTGATTCCGGTCGTCACGATGATGGGGCTGCAGTTCGGCTTCCTGCTCGGCGGCTCGATCATCGTCGAGAAGGTCTTCAACTGGCCGGGACTCGGCCGGCTTCTCGTCGACGCCGTCGACATGCGCGACTATCCGGTGATCCAGGCGCTCGTGCTGCTGTTCTCGCTCGAGTTCATCCTGATCAACCTGATCGTCGACGTGCTCTACGGCTTGATCAATCCCACCATCCGCTATCGCTGATGGCCACGCTGCCCGCCTCCGTCGCCTCCGTCGTCCACGACACGCGCGTGCGCACGCCGTGGTTCGAGTTCTGGCGCAAGTTCCGGCGGCAGAAGATCGCGCTGGTCGCCGGCGCGTTCGTCGCGCTGCTCGTCGTCGTCGCGATCGCCGCGCCGTGGATCGTCCCCTACGATGCCGAAAACTACTTCGACTACGACGCGCTGAACGCCCGTCCCTCGCTCGCGCACTGGTTCGGCGTCGACGCGCTCGGTCGCGACATCTTCAGCCGCATCCTGATGGGCGCGCGGATCTCGCTTGCCGCCGGGTTCGTCTCGGTCGCGGCCGGCGCGATCGTCGGCACACTACTGGGCCTGCTTGCCGGCTACAAGGAAGGCTGGTGGGATCGGGCCATCATGCGGCTATGCGACGTGCTGTTCGCGTTTCCCGGAATCCTGCTCGCGATCGCGATCGTCGCGATCCTCGGCGGCGGCATGGCGAACGTGATCGCGGCGGTCGCGATCTTCAGCGTACCGACGTTCGCGCGGCTCGTGCGCGGCAACACGCTCGCGCTCAAGCACCTGACTTACATCGAGGCGGCGCGAAGCCTCGGCGCGTCGGGCCGCACGATCGTGTTCCGCCACATCTTTCCCGGCACGATCTCCGCGGTCGTCGTCTATTTCTCGCTGCGGATCGGCACGTCGATCATCACGGCGGCGAGCCTCTCGTTCCTAGGCATGGGCGCGCAGCCGCCGACACCCGAATGGGGCGCGATGCTCGACGCCGCGCGCTCGGACATGCTGACGGCGCCGCACGAGGCGATCTTTCCGGCGCTCGCGATCTTCCTGACGGTGCTCGCGTTCAACCTGCTCGGCGACGGGCTGCGCGACGCGCTCGATCCGCGGATCGAACGACGATGAGGACCTGGACGCCATGAACCTGATCGAGCATTGGGAGCGCGTATACGCGACGAAGAAGCCGGACCAGGTGAGCTGGTATCGGCCCCATCTGGACATTTCGCTCCGACTGATCGCCGATGCGGCGTCCGCCGGAGCGCGCATCATCGACGTCGGTGGAGGCGAATCGACGCTCGTGGACGACCTCGTCGAGCGCGGACATTACGACGTTACGGTCCTCGATCTATCGGCGACCGCGATCGAAGTCGCGCGCCGGCGCCTGGGGACGCAAGCGGAGCGCGTCCGCTGGCTGCACGGCGACGTAACGAGCCATCCGCTCGCAAAGGGCGACTACGACGTCTGGCACGACCGGGCGGTGTTTCACTTTCTGACGGAGCCGGGCGATCGCGCCGCTTACGTGCGGCAGGTCGCGCGCGCCGTCCGCGGTGGCGGCCACGTGATCGTCGCGACGTTCGGACCTGCGGGACCGACGAAGTGCAGCGGTCTCGACGTCGTGCGCTACGACGCCAATGCGCTGCACGGCGAATTCGGAGCACGCTTCGAGCTTGTCGAACACATCGAAGAAGCGCACCAAACGCCGTGGGGAAGCATTCAGCAGTTCGTCTACTGCTACTGCCACGTGCGCGACGATCGCGCGCCGGCCAGCAGGCTCCGATGAATGCGGAGGACGATTCCTTCATCGACGCGCCGCGGATCGGAACGCTCGCCTGCGGATCCCGCGATTCGATCGCGGACGTCGACGGCTGCGCGGTCGGACATGCGACGCGTGCCGAAGGCTCCGTGCAGACCGGCGTTACCGTGATACGCCCGCATGCGGGCGACCTCTACGGCGAGCCGTTGCCGGCCGCGTCCGCCGTGTTGAACGGCTTCGGCAAGACGACGGGGCTCATGCAGCTCGACGAACTCGGTGCGCTGGAGTCGCCAATCGCGCTGACGAACACGTTCGCGGTCGGCACGATCGCGACGGCGATGATTCGCCACGCCGTCGCCGCGAACGCGGCGATCGGTCGCACGCTGCCAACGGTGAACCCGGTCGTCGCGGAGTGCAACGATGGATACCTGAACGATTTGCAGCGGTTCGCGGTCGAGGAGCGCCATTACGCGATGGCGTTCGATGCGGCCAGCACTGATTTCGCGCAAGGCGCCGTCGGCGCGGGTCGCGGCATGTCGTGCTTCGAGTTGAAGGGCGGCATCGGTTCCGCATCGCGCCGGACGACCGACGAGCGTTGGATCGCCGGCGCGCTCGTGCTCGCGAACTTCGGCGGGCTTTCGCAATTGACGATCGCCGGCGTTCCAATCGGAAGGAAGCTCGTCACGGCTTCGCGCGACGCGCACGTCGACGATGGCTCGATCATCGTCGTGCTCGCGACCGACGCTCCCCTGTCCCATCGCCAGCTGCGGCGCCTCGCGTTCCGTGCCGGGGCCGGAATCGCGCGCACCGGCGCCAATTTCGCCCACGGCAGCGGCGATATCGCGATCGCATTCGCGACGGCCGAGCGCATCGCGCGCTATCAGCGAAACGCGACCGCGCGAACGACGATCGGCGACGACGCCCTCGACCCGCTGTTCGACGCGGCGGCCGAGGCGACCGAGCAGGCAATCGTCAACGCGCTTTTCGCCGCCGAGACCGTCGAGGGTCGCGACGGCCACGTCCGGACGGCGATCACGGCTCGCCTTCCCGACTGGCGCAGCCAATGGCCTCCCCGATGAAAATCCTGATTTCCGTCGACATCGAAGGCGTCGCCGGCGTCGTCGATCGCGAGCAGACCCAGCCCGGCAACACGGAATACGAGCGCGCGCGCCGGCTGATGACGGCGGAGGCGAACGCGGCGGTTCGCGGTGCACTCGCCGGCGGCGCGACGGCGTGCGTCGTCAACGATTCGCACGGCCATTTCCGGAACCTGCTCGCGGACGACATCGACCCGCGCGCCGAACTGCTCCTCGGCAAACCGCGCGACCTCGGCATGATGGCGGGCGTCGATCAGGATTGCGGCGCGGTTTTCCTGATCGGCTGGCACGCACGCGCGGGGAGTGCAGGCGTGCTCGCGCACACGATCAGCGGCTTCGCGTTTGCGCGCGTGCTCGTGAACGGCAGCGAGGTCGGCGAGGCGGGACTGTACGGCGCCGTGGCAGCCGAGTTCGCGGTTCCGGTCGCGCTCTACAGCGGCGACGACGCGTTCGCCGAGGAAGCGGCGACGCTCTTTCCCGGCAGTGTCGGCGTCGTCGTGAAGCGCGCACACGGCAACCGCGTGGCGACGAACCTCTCCCCCGCCGCCGCCTGCGCGGCGATCGAAGCGGGCACCGCGCAAGCAGTGACGCGCGCAGCATCGCTCAAGCTGCGGCCGGTGACGACGCCGGTCGCCGTGCGCGTCGACGCGACGACCGTTGCGCTTGCGGATCTCTTCGCGATGCTGCCCCTCGTACGCCGCGTCGGTGCGCAGAGCATCGAGTTCTCGTCCCCGACGATGCGTCACGCGGTGCGCGTGCTGAACAGCTTGTCCGCGATGGCGTTCATGCTGCGCTGACGCACGGGCACTATCGCTTGTGCGGCGGCACGCCGAGCGTCTCGTAGATCGGGCGCAGCACGCTGCGCACGGTCGGCAACTTGCTGCGATACCAAAGCGCCGCGAGCATCGCCAGCACGCCGTTCAGCGCGAACAGGAACGGCGTTCCGAGCACGCCCGCGATCGCGCCGGCAGCAAGATTGCCGAGCGGCGCAACGCCGAGAAACGCGAGCGTGTAGAACGCGGCCACGCGTCCGCGCAGCCTGTCCTCGACGATCGTCTGCAGGATCGTGTTGGCCGAGGCCGCCGCGAGGATCGTGCCGCCGCCGACGAGCACCATCAGCAGCAACGCCAGCGGATAGATGCGGATGTATGCGAACGCGGCGAGCGCGGCACCCGCCGTCGCGACCGCGTACAGGATCACACGCCCGAGGCCGCGCACCGTCGCCCGATGCGCGAGATAAAGCGTCGACGCCAGTGCGCCGATGCCGGCCGACGACAGCAGGTAGCCGAGCGTGTGCGGTCCGCCGCCGTAAATGTCCTTCGCGTAGACCGGCATCAGCGACGAGTACGGCGCGATTGCCCACGCGAGCGCCGCGACGAGCGCAAGCAGCGCACGCACCGGCTCGAGTCCTCGTGCATAGCGCAAGCCCTCGACGAAGCTCGCCCACCAACCGGAGTCGGCCACGGGGCGTATGTCCGCCGGCCAGTCCATCCTGGCGATCGCAATGATTACGGCGACGAACGACAGCGCGTTGAGCGCGAAGCAGATCGACTCGTTCGTGAGGCTCAGCAACAAACCCGCCAGCGCGGGGCCGACGACGCGCGCCGTGTTGACGAGCATCGAGTTGAGCGCGATCGCATTGCCGAGATCGCCGCGATCGGCAATGAAGTGCACGTACATCGATTGCCGCAGCGGCGTGTCGAACGCCGAGCAGGTGCCGAGCCACAGCGCGAGCACGATCAGGTGCCAGGTCTGGATCCAGCCGAAGCCCACGAGCACGGCGAGCACGACCGCCTGGGCGAGCATCAGCGACTGCGTCGTCAGCAGGCCGCGCCGGCGGTCGATCCGGTCGGCGAGCACGCCGGCGACGTTGCTGAAGAGAAGAATGCCGACGTTCGCGCAGAAGGCGACGACGCCGAGGAGCCACGCGGAATTCGTCAGGCGGTACGTGAGCCAGCCCATCGCGACCTGCTGGAGCCACGTGCCGATCACGGACAGTCCCTGGCCCGTGAAGAACAGCCGGAAGTTGCGGTGGGCGAGCGCGCGAAAGGTGCGCGGAATCGGTCGGCTCATCGGACGACGACGATTCGCGGCGGCGCCGGCGAAGCCACGCTACAGGCCGAATACGCGCCGAGCGTTTTCGAAGCGAATCGCCTTCGTCTGATCCCCGGGCAACAGGGCCGTGTTCGCGAATGCGCCTTTCGTGTCGTGCACCTGGTGGGGCCAGTCCGTGCCAAGCATCACGCGCTCTGCTCCGACGACCGAGATCAGGTACTGCAGCGGGCGGACGTCGTAGGTGATGCTGTCGTAGTAGATATGGCGCAAATAGTCGGTCGGCTTGCGCTTCATCCTGCGCCGGCTCGCAAGCTCCACTTCATCGCCCTTCTCGAAACGGCCGACGAGGTATGGCAGCGTCCCGCCGCCGTGCGACGCGATCAGCTTCAGGTTCGGGTACCGGTCGAAAAAGCCGTCGAAGATCATTCGCGTGATCGCGAGCGTCGTGTCGAACATGAAGCCGACCGACCAGGACAGGTCGTACTTCGTCATGTCCATCATGTCGACGCCGGGCGGATCGGTCGGATGGACGAGCACCGGCATCGCCCGCCGGTCGATCTCCGTCCAGATGGGGGCGAAGAACGGATCGGTCAGGCTGCGTCCGGCGACGTTCGCGAGCACCATGACGCCGATGGCGCCATTGCCCAACGTGCGCGCGAGTTCCTCGCGTGCCGCGTGCGGATATTCCCACGGCAGCGACGTGAGCCAGCGAATGCGATCGGGATACCTTGCCTGCGCCTTCGCCATCGTGTCGTTCGATTCGCGTGCGGCGCGCGTGCTCACGTCCTCGTTCCCCCAGTAGACGTTCGGACAGGTGAGCGAGACGATCGAGATGCCGATTCCCGCTTCGTCCATGTGCCGGATGCGCAGCGCGTAGTCGAAATGGCCGCGCTGCGGGATCACGACCGGCGTGTCGCCGCGGAAGATTTCCTGCTGCCCGTCGGGGCGCGTCTTGATGTTGTAGAGGCCGCCTTCCTTCTTCAGCAGTTCGAGCCATCTTCCGGTGAACATGTGCGTATGGACGTCGATCACGGACATCGGATATCTCCAAGTGATGCGTGAATGGCGCGCAGGAGCTCGCTGTCAATGCGCGAGCACCTGACCCAGAAACGTGCGTAGACGCGCGCTCTGCGGCGCGTCGAAGAAGCGATCGGGCGGCGCGGTTTCGATGATCTGGCCCTGGTCCATGAACACGACCCGGTCGGCGACGCGCCGGGCGAAGCCCATCTCGTGCGTGACGACGATCATCGTCATGCCTTCGCGAGCCAGAGTCTCCATCGTCTGCAGCACCTCGTTCACCATCTCGGGATCGAGCGCGGCCGTCGGCTCGTCGAACAGGACGAGGCGCGGATGCGTGCAAAGCGCGCGCGCAATCGCGACCCGCTGCTGCTGGCCGCCTGAAAGCTGCGCCGGGTGCCGGTCCGCGTAATCGGTAAGGCCGACGCGCTCGAGGTAATGCAGCGCACGCCGGCGAGCTTCGCTGCGGCTCACGCCGCTTCCGAAGATCGGCCCCACTGTCAGGTTCTGCAGCGCCGTCATGTGTGGAAACAGGTTGAACTGCTGAAACACCATGGCGACGCGGCGATTGATCGCAAGTCTCGCCGCGCGTGTTATCTCGTCCGCACGGACGTCGATGCCGCACACGCGCAAATGCCCCTGCTCGAACGGCTCGAGCAGGTTGATCGTGCGCACGAGCGTCGATTTTCCGGAGCCCGACGGTCCGCACACGACGATGCGCTCCCCGGCGCCGACGTGCAGGTCGACATCGCGAAGCGCATGGTAGCTGCCGTACCACTTGTTGATCGCCGACATCTCGACGATCGACACGTTCGTGTCGGAAGGCGGGGAAGCATCGAGCGCCATGGGTTCGTGCGTCAGCGCGAAAGCTCGAGCCGTCGGCTGTAGCGCGACAGCGCGTAGCAGACGCCAAGATAGGCCAGCGCGAGGAACACATACCCGGACGTGAGGATGTTCGGCTCGCCCACCCAGTCGGGCGACTTCGCGCCGATTTCGATTGCGCCGAGCAGGTCGCTGACGCCGATCACCGACAGCAGCGTCGTCTCCTTGATGACGACGATCATGATGTTGACGACCGCGGGGACCACGGCGGTCAATGCCTGCGGCAATACGACGCGCCGCAACGTCGCGAAATCGCTCAAGCCGACCGTCGTCGCCGCCTCGATCTGGCCGCGATCCACCGCCTGCAAACCGCCGCGAAACACTTCGGCCGCCATCGCGGCGTTGAAAAGCGCGAACGCGATCGCGGCGCGCGCGAAGAGCCCGATCGTCAGATCGCGAGGCAGGAACAGCGGCAGCAGCGTCGCGGCGATGAACAGCACCGCGAGCAGCGGCACCGCGCGCATCGCTTCGACGAACGTTCCGCAGAGCAACCTCACGACCGGCCAGCGCGAACGGCGGCCGAGCGCAAGGCACAATCCGAGCGGAAGCGCCGTCGCGAACGTGGCGAGCGTGACGACGAGCGTCACCAGCAATCCGCCCCATTGGGTCGGCACGACGACCGGCAACGGGCCGCCGCCGATCAGGAGCAGGAAGAACGCGACGGGGAGAAGGATGAAGCCTTGGAGCACCCGCAAAAGGCTTGCTCCGTTCGGGCGACGCACGACCCACGTCCAGAAAAGCGCGAAGGCCGCGAAGCAGGTGAACGGCCGCCACAGTTGATCGGAGGGATAGTTGCCGACCAGCCACGGCTTCCAGCGCGCAATGACGAAGGCCCAGCATGCGCCGCCGTCGTCCGGACACGCCGTGCTCGAACTGCCGCGCCAATGCGCCTGCACCAACGCCCAGTCGAGGCAATGCGCGCCGAACAGGAGCAACACCGCGAGCAGGAGCATCGAAACGATGCCGATCGCCGGTGTCGGCAAGAGCCAGCGTCGCAGCCGCTCGGTGAACGTGGGCACCGTCGCCGGAGCCACGCGTGGCGCGACCGGTGACTCGCGTACGAAAAGCGTCGTCAATTCCAACCCCGACCCAACCACTGTGGCACGTCCGCCATTGCGTGGGGTCAACGGCCCTCGGCGCGAAGCAGACGGCGATTGCAGAAGGCGACGATCGCCGCGATGCCGAGATTGATGGCCGCATACAGCATTACGACGAGTGCCATCGCTTCGAGCGCTTGGCTCGTCTGGCTCGCGATGGTGCCGCCGACGATCTGCATGATGTCCGGATACCCGACGGCCGCCGCGAGCGCGGACGCCTTCGCCAGGATCTGGTACTGGCCGCCGGCCGCGGGCAGCGCAACACGCAACGCCTGCGGCAGCGTGACGAGGAACGCGGCGCGAACGCCGGTGAGCCCCACGCTCGTCGCGGCCTCGATCTGCCCGCGCGGTACCGACAGGATGCCCGCGCGGAATATCTCGGCGAGGAACGCGCTGTTGTAGATCGAAAGGCCCAGCGTCAGCGCGATCAGTTCCGGAAGGATCGCGATGCCGCCGCTCACGTCGAAGCCTTCGACGTGCGGTCGATCGCTGCCGAGCGGCAGGAACAGGCCGCGATTGTTGAGCAGCGCGCCTGCGAACTGAAGGCTGTCGGCGACCCCGGGCAGCAATGCGATCGCGGAGGCGTACCAGAACAGGATCTGCAACAGCACGGGAATGTTGCGGAACGTTTCGACGTAGGCGCTCGCAACCGTGCGAACAATGCCCGGCGGCGAAAGGCGGCCGAATGCGACGACGAGCGCGAGCAGCGTGCCGAGCACGCCGGCGAGCGCGATGACGAGCAGCGTATTGAGCGCAGCCACGACGAGCGCGTCGAAATAAGACGACGCAGGCCCGAACGGGATCAAGGATTGCGCGATCTGGAAGCCCGCCTGCGTGTGGAGAAATCCGAAGCCGGCCGACACGCCGAGCGCGCGCAGGTTCGCGTGGAAGTTGACGACCCCGCCATAGGCGAGCCAGCCGACGACGGCGAGCAGGAACGCCTGCACCGTCCAACCAGGCCATCGTTCGGCCACTACCGCACGTGACAACTTGCGCCGGGCGCCGACCATCATCCTGCCCGCGGCGAAACGGCCCGCGTAAGGGCCGGTACCGCGCCGCGCATCAGCGAATGGGAATCGACATCATGACGCCGCCGTTCGCGACGAGCGCGTTGCGTCCGCGCTCGAGCCGCAGCGGCGTGCTGGGCCCGACGTTGCGATCCCAGATTTCCCCGTAGTTGCCGACGGCCTTGATCGCCTTGTAGGCGTAGTCGTTCGACACGCCGAGCTTGGTGCCGAAGTCGCCGGTCACACCGAGCAGACGTTGCACGTCCGGGTTCGGCGAACTCTTCTGCGCGTCGACGTTGGCCTTCGTCACGCCGAGTTCCTCGGCGGCGACCAGCGCGTTCAGCGTGAAGCGGACGACGTCCTCCCAGCGCGTCTGGCTCTGGGCGACGATCGGACCGATCGGCTCGTTCGATACCGTCTCGGCGAGCACCTTGTAGTCGTCGCGATTCGGCAGCTTCGCGAGGCGTGCCGCGAGACCCGAGCGATCGTTGATGACGGTGTCGCAGCGCTTGCTCACGAACGCGTCCCACGCCTGCTCGGCGGAGGCGAACGTCACGATCTTGTACTTGAGCTTG
>Ga0068856_100007511_pt1 | contig 10643 bp, 11 predicted proteins | sample KBSCornC62_FD_66595 | JGI IMG/M metagenome (GOLD analysis project Ga0068856, IMG submission 66595) | Corn rhizosphere microbial communities from Kellogg Biological Station, Michigan, USA - KBS Corn C6-2 | ecosystem: Host-associated > Plants > Roots > Rhizosphere > Soil ... | reverse complement strand
CTCGAACTCCGATTCCGCCGCCGTCCGGGGTGCGCCGCGGCGTTTGTTCTTCCGACGGGCGAATCGCTCGCCGATCGCGGCGCCAAACATCATCAGCGGTGACAAGAGCGCGAACAACATCAACTCAGGCGTGTGCAGAAACCAGGCGAGACCCACACCCGCGATTGCGGGCAGCGCCGCTGGCAATAACTGGACCGAACGGCCCGCGCGTCCTTGTTCGCGCTCGGGCAGTTCGATGACGCGCGTCGGTGGGAGTTGTGCCGTAGGTCGGGTAGGGCGGATCAGCTCCTGGCCTTCCACCATCTCCACACTGGATGCTCGCTCGTCGGCGACCACCAGCGCGATCGTGCTGGATCCGACGCGCAACCATCGCCCGACCGTCCACGGCCGCGGGGCGGAATCCTCCACATGCTCGCGCCGGCCGTCGGCGTTCTCGAGCGTGGCCACAGCCGACGAGCCTGTGTTGCGGACTGTCACCCCGTTGCCGGCTACGTTGAGGATCAGTTGGCTGCGGGACACGGCCGGGTCACGTAGACAGAGCGCGGAGGACGGGTCGCGCCCAACCGTGATCGTTCCGCGCCGTAGCGAAAGGATCGTTCCGCTATCGGGGCCGCCGGTGACCTGTAGATAAAGACTTGACTGGTAACTGCCAGTCGGTCCAGGCGGACGTGCTCTAGTCAGGCGGTCACCCGATCGAAGCCCGGGATCGCCGAGCTTAGCGATACTCGACACCAGTCTTTCGCCGCTGAAAAGAGCTAAGTCGCCGTCTGCGAGCCCGAGGAGCGGCGCCACGTCATCGAGGGTCGTGCCCCACGGGCATTCGATCTCGACGTCCCGCCCGACCGAGGTCTCGATGGACAACGTGACACGCATCGATCGAGCTTGGCAGCGCCGTCGCGCCTTCGCTCGATTGCCAAGCAAGACTGTGGATAACGTCCGGCTTGGTCGCGTTTTCCACAACGCCGCGGCGGACGGCGGAAGTATGTCGCTTCATCGGCCTACGGTCCTGCCATACACAGGCAACCCGCCTGGAACCTAATGGGAGGTCTCCACATGGCCGCGTTCCGCGTCACGCCCGATCAACTCACCCAGCTCAGTTCGCAGGTCACAGCGACGGCTTCGCAGACTCACGACGCGCACTCGCGGCTTCGCGGTCAGCTGAGCCCTTTGTTCGGAGGTGAATGGTCAGGCCAGGCGTCGAGCCAGTTCACCGAGCTCTACAACCAGTTCGATCAGAGCGCGTCGGCGCTCGCGAACGCGTTGAACGGCATCGGCCAGCTCTTACGGAGCGCCGGAACGGCATACGAACAGGTGGAGGGCCAGATCGCTGGGTCGTTCCGGCAATGAAATGAGCCACAGGTGAACTGAGTTACGGTCCAACCATGCCGTCCCAATCTGGCGAGCCACGCGTCTCCGTGCTGAAAGAGGTTGAAGTAGCCCTCGTCGAGGCGCTGGGCGTTCAGCCTGCGCGAGCGTCGGTGTCGTTCGTTGGTGTCGAGCCCATCGAGATTCTGCGCTTCGATACCGGTGACGTCGTCAGCTATATCAGCTTGGGGATGTCGCGGGATCCCATGACCTCGGCGGATCAGTCTGAAGTCCAAACCGACGGACCGCGGGCCGAACTCATGCTCCAGGCGCGTGTGCGGGAGGGCGAGGCGTGGCAGCGGCTCGCGGTGCTGGCGGCCGCCCCCGTCGTTGAGGGGCTTGTTTACCGACCGGGGATGACTGTCGATCTGGGCGTCGCTATCGTCGCGGATTCCCGATGTACCGGAGGCGTCGTCGTCGCCTCAGCGCTTGCCTCTATCGCGACATCCGCCGGGCTGGTCGATGTGATGCGGGTACTGCCAGCGACGGCAAACGAGTTGGCCTGGGCCCGCGTCCGTGGATCCGAGGCGCTCACGGAGCGCTGGGACGACTACGGCGCGGATCTGTTGGATCTAGGGCGGACCGAGGTGCGCCTGGACTGAGCTGCGGGGCCTTCATGCTCAGGGCAGACGCTCCGAAGTCGGTTCTGCTTTGGCGAGCAGATCCGACACCGTGGCGAAGGTGAAGCCTCGATCGCGAAGCTTGTCGATGAGTCCTGGGAGACCGGAAACGACCATCTCGCAGTTCAGGGTGCCGCCGTCATGGCCGAGAATGACCGAACCGGGGCCCGCGCCGGCAGACAATCGCTGCGCGTTCTCGGCTCCGGTCGGGCCGTGTTGGTCGAACTCCTCATCCCACATGATCATCGGATAGGACATGCTCGTGGCGATCATCGCCGTCGCGCCCGAGAATGCGCCGTATGGGGGCCGGAACAGCGTAGGGGGCCGCCCTATGGCGGACGTGATCACATCGGCCGTCCGAACGAGCTGCGAGCGCACGTCCGGCGCGTGATACAGGCTCATGTTGGGGTGGGACCAGGTGTGGTTGCCGATCTCATGCCTCTCCGACGCGCGTTTGGCGAGCGAGGGGAGCGCCACGACATGTTTGCCAATCAAGAAGAACGTCGCCGTGACCTCCTTGGCGTCGAGAATGTCGAGCACGCGCGAGGTGTATTTCGACGACGGCCCGTCGTCGAAGCTCAATGCGACGATCGGCTGACTCGTGGTCACCCGATACAGCAAGGTGGTGGCGGTGAGTCCCGGTGGCCGGTCACGACCTACGGCGAAGCCGGCGTCGGTGATTGTGGTGTCGAGGCGGCGCTCTTCGATGCCGGTCGCTGCGGCCGCGCCCACTACCGCGCCACCTGAGAGCAGACCGACCCGGCGCAGGAACGACCGTCGATCCACTCTCGGCAGTCTAGCCCCGGGGGCTGCGCCGCATCACTCGCAGCGACCGACGTGATCGTGCGGACGCAGCCGACCGAGCGCGGTTGTGGTCGACACATTCGCTCCACGCGGCGCCTGTGCCGCGGCAGAATGACCACCGCTGAATGACCACGGACCACGGCAGCATGACCACGGACCACGGCAGGACCAGAGCTCTGCCGCCAAGGATTTCCATCAAAAGGAGAGATAGTGCAATTCGGTCGATACTACGAAGAGTTTGAGGTCGGCGCTGTTTACAAGCACTGGCCAGGCAAGACCGTCACCGAATACGACGACCACTTGTTCTGCCTGCTCACCATGAATCACCACCCGCTGCACATGGACGCCAACTTCGCGGAGAAGACGACCGACTTCGGGAAGAACGTGGTCGTCGGGAACTACATCTATTCCTTGCTTCTGGGGATGTCCGTACCCGATGTGAGCGGCAAGGCCATCGCGAACCTCGAGGTCGAGTCGCTCAGGCACGTCGCGCCGACTTTCCACGGAGACACCATCTACGGCGAAACCGTGGTGCTCGACAAGACTCCTTCCAAATCCAAGACCGATCGCGGCGTCGTGTACGTCGAGACCACCGGATACAACCAGGACGGCGTGATCGTGTGCGTCTTCCGCCGAAAGGTGATGGTGCCGACCAAGGAGTACATCGAGGCGCGTGGCGGGGAGCAGCCCGGCCGTCCGGAGCCGATCCCGCGGTAAGCGGCGCGGTCGGCTGCGAGTTCCGGCGCGTCGTCCCGCCCAAAACCTCACCTTGAGGTAGACAGTTCTAATGAGACTGCTGGGCGAGGACTGGAGCTGGGCGTGAACCTGAAGACGGGCGTCACCGCGCTCGCCGTCGCTTTCGCGATCTTCTTCGTCATGACAAGCCCCGACAACGCGGCCCACATGGCGCGAGGTTTGTGGAACACGACTGTCCACGTGGCGCACGGCCTCGGCGCCTTCCTAGACAAGCTGTCGTCCTAAGGTCCCCAGCGCGTGTATCCCGCGCCGGTCGTCTCGCTCCCATACCGGATTCGGCATCACTGGGTGGTGCTGTTCGCCCGACCTCGCCTCTGGGTCGCGTTGTGCCTCGTCGCGCTCGCACTCGTCGGCTTTACCAGTGGCTGGCTCGGTTGGGTGCCGCTCATCGTGGTTCTCATCGCCATGATCGCTTTCCGGATTCAGGAGTGGCGCGCCGAGGTGATCGAATTGGATCGCTCGACGATCCGACACTGGAGCGGTGTTCGCGAGACGACAGTGAGTCAGGCGATGATGCGCATCGACCGCATCTCGGGACTGGTCATAACCCGAACCGTGCCAGGCAAGATCCTCGGCTATGGCTCCCTGCACCTGGAAGCCCCCGGAAGTCACCCGAAGTTTCGCGACCTGGAGAAGATCGAACTTCCGGGCGAGACGTTCGAGCTGCTCCAGTCGTTGATGTTTCAGGCCCGCGGCGACCGCGATCCGAACGACGTGGGCCCGAACGACGTGGGCCCCGAAGGCGTGGGCCCGAACGACGTGGGCCCGAACGACGTGGGCCCGAACGACGTCGGCCCGGATGACACGCGCACGTCCCCGTTGCCGTCGCTGAGCGCGGACGGCGATACCGGTCGCCTGCCGCACACCCGCTACCGCTGACGGCGCGCCGTCGCGCGCTGGCCGACCGCTGACTCCTGCCCGCCGCTAGCATCGGCACTGATGCTCATCGACCTGCACACCCACAGCGACGCCTCCGACGGAACCGACACGCCAGAACAACTGATGGCCGTCGCGGCGGCCGCCAAGCTCGATGTCGTGGCAATCACCGACCATGACACCACCGCCGGTTGGGATTTGGCCGCTGAGGCCCTCCCGGCCGGGTTGACGCTCGTCCGCGGTGCTGAGTTCTCGTGCCAGCACACCGCCGAGAACGGCCGCCGGATCAGCCTGCACCTGCTCGGGTACCTGTTCGACCCTGATCACGCGGCTCTCAAGGCCGAGCGCGCCCGGCTGCAGGAGAACCGGCTGGGCCGTGGTCGCGCGATCGTCGACAATATGGTCGCCGACGGAGTGCCGATCACGTGGGAACGGGTGCGGCAACTCGCCGGCGATGGAGCCGTTGGCCGCCCGCACATCGGCCGGGCGCTCGTCGAGCAAGGTGTCGTTCCCGACGTGACGGCGGCCTTTTCCGAGCACCTGTCGTCTCGGTCGAAGTACTACGTCCCGAAAGCCGACTCCGACGTCTTCGACATCGTCGGCATGATCCACGCCGCTGGCGGCGTCTCGGTCTTCGCCCATCCTCTCGCACGCCGACGCGGATCCGTAGTCGACGATTGCGTCATCACGCGTCTCGCGCAGGCTGGACTCGCTGGTGTCGAGGTCGACCATCCCGACCACGCCCCGGCCGATCGCGCCCACCTGCGTGATCTGGCCGCGGACCTCGGCCTCATCGGCACAGGCTCGTCGGACTACCACGGAACCAACAAGCGGACCGCGATCGCGGATTGCGTGACGAGCCCTGACGCGTACGAGGCGATGGTGGATCGCGCTCGTGCGCTCACCCCCATCACTCGTGGATGACGGCCAGGAACGCGAACTCCTCGTCATCCGTTCCAGCTAGCGTGAGGGTCATGACTCCTCTGCGCCGGGCGATCGCGACGCTTGCGGTCGGGTTTGCCGTGATCGTGGCCGCGCCGGCGACGGCTCGGGCGGACGACGTCGTGACGTCGGCGGCGAGCGCGTTGGCGTCCAACCCCCTCTACGTCGGCGACTCTGCCGCCAGAGTCGATCAGTCGGCGGTCTCCAGCGCGCTCACCGGAACCGGAGTCAAGATCGCCATACTTCCGGCTGGTTCAGGCAGCGCCGGATCGCTCGCCGACCAGATCGGTCAGAGGATCGACCCGGGCGGGAACGGCGACGTGACGATCGGCGTCGTCGTGGGCCGGACGTTCGACGCGGCTTCGTCGAAGTATTGCGCGGGCTGGGCCAGCCGGCAGGCCCGCCTGGCCGTCACGCACAACAAGTCTCAGCTGACCTCAGGCGGCGACCACCCCGACCTGACTGGCCTGATCAAAGACTTCGCCAACTACGTGCAGAACGGACCGCTCGTTCACACGTCCTCCTGTGCATCGGAGGGGGGCAGCGCCAGCGCCGCCAAATCCGGCGGAGGCATTAGCGGTTCGACGGTCGCGATAATCGTCGGCGCCCTCGCTGTCCTGGGCGGCGGTGCGATCGGCGGGCTGGTAGTGGCGAGCCGGCGCAAACGGAACAAGCAACTTGCGGATGCCCGCACCAACGTCCTGAACTACTACGACCGCCTGGCCAACGAGGTAAACACCATCAACACGCTGGATAACGCGAAAGCGCGGCAAGCCATGGGTGACGCGTCCGAACGTTACAACGCGGCCGGGTCTCAGCTGGCGCGAGCGGATTCCGTCGAGGACTACGCCCAGGCCAGGCGCACCAGCATCGAAGGGCTGTACGCGGCGCGGCAGGCTCGCCTCGAACTCGGCATCGATCCGGGTCCCGAGCTCCCGCCAGTGACCCCGAACAGCGGGGAGCAGCTGACGGAGGCGCAGACGGTCACCGTGCAAGGCCAGTCCTATCAGGGCTATCCGAGTTACACGCCCGGTTCTCCGTACTACTTCGGGGGCGGCGGCGGTTACCCCGGAGGGTGGTACGCGTTTCCCTTCTGGGAGACGCTGCTCATCGGCAGCGTCCTCGGTGGTGGATTCGGTGGTGGGTTCGGATTCGGCGGCTTCGGGGGCGGCGGGTACGACCAGGGCTACGGCGCGGGTTACGACGCCGGACGGGACAGCGCCGGCGATGGCGGCAGCTGGAGCGGTGGAGACGGGAGCGACGGTGGAGACTGGGGCAGCGGTGGGGACTGGGGCAGCGGTGGGGACTGGGGCGGCGGAGGTTCTGATGGCGGCGGAAGCTGGTGAGCGCCGAAGCCAACCCGGGGCAGCAGCTCGCGTTCGACGCCATGCCCAAGCGGTTCTTCGCTTGCACACCCTCGCGGCTGGCGTCCTTCGACTGCCCGCGGCGCTACCGGATGTCCTATCTGGATCGACCGACTCCGAGTCGAGGGGCGCCTTGGGCGCACAACACGGTCGGAGCGGTCGTCCATCTGGCGTTGCACCGGTGGTGGCAGCTGCCGCGATCGGGTAGGACGCCGGACCAGGGCGGCGCGCTGGTCGAGCGAAACTGGCAGAGCGACGGATTTCGCGATGACGATCAGTCAGGCGTGTGGCGTGGGCGTGCACGCGAGTGGGTCCGCCGCTACCTCGACGCGCTCGACCCCGACCAGGAGCCCGTCGGCGTCGAGCGGACGGTGGCGATGACGACGGCGCAGCTTGCCGTCAGCGGACGGGTCGACCGTATCGACGACCGCGAGGGCGAGCTCGTCATCGTCGACTACAAGACGGGCCGGCGTGTGCCCGAAGCAAGCGATGCCGCCAGTTCCCAAGCGCTCGCGCTCTACGCGCTGGGCGCCGCCCGGACGATGCGGCGGACGTGTGTCCGCGTCGAGCTCCATCACCTGCCGAGCTCGACGGTCGCCAGCTACGAGCACTCGCCCGAATCGCTGGCTCGCCACGTCGCGCGGGCGGAGGCGAGCGCACAGGACATCACCGCGGCCACGGACACGTACGAGTCCGGCGCTCGGGCCGACGACGTGTTCCCACCGGATCCAGGACCGGGCTGTTCCTGGTGCGACTTCCGCAAGCACTGCCCGGAAGGTCGCTCAGCGTCGACCGAGCGAGCTTCCTGGGACCTGGTCGCCGACGCCTCGCAACACTGAAGGTCGCGAGTCAGGTGAGCTAGCTCCTCCAGAAGTCGATCAAGGCCGCCGCGGTCGCGCCGGGATTCTCGACCGCGGGTGAATGCGCGGCGTCGGGAATCTCGACGGCACGGCAACCGATCGCCGCCGCCATCGAACTGAGTTCGCCCGCCGTCCAAGCGTCGTCGTGCGCTCCGTAGAGCACAAGCGTTGGCAAGCCCACTGCGCTCGCGCGGACTTCGGCGACTCGATCGGGCTCGTGACGCACCGCGTCCCCCATGCCCGCCAGCATTATCGGCGAACCGCTGACGAACCGACGGTGAAGAAACTCTGCCACCTCCGGCGCGGGCTCACTGAAGCCGGGCAGCGCAGCGCTGGCCGCCGCGGTCGCCCTGTGCACCGCTTCGATTCCCTCCGTGGCGAGCAGGGGCTCCATCTCGTCGATGAGCGCACGTCGTCGCCCCTGGATCGCGGAAGGGCCGGAGTCCATGAGGACGTGCGACGTGAACGGTGTCGAGTCCTCGATCACCGCGGCCCGCGTGACAAAGCCGCCGAAGGAGTGTCCGAGCAGGTGCACCGGCGGGCCGAGTTGGCTCGCGACGACGTGGACGACGCGGGCCAATGCGTCCGGCGCGTAGTCCGCCTGCGTGGGCAGCCCGGGCGACTCGTACTGGCCGGGCAGGTCGATGGCTGTGACCTGGAACCCGGCGCGGGCCAGCCTGCCGAGAATCGGGCCGAAATCCTCCTTGCTGCCCGTGAAGCCAGGAACGAGCAGCGCTCGTGGCGCGTTGGATGCGCCCGCCTGAAGAGCCGCCAGAGTATGCCCGCCGGCCCGCAGCGTGATCCGGCGGGCTCCGTTGACAGAGCGCTGCGCAGTCATCGCGGGGAGCGGGCAATCATCGGTACATCGCCACGCCGGTGGTCGCCGTCGTCGGGCCCCGCCCGATCAGCAGGCCCGAACCCACGTAGTAGGCGACCGATCCCGCCGGCGTCGACCGGATCGGGTAGCTCGCGCCGGGCGCGCCGGTCGACGCGTCCAACACCGTCACCGAGGAGTTGTCGACCGCAACGAGATCCGTGGCTGTCGATCCGACGAGCGGTGGGCCGGACAGCGCCTGGCGCCACGCGAGGGACTGGCCGGCCTGCACGAGTCCGTAGGCCTGCCCGCCCATCCAGACGACGTCGACACCGGATGTCGTCGTCACATTCGGCACGACTGACGCTCCCGGTCGGGGCGACAACGGAACTCGAGACGACTGGGACCCGGTCGTCGAATATATGATCAGGTCGCCGCTCGACGGCTCATACGCCGAAATGACAGCTCCGGCGGCCACCGGCACGACGTCCTCGGCAAGTTTCTCTCGCCACAACTGCAGCTTCGGATTGGGCTTGTCATTGTCCTTGTCGCCGGCGTAGGGATCGCGCAGGAGGAGATACTGTCCGTCTCGACAGTTCTGTGTCACCAGCACCCCGTTGTCGCCGAGCACCGCCTTGACGTCGGTGCAACCACTGGGCGCGAGGGTGTTCCACCGATCGAGGCCGCCGACTGGGTCGATCGCATGCACCTGCTGCGGCGTCGTCAGTAGCAGCGTGTTCTCCGACACCGCGAACGACGGCGTTCCGTTCGTTGGTTGCCCGTCCGAGTCGAGAGTGCGCGACCAGGCCCGCTTGCCGGTGGTGGTGAAGAACGCGTCGATCTCGTCGCAGTTGTGGTCGCGGCGGAACACGGCAATCGTCTTGCCGTGCTCCTCGGCGACCTCGCAGATCGAGAGGTCGCTGCGGGTGTAGGTCCACGTCGCGGTTCCGTCGGCCCCGTTGCGCCCGGTGACAGTGTGCTGGTCGAACGTGATCACCGTTCCCTGCCAGAACGGCTCGCCGATCGCCAACTCGTCGTCGCTGGTCCACGCGAGCCGCGGCGAGGCCGAGGTCGGCGCCGAGGAAATGTCCGGTGCGGGAGTCGACGCGGTGTGCAGGGCCGCGTGCGCCACCTCGCTGTCGGACAGGAACACGACAACCCAGGCGACCACCGCCGCGATGACGAGCACGACGGCTGTGCCGTACCAGAGCGTCAGCCTCCGCATGCGCGACTTGTACGCGACGAGCCGCGGGTCGACACTCACCTGCGCCATCCTGCCGTAGGCAGCTATGACCTAGGCATCGGGGACAGCTGGGTCAACTACTCGCCCGACGGAGCGCCCCCACCACGTCGGCGACGCCGACGTGGACGGTCCGCCGTTCGCCCGCCGGCCGGGGGCGCCGACTCGACGCTGGAATCGGCCGTTGCGACGGCTCCGGCCTCGGCGACCGCGCCACCACGGGTCCGCCGCCGTGGGCGCGGGGCTGAGCGTTCACTGCGTTCGAGTGTCGGCCGCGGGTGCGATTGGGTGCGAGCCTCTCTCGGTTTGCGGCCGCCCAGATCCTCGAGCACCTCGGCGTCCAATCCGGCCCGTGTGCGCTCTGCCCGCGGAAGCCGCGGACCTGACTCACGCGGGATGTCGAGCTCGAGGAAGAGATGCTCGGACGTCGAGTAGGTCTCCGGCGGCTCGTGGAACGGCAACGAGAGCGCGTCGCAAATCATCTTCCAGCGCGGCATGTCCTCCCAGTCGACCAGCGTGATCGCCGTGCCAGAGGCGCCGGCGCGTGCCGTGCGGCCGATGCGGTGGACGTAGGTCATCTCGTCGTCGGGCGCCTGGTAGTTGACGACGTGCGTGATGCCCTCGACGTCGAGCCCGCGGGCCGCGACGTCGGTCGCCACCAGCACGTCGACCTTGCCGCTGCGGAACGCTCGCAGAGCCTGTTCGCGAGCTCCCTGCCCGAGGTCGCCGTGCACGGCGGCAGCCGCGAACCCGCGCTCGGCGAGGTCGTCGGACACCTTGGCCGCGGAGCGCTTGGTCCGGGTGAAGATCAAGGTCAAGCCGCGCCCGCGCGCCTGCAGCACACGAGCCAGGAGCTCCGGCTTGTCCATCGAGTGGGCACGGTAGGCGAACTGGTCGACGTGATCGGTTCTCGGCGCGCTGCCGCCGTCCTCGGCCCGAATCTGGATGGGCTGCTTCAGGAACTGGCGGGCGAGAGCCACGATAGGGCCGGGCATGGTGGCG
>Ga0068856_100007510_pt1 | contig 10643 bp, 6 predicted proteins | sample KBSCornC62_FD_66595 | JGI IMG/M metagenome (GOLD analysis project Ga0068856, IMG submission 66595) | Corn rhizosphere microbial communities from Kellogg Biological Station, Michigan, USA - KBS Corn C6-2 | ecosystem: Host-associated > Plants > Roots > Rhizosphere > Soil ... | reverse complement strand
ACTCTTCATCCGGAACCTCGCCTGGCTCGACTCAACCCCCAAACCGAAGACGCCGCCGAAACCGGGAACGCCGGTCGACGAGCGAAACCGCCGACAGCGGCTGAAGGACGATGGCAAGGACATCGACCTTCCCGAATGCACAGCGCCGTTCTTGCTGTCGCTGCTGAGCGAAATCGGGATCGTTGTCGCCGGCGGGATGGCTCCGGCGCCGATCGGGTGGCGCGACATTGAGGCGTGGCAGGGCTGCACTGGCGTCAGGTTGCCGCCCTGGCAATCGCGGCTGCTGGTCGAACTGAGCCGCGAATATGTCGGCTTCCTCCGCGAGGCGGAGAAGCCGGAATGCCGTGAACCGTGGCTCGACCAACCGGTCGAGGAGCGAAACGCGCGGATTGCCGAAAAACTGAGCGCCTTCTGCAGGTCGCTCGTCAAGCAAAAGGACTGAACGAATGGGCGTGCAGGCTTCGGGAGCGACGCTGGAAATCCAGCTCGTCGCCGATGTCGCACGCCTGAAATCCGACATGGCGCAAATGCAGGCGGTGGTGAACAGCGCCACCGGCAACGTCGGCAACGCCTTCGGGAAGATGGCGTCGGGAACCGGGGTCGCTGCGAGTGCGATGGCCGCGTCAGCGCAGCAGAGCGCACGTGCGGCGATGGGGATGGGTGCGGCTTACGGCGAAGCCACAGGGCACATCGCCGGAAACACCATCGCGATGCGGGAATCGATCGTCCTGATGCGCGAATTTGCGCGCGGCAATTACAGCCGGATGGCGGGATCGTTCAGCATCCTGGCCCAATCGATGGCGACCACCGGCACCAACGCGCGCGGTCTCTTCATGATGCTGTTGCAGATGGCCGGCGTGCTCAAGGTCACCCAGAATGCCGAGCTGGCCGAGGCTGCAGCGCAAAAGGCCGGGCTTGCGGCGGCAATCCAGCGCAGGGCGGAAAGCGCAGCCGGCCTCGTCGTCGCTCGCCAGGCGCAGGTCGCGATCGCACAGTCTGAGCTCGCGGCAGCGGTTGGGTCCGATGCGGAAGCCGCCGCGCAGGCGAGGCTGGTCAAGGCGCTGCGATCGGTCGAGGTCGCCAGCGGCAAGGCCACGATCGCGCAGGATGCGCTGACCGGAGCGCAGGCGGAATCAACGGCCGCTAATGCCGCAGCTGCATCGGGCGCGCGCACCGTCATCGGCGGCACTGGTGTCGGCCTGATCGGCATCGGGATCGTCGCCGGTGTGGCGTATGGCGCGATCAAGCAGTTCCAGGACCAGGTGAAGGATAGCGGTCAACTGGACGCATATGCCGACAAGCTGAACCTGACGGACGAGCAAATTAAGAAGCTCGGCGGCAGCGTCACCTACCTCGGCCACAACATTAAAGAGGTCCAAGGCCTAACCGTCACATTCGGCGACGTGATGCACGCGGTTTGGCAGGAAGTCGGCCGTGAGGCGAGCGCTGGCGATGCATGGGGCCAGATGAAAGAGCGCGCGTCGGGCGCGTTCGACTTCATTCTCGAGGCGTGGATGAAGGCATCTGCCTCGCTCTCCGCCGGTCTTTGGACGCTAGGCGACATCGCGAAGGACGTTTTTCAGTATATCGCCCAGAAAATAGGGCAGTCATTTTATGACGGCGTAAACAAGGCGATCGACGGCATCAATTCGCTGAGCGACAAAATCCCCACTTGGGCTGGCGGCGGCAAGCAGGCTTATATCCCGCATCTATCAGCCGGGCCGCCCATCCCCGATCTCGGCTCCCTCAATTCTCTGATCCAAGCACAGTCGGACCGCAACTACGCGTACGCGCTGGAGCAGAATCGCGCTTCGATTGCTCGCATACAGACCGGTGCGATCAGCCATCGCGAAGCCACGATGAAGCAGCTGTCGGATGCGAACAACCCACGCGCTCCGAAGAAGCAGAGCGATCATGGCCTTGCCGAATCGCTCGCCGAGCTGCGGGCGGCGATCAAGGGCCAGCTGGACCTCGCTAACGCCTACCTGGTCAGCGATGCAGCGGCGATCAAGGCGACGGCGCTCCAGAAGGCCGAGGAAGACGCGATCAAGCATAAATCGCAGACCGGCGTCTTCTACGAGCTCGAGCTGCAGAAAGCGGTCGCGACGGGCGCGGCGGAGGGCGCGAAAAAGGTCGCGCAGCTCCGCGACGAGAATGCAGCGCGCGCCGCGGTCAACGACAATGTCGCCTCGGGCGCGCTGTCCTACCGCAAGATGAACGATGCGCTGAAGGACCAGGAGGCGCTTCAGCCGCTGCTGGTCCTGCAGACGCTCGCGCACGGGCAGGCACTGGTCGAGATCACCGCGATCATCGAGGCGTACCGAAAGGCGCTTGCAGCGGCCCACGCCGAGGAAGATCGTAGCAAGGCGCTAGAACAGCTCGGCAAGCTCAACGAGCAGCACGCGCAGACGATGGCGCTGCTGGATCGGGAATCGGGCCTCACGGGAATCGTCAAGGACAAGCGCGACGAGATCCTGAAGCTGTTGCAGCAGGAGCTGGAGCTTCGTGCCGAATTCCCCGGCATGACGCAGGAGGAGATCCGGCAGGTCGTCGCCCAGACGGCGGCCGAGGACAATCTCCGCAGGCATCTCGACCAGGTCGAAGCGGGCATGGACCAGCTGCGCCAGACCGGCGAGCAGATGCTCGACACCGTCTTCAACGTCGATAACTGGACCGATCCGTTCAAGATGCTCCTCGACCTCCTGAAGCAGGTCGAGCAGGAGTTCGTCACCATCGCCTTCGCCAATCCGCTCAAGAATTCGATGTTCGGCGAAAACATGCCGACGCTGGGCAGCGTCGGCGGGATCGGCGGCTTCTTCTCGTCGCTGCTGGGAATGGGCGGCACGGCGGCTCCGCTTCTGAGCGGCGTTCCGTCGTTCAGCTCGGCGATGGCCTCCGCCGCGATTCCGACGGTCGACATCGGGGCCTTTCCCGGCCTCGCCTCGGGCGGGTGGACGCCGATCGGCGGCAATGGCGGGATCGACCAGAACATTCTGTCGCTCAATTGGCGGCCGATCGCCCGGGTCAGTGCCGACGAGCATCTTGCGGTCATTCCGCGCGGACATGGCGCGGCCAACCAGAACAGCCGCAGCGGTGACACGCACATTCACGTCCACGTTGCCGACACCGGCGATCCGATCCGCAACCGGCAAACCGGAACGCAGGCCGGCGCAGGCGCGGCCGCGGCACTCGCACAGCGCAACCGAAAGGGGACGATGTAATGAGTGCTCGTTGCCGCCGAGGCTTCGGTCGCACGCCAACCCTATCAGCCGCGGCGGGAGACTGACATGCATTTATGGCTGTCGCTTCCCGCCGCCATCGAAAGCGGGCTGGTGCGCATCCTCGAGCAGGACAAGCAGGTCGTCGAGACTGATGGCGGCTATGAAGTGCGAAATTCACGTTGGTCGTCTCCGCTTCGGAGTTTTCAGGCTTCCTACGGTTATGCGGACGCGGACGATCCCGTTCACGCCGCAGTCGAGCTTATGTGGGAAGACACCAACGCCGGCGTCGACACGTTCAACCTGACCGATCCAAAGAGCGGCGATATTGTGCGTGTCCGCTTCGACGGTGAGTTGCAGTTCACCAACGAAGCCGGACCGCTCTATCACCTCGACAACTTCACCCTGAAGGAAGTGCGTGACGTGTCACCCTCCCCGACGGTGCTGCCGTCGATTACTGGATCGCTGACGCATGGAAGCGTCCTCACAGCGCACGATGGCACATGGGCTGGCTCCCCAACGACGACCGCTCGCCAGTGGACCGCGAACGGAGTCGACATTGCCGGCGCGACCGGCACGACCTACACGACGCTCGCCGGAGACGTCGGCAAGCAGATCGCCTTCTACATCACGCAGACGGACGCCTACGGCGGCTCGACCCGGGCGTGGGCGGCTTCGGTCGGGCCGGTTGTTTGATGACCTGCTCGCACTCGGCCGCACGCCAACCCTCTCGCGCTCGCGGAGTTGAGCCGTGACGGCAACCCTGACGGCCGATTATGCGGCGCATCTCAAGGCCCGGTCGCACAACCGCTGCTGGATGCTCCGGCTCGATCTTCGCAACGGCGCGTCGCTCGGCTTCACCGACCACGACCAGGTATTGAATTTCGATCTCGGCGACGGAGCGATCGATTACCGCCCCGATTTCGGAATGGCGCTGTCTGACGTGCAGACCGGCGCCGGGGTCGACGCTGGCAATTACGAGGTCACCTTCCCGGTTTCGTCGGTGATGGGCCGCGCGTCGGCGCTCGGCGGCTATTTCAACCGGGCCGAGGCCAGGCTGTTCCAGGTTGTCTGGAGCAATCTTGCCGCGGGCTCACGGGCGGTGATGCTAGGCAATTGCGGCGAATGGCGGGTCGAAGGCGACAAAGCCATCTGCGAGGTCCGCGACCAGCGCGACCGCTTGAACCAGACGATCGGCCGCATCCTCCAGAACCAGTGCGATGCGGATTACGCCGACCAGGTCCGCTGCTTCGCCACCCCGACCGAGATCACCGGCACGATCACCGCCGTCACCAGCCCGATGGAATTCACCGTCTCCGTCCCCGACGGGCCGTTCGCCGACGGCTTCTTCGACAAGGGAACGGTCTATCCGCTCACAGGGGCCAATCTCGGCCAGGTCGCGACCCAGATCTGGAGCTGGTCGAGCAGCGGCCACATCGTCCTGTTCGATCCGCTCGTCACCGTCCCGAACGTCGGTGACACATTCACGGTCCGCGACGGCTGCGCTCTGACCCGCACGGCCTGCATCGCCCACGGCCAGATCCTCAATTTCAAGGGATTTCCCGAAGTTCCGGGCCAGCAGGCGCTCAAGCCAGTCACGCAAGCGCCGCAGGCAAACTCGGCGAAGGGTAAATGATGCCTCGCAAGCCGTTCGGACAGCGGGTCGCCGCCGAGGCGACCGAATGGATCGGCACGCCCTTCGTGTGGGGTCAGTCGGTCAAGGGCGTCGGCTGCGACTGCAAGGGGTTGGTCGCCGGCGTCGCGCGCGAGCTCGGCAGGCCGGAGGCGGAGACGCTCTACGCCAGTTTCAGCGGCTACAGGGCCGACCGCTCCGTGCCGTCGACCGTTCTTCTCGAAGGCATGGCCGCAACCTTCGATCCAGCGGCAAAAATCGAACCGGGCTGCGTCCTGCTCCTGAAGCACGGCGGCAAGCCCGCGCATCTGGCGATTGCCACGTCCGAAGGCAAAGCGGTTCACGCCCGCGCGTCCGGGCGCGAAATCGTGCGTGAGACGGCGCTAGAAGCACTGTTTCACCTTCACCCGCTGCACAGCGTCTGGAGCTGGCGGCGATGATCAATTTCGCGGTCAAGCTCGCAGTTACTGTCGCGATGCAGGCGCTGCAGATGGGCCTGCAGGCGAGCTCGCGCACCAAAGGTCCGCGCCCGGACCAGCTGCAGGTCACCACCGCCGACTACGGAACGCCGCTGCCCCGCTTCATCGGCGCGCGCAAGTTCACCTGTCCGATCATCTGGGCGAAAGACCTGGAGGTCGTGAGCCATACGCACAAGATGAAGGGCGCGGGCAAGCAGACGACTTACGGGACGCTCGGCACCTTCGCCATCGCCATCGCCGATTGCCCGCAGGAAATCGGGCCTATCGACAAGGTTCTGAAGATCTGGATGGACGAGACGCTCGTCTACGACGTGACGGGGACCGGGGCGGTGTCCTCGGCCTCCGTGATCGGAGTCGATCTCGCTTCGGTGATGCGAATCTACACCGGCGCCACCGACCAGATGCCGGACCCGGCCTATGTCGCCTTCTGCGAGGCGAAATATGGGTCGAGCGATGCGCCCGCCTTCCGCGAATGTGCGCACATCGTGTTCGACCAGCTGCCGTGCGACAATTTCGGCAACCGCGTGCCGCAGATCACGGTGCTGGCGACAAGCAACGCCGCCGCGCATTATCCCTACCACACGGTGACCAGCGCGCTCGACTGGAACAGCGATTTCGCGCTCGCCCCCGGCGTCGACTGGATGGCCTATTACAACCAGGGCAACATCGAATGGTGGGACGTCTCGACGCGCTCGAAAGCTGGCCAGAGCATGCCGATGGAGATTTTCTTCGGATCGCTCCCCAATCTTTCGCTTGGCCCGGACGGGACGGCCTATTGCGTGGCTCTGGTCGAGGCCGGCGTGGATGCCATCCCGACCTTCTTCTCGATCGCGCCGAACGGCGATCCGGTGGCGACGACGATCACCGACCCGGCGGGGCTATTCTACGACTGCACGCGGGCTCTGACGACGAACGATGGAACGTCGATCTACTCGGCGAACAGCAGCGCGACGGGCTATCTGCTCGGAATTGCCTCCGTCTCACACGCGCAATCGGCGCGCGATTTCTGCCTCACCGCCGATGGCAATGTGGCGATCCTGTTCCATCCTGCCGGGTCGAGCGCCGACTTCACGATCGAGGACGGCGCCGGTCACAGCTTCACCGTCACTGGCCTCGCAACGCGGAGCGGCCCGGCAACGGCGCGCTTCTGCCATGTCGAGAGCGAGAGCCATTTCTTCGTGGTGACCGACGGCCACTGGTACGCGATCGACGATACGACCGGCGCGATCAAGGCCCGCGGCGCGTGGTCCGACGGAACGCCGCCACTTGTCCAGCAGAGCGCGGGAAATTCCAGCTTCTGGATGATCACGGGATCGGGTGTCGTTCAATATTCGCTGACCGATGCATCGGTTTTGCAGACGATCCCGGCGTCCAGCTGGTCCGGAGCCTCCATCAGCTCCGGCCATTATGCCTATGATCCGGTGAATGACGGCATGTGGACCCGTCAATCGAGCAGCACCAACGCCTATCCGCCTACGATCCTCTATCTCAACCGGTCCGCCAACGCGGGCGTGACGCTGGCCGACGTGGTCACCGCGCAATGCACCGGCTGCGGGATGAGCGATTTCGACGCGTCGCTGCTGACGGCCACCGTGCCCGGCTATAGCTGGACGCGGAGCGACGGCAAGTCACAGCTGCAGCCTTTGCTGGACATTCACGACGTGGATTTGCGCCCGCACGATTTCGGGTTGCAGTTCCTTCCGCGCGGCAATGCGCCGGCTGGCTCGATCGTGACGCAGGATTTCGCGGTCTCCGGACCGGACGCGTCGCGCTACACGGTGACGATCGCGCAGGATACCGACCTGCCGAAGACGGTGCGGGTCAATTTCGCCGACGCCGATCACGACCAGGAGCCGAACAACGTCATTTCGCTGCTGACCGCCTCCCAGGCCGACACGCAGCGCGACGACACGATCGACCTTTCGACCTACGCCGACAGCGCCGCCCCGGCGCAGCAGAAGGCCGACCGTTACCTCCGCCGCCAGTGGAACAGCCGCGAAACGATCGAACTCGCGCTGACCGCCCAGGAAATGGCGAGGGAGCCGGGCGATCTGACCACCGCGTGGCTCGACGATGTCGGGCAGAATGTCCGGCTCGACAAGCAGACCTTCGCCGCCGACGGATCGATCAAATGCACCTTCACCCGCGACGAGACGGCGCTGGCGGCGCTAAACGCCAACACGACCGCCGCCGGTCTCGATTTCCGCGACACCGAGACGATCTACGTCCCGGCGCCAGTCAAGGCGTTCGTCATCGACGCTCCGTATCGCGAGGACAGCGACGCCGACGTGCGGCCTCTGCTGTTCGCCGGAGCGGGGGCCTTTGCGTCGCTAAGCTTTCCCGGCGTCCAGATGTGGGAGGAGACCGGATCGGGCAGTAACGCTGCGTTCGACCAGCTGTTCGCGACGATCTCGACGGGGTCGACCTGGGGCACCTGCAACGCCGCTCTGGCGGACCTTCCGAGCCCGTGGCTGTGGGATCGCGGCAATGTGCTCAATGTCACGCTCCAGAACGGCAGCCTGACGAGCTGCGCCGAAGCCGACGTGGACTCCGACCCGACGCTGAACCAACTGCTGATCGGATCGCCTTCGACTGGCTGGGAATATGTGAATTTCTGCACCGCGACGCTGCAAGGCGACGGAAGCTATGACCTCTCCGATTTCAAGCGCGGGAGGCGTGGCACCGAGTGGATGTGCCCGCTGCATACGGCGGGCGAGGTCTTCGTTCTGGCGAGCAGCCTCGCGACCGAGACGATGGGAACCGGCGATGTCGGGGCCGCCTTCGCGTTCAAGGGGCAGGCGATCGGGCGGTCGCTTGACAGCGCGGCGGAAATCGATCTCGCGCCGTTCACCGGGGCGACTTTGAAGCCGTATGCGCCGGCGGCGCTGATCTGGTTTTTCGACGGAACAGACCTTCAGGGCACGATCCGGCGCCGAACCCGAGTCGGCGGGGCGTGGACAGGTGGGTCGACGATTCCGCTTTCGGAGAGCAGCGAGGCGTACGAGGTCGACATCTACAACGGATCGACCTTCAAGCGGACGATCAGCATCAGCGGAACCAACACATTCACTTACACGGCGGCGATGGCTGCCGCGGATGGGATCGCGCTTTCGGCGAGGCCGGTCGCGAAGGCCTATCAGATTTCAGATGCCGTAGGCCGGGGCTTCGCGCTCGCGGCCTGATTTTCGGAGAGAAGAATGACACTTGCACCGAAGCTCGGGTGGACCGAGCTGACCGTCGGGGAAGGCGTGCCCGAGACCGCCGTCAACGAGCTTGCGCTGCTGATCACCGCCGCCGCCAGCAGCTTCATTTTCAAGAGCCGGTCGGACGCCGCACCGCCCGCATCGCCGGCCCAGCTGGACAGCTACCTGGTCGCGGCATCGCCGACCGGCGCGTGGAGCGGGCAGGCCGGGAAAATCGCCATCTATCTCAACACCAGCTGGGTGTTTGTCACCGTCCAGGCGGGCTTCATCGCCTATGTGGCGGACGAACTCGGCTTCATCGTCTTTGATGGGACCAGCTGGGATGCGCTCGGCCTGACCGTCGACGACGATGGCACGATGGCCGCCGACAGTCACACGGCCGCGCCGACGCAGGCGGCCGTGATCGCCTATGTCGCGGCGCAAATCGCGGCGGCTGTTACCGGGCTGCTTGACCTCAAGGGCGGCCAGGATTGCTCGGCCAATCCCAATTATCCAGCGGCGAGCAAGGGCGACGCCTACGTCGTTACCGTGGCCGGAAAAATCGGCGGCGCGAGCGGCACCAGCGTTGCAGTCGGCGACGTATTCTTCGCGACAGCGGACAATGCTGGTGGCACGCAGGCCGCGGTCGGAGCGTCTTGGGATACGATCGTTCATTCGGCCTCGCTCTCAGGGGCGTTGCTGGCCGCGAACAACCTCTCGGACGTGGCGAATGCGGCGACGGCGCTGGCCAATCTCGGCGGCAAGGCGTCGGCGCCAAACGTGCAGTCCGTCACCTCCGCCGCGACCGTGACGCCGACGTTCAGCAACGATCTGGTGAAGATCACGGCGCAGGCGGCGGCGCTAACGCTCGCAAACCCGACGGGAACCGCGGTCCCGGGGTGGGGCATGGGCATCCGGATCAAGGATAACGGCTCGGCGCAGACAATCGCTTACGGGGCTCAATATCGCGCTATCGGGGTGACGCTTCCGACCACGACGGTCGCTGGCAAGACGCTCTACCTTGGCATGATCTACAATTCCGACGATACGAAGTGGGATGTCGTAGCCGTAGCGCAGCAGGCCTGACGATGGGTTTTCCGATCGACGCGCTGCGAATGAACAGCCAAGCATCCGGACCGACCGGCAGCGGCTTCATTGCCTCCTCATCCGCCAATACGACGTCGACCTCGCTCAGCGTCTCCATGCCTGCAGGCTCGGCGGCGAACGACATTGCGTTCTTTCATGTCACCTTCGTCAACACGACCAATGCACCAACCTGGACCGCCCCTACGGGCTGGACATTGCTCAGCGAGCAGGTGCTTGGAACTGCGGCCAATTATCGATCCCTGTTATATTGGCGACGGCTCGACGGCACGGAATCGACCGTCACGATCAGCGAGAGCGGCGCCGGGGTCACGGTCCTTCAGGGAACGATTAGCATCTGGCGCGGCTACAAGACGAGCGGCACACCCTATGAGGCGTTCGCGACGACTAGCGGGAGCAGCAATTCTCCCGTCGGATCGACCATCGCGACAACAGGGACTGACCGCACAGTCATAAACTTCTACTCCAACACTGCGGCAACGACGAGCAACGGCAACCAGAACGGGTGGACTGACGACTATAACCAATCGGCGACAACCTGTTCTTCGACCTGCTCATCGAGAGATCGGTCGTTCGCCAGCCCGGTGGTCGCCGAACCAAGAACGTCGGCGTCCGCTCAGTGGCGATCCTTCACACTTGCCCTGTTGAAAACGACGGCAGGCGCTGCTGCCGCATCGCCGATCTATCTCGGGACGCCGGGATCGGGAACATGGACCGTGCCGGCAGACTGGAATTCGTCCAACAACACCATCGAACTGATCGGCGCTGGCGGCAACGGACAACCGACCACTGGAGGCGGCGGCGCCGGTGGCGGCGGCGGTCAATATGCGAAGCTGACCAACCTGTCGCTAACTCCGGGAGCAGTCATTAATTTCCAGGTCGGCAAGAACGGAGGAACAGTCGGAACTTCAGCGTCCCCGGGAACGGCAGACACATGGTTCGATAGCGCTTCGACCATAGCCTATGCCCAAGGTGGCGCAACGGCCGCGAATACAAGGCCAGCAGGCGGCCATGCAACGGCAGTCGG
>Ga0068856_100007509_pt1 | contig 10644 bp, 8 predicted proteins | sample KBSCornC62_FD_66595 | JGI IMG/M metagenome (GOLD analysis project Ga0068856, IMG submission 66595) | Corn rhizosphere microbial communities from Kellogg Biological Station, Michigan, USA - KBS Corn C6-2 | ecosystem: Host-associated > Plants > Roots > Rhizosphere > Soil ... | reverse complement strand
AAGATAGACTTGCGCGACGCCACTCGACGCTACGAGTACCTGCGAGACACGGTGTTCCCCAAAATATCCGTGGGACTGTTGCACGGTAGGATGAAGCCAGGCGAGAAAGAGGAAGTGATGAAGTCGTTTGTCGCAGGTGAGACCAGGATCCTGGTGACAACCACGGTTATCGAAGTCGGCGTAGACGTTCCAAACGCATCCGTGATGATTGTGGAGCATGCCGAGCGGTTCGGCTTGTCACAACTTCATCAATTACGGGGCCGCGTTGGTCGAGGGGCGGAGAAGAGTTATTGCGTGCTTCTGACCACTGACAAAAAGACGATGGTTGCTCGTGAACGTTTGGGCATCATGGCGAAGACGAATAATGGATTCATAATCGCCGAAAAGGATCTCGAACTGCGTGGTCCAGGGGAAATACTGGGAACGAAGCAATCGGGTCTGCCCGAGTTTCGTATCGGCAACCTGGTTCGAGACCAATCGATCCTGGAAAAGGCGAGGACGGCAGCTGAGTATTATCTGACAGAGCGTGCGTCATCAAGTCAAACTAAACGAATGAAACAATACCTTGCCGAGACGGAACGATTTGGATTGGCGAGTGTTGGATGAACCAAGTGTCCGACGAACTTTAGTTTGTCGTGCGTCGGGTTAGAAGCTCTCGAAATCGAAGGAGCCCCGACTGGCACGAACACGACAAACTAAAGTTCGTCGGACATGATCTATGCGAATAATCGCCGGTATATATCGAGGTCGAAATCTCAAGAGTCCGCCTTCGTTGCAAGTGCGACCAACGTCGGATCGTCTCCGCGAAACGCTTTTCAACGTTCTGGCGCCGCGAATTGTTGACGTTCGTTTTCTGGATCTATGCGCCGGTTCAGGAGCGGTCGGAATCGAAGCCCTCTCGAGAGGCGCCGCTCACGTTACGTTCGTCGATCGATCGCGGAAGATGTGTGGTCTTATTGAGTCAAACCTGGATCTGTGCCGGATTCCTGAAGATCAAACCGAAGTTGTGAACGATGAGGCAAGCGACTTTCTTCATCAGAGCCTCGTTCGAAAATTTCAGCCCTGGGACATTGTCTACTTCGACCCGCCTTACCAGGATGACTATTTGAAAGTGCTGAGCTTTCTTGGGTCGCACGCTGACAAACTGGTAACGCCTGATGCTCTGGTCATCGCGGAACATCATCACAAAAACCAACTGCCTGAGAGCATCGCAGCTCTCGACTGCACCCGAGTGTTGAAACAAGGCGATTCGTCACTAAGCTTCTTTGAGGTGACGAGGCGATTTGTTCGGTGAGGAATTGGTAGTCGAGAAGGCGCAAGCGAAAAACACCACCAAACGACTTCTCGTACCCGTCGAACAGGAGTCTCTCAACCAGCATCACGAACGCTCTTCTGTCGGAGCGCGTCCGTCCTCGGCCGCCCCTGTCGAGTAGAACCATCAATTCCTATCGAGCAGGAGACGCAGAGTGACGGTGGCCCAACTCAGAACGAGAGCAAGCGAGTGGAACTTGCTGGTGGTCCTGCTCGACGGGGGCGGCCGAGGACGGACGCGCTCCGACAGAAGAGTGTTTGTGACGCTGGTTAAGAGACTTCTGTTCGACGGAAGCGGCCGAGTACGGGGTTTGTTTAATCGTTCGTCCGCTCGCCCCTTCCTGACTATCAGTTCCCTTTGTCACGCTTCAGCTCCAAAGGACAACCTGCGATCAGATTGTTTACAATCCACTCATGTTAGTCCTTGGAATCGAAACATCCTGTGATGAAACTGCGGCGGCGGTTATTCGTGATGGCCGCGAGATTGTCTCATCCGTCATCTTCTCGCAGATCGCAGTTCACAAGCCGTTTGGCGGCGTTGTTCCCGAACTTGCTTCCCGCGAGCACCTCGACAAGATTGTTCCCGTTGTAACCGAAGCTTTCGAACGTGCTCAAGTCAGGCAAAAAGATATCGATGGCATTGCGGTGACAGTCGGACCTGGACTCGTCGGGTCGTTGCTAGTGGGCGTCTCTTATGCAAAAGCGATGGCTTACGCGCTTGATATACCGTTTGTAGGTGTCAATCACATCGAGGGCCATATCTATTCCGTGGCCTTCGAGAATCCTCCGCTTGAATACCCAGCCGAGGCTCTAATCGTTTCGGGCGGCCACACAAATATCTTCTTCATTCCCGAACCTGGTAAGTACAAAGTTGTCGCAAGAACACGCGACGACGCCGCGGGTGAAGCGTTCGACAAAGTGGCAAAACTTTTGGGACTGGGATATCCGGGAGGCCCCATCATCGAGCGACTCGCGCGCGAAGGAAATCCAAAGGCGGTCCCGTTTGCAATTCCGCGCATGGGCGACGGATTACCCGACTTCAGTTTCAGCGGCTTGAAGACAGCAGTTACCAGGTATGTACGTGAAACTGGCCTGGCACCGGTTGAAAACGGCGGCGAACCTTCGCAGGGCATCAAAGACTTAGCAGCAAGTTTTCAACACGTGGTGGTGGAGTCGCTAGTAAGGACGATGGAGAGGATCGCCGAAGAGTACTACCCACGCACTTTGATCGTCGCAGGCGGAGTGGCGTGTAACGGCAAACTACGCGAGGTTTGTCGCGAGATGGCGAAGGAATTGGAGCTTCCTGTTTACTTCCCTTCGCCGCATCTTTCGACGGATAACGCGGCAATGATCGCGGCAGCTGGGACAGTAAAATTGTTGGCCGGAGAGCGGAGCAACCTCGACCTCAACGCCGACGTTACGTTGCGATTGCAGAATATTGATTTAGAGGAAGAGGCGGCGAAGAGGGCGGGGGTTCGGTATAGGCTCTAGTGTCAGCGAATAGGACCTATTTGACCTATAGGACCTATATAACCCAAGCGCCCAATCTTAAATCTGAAATCTTAAACCTTAAATTCTCTTGGTTTCGTCACGCGAAACCTGGGCGGGCCTTATCAACCCTCTATCGTGCTCATCGCCGTGACGGCACGCTTTTCATATGCCGCAATGGTTGCGATGTTTTTCTTCTCCACTTCTGTCAAAGCCGCATCGGTGAAGCTGGAATCGGCTTTGTACCAGTCGAAGCTGGAAAAGTATTTCTGTAGCCAGGGCTCTTTGAAGACCTTGCCATGTCGCGCATAGATCTCCTGTCGCATCTGAACAACATCTTCGAGAAACAAGCCTTCCAACAATGCGCGCGTGATCGGCGTGTTGCTCAACCCCTGATGTAGCTTGTTCTCATACCGAACGATTGTCTCGACGTTGAGCTTGTCACTTCCCGATAACTCTTCATCTTTAAAATTCTCATCCGGCGTGTACCAGGGCTGCCCGAAGAAATACTGCTGCAACCACTCCGCTCTGAACTGTCGACCGTGACGCGCGTAGACCTCATTGCGAAGCAACCTGAGTTCATGGAGGCTCAACCCCTGTAGCATCGACTCCGATATCGTCTTTCTTTCGAACAACTCCATGTCACCAGGCAGCAAGGCGACTTTCCGCTGTCGTTTCTGAGCGGTACTAAGAATCTCGAGGTTTTTCCGTTCATTAACAGAAAGGCGTTTTGGATCGTACTTGTCGCTTGGCGTGTACCAGTACCTCTCATCGAAGTACTGTTGTAACCATGGGTTGTCCTCAAACCGCTTACCACGAATAGCCTCGACTTCGGCAAGTAAAACCGTCCATTCCGCGCCACTATGCTTGCCGAGCTTTTTCGCGGTGATTGGGCGATCCACCCAGTAACGCATGTCCCCTGGTTGTATCGTGTCGTGCTTACTCGCCTCGGCTATGCGAATGACATCGAGGTTACGTCGCTCAGTGTTGTTGAGCAGTGAGTTCTTGAAATCAGGGTTTGGTTTAAACCACGACTGTTCTTGAAGGTAAGCTTTGATGTCGGAGTCCTTGAAAATACGACCATGGCGGCCAAACACAATTCCGCGCAACATCTTTAGATCTTGTAATTCGAGAGCTTGAATCTGAGATGCTTTGATCGAAGTCTTGCCGAAATCGAAGTCTTTCCAGGAATCCAAAGGATCCTGAGCGGACGCCCTTAACGCTGCAACTGCGATTAGACTCAACACAAAGACGAATTTGAATCGTCGGGGGCTCATGTGCTTCACCTCTTTCAAAACCGATCTCAGATCCCAGATCTCAGATCTCAGATTCAATTACATCTCGGGGCCGAACTACTCAGCCGATTCTAGATCTGAGATCTGGAATCATCTGGAATCTGAGATCTGAGATCTGAGATCTGAGATCCTACCCAAAGATATCCCTTACCTTGTCAACCAATCCCTTATTCTCGAGGTCCTTGCTTTCAACCTCCGCCAGCTGTTCCAACAATCGCCGTTGCTCTCGCGTTAGCGATGTAGGTGTGACGACGCTGACTGAAACGAAGAGATCGCCTTTACCGCGGCCTCCCAGTTGCGGCATTCCTTTGCCTTTCAATCGGAAAACAGTGCCCGTTTGAGTGCCCAGGGGAATCTTGAGTTTCTCTTCTCCATCAAGCGTCTTCACCATGATGTCGGCTCCAAGAGCTGCCTGCGCAAAAGTAATCGGCACGGCCTCGTAGAGGTTGCTACCTTGTCGCTCAAACTCCTCATGTTCGGCAACGTGGATAACCACGTAGAGATCTCCGGCGGGTCCGCCCTGAGTACCTGCTTCGCCTTCACCCTGAACTCGAAGGCGTGAGCCGGTCTCGACACCCGCGGGAATCTTTACTTCCATCTGCTTTTCTTTCTGAACGCGGCCGGCGCCCTTGCATTCCTTACAAGGAGTCTTAATCACCTGGCCGGCGCCACGACACGCACCACACGTTCGCGCGACAGAGAAGAAGCCTTGTTGGTAACGAACCTGACCTGTTCCACCGCAAGTTTGACACGACTCCGCTTGTGTCCCGGGCGCTGCGCCAGAGCCCTTGCAAGCTTCACAGCCTTCCAGACGCGGGATGCGCAACTGTGCCGTCATACCATTCGCAGCTTCTTCAAGCGTGATCTCCAAATCGTACCGAAGATCTGCCCCGCGTTGAGCTGCACTGCGTCGCGATCCTGAGCGTGAACCGCCAAAGACATCTCCAAACCCAAAAAGGTCACCAAGAATATCTTCAATGCCACCGAATCCCGGTGCGCCCCAACTTCCAGCGCCCGCGCCCGCCGAAACACCCGCATGTCCAAAACGGTCGTATCGACGACGCTGCTCAGGATCCTGAAGTACGCCGTAAGCCTCAGCGGCTTCTTTGAACTTCTCTTCAGCACTTGCGTCGTTAGGGTTCTTATCAGGGTGATGCTGCACAGCGAGACGCCGGTATGCACTCTTAATCTCCTGCTCTGACGCAGTCTTAGTAACTCCCAAAATTTCGTAATAATCGCGTTTACTCATCCGGTTCTAAATTAACCTCACCTTAAAATTAAGTTTGAAAAGAATAGCTATACTTCAGTCGTTGTCGCATCAGGGGCGGGATTCATCATTGCCGTAGTGAGTTGTGCAGCGGTTCGTTCAAGATTCGTCAAGGCTTTATTTATATCTGTCACACTCGTTCCCCGATTGGCCACCTCCGCCTCAGCAAAGTTGCGTTCTGCGAGGTCCTGATCGTTTTGCGATAACATGCCGCCAAACTTGGTAAACGATTTTTGGGTGTTCTTCAGCAACGACTCGAGCTTGTTACGCAGCACCACCAACTCTTTGGCGTCTCGATCGCTATCTGCAAATTCGTCTGCTTCCCGAATTAGTCGCTCGATTTCATCGGGTGTTAGTCCGGATGTCGGCGTTATGCGCATCTGTTGTTCTCGTCCCGTGGCCTTATCTTGCGCAGATACCGATACGATTCCGTTTGCGTCAACCTCAAAAGAAACTTCGATCTGAGGTACTCCCCGCGGATTCGCTGGAATGCCAACCAACTCAAACTTACCAAGCGAACGATTCCCCTGGGCTACTTCTCTCTCGCCCTGTAGAACGTGGATCTCAACTGATGATTGATTGTCGACAACGGTTGTAAACGTCAAACTGTTGCGCAAGGGAATCGTTGAGTTGCGTTCGATTATCTTCGTAAATAAGCCTCCTCGTGTTTCCAGACCAAGGCTTAGCGGCAGCACGTCTAGAAGTACGATGTCTTTGACGTCTCCACTCAGAACTCCGCCCTGGATGGCTGCACCCATCGCAACAACTTCATCCGGGTTAATCTCAGCGGAAGGCTTTTTCCCGAATATCTTTTCTACAGTCCGTTCGACAATTGGAGAACGCGTTTGACCGCCAACCAGTACGACCTTATCGATATCGGCTCGCTGCAACTTGGCATCTTTTAGCGCGGTGTGGCACGGTTCGATGGTTTGCTCGATCAAATCTCGCACGAGGTCTTCAAACTGGTCGCGCGTGAACGATTTGTTGAAGTGTTTGGGACCGGTCGCGTCTGCTGCGATGAAAGGGAGGTTGATATTCGTTTCGGTTGTTGAGGAAAGTTCGCACTTCGCTCGTTCTGCAACTTCTTTCAATCTTTGCAATGCAAGTCGATCCTGACGAAGGTCGATTCCTGTGTCTTTCAAAAACTGGTCGGCCATCCAGTTCATGATTCGCTCGTCCAGGTCCTCGCCGCCCAGGAATGTGTTTCCCGATGTTGAAAGGACTTCGAAAACGCCGTCGTTCATTTCGAGAATTGAGATATCGAAAGTGCCGCCTCCGAGGTCGTAAACCGCAATTCGCTCTACGTCTGATTTACCGAGACCGTAGGCAAGAGCGGCCGCAGTCGGTTCGTTGATGATTCTTTCCACCCGCAATCCAGCTATTTTCCCTGCGTCTTTTGTTGCCTGTCGCTGTGTATCGTCAAAGTATGCGGGTACGGTGATGATTGCGTCAGTCACGGCCTCGCCCAGAAAATCTTCAGCGGCAGCCTTCAATCGCTGCAATACGATTCCTGAGAGCTCGGGCGGACTGTAACTTCGACCTTGAACGCGAATGCGCGCGTCCCCATTCGGTGAGTCGACGATCTCGAATGGTGAACTTGCCAACATTTTTGATACTTCATTCGAGTTGAATTTGCGACCAATGAGACGTTTGACGGCGTAGACGGTATTAGCGGCATTAGTGACTGCCTGCCGCTTTGCGATTTGGCCAACCAGCCTTTCACCTTTATCAGTGAATCCAACGACGCTAGGTGTGGTTCGGCCACCCTCTTTATTTGGAACAATTTGAACTGCGCCGCCTTCTAACACTGCGACACAGCAATTAGTGGTGCCCAAATCTATGCCGATCGTTTTTCCCATCAGTCTGGCCTTCGGTAACTTGTCCTAACTCCGTTTGGAGACCTTTACGAGTGCCGGGCGAATCAACTTGTCACCCAGTTTATAACCTGCCCGGATCTCCTGAATTATCGTATCAGGTTCAAACTCCTCAGTTTCCTCGGTTACAACAGCCTCGTGAATGTGTGGATTAAACTGCTCGCCCACGGCCACGATTGGCTTTACGCCCAACGCTTCAAGTACGCCGCTCAGCTGCTTGTAAATGAGATCGACGCCACTAAGAAAGTGTCGAAACTCGTCTGATTCGGTTGCCTCAACTGAAGCTTCGGTCTCCAAAGCACGCTTAAGATTGTCCAGCACTCCCAGAAGTTTGGCCGCAACATCAGCAACTACTCTGTTGTAGATGTCGCTTCGTTCGCGGTCGACGCGTTTCCGATAGTTCTCAAAATCCGCCTGGCGTCGAGCCAAACGATCCTTAAGTTCCGCGGTTTCCTCTTGTACACGTTTTAACTCCGCTCGCGTCGCAACAAGCTCCGCAGTAATAGGTCCGCCCTCAGTAAACTCAACAGGAGGTGTCTCGTCTGGCTGAGTCAGCTCAGAGTCCAGCTGCATCTCTTCTTCGTCTGAGTTAGTGGTGATGTCGGGATCTTGAGAATCCATTTCAGGGATGGGCTCTCCCGAAGGTTCGCTTTCTGCTTCAGCATCGACAAAGTGGATCGGAATCCGACTTTGATTGTTTTTACTATCACGTGCCATTTGGAAGGATCGAAGTCGGCTCAACGTTACGACGCAATGGCTCCGCTCAAGCGATGCTCAATCAATCGCGCCATGTAGTTTACCATAGCCATAATTCGGGCATATTCAATTCTCATCGGCCCAACAACACTCAAAGTGCCGACTCGTTCATTGGATCCAGCGCGGTAGGGGGCGGTGATAAGCGCACAATCTTGAAGTGAGCTGGCTGGATGTTCACGGCCGATCACAACATGTACATCGCCGAAATAGGCGCTATCGTGCGAGATGCACTGATTAAGAATTTTTATGAGGCGAGATTTTTCCTCGAACGTTCGGAACAGTTCACGCATCCGTTCGATATCGGCAAAATCTGGTTTAGTGAGAATGTTCGAAGCTCCGTCAACATAAACGTCACTTGCTTCTTCACCTTCAAGGCTTCGCTCGCACAGCAAAACTGCGTTTTGGAGTAGGCGATCGTAAAGCGCCTTCTCTTCTTTCATCAACTCCACAATCTCAGCGCGTATTGATGAGAGGCTCTTGCCACTGAACTCCGTGTTCAAATATCGAGCAGTACGATTCAGCTCTTCCTGGGTTAGATCTTCTTCTGTCGTTCTTATTACCTTGTTGTGAATGATCCCAGACGTGGACACCAGCACAACCAGGATGCGTTTGTCAGGAAGTTGCACAAATTCGATATGTTTCAGCCGATTCTCAGCAAGCGATGGTGAGATAACGATACCTACATTCTCAGACAACGCTGAGAGGACGTGCGATGCCGCTTCCATTAAACGCTCAGGCGAGGCGACCGCGTCGATGTCGCCAACAGAAAAAAGATCATCTATCGCCTTCAAATCGCCGCGCGATAACCGCGCTTCACCCAGCATGTTGTCAACATAGTAACGATAGCCTGTATCGGTGGGTACACGTCCGGCTGAAGTGTGCGGCTGCTCTACAAACCCGGCCTCTTCAAGCTCACCCATCACATTACGAATAGTCGCCGGGCTCCAGCCATACCCATGCGCGAAACGGTCCGATAACACCCTCGACCCCACCGCCTCACCTGTGATGAGGTGCTCTTTAATAAGTGCAGCAAGCAGTCCCTCCATCCGCGGATCGATTGATCGCGAGGCATCGGCTCGCATGCTTGGGTTACGACGGGGCATAATAATCGAACTAAACTGCCTATCTAGAAGCCTTAGGCCGTAGAGTGAAGGACAGCTGCATTACGTCAACAGCGCCTGGTCAGTGGCCGTTTGCAGTATAAAGTTTTCAGCAAACCCCTGCAAATAAAGCCTAGTTTGACCCGTTCTCCAAATTGGCCCCGCCATTTGAACCGTTCGTTTCGACCCCAAAAAAATTTTTCCACAGGTAAGTTGTTGATAAATCTAGGCTTTGTTCAAAAAGGCTGCCAAGGTCGATCAGGACCTTGTCTCGTGTCCACGTTTTTCCTAGGAAATCCGCACTTTTGGGCGCTTGACCAAAGATTGACGCACTCAATAGCGCCTCCTTAAGATTATTCGCGTTGGTCTCAAATACTGGTGACTCAACCGCGTTACCTGGTCTTGATCACAATTTATCGTTGATCCCGGCGGTGCTGATCCTATCTTTTCAGACCAGGGGTGGGTTCTATGGTTCACAAGAGTGAAGCAACAAAATATTTTGCCGACGCATTTCGGCAGTTGGGCGGTAGCCGAGGTGTGCCGTCGATAGACGTGCGCTTTTATCCGTACGCAGGACTGAGGCACACAATTCGGCTGCGCTCGGGTCGTGTTTATGTGCGCCTGTCCGATATTTGTAAGGATAGTTCCCCGGATGTTCTGCGTGCGCTAGCCTGGATTCTTGTATCGCGTCTTCTCGGTAAGAGAGTTCCAGCAATTCACGATCGGGTCTATCGCGACTACTCATTTACGTCCGCCGTCATGAGAGCCTCAGATCTTGCGCGAAGAGGGCGTGGTCGAAAACATATTTCATCAGCGCAAGGCGAGATTTATAACCTCGATCGGATGTTTGCGAAACTTAATCGCAAGTTTTTTGAGGGTGAACTTGCTAAACCAACTTTAACCTGGTCCCAGCGCCGCACACGCAACATCCTCGGTCATCACGATCATGTCTACGACAGCATCACGATAAGTAAAACTCTCGACTCCGAAGACGTCCCAGAATGGTTCGTGGAGTACATCCTCTACCACGAGATGCTTCACATCAAACATCCGGCCCGTCTGATAAATGGCCGCCGTTACTATCACACGAGCGCCTTTCGACTGGACGAGCGCCGCTTTCCAAACTACGAGCAGGCACAGCGCTGGCTTGAACAATTGGCTCGCCAGCGACGAGTGCCACGCGCCAGGGCCGCGTGATAGTTCTTGGAACCAATTAAATCCGGAGACGTTATTAGAGTTGAGGTAGGTGGGCTCCTCAAGGAGGCGGTCATTTCTGGAAGTGTTTCAGAGTTGGCCGCCTTTCTGTCTGTGAATGCAAACAATGAAGTGAAATGTTTTCTTCTCTGTGTAACCTCTGTGCTCTCTGTGTCTGCTCTGAAAATAAAGTGGCCTCGCGAGCACACAAAACCGCTCTCAGCATTTTGCAGAGGAACAATGGATTTGTTGTCGGCGGATCAATCGTCGCAGTTCCGAGGCTGACTGAAGATCGACCGTCGAGCGAATGGTAACTGTTGCCAATCCATGATGACAATTCATTTTCATGTTCGGTGGTG
>Ga0068856_100007506_pt1 | contig 10647 bp, 6 predicted proteins | sample KBSCornC62_FD_66595 | JGI IMG/M metagenome (GOLD analysis project Ga0068856, IMG submission 66595) | Corn rhizosphere microbial communities from Kellogg Biological Station, Michigan, USA - KBS Corn C6-2 | ecosystem: Host-associated > Plants > Roots > Rhizosphere > Soil ... | reverse complement strand
TCGGATTAAAACGAAATCCGTGTCCGCCTCCGGCCAATGGGGTCCAGTTTCCGGACACAGGACCTCTCTCGTGCTTGCGATTTGAGATCCAAAAGCCAGATAACAAAGGCCAGGGTTCACATTGGGAGGCTTGGTTTATGAGAATAGCTTTGATTCTCGCAGTCGTGACACTTTCAATTGTTGCAAGTGCCGAAGGCAATGACGAAATGCCGAACTGGCTTTTAGAGAAGATAAAAGCCGCGCACACGAAAGTGACAGAGCATCTTTATAAGGGGAAGCACGTCTTTCTCTTCGCTGCTCGCTGTTGTGATATCCCAACTGAACTTTTCGATGAATCCGGAAAGAGAATTTGCGTCCTGGGCGGAGGCTTCGCAAATTTCTCCGATAAAAAGTGTGACGATTTTAGCGAAAAAGATACGTTTCTTAGATCGCTCACACTTCCCGTAGAGAAAAAGCCATCTAAATGACCGCTATCGACGATTCTTTGTTTCCTCTTTTTGAATATCTCGAGCTAAGAGCCTAAACCGGCTCTCTCTGGTGTTTGAATCAATCTTCTTCTCAAGCTCGATTTGTCTGAGCGCTGTCAGCTCATCAAGCATCATATAATTAAGCCTTGTCTCTTGAACCTGCAGAGCCGATTGAGAAGCCTTCGGATGACCTGGAATCATTTGCGCGATCGATTTTGTTCTCTGAACCATTTGATGAATTGCTTGAAGTGTTGATTTTAAGCCTTCAGCTCTCTTCACTTCATCAATCGACTCACTCATGTCTTGAACTTGGTCTCCACCTTCTTTTAATTTACTCTGAACGTCTTCAAGCTCCCGGACTTTTGCCCTTAAACTTTCACCAGCCGAATCATCGATATCGAAATCATCTAAGAGATCCGTAAACTCGAAACCTAAACTTGATAAATCCTCTAGATCTCCTTTTCCGCCTCCACCTCCTAAGAGCCCTGAGGCAAAGCCTGCGGCCATGCCGGCAGGTCCGCTTGCAACGTTCGTTGCAACCGAGACAGCGGCACCTGCGGCTGCGTACGGATCGATGGCTGACGCACGTGATGACTCTAAGAGAATTGAGACCGAAGTCATAAGGCTCGCTAGACACTTAAGCATCGAATCGCCTCTTCAACCGACAGATTGGGTACGGCTGCTCTGAGAGCATCGAATTTCAATCGATCACTCTGAGTCGAGGTGAGTCTCCAGTACTCCTCTTTTGAAAGAGTCAGCTTCACGGTCTTAGCTTGGCCGCCTGACTGATAAAGACTTAAAGAAAACCCTTGTGGCTTTTGCCCGGTAATTTCTTTTAGCCGCGCCATTACTCGGTCGCTTAACTGAAACCTTGATTTAAACGATTCATCATCACCGTCATGAGAAAACAGAAAACGATGATTCGAATTCTCAATCACCGCCGTATCATCTCCCACAACCAAGTGCTTTGAGAGCTGCACAGTTAAAACCACCGACGCCCCAAATTTCCTCACATTCGCCGTCGAAAACTTAAAAAACTCAAAACACCGATTAATAAAGAAGGGTGTTTCGTCGCAGACGAGCACGAGTCTTCGCTCAGGATTCAATTTCATTTCAAGGTTAAACACAGCCAATACCGCAGCCATCACAGCTTGAGAAAACTCAGGGTCACTGGCTTGAAACACCTCAGAGAAATTGAAATAGCGAAGGCGAGTGCTCATTAAACGCTTGCGTGTAAACGCCGATTCTTCGTTCGTGCCGAATCCGAAGGAGGCGGCCTGAGAGGACGAAGAATCGGCTCCCCCGCCCTCCTCTTCCTTCCTCTCTCTAAAAGCATTGGCATATATCCCCCGCCCCACCCATCTCTCAAAAAGCTCCCTACGCGGTAAGCACTCTGCCGACGTCACAAAACCCTCTAAAGACAAACTCTGTGGCTTTGACCTGAGATACGAATTCAAAGCCTCATCAATTTCAGCCCTGATAGTTTTTGAAAGATGCGTCTCACCGTTTTCTAGAATTAAGACCTCTAAGAACTGCCCTAAGACCGACCTTTCAAACTCAAGCGACTCACCGTCATTTAGTTGAATCAAAGAAAACGGATTAAGCCCCGATGGTTCACTGAGCGTGAGCTTATACTCAGTCCCTTGAAGCATTTTGCATTCGCGAGAGTGGCTTCCGCCGACATCGACTTTTAAGATCGAGACATTCTCATCTTGAAAAAGAGAATGCGTGAGTGCTCCTAAGAATACACTCTTTCCTCGACCTGAGGTCCCAACGATCACCGCATTCGCGTTTTGGTGATTAAGATCTAAAAGATCAATCGATGTGAGAGATCCATCTAGTCGTTCAAGTGTCAGAGCACGTTCTGCTCGTCCACTGAACGATCCTGCGTCGCCCATTCGATAAAACGGCAGAAACTGCGGTAGCACCTTGTTTCGCTCTAAGAGGTGAACGTGCTGAGAGCTTCCAGGGAGTGACGACACAAAACTTGGACCGCAGCCGAGAGTCTCAATTTCAATATCGCCGTATCCTTTTAAGATCGATGCACTCTCAGCCAAGGCTTTTCGTAAAAGCTCTTTCGTTGGACGAGATGAAATTAGAAGCATCTCAAATCTGATAAGAGACTCTCCTTCCATCGTGGTTTTCTGAATGAGTTCTTCAAACGTCTTCGCGTGCGCTTCCCCACTTTGAGTTGATCTTGAGATTTGCTTAAGCCTGCGCTGAAGAAACACTTCGCTTGCGGTTCTAGACTGGCGCTCAATTGAAACTCTCATCTCAAACGGAATTGGGAGTTTTGAGAGGACTTCTTCTAGAAAGCGGAAACTTAAAGGCTCGCTACTTGGCTTTACGAGACGGACAACACCTATGGACTGCGATCCTGTCTCAACAGACCCGATGTCCTGAACCCATCTCGATACGTCGCTAATAAATAGCGATCTGACATCAATTTCTTTTAGTGGGCTTATTTCAAATCCAAGATTTTGAAGTCCTTCAAACGCACTCGCTATCAGATTTAAGACGTTCTCTGAGCCTTGAGCCTTTGGACGCTTAAACGGCAAAAGAATGCCGTTTAAGGTTGATTTTAGATCCTGCTCAATCACTACGATATGGGAATAAGCCTTTGGCTTTAGGCGCCTGACGGCTGCACGTCGTGGATACATCGAATTTAGGAGCTCGTCTTCTGCGCCTTTTGTTAAGACACGTACGCGCAAATTAGGATTTAAATCACTAAGCCACTTTGAAAAGCGGTCTTGGTAATTCTCTATTTCTCCACTTTCCGTATCGCAGCTTTTAATCATTGCTGCTGTACCAACGACAGCATCGGTGGTTTCAAAAAACCAAAATCCATTTTCGTGTTTTAAATAATCAAGTCTTGGGATCATGAAGTGTCCTCTTTAAAAAGGTGTGGCGAAGAAAATCTCTGATCGACTTTCTTCTGCGGTTAAGTCTGATAACGGAGAGCGCATAAGCGAAGAGAAGCGCTACTCCGAACGACAAAAGCTCTAAATTGAATACGTCTAAGACAGCGTGAAATAAAATAAAGACGTAGCCGACGACTGACGCATCAAGCGCTGTTAAACCGAAAAACCCAGTCGGCTCATTTAAGAATCGACTGGGACTATGATCATCGTCTTTCACGTGATCGCACCAAAGATCCGGCCAATGAGAGACACAATCGCAGGTGCCCCCAAAACCGCACACGCCCCAATCAGCCCCGAAATCAAAAGCATCCGCCCCATCTGCGCCGCCCCCACCGCAAATAAGATTCCGCCAAGCGTAATCCCTATGCCTACGGCAGCTATTCCGATGTGATTGAAGAGCGTTTGAGCTTGTTGAGCGGCATCGACGAGATCTCGCGCAGACGCACGCTCACACAAGCTCAGAGTTCCGAGCAGAAGCCCTGACGATAAAAGTCGTCCTTTGGATAACGTTAAATTTAAGAACATCGAAAACCTCCTTTGGTTTCAAAGGATGGCTTCTGCAAGATTGGGCCAAGTCTGAAAGCTTGGCTCAATGGCGCTGACACATTTATTGTCCGACTCACGGACAGCGCCGAACGGATACGCTCTTCATAACAGCGAGAGATCGGAGATCTCGCAGCGATTAACGCCGAAGATTCATTTCTCGTCGGTTGCTTGCCAATCGACATCTGGAAACGAATCTTCGGTTCTTCTCCAAACAGGCGTCGCAAATAGTTGCGACACGATTTCGACATACGCGAAGCATCCAAAAAAACAAAAAGGCGGCCACATCAGTGACCGCCTTCCGATTTTCACGCATACCCTTGATTTTAGGGGCCTCGTTCGAAGTACGATTTCGCTAATCATTGCGTTACAGTGCTGCCGCTAAAAATCCAGCTAACGACGCGGATGTACGATCACAAATGGATTCACGATAAAATATAAACCGACGAGTAAGATCAAGACGCCGATTGAGTAGTAAACTCCAAGTCGCTGAAGTTTCATTCCATGTCTGGACTTAATCAGAGCGCGAAGAATCAAAAGCAAACCGATTAACACGCAAATGAATGGAGAAAGCGCAACAAGCCAACTGTAGACGTCTAAAAATGGCAAAAATATCTTAGAATCCACTAGCGAACCCTGCACAATTAGTTGCTGCTTTAGGCGCATTCTTATCCCAGCTCATATTCGTGAATTTATACCGTAAATTCCCAGACTGAGCAGCTGCATGCGACGAATTAGCTAAATTCAACGCAGCGTCCTTTGAACGTGCTGTTGTCCCGTAAATTGTCTCATGCACCCTCGTATTTCGTAGAGTCACGTTCGTGTTTGAACATTAGAATCAGAGTCATCAAACATTTATTACTGATCCACCAAAGAAATGAACCGTCTTAAAATATTCCAAACTAGAATAACAGCCTCATCAATTTGTTGCTCGGTTGCGTTCACCCTTTGTCCGTGACGACGAGCGGTAGCGAAAGATTCTATCTCTTGAAATTCCTCTCGACTGAATTTTAGGGTTTCTCTGGTGATAGGCCACGACTTTTTTCTGTCGTCTGGATCGATTTTATTCTCTATCGCGAAGTAAACAAATTTCATCCGTCTCGTCTTATTCTCCACGCAACCTTACGCCATTTAGTTAGATAAACATAATGCAGAGCTAATTAGCTTTACGAGCGTTTTATCATTTTGACCGACACTTCATTTTTGGAAGTACCGCCTCAACCAAACAGCAACATCAACATGAATAAAGCCAATCACAGTAGGGTCAATTAATTCATAAAGCCAACCAAACACGGCCTAGAACTTATCTTGCTAGGCGAGTGTTCTTATTCTATTGCGAAAGATGCCACACCTAAACTCTGCAACCACAATAGTTGAACGTCCACGACAGATTGCGAACAAACTAGGACGTCACATTATAAATTGCAGAACCTTTCTAATTAAATCAGTTAACAGCGTTAACAGTAAGTACGACTTCATCTCTCGTAAAATAGACAACATGTTTTGTTTAGTAGAATATTTTAGAAGCGGATAACCCGTATGTGTTATTGGCGTTTCGAGAAATTCGCATAATTTATGGCAAGACTAAAAATATCCGAACGGCGATTAAATCAGACGTTAGAGGATGATTGTGGGGTCGATGTCAAAATAGCCGGCAGGTGCATCAAGATAAGTTTATGCGATAAGGAGCGCGTTCTTGCACATAAGTGGACATTCCATCAATCGATTCATGGAAGCTTTCAAATTCTTGCTTGGATCCGTAAAAATCAGCAGCGTCAGAGAATCACGCTTCAGCGTTTCATCTTATCGAATTTAGCGACCAGATTTGTAACTCAAAGACCAGATGCCGATCGCTTCGATTTTAGACGGAGCGCTTTAATGACATGCGAGGAGCGAGCCCATGTCCAAAACGCGTTGCCGAAACGAAACATTAAAAGCTCATCTCGCTTTAAAGGAGTCTCATACTCAAAGAAAACCGGACGATGGAGAGCAAGCATTCGGCCTAAAGGTAAATCAATTTACTTAGGCGAATTTGTAACCGAAAAGGAAGCTGCCATCGCCTATAATAAAGCGGCTCTTATTCACTTCGGCCCCAACGCCTATTTCAACGAAGTTTAACGATGCGCTATTTGGACTTCAGCATTTTTTCGATTCTATCCAGACGCGCCTTCATCTCTTCATTTTCTTTCTTCAAAGCTTGAATCTCTTTTGCTTTAAATTCGTTATCAATTTTGATTGCTTCAGTTTCGGCCTTTGATGCCGCTTGGGTACTGATCGACGCTATCGTGCGGTCTTGAACGAGTTGGCGACTTTCAACGAGGATTAAACGAGAATAAACAGACTTGATCGCTTCGACGAGTGGCCCAACTAAGTGGTCGTACGCAACTGAACGAAGACCCGTTTTGGAATCTTTGAGAACAACTTCGGGATACACTTTCTCGACATCCTGAGCGATGACACCAACTTGATGTTTATCCGTGAACTTCAATTTGTCTTTGTAATCATATTCAACACCTTGAAGCCTCAAGACCTTTTCAAGCGAGCCTTTAAGCGGCTGAATGTTCTCTTTAAGACTTCTATCTGAAGACGACGTACAACCCGTGCTTGTGCAGATCTGGGTCCCATTAATCGCAATGTTACCGGCAACGTCTAGCTTCTGCGAAGGAGACGTCGTGCCGATCCCGACGTTTCCTGCGGTTGTGATAGTCATAGCTTCGATACCTGTTGTGAACCAGTCGCCGTTATAAAGAACGTTCGTCTTGAATTTAAGACCAGATTCCGAAGCCATAGCGACGCCAGAAGAGTTTATCCCCAGTCCTCCGGTCAAGACCCCGGGCACGGAAAGCACAAAGTAGTCTTCGATGTTCCGGAAAGTCTCTAAAGTGGCTCTACCATTTATAAATATACCATAGGGATTTCCAACTTCGACAGTTCCACCGACGGTTAGATTGGCAAATGGATTTGTAGTGCCGATACCGACGTTCCCACCATATGGACTTAATACGAGACTCTTGGTGCTAGCGCCATAATTGTCGGCCTGAATTACTCCGGCATCAATTGTCGAATCGTACCCAATACCAACACGTTTTGTCGGCGTTGTTTTATTCCCAGCCATAATAGCGTAAGGAGTATCCGATACCGCTTGAAGAGTGGCCGATGGCGCCGTCGTACCGATACCGACGTTGCCTCCAGGAACGATCGTCAAACGGGCCGTCTCCGTCTGGCCGTTGCCCGACGAGCCCTGCGAAAGGCCACCGGTGACTTCGTAAATGGAGTAGTTATAAGCTCCACCCACCCCGATGGCCCCCGCGAGACCCGCAAACCAGCCCGGTGTCGATGCTGATAATGAAATACCCGTTGTCTCCATCGCAACGCCAGCCGTGCCGCCATTTAAACCGCGGGAAATGAAAAGGTTTGCGGACGGGCCGGATCCTGCAGCCTGAACAATGCTCATTGGAGGAGAGCCAGATGAGTACGTGTCGCCGAGCGAAACTGTTATAGCGGGAACGTAGTAAGGCTTCGTGACATTAACCGCGCCATTGACATCGAGTTTGTAGCCGCTATTCGGCGCTGTCGTACCAATCCCGACGTTTCCTCCAGCGGAAGCCAGAAGCACGTTACCGATGGTTGCGTTTGAGGTGCCGTCGATTTTGATGTTTCCACTTGCCGCTGTTGAGCCGTAAAGCTGAGGGATGACGGCATTTGTTGTGGCTGTAATCGATCCGCCTGTCGAGATATTCCCTGCGGTATTCAGTGCTCCTGCGATCCCAGCACCCCCATTTACGATCAATGCGCCAGTTGAGCTTGAAGTTGAAACCGTTGATTGGTTGACGATGACCGAGTTACCCGCACTTGGGGTCATCGTAATTGAGCCACCCGCGTTCGAAATCGTCGAGACGCTTGAGTAATTGCCGGCAGCTGTGTTCGTTGGGATCACGTAGCGAGTCGAACCAATTGTGAACCAAAGGCCAGAGCCGGAGTTATACTCCATCGCTCCGTCTTCAGGCGTTGTCATGAGAGTGCCGGATGTAAATTTAAGAGGAGCCGTGCCGGCTGACGCTGTGCCTGCCGCGATCGTGAGTTGTGCCGACGGAGATGCAAGACCGATTCCGATTTTGCCCGCAAAATAGTTTGGTTTCGTGGACGTATCGTAAATGGCGTAATCGTTGCCACTTGCTGACCCATTTGGATTAACGATGTATAAGCTATATCTGTTAACAACTGATCCGGAATAGAGCGGGTCTCTTAGCCAGATGCCGAAGAAGTCTGTGACCGTTCCGCCTTGGATACTAGGAGAAACGTCGACACCAACGAGAGTGCTTGTCGTTCCGCCTTTGGCTACTGGATACGAAGCAACACCTGTATTGTATGAGGCGCTGCCGCCACTCTGAATTGTCTCACCGTAGACACCGACCAATCCGCCCTGCCCACCCGTTGAGTCAACAATACCGTGAATACCGGTGACCTCAGTTGAATCAGAATCTTTGAAAACATGGCCTTCTACACCGTTGGCCCAAATCGAAGACGCCGTACCGGTTGTGTTTCGAACTGTTGAAACTCCTGTAACACCTGTTTGGTAACGGCCGGTATACGTGTTCGTCGACGGTTGATCGGCCCAACCGAAGATTGCGGAGCGCTCGACCCACGCCGTTTCAGCCGCACTTGGGTTCACCGTGAGCTTCGTCAAGTTAGAAGCCTCAGCGTTGTGTGGCGTACCCCATCCATCCGCAGCAATGTATTGAACGGCCCCGGACGTATCTGTCGAAGTCTGCGTTTTGCGAACGTCTACCCCGAATGAAGGTTCCGTCGTGCCGATACCGACGTTTCCACCAGCCGTGACGGTCACGCGATTTAAGTTGTTAGTTTTGATGTTGAGGTCGTAGTTGTCGTTGTTTCCAAGGCTTGAGTTTGCGCCGAAAGAATTTCCACCATTGATAAAGCCTGTTGTCGAGGTGAGAGGCGTGACCCAAGACATCGTACCAGAGCCGTTGGTTTGCATCACTTGGCCGTTTGAACCTGCGGTTGCAGGCAACGTCATCGTCCAAGCGCCTCCAACTGGATTGGTGATATTTAAGATTGAGCCTGCGTTATTAAGTTTCAACGTATCGGCCTGCACGCTCGACGTCGTTACAGCCCCAGCCGTGAAATTACCTGAAGCGTCGCGCTTCACGATCGTTGAAGCGGTATTTGCGTTCGTCGCGGCATTTGCCAAAAGCTCTGCTGAGTGAACACTCGCTGCAGTCGACGTTCCAACTGTTGCAACGGTTGGATTGGGATATGTGCCTGAAAGATCTCCACCAGCTGAACCAGACGGCGGAAGTGAACTTGGAAGAGTCGACCAGCTTAAATTACCGGATGTATCAGATGCCAAGACCTGGCCCGAGCTCGCTGCGACCGCGGCTGGTAACTTCAGCGCATACGAAGTCGTGACCGTCGTTGGTGCGGAAACCGTAACTGTGTTTGAACCAGGGTCCTTGTAGATTGTCGAGGTTTCTGTAACCGCAGAAGCCGCGAAATTTCCTGAAGCATCACGCTTCACAATCGCGGATGCCGTGTTCGCGTTCGTTGCCGCATTCGCCAAGAGTTCGGCTGAGTGAACGTTGGCTGCTGTTGACCCACCGACTGACGCGACTGTCGCTGCAACTGATCCTGTGCCTGAGGCTGTGACGTCGCCTGTAAGAGCCGTGATGCCAGAACCTGCAACTCCAAGAGTTGACCAGGCTGTGCCGTTACAGAACTGAACGTTACCGCCGTTATAACGAATCGCACCTGCGTAGGTAGCGCCGCATGTTTCTCCACCGTCACCGAGCATCACTGAGCCTGCGACTTGGAGTTTGGTTACAGGTGCTGTCGTGCCGATCCCTACGGCTCCAGCACCGCTCACAACCATTCTTGGTAAACTATTCGTTACAAGGTTTATGGGGTTTGAGACGTTGGTCGCAATGGTTAAGCTATTTGCCGTATAATCGCCGGTACTCGCATTTCCCCATCCGAGCCAGGCTTTTGATGTGCCCGAGTTATTTTGAAATCCGATTGTAGAATAGCCTGCGGCGGTTGTGCCTTCTAGTTCAATGAGATTTCCGTATCCAATCGTTGCCGCATCTTTCACCATGAATTTCGCATTAGGGCTTGTGGTGCCAACTCCGACGTTGCCTGCGGCCGTCAACGTCATGACGGTTGAGTTATTCGTTTTAATATTGAGATCGAAGTTATCGTTGTTACCGAGGCTTGAAGCCGACCCAAATGAGTTGCCTCCGTTTACGAATGCCGTCGATGAAGTAAGTGGAGTTACCCAGCTCAACGTGCCAGAGCCGTTTGTCGTGAGCGCCTGACCGTTTGAACCCGCCGTCGCAGGCAGCGTCATCGTCCATGCACCGCCGACTGGATTTACGATGTTAAGAATGGAACCTGCGTTATTAAGTTTAAGCGTGTCGGCTTGAGTGCTTGTTGTAGTTACGGCGCCGGCTGAGAAATTGCCCGAGGCGTCGCGCTTAACAATAGTTGATGCCGTATTAGCATTCGTTGCCGCATTCGCGAGAAGTTCAGCTGAATGAACGTTCGCTGCTGTTGAAGTTCCAACGGTTGCAACGGTCGGGTTCGGGTACGTACCTGAGAGGTCACCGCCGGCTGAACCTGATGGCGAAAGTGAAGTGGGCATCGAAACCCAAGACATGTTGCCTGAAGAGTCAGATTGAAGAAGCTGCGTTGAAGATGCT
>Ga0068856_100007504_pt1 | contig 10647 bp, 10 predicted proteins | sample KBSCornC62_FD_66595 | JGI IMG/M metagenome (GOLD analysis project Ga0068856, IMG submission 66595) | Corn rhizosphere microbial communities from Kellogg Biological Station, Michigan, USA - KBS Corn C6-2 | ecosystem: Host-associated > Plants > Roots > Rhizosphere > Soil ... | reverse complement strand
TCGATCCGCCGCGCGGTCAGGCAGATCTCCAGTGCCCGGGGATAGCCGACCGCCGCGACCAGCGGGTGGGTCCCGCCGAGGTCGGGCACAAGGCCGTACCGGGACTCGGCCATCGTGAACGTCGCGTCGTCGGCGAGCACCCGCAGGTCGCAGGCGAGCGCGAGTTGGAAACCGGCTCCGATCGCGTGTCCGTGCACGGCCGCGACCGAGATCAGGTCCGGCCGGCGCAACCAGCGCATCGCCTCCTGGAACTCCTGGATCGTGGCGTCGCCCTCGGCCTCCGGCATGGCCGCGAGCTCATGCAGCCCGGGCGCGCCGGGTATCCCGCCGGGCTCGAACGCCGCCCGGTCCAGGCCGGCGGAGAACGCGCGGCCCTCGCCGCGGACGACCACGACCCGGACGTCGGCCGGCAGCGATCGGCCGGCCTCCCGCAACGCCGCCCAGGTGAACGGAGTCTGCGCGTTGAGCCGGCCCGGGCGGTCGAGCACCACGCTCACGACCGGCCCGTCCCGCTCGACCCTCACCCCGGCCAGGTCGGGGTTCGTCCCCGTACCGCTCGTGGTCAGCTCAGCCCTTCTTCCGCCTGGTCGCGCCGCCACGTCCGCGCAGCGTCGTGCCCGACTCGGTCAGGATCCGGTGCACGAATCCGTACGACCGTCCGGAGGATTCGGCCAGCGCCCTGATGCTCTGACCCGAGTCGTACTTCTTACGCAGGTCGGCCGCGAGCTTGTCCCGAGCCGTCCCGGTGATGCGGGCACCCTTTTTGAGATCAGTTGCCACGTTCCGACCCTCCGTCGCCGAAAGATTGCGGGTCCACCAGGGGTCGTACCCCCCAGCAACCCCATGATCACCCAGGGCAGCGATCGATACCACCCGCGGAGCGATCAATCTGCGCCGGTCGGCCGCGGTGATTCGGGTGGACTTCGGAGACTCGTCCCGATCGGCACCGGGCTTCCGCGCCGTGAGCACCGATGGCCCCGATGACCCGCACGGTCGACGGTGCCGGATCCATCGGGATTGACGATGGGTCGCCCCGCCGGAAACCTGCTGGCCGTGAGCGATCCGGCCGCGGAGTTCGAGGAACTCTTCCGGGAGGTCTACCTGACCTTCCACCGCCGGGATCCGCCGCGCAGCAGCATGGCCGGCGCCTCCCGGGCGGTGCTCCAGCATCTCGTGCTCGCCGGGCCGCTGACCGTCGGCGAGATGGCCGCGCACCTCGGACGGGCCCAGTCGGTGGTCAGCGACATCGTCACCCACCTCGAACGGGACGGGCTGCTGGAGCGAGAGGCCGATCCGGCCGATCGCCGCCGGACGCTGGTCTGGCTCACCGACGGCGGCCGGGCGGCCCTGGACCGCGACAGCCGGGTGCTCGACCTGCCGCTGATCTCCACGGCGCTGGAGCGCATCCCACCAGGGACCGCCGCCGACCTGCTGGACGGGCTGCGCAGCCTGCTCGCCCACGCTCCGAACTCCCGCACTCCGGAAGGGAGAACCCCATGACCGAGACGGCCAGCTGTGAGAGCTGCGGCATGCCGATCGAGACCGGCCGCTACTGCGCCCACTGTGTCGACGAGAACGGCCAGCTGCAGTCGTTCGAGGAGCGGTTCGAGCGGATGGTCTCCTGGCAGCAGCGCCGGGAGCCGCAGGCCACCCGGGCCGAGCTCGAGGCCAAGACCAAGGCGTACATGGCCACCATGCCGGCGTGGCGTGACCATCCGGCGATCCACGCCTGAGGGTCCGTACGTCCGCGGCAGGGCGGCCGCGGCGAGCCGGCTGGCCGCGAGGGCGTACTTGGCCGCTCCCCCGCTGCCGCCGGTGAACGTGACCCACGCCGTCGGCGACCAGGCGCAGCGCCAGCACCGGCGGGTCCGCGTACGCGTCGGCGGCGACGACGACAGTGGTCGGCTCGCCCACGTCGACGCCGAACCGGTCGTACGCGGCCCGGGCCGCGGCGGCGACCAGCTCGGGCTCCGGCGTCGCGGTGACCGGATCCCAGCGGCCGGACGGCACGCCGAGCAGCACCTGGTCGCCGGGCGTCGACCTCCTTGACCAGGACGTCGAGGGTCGGCTCGGCGGTCGCGAGCAGGTACGCCGAGCCGAGCTCGCGGTAGCCGGCCGCCGCCGCCAGCTCGGGTCGGCGCGCAGTTCGGCCACGCTGTCCGCGGCCAGCCGGCAGCGCTCCAGGTCGGGCTCGAACCCGCGGGTCAGGCCGCCGGAGACGGCGGTCGCGTCCGGCGGCAGGCCGCGGCCGGCGTACACGGTCACCCTGGCGCCGGCCGCGGCCAGGCGGCGGCCGAGCAGCGCGCCGGCGATGCCGGCGCCGACGATCCCGACCGTGGTCACGCGGTCGCTCCTGCCAGGACCGGGCGGCGCCGGGTCGCGGCGGGCCGGCCGCCGGTCGGCCTCACCGGAGACCGGGCAGGGCATCGGCGGCGGTCAGGGCGGAGAGCATCTTCCTGGCCTCGGCCTCAGCCGCGCCATGACCAGCCCGACCGGTCCGGTGCTCGTCGTCGGCTACACGATGGCGATGCAGAGGGCCCTGGACACGTTCATGCCCGACGACTCGTGCCGTTTTGTCGACGAACCGACCGTGCCCCGCAAGCGGGAGGCCGCCGCGCACGTGGCCGAGGCGGGACTCGGCCCGGTTGACGGCCGAGTACGGGATCACGGTCGGCCGCTGGGAGCAGTACCTCGGCACGGAGGGCAAACTCCCGTTCGGCGCGATGTGGTCGATCGTGCCGCCCGGCGGGGTGTCGGCCGAGGACCACCACGAGGAGCTCGAGCTCGCCGTCGTCGTCAGCGGCGACGGCGAGGTCGAGTCGACCGGGACCGGCGACCGGAGGCCGACGCCGGTCGGCACGGCCGCGCTGATGGACTCCTACGAACGGCACGTCTGGCACAACCGGTCCGCCGACGCGCCGCTGGTGTTCCTCAGCATCTACTGGATGCCGCTGGACCAGCCGGCCTGAGCCGGTCTCAGGCCAGCGCGACCAGGTCGACGAGGTCGTCGGACCAGGCGTCCTCGTCGCCGTCCGGCAGCAGGATCACCTTCTCCGGCCGGAGCGCGGCGACCGCACCCTCGTCGTGGGTGACCAGCACGACCGCCCCGGCGTAGGTGTTCAGAGCGGTCAGTACCTGCTCCCGGGAGACCGGGTCGAGGTTGTTGGTCGGCTCGTCCAGCAGCAGCACGTTGGCGCCGGAGGTGACCAGCGCGGCCAGCGCCAGACGGGTCTTCTCGCCGCCGGAGAGCGTGCCGACCAGCTGGTCCGCCGACTCGCCGGAGAACAGGAACGCGCCGAGCACCCGGCGCAGCTCGCCGTCGGTCGAGGCCGGCGCGGCCGAGCGCATCACCTCGAGCACGGTCCGCTCGACGTCGAGCTGCTCGTGCTCCTGGGCGTAGTAGCCGAGCCGCAGGCCGTGTCCCGGCACGACCTCGCCGGTGTCCGGCGGCTCCTGCCCGGACAGCAGCCGCAGCAGGGTGGTCTTGCCGGCGCCGTTGAGGCCGAGCACGACGACCCTGGAGCCGCGGTCGACGGCCAGCGACACGTCGGTGAACACCTCGAGCGACCCGTACGACTTGGACAGCCCGTCCGCGGTCAGCGGGGTGCGCCCGGACGGCGCCGGCGTCGGGAACCTCACCCGGGCGACCTTGTCCCGCCGCCGCTCGCCCTCGGTGCCGGCCAGCAGCCGCTCGGCCCGCCGGGCCATCTGCTGGGCCGCGGTCGCCTTGGTCGCCTTGGCCCGCATCTTGTCGGCCTGGGCCAGCAGCGCCCCGGCCTTCTTCTCGGCGTTGGCCCGCTCCCGCTTGCGCCGGCGCTCGTCCTGCTCGCGCGCCTCCAGGTATTTCTTCCAGCCCACGTTGTAGATGTCGGCCTCGGCCCGGTTGGCGTCCAGGTGCCAGACCTTGTTGACCACCCGGTCGAGCAGGTCGACGTCGTGGCTGATCACCACGACGCCCCCGTCGTGCGCGCGCAGGAAGTCGCGCAGCCAGACGATCGAGTCGGCGTCGAGGTGGTTGGTCGGCTCGTCGAGCAGCAGCGTCGGCGCGCCGGAGAACAGGATCCGGGCCAGCTCGACCCGGCGGCGCTGGCCGCCGGACAGCGTGCCCAGCGGCTGGTTGAGCACCCGGTCGGGCAGCCCGAGGTTGGCGCAGATCCGGGCCGCCTCGGACTCGGCCGCGTATCCGCCGAGCGCGGCGAACCGGTCCTCCAGCCGGCCGTACCGGCGCACGACCGCGTCGCGGGTCGCGTCGTCGGCGGCCTCGGCCAGCTCGACCTGGGTCTTCTCCAGGTCGTGCAGCAGCGTGTCCAGGCCGCGGGCGGACAGCACCCGGTCCTTGCTCAGCATGGCGAGGTCGCCGGTGCGCGGGTCCTGCGGCAGGTAGCCGACCTCGCCGCGCCGGTCGACGGTGCCGTCGTACGGCAGCGCCTCGCCGGCCAGCACGCGCAGGGTGGTGGTCTTGCCGGCGCCGTTGCGGCCGACCAGCCCGATGCGGTCGCCGGGCTGGACGCGCAGGGTGGCGCCGGACAGCAGGATCCGGGAGCCGGCACGCAGCTCCAGGTCAGTGGTGGTGATCATGGGGTGACGCTCTTCCAGGTGTGTAGGGACAAGGCCAGCGCGGGAGCTGGCCCGGTCAGGAAGTTCGCGTCACGGGACCAGTGTACGTGCCGGGCGCGACCCGTTTAGCGCTCCGGTGGCGGCATCGACCCGTCGGTCTGCATCACGGTGAAGACGGCGCCGAACGGGTCCATCACCGAGCCCATCCGTCCGAACGGCGAGTCGTGCGCCGGCATCGGCTGGGAGCCGCCGGCGGCGACCGCGGCGGCGAGGGCCGCGTCGGTGTCGGCCACCCCGAAGTAGACCAGCCAGTGCGGCGGGGTGCCCTCGGGCGCACCGAACATCGGGCCCATGCCGCCGAGCGGAGCCCGGCCGTCGCCGCCGGGCAGGGTGAACGTCGTGTACCCGGGGCCGGCCATCTCCAGCGCCTGGGTCTCGTAGCCGAACACCGACGTGTAGAAGGCCCTGGCTGTATCCGGGTCGGGCGTCCGCAGGTCCTCCCAGATCATTCCGCCCGGCTCGCTGTGCAGCTCCGCGCCGATGTGCCCGCCGGCCTGCCAGACCCCGAAGACGGCACCGGTCGGGTCGGCGGCCACGCACAGCCGGCCGAGCGGGCCGACGTCGCCGGGCGGCAGCAGCATGGTCCCGCCCGCGTCGGTGATCGTCTTGGCCGTCTCGTCCACGTGGTCGCTGGCGAGGTAGAGGGTCCAGGCGGACGGCACGCCGGCCTGCGGGGTCGGCCCGATTCCGGCGGCCGCCGAGCTGCCGACGTGCCCGATGACGTAGCCGCCGTACTCGTCCGCCGTGTCGGTGAAGCTCCAGCCCAGCACCGCGGTGTAGAAGGCCTGCGCGGCGAGCACGTCGGGAACGGTCAGGTCCGCCCAGCACGGCACGCCGGCGGGCCACTTCCTGGTTCGGATCGGCATGCCGGCAATCTCACCGGTTCGGACTCGGCCTGTCGAGGGCCGCCGCGATGGCTCAGGAGCCGGTGGTCTCCCGTTCACGCGCCCGGGCGCGCAGGGTCACCGCGGTGACGGCGGCCGCCACCGCGGTGATGACCGCGGCGCCGAGGAAGCCGCGGCCGGCGCCGGTGGCCAGTGCGCCGCCGGCGCCGGCGGACACCCCGGTCGCGCCGGCCCAGGCCACCGTGCCCAGCGCGGCCAGCCCGACCGCGCCGCCGACCTGCCGAGCGGCGCTGAACACGCCGGAGGCCAGGCCGGTCTCCCCCGGCGCCACCCCGGCCAGCGCGGTGAGGGTGAGCGGCACCTGGGTCAGCCCGAAGCCGGCGTACACGAGCAGGGTCGGCAGGAACAGCCCGAGCACGTACCCGTCGCCGGCGTCGATCGCCGACAACCAGACCAGCCCGGCGACGGCCAGCACCAGCCCGACCAGGGTGAGGTTGCGGGCCCCGATCGGGCCGACCAGCTTGGCGCTGCCCCGGGCGGCGCCCATCAGCACCAGCGACATCGGGATGTAGACCAGCGCGGTCGTCGCCGCCGTGTAACCCCAGACCCGTTGGAGGAACAGGGTCATGAAGAAGTACACGCCGAACATCGCGGTGCTGGACAGCACGAGCACCAGGTAGGTCCCGGACCGCTGCCGGTCCGCGAAGATCCGTAACGGCACCAGCGGCTGGGCCGCCCGCCGCTCGACCGCGACGAACGCGGCCAGCAGCACCATCGAACCCACGAGCGTGCCGACGACGGCCGGGTCGGTCCAGTGGCTGACCCCGGACGAGTCGGTCGCCGCCCGCAGCACGCCGTACACCAGCAGGGTCACCCCGAGCGTGCCGGTGACCGCGCCGGTGAGGTCGAACCGGCCGGCCCGGGTCGCCGGCTCCGGCAGCGCCCGGGGGGCCAGCAGCACCAGCGCGATCCCGATCGGCACGTTGACCAGCAGCACCCAGCGCCAGGACAGCCACGTGGTGATCGCGCCGCCGGCGACGAGGCCGAGCGGGCTGCCGATCGACGCGATGGCCGTGTACGCGCCCAGCGCCCTCGCGCGCGGTGGCCCCTCCGCGAACGTCGCGGCGATCAGGGACAGGGCGGCCGGGGACGCGCCGGCCGCACCGATCCCCTGCAGCGCGCGGCAGACCAGCAACTGCCACTGGTCCTGGGAGAGGCCGCCGAGCAGCGAGGCGACCGTGAACAGCACCAGCCCGGCGACGAACACCCGGCGCAGGCCGAGGATGTCCCCGGCCCGGCCGCCGAGCAGCAGCAGCCCGCCGAAGGCAACGGAGTAGGCGGTGACGACCCACGCGAGGCCGGCGTCGGAATACCCGAGCGCTCGCTGGATCGCCGGCAGCGCGACGTTGACCACGGTGGCGTCGAGCAGGAAGACCAGCTGGGCGACCGAGATCACCCACAAGGCCAGCCGCTCGTGCCGCCCGGCCGGTTCCGTGCCCGCGCCCACGCCCGTACCTGCGCCGGCGCTCACTCCGGAGTGCCCGCCGCGATCTCCAGCCGGCGGCGCAGCGGCTCCCGCAGCACCTTGCCGAGCGAGTTCTTGGGCAGCTCCCAGACGAACTGCACCCGGTCCGGGCAGAGCACCGCGGCCATCCCCTGCTCCTGCAGGTACGACCGGAGCTCGTCGACGGTCGGCGGCGTCCCGGCCGGCACCACGACCGCGCAGACCAGGTCCGCGCCGGCCACGGCCGGGTCCGGGTAGCCGACCAGCACCACGTCACCGACCGCCGGGTGGCGCAGCAGCACGGTCTCCACCTCGAGCGTGGACACCTTCTGGCCGGACGCGCGGGTGATGAGGTCGTTGCGCCGGCCGGTGATCCGGATGCCGCCGCGGCCGTCGTCGCGGGCCAGGTCACCGGTGTCGAACCAGCCGTCCGCGTCGAGGCACCGCTCGTAAAGGTCGCGCTGACCGAGGTAGCCGAGGGTCTGCGAGGCGCCGCGGACCAGCAGCCGGCCGAGCTGCTCGCCCGGCTCGGTGGTGATCCGCACCTGCATCCACGGCATCGGCCGTCCGTCGGACTGCGCGCCCCAGCCCTCCGGGTCGTCCGGCCGCGTCAGCGTGACACCGCCGTTCTCGGTCATCCCCCACAGCGTGTGCAGCGGCACGTCGAGCACCGTGCGCACGTCGGCGACGATGTCCGGCTGCACCGGCGCCGAGCCGGACACGACGCGGCGCAGGCTCGAGGTGTCCCGCGGCGTCTCCCGCTGGATCCGCAGCAGGTTCACCAGGTAGCTCGGTGACAGGTACGCCCAGGTGATCCGGTGCCGCGCGACCAGGTCGAGGAACAGCTCCATGTCGGTGTTGTTGTCCTGCATCACCGTGGTCGCGCCGAGCAGCACCGGCATCGAGACCGCGAACGACGAGCCGGCCATGTGGGTGAGGAAGTTGGGCACCGAGATCACGTCGTCCGAGCCGAGGCCCTGTGACTCGGCGACCGTGCGGGCCGCCGCGTAGAGCGTGTTCTGGCTGTGCACGACGGCCTTCATCGCCCCGGTGGTGCCGGAGGTGTAGAGCAGCAGGACCGGGTCGTCCGGCCCGGCCGGCGTCACCTCGCCCAGCGGGTGGCGCTGCTCCCACGGCGTGCGGACGAAGAACTCGTCGAAGTCGATCGCGCCGGTGCGGGCGGCGTCGCCGACCACGACCCGGTGCTTGAGCGTGGGTGGCGCGACCTCGGCCAGCCGGCGGTCGTAGTCGACTCCGCCGAAGCTGTCCACGGTCACGCAGACCGCGGCCCGGCTGGCATCGAGCACGATCGCGAGCTCGCGGCCGGCCAGCACCGGGATCACCGGCGAGCTGACCGCGCCGATCCGGGCGCAGGCGAACAGCAGCGGGCCGAGCAGCCAGCGGTTGGGCAGGTAGACCGCGACCACGTCGCCGGGGCCGACCCCGAGCTCGGTCAGCGCGGCCGCGCAGCGCACGACGCTGGCCTCGTACTCGGCCCAGGTCAGGGTGCGTTCCAGGGTGCCGCCCGTGTAGCCCACGACGGCCGGGTGGTCGGGGCGCTCGCGGGCGTTGCGGGCGATGTCGTCGAGGAACGTCTGCTCCCGCCACCACCCGGCGGCGTAGTAGGCGGCGCGTTCCTCGGCCGGCGGCGGTCGCAGGGTGTCCCACATCGCGGGAGACCTCCTCGTACAGGCCTTTCGGGGCCCGGCTGTGTACGGACCGGGCTAGACAGGACCAAAATAGTCGGACGGCTCCGTTGGCAGTAGGACCTGGACGGACATGACCGGGGAGGACACGTGAAGATAGGCGTGCTCGGATGGGACCGCGGCGACGAGGACCCGGACTCTCCCGGCCTGGCCGAGGCCGGCCGGCGGCTCGGCCACGACACCAGTCTGTTCCTGCTCGAAGAGGTGACCTACGCGGCCGCCCCGTCGGGTTTGCGGGTGCTGCTCGGCGGCGAGCCGGCGGACTCGTTCGACGCGGTGATCTGCCGCGCCAACCTCTACGGCGACTGGCACCACCGGCCGTTCACCGGCTGGGAGGAGCGGTTGGAGCGGCTGCAGTCGGTCAGCGCGGTGCTCGGCCCGCGGATGTTCGACCCGGCGGAGGTCTGGTTCGCCGGCTACAGCAAGTTCCTCACCGCGCAGAAGCTCGCCGCGGCCGGGCTGCCGGCGCCCCCGACCCGGTCGGCGACCTCGATGGTCGACGTGGCCGCCGCGGTCGACGGCTGGGGGCCGACGGTCGTCAAGCCGTCGTTCGGTCTGCGGGCGATGGACGTCGAGCGGGTCACCGACCCAGAGGACCCGGCCGCGGTGACGCTGGTCGAGCGGCTGCTGGACAGCTACGGGGCGCTGCTGTGCACGCCGTACTACCCGACCGAGTTCGGCGAGTTCCGGATCACGGTCGCCGGCGAGGCCCACCCGATCGACATGCTCAAGCTGCCCGCGTACGGGTCGTGGCGGGTCAAGACGCTGGAGGGCGCCACCTTCGAGCGGCTGGACACCCCGCCGGACCTGGCCGACCTGGCCCTGCGTGCGGCCCGGGCGATGGGGCTGACGCTGGCCGGGCTCGACATCCTGCCGACCAGGGACGGCTACGTCGTGCTCGAGGTCAACCCGGTGGCCGGGTTCCTCAACATCTTCGGCGCCGGCCCGCAGTGGGAGATCTACGCCGGCGTCTACGACTGGATCGAGAAGCACGCCGGCTGAGGATCATCGGGCCGGCGATGACCGTCAGACGGAGTTCACCGGTCCGGCCGGTCAGGCGAACAGGACCTCGGCGGCGACCGGGCGGTAGCCGGCGGCGAGGAACATCCGCAGCGAGGCGACGTTCGCCGGTGACACCTGGGCCCACAGCCGCTCGCCCGGCGGGACCAGGGCGGGGGCGGCGGCGACGAGGGCACCGCCGATGCCGCGGCCGCGGTATGCCGGGTCGACCTCGAGCGAGACCTCCCAGCGGCCGGCCAGGCCGCGGCCGACGATGAGGATCGCGCCCTCGACCGTCCAGGCCCGCACGTCGAGGCGGTAGCGCTCGGCCCGGCGCAGCCGCGGGGACTCGGCCTCGTCGACCGGAGTCAGGCCGGGCAGCGGCACCGGCCGGTCCGGCGCGACCAGCACCGCGTCGTACGCGCCCGGCTCGGCGCCGACCCGGTCGGCGAGCGCGGCGAGGAACCGGGCCGACATCGGGGCCGAGAGCGAGCCCGGCGGGAGGACCGAGTGCACCCAGTCGGGGTCGACGTCGGCGGCGACGACGTTGTGGGCGGTGAACCCGACCACGCCGGCCTTGGCGCCACCGGCCGCCCGCGGCACCACGGTCACCGAGCCGTCGGGCGGCGGCGGCTCCCCCGCCGCGGCCGCCTCCAACATCTCCCCCAGATCCACCCCGCCACCCTAGGCACCCGGCAGCCCGGACGGCCGCCGGCGGTCCGCCTCCCGGAGACTCCGGGCCGCCCGGCCGGGCGTCCCCAGGAAACGGATGCGCGGGAGGCCGGCCGACACCGGCGGGGAGGTGGGCCCCGGTCCGCGCCGACCGGCTACGCGTCCCTGGGACCGGGCCAGTGGCTTCCCCACATCCGTCGGCGAGGGCGGTTCAGATCTGCGCCGACTGGCCGGATGCGGCGTCGGCGGCAACCAACGTCGGAAAGCCGCCGGGCGGGCTCAGGCGGAGGCGTTGGTGGCGTTG
>Ga0068856_100007503_pt1 | contig 10648 bp, 12 predicted proteins | sample KBSCornC62_FD_66595 | JGI IMG/M metagenome (GOLD analysis project Ga0068856, IMG submission 66595) | Corn rhizosphere microbial communities from Kellogg Biological Station, Michigan, USA - KBS Corn C6-2 | ecosystem: Host-associated > Plants > Roots > Rhizosphere > Soil ... | reverse complement strand
GGCCTGCGCGGGAGCCGAAACAGGAGGTCCCTGTTTTGCCGCAGTCAAGTTCGGAGAAACGTATTGCCCCCGAGGAAGCTTCGCGAGCCACGCATCGAGACCTGCGCTCGATGCCGAAGGAATCCAGTTGTGCACGGTGAAATCGTTGCCTTTTCCCTTGGTTTTGTGTTCGAACGTTTCGAGATCGAGCGGCGCGCCACCGAACGGATTCGCATCCGAGATCGCGAACTGCACGAGCCCTTCGATCTGATCGAGCGCACGCTCTGCTTCCGGTTTGTTATTCACGTTCACGCCGATCGTGGCGAGCACGAACCCGTTCACGTCCCGTTGGACCATGTTGAGCTCTTTGGTCATGTCGACGACCCACGATCTCCGTTCGCCCGCGGCCGGCGGCACGACGTCCGACTTGCTCGAGGAGAACGCCAACGTCTCCACGACGTCGAGCTCGGCCACGAAAACGTCCTTGCGATCCGACTTGTAGAAAAACCTCGAGATGTTCAGTTTGTACTTGGCGTTCGCGTACGGGAAGTAATTCCCCCGACCGCTCACGCCGGCCTGCTTCAACCCGCCGAAGAATTTGTTCAATGATGACATTTCGTTTTACCTTTCGTACCTAATGTCTCGTTCTCGATTACCGTAAGAGACCGAAGCATAGCAAAGTTTCTGCTCTTGCCCGGTAAGATCTTGTATCTTCCCCGCCTTCATCTGCGCTTTCTCGAATGCGTCGATGTGCTCCGCGCAGCCGTTGAGCACGTCGTACGTGACCTCGTCAGCCTTTTGTCCGTCGCGGTGAAAACGACCGAGGAGCTGCTCCCATCTGTCGCCCGAGGCGGGCGGGCACGTAATCAGCGCACGGTTCCACGCTTGAAGGTTCCGGCCTTCGAAATTCGACTCGATTGAAGCAATGCAAGGCTTGCCGTGGTGGTCCTCGATGAAGTTCCCGTTCCTGTCTCGGCCCTCGTCGCCGAAGTACGGGAGCCCTGTCTTCGCCTCAAGCGCGAGACCGAAGTGGACGTGTTTCACCCACACCATCCCGCCACCTTTGAGCCATTCCGCGCACTGGCGAATGACCGCGTCACCGAGCCATATCGGTTTCACGTTCGGCTCAAAGGTGTCTTCGACCCTCTTCCACGCTTCTAGAACTTCGGTGACGACGACCTCCTTTCCGTCGATCTCGAGCGTATGCCCATCGTATCCGCCACGCCGAATCTCTTGGATGACCTGAAGCTCCGAGTCGAGCTCGCGCCGGTTCGTGCGAAGGATTCGGCGACAAACCTGGTTCCAACGTTTTCTCGGTACGAGCCACTCCTTCGGTGGTTCAGGAAACCAGACGTAATAGAAACCTAACGAAAGCTGCTGCGCAAGGGCACCGATTGCGATCTTGTCCTGAAGGGGCCAACCATCAGGCCGCATCCAGCCCGGGTATCGGTCGTTGCCAACGACGCCGCGAAGATGCTTGAACCCTTCGAGGATCTCCGGGTGCGCGGGGATATTAACCTCGCAGACATTCAAGGAAACGCCGAGCGACTGATCCGCGCTTGCCACGACGCCGGCCGTTTCATTAATTCTTTTTTGTATGGCCTGCCGGGCGGACTTCGCGTCGAAGGCGCCGAGGTCCGAAAGGGCGCCGACGCCGCACTTCGAGTCTTCCTCGCAAGCATCCGACCAATCCTGAAGCTCGGACCATACACGCGGGAGCGGGTAGTCTGCGACGCACCACGCGAGAAGATCTGCGAGGTCTTTGATACTCCCGTTCGTGAACGAGCCGCTCATTGCGAGAACGCTGCACCCGACGTCCTCGACGTATCTTCGCACGCGCTTTGCCCGTGCCGCGTCGGAAATGCGACGCACTTTGTGCGCTTCGTCGAGGATGACGAGGTCGGGTCGGTAGTGCATCAACATACTCGAGGAGCCCGCAGTCTGAAGCTGCTCGTACGATTCGATGCGAATATGCCGCGGAATGCGCCAATGAAAGCAAAGCGGTTCGATCCGTGTGCCGTCCGGCAACATGCGCCCGACCCAGGCCTCGATGCGTGTCTTCTCGCGCAATTTTGCCGGAACTAATAGTAAAGGCCTCTTCGCGCACGTAACGGCGGGGGCGAGTAACGATACCAACGTTTTCCCGCCTGAAACTTTGATGGGGCCGAACGCTCCGCCCTTCGTACCGAGTTCGAAAAGAATCTGCGCCTGAATGGGTCGGAGTGTTTGTGTTCCTTGGTTCGTTCGCAATGCAGCCGTAAGGTCATGCACGTGTTCGTCACTCCACGAGCGTCGAGGAATCGTAAGGATCCTCTTAAGCTCGGAAGTTCTCTGAACGACGTGATAACCCTTAGCCATAAAAAAAAGCCCTTAGATTACATTGCGCTAGTCCACTGCACGAAACGCTACCAGAGAGAACAAAACAACACCCGACCATCTTGGACCGTTCAGAACCTTTCACAGCGCTGAACGGCGAACACCTTAGAACTGCCTCACGGGACCGCACGTCGCGAAACCCGAACAGACGTCACCCAACACAGAATACCGCACCGAACACGACCTAACCCCACGCAACCGAATGCAACGAGACCAGACCTCATTGGACCGACCGCCACCCTTTCGAACGACAGCCGACGCTTACCTTACAAAACAATGCGGCAGCAGACCTCAGCTCACGCAACCTCGCCCCACCCCACGCCTCAACACGTTGCCGGACGCAACGCCACACAACCTCGCCCCGCGCAACAATAGACGTCTTATTCGGCCGCGATCTTGTCTTCGACCGCTGACCATTCGTCGACAACGAACTGGCCGAATATACCCTTACGCGCTGGTCGGAAGTCACCGATGCCCACGCGACGTCCGGCGAAATCGAAGAGCTGACGAATGATGTTCTCGCCGACCTCCTCGTCTGCGATTGCGATTCGCAGCGAGAAGTTCCACTCGTCGAAGCGCGGTCGGCAGATCGCCACGGCCTCACCACCATTCGGATTCCGGCCTTGCTTGACGTCGGCCTCCCAGGTCGCAGGTTTCCCTTCGGAATTGAGCAGCTTGAAGAAGCTTCCTTCCAGCGACAGAAACCCGGGCAGCACGGTCGAGTCCGCCGTAGAGATCTGCTTCTTCCCGTCCAATCGACAGAAGCGACCTGCCGCGATGAGCGTGCTCATCATCACGAGCGCCGGCACACCAGGATTCCCCTTCGCGTCCACGTGCACCTTCGGCTCAGCGTCTTCGCGCGGTGTGCGTGTCGTGCCGATAGACGCCGTCTTAGGTGGCTTCGTTTTGGTCCGAAGGCCCTCGAGCACCGACTCGGACATACGGTTTTGAAGAAGCGGCGTGATGCCGCGCAGCTTAACGAATCTTGAGATCATTATTTTTCTCTTTTCTGCTCTTAGATTGCCTTACATTCCGACCAAACCACACAGTACGTCACCGACAAAACCGAACGAAACGCTATTCGTCCTCGTCCGCGTACGTGACGCCCGCCAGCTCGAGGATCGCCGAGCCAAGATCGACGAGCGCCTGACCCATCGTCGCCAGCGCCGGAAGTCCAGGCCGTGTCTGTTCCGCCGACGTCCCGACCGCCGAGACTTTCGGATCGGCGTTCACGCCGACGACCTTGCGCGGGCGACCACGACGCTTGAGGCCTTCGGTGAGGTGCTGCTCGGTCGAAGGCGGCGTAGTCGGCGCGGCGGCGCCATTGGTGGCCGCCCCGTTCGTCGGAGTTGCCGCCGCTACCGCCGCATTGATGGTCTGCTCCTGCGCAGGCGTGAGATGCTTGATTGTCGCATCCGTCGGTTGCGTGGACGGCGCCGCTGCCGGCGTCCCTGTCGACGCAGCCTGCGCCGCGAAGAATGCCTTCCACGCCAAGTACCCCGGCGTGCCCGGCAGATGCCAGTCTTTTCCGTCATTGAACGGCGTGCCATCCACGAACGGGCTCGGCGCGGTCGGCGGATTGATCGCAGGCGCGGCGGCCGGCGGCCCTGCGGGCGGAAGTTGAGGATTGTTTGCCATTTTCGCGAGAAGGGCTTCTTTGTCGTTCATTTTGAATAGGCTCCTGATTTTGTCATTCGCTGAAAGGTTGCATCGTTCAATATGGGGGCATCCCCCGAAAGCTTGGCAGGCGGCGGCGTTCGGCTCGAGGGAGAGAGCGTGCGGCGGCAACACGCGATCTTCTCGAGAGATTGCCGCAAGGTCTTTCGCCGAAGCTTGCGCACAAATGGAGGCCATCTCCTTCGCTGCGTTATAGGTCCGTTCGAGGACTGGTTCGCATTCGCCGCGTGTGATGACCGGCCGACGGCCGTTCGGCATCCATGCCACGTTTCCTTCATCGTCACGTTCCCACGTGCCGTCGAGCACCGGCGTCGCCTTCGGGCTCCCGCTCGTACGGAGGTAATTCCAGTGCAGCTCCACCGAAGGGGCCTCGAACCGGTGCATGTGCTCGGCCGCATAGAGGATGGCCTGCGTGTCGTTCCGAAGATCATCGGCGCTCTTGCCCCATTTCGAAGGATCGGTCGAAGTCTTGTGATCGCCCACGAAGCCGGAAATCCATGTTCCGTTGGATCGATGAATCTCCGGCCCGCGCTCGAAATCCTTGAACCCGCGGAAGCGAAAGCCGAACAGTTCGATGAGGAACGGCCGCTCTACGTCACACGACTTCGGCGAGGGGAGCAGGTGCAGAGAAGACATTGCTATCAACCCCGCGCGTGTCGACATGTCGAGCATCTTCCCTTCGCGGAGCCAACCTTCGAGCTGCGCGTGCACCTCTGTGCCGAGCTGTGCGGAAGCGTGCGGCTCAGATTCGATGCCGTCGAGGTACCGCCAAGCCCACTTGCGCTTGCAGAGGCGGAACGTGTCGACCTGCGTCGCCGAAAAGATAGGCGACCCGTCGGGGGCGAGTTCATCAAGTTGCCCGCGCGATTGCTGATCGAGCGGAGCGTCGGTAAGAACGATAGAGGAGGTCATCGATCGTACTCGTACGAATTCTTGATCGTTGGCTTGAGCTTCCGAAGGAGCGGGTACAGGTTGATCGAAAGGGCCGAATCCCCGTGTGACCATCGCGCCGCGAGCTTCGCGACCGCCACAAGATCGAGAATAAAAGCCTTGAAGTCCTCTTCTTCGCCGTCGAAGCCAGCGGCCTCTTCAAGCTCCGCCCGCCCGATGACTGAATCCCATTCGTGGACGACGCCGCGCCGCTCGGCGTCTGCCTTCCGTTCACGAGCCCATTGAAGACGTGCCGAGGTCTTCATCGGTCCCTCGGCGCTTCGACGAACTCCGGCTCGCCTTGGATGCTCGGTGAGACGCGATACCAGCCGTAGCCTTTCGTCCGGTAGTCGAGCGTCCAGATCGAGCCGTCCTCGGACAGCGCGTAGACGTTGTAGTTACTCTCTTGCTGACCTACGGCGATCGACTTGAACTTCATTTCGGCTTCCTTCTGTACGTCCGTCGAAGAACGGCGATCGTTTTGCAGCAATTGCCGTTCGGGTACCTGATGAATTCGTGTCGCAGCCGATTGACCACGAGTAGCTCGCAATGCCCGTTCTCGCTCAACTGATTGTCACGAACGGTTACAACCTCGCCTCGACGCGGAGGGTAGCCCAGCCACGGGAATATTTCGCCGTCGGGCATCTCGATCAAGCAGATGCTTACGTCGCTCACCCCCGCACCGTCACGATCTCTTTGTCGACGAACTTGATGCCCGGAATAGCCTCAAGCCCGCCGGCATCGAGGTGCGCCTGAATCTTCTTCGGGTCGGGCGAGCAGAACTGACGCGGCACTTCGTCTGCGTTCACGATTTCCCACCGCTGCTCCGTGCGGACCGAGATCCCTTTCGAGAGCTCGGTCGTGGCGGGAATGACGATGTCTGCGCCTTGGGAGACTGCCTGCATCGCCTCGATTTGTTTCGCCGCCGTCTCCCGTGCATGCCGCGCGATCTCCGTTTTCAAGTGCTGCTCGGCCTTCGAGAGCATCTCGAGCGGCGGCGAAAAATACGCGAGCACGTTCCGGTGGGCGTTCCAGAGCGGCGACGCGATGCTCTTCTTCGCCTCGTCGATTCGTTTCCAGTTCGCCTTCACGAGCTTCACGAGCTCTTCGGCGTCGGCGAGGCTCGCGGGATCGGTGACATGTTTCGTCTGCGCGAAGGCCAGCACCTTCTCGGCGAAGACTTTCTCGGCGGATGCGGTTTCCTTCACCGCGGCGACGTTCGCGCCGGTGCCGAAGGCTTTTTCGATTTCGGAAGCCATCAGTCGTCCCTCTGGCAAACGCCGCTACAATCCTCGTCGCCGCAATGAAAGCAGAACTCTTTCCCCACAAGATGAATGACGTCCGGTCGGTCCATCCAGTGCAGCGCTAAAAACTGTTCCGTGATCTGCTTAGCGAGTGTTGCCTTCTCTTCTTCGGATTTTTTCGGATTGTCGAATTGGCTCATCGTTGGAACCTGAACCTACGCCTCAGGTTTCGACCAGTCAAGCACTTTTGCTTGCGGTCGCTACCTGCTTCCGCTACCTCTTACCTTCATGGTAATGAACGAAGGTGCGGTCTCGCTCGCAGGTGCGATGGGCCGAAGAGGATGGTCGCAAAAGGACGTCGAGACCTTGCTCGGCATCACTTCAGGGGCGGGCTACGTCTCCCTCCTCCTCCACGGCCGACGAAAGCCGAGCCGCGAACTCGCCTACCGCATGGAGAAAGAGCTCGGCATCGCTATGTCTTCGTGGGACACGCCGTCCGATGCGAAACCGCCGAAGAAGACGTGGGGGACGGTGGTATGACCATCTACTTCATCCAGGCGTCGATCTCGAAGCATATCAAGATCGGGTTCACTGATGGTCGTCCACACGATCGGCTGGATTGTCTTCAAACAGGCAACCACGAACGTCTGGAGCTGATTGCAACTATTCAAGGTGATGAGACGCTAGAACGTCAGCTTCATCAGCAGTTCAAGGCTTTGCGCGGCGTGGGTGAATGGTTTGCTTTCGAAGAGCCTCTCATATCTTTCATCGATAGAGGCTGTCGCATCGACGTTCCTACGAAGTATCGGGATACGACGGTTCCCGCCTATTGGGCACGATCCGAGATCGCCAGAGCCTGGCTGGAAAGCACCGGTTGGGTGGTCAGAACAAGACGCGCCACACGAAACGGTGTCGACATTCCGGCGCCTCAGTACAGCCTTTTCTACTACGACCTTCACGACGTGTCCTGTGAGACAGATGTCCGCATTGACGTCATCGTCGAAGAGATTCGTCGATTCGCGAAAGATGAAAAAGCAGCCGGAAGTGGCCGACAACAACCCGTTGACGTGACCGACCACGAAGCGTAGAAAAGACTCGACCGGCCACACCACCACGCGGGGCCGGTCGACAGGAGTCCCCGTGAACATAGCGGCACACGTGTCTGTGAGCAAGCCCCTTCTTGCGCCGAGGTTCCCTTGAGTACCAGCGTCAACGATCTGGGCGAGTTCGCGATCTCCCTTTTCAAGCATGCAAAGGACTACCCGACACCTGACCACTTCACGTGGGCCAAATTCAAAGAGCTGATCAACCGGTCTAAGGTAGAGACTCCACATCCGGGTAGACATCTCCCCGAAAAAGAGTTCGCCGCAGCAAAACTACTTCTTCCCATGTTCTCTGCCGCCCGCTTCGATGGCCGCGGAAAAAGTAAGAAAAACGTCATCGAAGTAAGCCAGCTTGTCATCGATCTAGACGATATACCGGCAGAAAAAGGAGTTCAAATTTGGGAACTACCCCAGCACAAGATCATCTACGAAACGCCTTCGCCGGCAAAAGAAGGCTGTGTTCGATGGCGTGTCATTTTCCCGCTCACGCGACCTGTCTCCGCCGAAGATTGGGAACCTTGGTGGCGATCGACACTCCGTGATCTGAACATACAGGCCGATCCAAAATGTTCCGATCCGTCTCGCGCCTACTTTCTTCCGAGCGGAGGTGCGAACGTTTGGGAAATCGTCGGCAACGTTCTCAACCCTGACGAGATCGGCGCAAAGCGCATCATCAAGACCGGCGAAAGAAACGACAAACTCTTTCGAGTGGCCTGTTCCGCACGTCAGCGAGGTCTCGACATCCGGACGATGATCGCAGCCGAGAACATGCGTTGCTCGGAACCGCTCGACGACGAAGAACTCGAGAGAATCGCGCAGAGCGCCGAACGCTACAAAGAAGGCTCGATGCTCGACGACATCGGTAACGGTGCTCGTTTTGCTTCGCAGCACTCAGAGACGGTGCGCTTCTCTCGTGGGCTAGGTTGGCTCACATGGGCTGAGACGCACTGGAAAAGCGACGAATGTCTTTTGGTCCAGGAACTCGCCAAAGAGACCGCCCGTTCCTTTTTTCTCGACGCGGCTGCGGCCGAATCCGAAGCACGCCGGGCAGCGATCACGAAGCACGCGAAGGAAAGCGCAGCTAGGTCTCGCGTTGAATCAATGCTCGCGTTCGCGCGAAGCGTGCCGACGATCATGATCGCTCCGAGCCGTCTCGACGCCGACCCCTGGCTTCTTAATGTCCGGAACGGATCGATCGATTTGAAGACCGGCGTTCTTCGTGCGCATCGGCGGGACGATGCCTGCTCGAAGGTCGCCGGCTGCGAACTAGGTAGCGGAGAGCCTACCCTTTGGTTGTCGTTCCTCGAACGCGTCATGCCAGATCCCGAAGAGCGTGAGTTTCTTCGACGGTGGGCTGGCTACTCTCTCACCGGCATCGTTTCAGAAGAAGCGCTTTCATTCCTCCACGGTAACGGTGCGAACGGGAAGTCGACATTTCTGCTCACGATGCAAGCCATCCTCGGCGACTACTTCGTGAAGGCCGGCATGGGTCTTCTCGACCTCCGGAAGCACCAGGAACATTCCGCCGAGCTCATGCCCTTTCGCGGAGCTCGTTTCGTCTGGACCAGCGAGACAGACAAAGGCGCCGTTTGGAACGAGGCTCGCGTGAAAGATCTTTCATCGAAGGATCCCATCACGGCGCGGTTCATGCGCGAGAATCCGGTCACTTGGAAGCCCACGCACAAGCTCTGGGTCGCAGGCAACCACAAACCGAAGATCCAGGGAACGGACCTCGGCATCTGGCGGCGCATTCGCCTTATCCCGTTCTTGGAAACGATCTCCGACGCTGAGAAGATCTCGAACTTCGAAGAACTCCTTCGAGTCGAGCACCCTCGCATCCTTCGCTGGATGGTCGACGGATGTCTCGCATGGCAACGCCTCGGCCTGACCCCTCCCAAAATAGTTCTCGAAGCGACGTCAACGTATCGCGCCGAAGAGGACGTCATCGGACGGTTCCTAGCTGATGAATGCAATACCGGTACCGGTCGCGTAGAGGCCTCCCGGCTGTACCTGCGCTACCAGACATGGATCTCTCAAGCAGGTGAACGCCCGATGAGTCAAACGGCATTCGGCAAAGAACTCAGCTCCAGAGGCTTCGAGAAGCGAAAGACTGATGGGAAGATCAGCTATTTCGGCCTCGAACTCCTTGGGAGTCAGGGAGGGTTGCGATCCGTGAATTGAGTTTTTGGCCGAAAGGGATAGTTAGGGAGGGTTCGTAGGTTTATCGACGCAATGGACGAAAAGCGACCCATATGTGCAGTAAATCCTATAGGCCGATCATACGGAAGACTATCCCTGACTATCCCTGCCTCCCTGTGCAATGCGTCATTCAGGTGTTCGGTGGCGCGTCAAAAAACGGCTCATGTTCAGTAATCCGTCCCATGTTCGCATCGACATGGCGGAGCATGCCCTTCACCCGCACGCAAGGGCACACTGTCTCCCCGTCGTCGTCATGACAGGGAACCTTTCCCGCCCCGATCCCCGGGTTCGGCCGACTCCCGCAAACGAACGGGCGCAGGGCTTCACGGAGTTCGTACCGCCCCGCACGTCCTCCGCCTGCATCGAGCACCGCCTGCGCCGCCTCTACGAGCCTCCCCAAGCGCTCCGCTCGGGTCGTGAAGCGCACCACGCGACCGCCGACCTCCCTGGCCAGCCGGCGGGTCTCCTCGCGGGAGAGACGGTGCCCGGGAAGGGGCGGGGTCGAGCGCCAGTGCGGCGCGGTCTCGTGGTAGTAAAGGAACCTACCGATCCAAGGACGACGGATCGCGTACGTCACGTACACACCCGAAGCGCGAGGCGGCCGGTCTCGTTGATCGTCCAGGTGTCGCACTCGTCGCCGTCCTCGTCGATCTCCGTACCCGTGTTGACGAGACCTCGGTCGGCGAGGGCATCATGAAGGGTGGAGTCTTCGATCTCGTTCACCCCATCCGTCGTCGACGCCAACCAACGTAGAAGTTCTCGCTCCTCTCGCGTGAGGCCTCTCACAAGTCCTCCAGGAGGTTGACGATCTGGTCGCGGATGGCTTCGACCGCCGAGCGGTGGCCGATGGCGAGAAGGAGAGAGGCTGGGCATCGAAATTCGAGACGTACGCCGTGGCCGACCGTCTCGTAGCTCACGATCGCCTCGCCACTCCAGTCGGCGTTGTGGTGAACGAGCGCTTCCTTTCCGTCGTACTTGAATCGACTCGTGTGCATCAGCTCCTCCCATCCCATTCGAGCGCTTCGTTGATGCGCTTCGCATGTGCTTCGGCCTCGGCCTTCGTAGTCCACGTGGCCCACCATTCGCCGTTGACGTAAACGGCATATTCGCCGAACAGTTCGTCTTCGACCTTGGCGGCGC
>Ga0068856_100007502_pt1 | contig 10649 bp, 5 predicted proteins | sample KBSCornC62_FD_66595 | JGI IMG/M metagenome (GOLD analysis project Ga0068856, IMG submission 66595) | Corn rhizosphere microbial communities from Kellogg Biological Station, Michigan, USA - KBS Corn C6-2 | ecosystem: Host-associated > Plants > Roots > Rhizosphere > Soil ... | reverse complement strand
AGGAATCGGAGACCTCGGCCCTGGGAGCGCAGGCGTCCCCGCCTGCCCGCGTCGCGCGCGACCCTGATCGGGGGCGCAGGTGTTCGCTAAGTAAGGTCGTTGAGGAATCCAACTGGTTATGTTCGACGCGGGCAGGCGGGGACGCCTGCGCTCCCAGGACCGAGGTCTCTGATTATTTTCACAGCTTCTGCCGCGTAGGGGATTTGGCTTTTGTACAAACCATCACACAGAATTGAAGTTCAAGGCTTGACGGTTACTCGCGTTCCATTGAACGCTGCCGTGCCGCAAATAGCATCAATGTTAGATCCATCCATAAGATCATTGATGCTCGCGCCGGAATTTTGTTGGGCTACTGACAATCGATTCCCTTCTCTGTCGTGCCCCCAGCCATGAGGAATGCTAACTACACCGCGCATAATTTCGTCCGAGAGTTCGACAGGTAGCTTGATCGTGCCGATACGAGACGTGACATGTACTTCCTGACCTTGTTTCAAATTGCGTTCTGCGGCGTCGTCCGGATGCATTAGGACTGTACATTGAGGCTTCGAGGAATTTCCTCTAACCAATCGCTGGCTGTTGTGCATCCATGAGTTATTACTGCGAAGTTGACGCCGCCCGATCAGTAAGAGCTCACCGTTCTCTCTGTGTACCGGTTGAGCTCCGTCGTCAACCAAAGACGTGAGTTTCATTCTGACTCTCTCGATATCCTTAACAAACAACTCCGGCGCCAGATTGATCACCTTGTTCGGCGTGCGTAACCGTGCAGGCAAGCACGACTTCATCGGACCAAGATCTATTCCGTGTGCTGCCGCTTTGACCTTGTTCAAAGTCAACCCTTTTGAAAACGGGTTGAACCTCGCACCGTAAGGTCCAAATCTCAAGCCCAGATCCAGGATTCGTTCAGGACCGAAAAACCTGCGCATCAGTCTCCGCTTGAGATTGCCGCCTGGACGATCGTGCTCCATTCGCGTCTGAAGTTCAGCGAGAATCTCCCAGTCATGCATCGCGTCCGGCGGTCGATCGAATAATGGAGGCGAAAATTTCGCCGTGTTGCGAATTGCCAGCAGATGAAATGCAATATCGTAGTGTCCGCGTTCGAGCGGAGAAGTAGGTGGCAGGATGATGTGCGCGTGCCTTGTTGTTTCGTTGATGTATGGATCTATCGAAACCATAAACTCAAGACTGTCGAGCGCACGGTCCAATTCACGACCATTTGGCGTTGACAACACCGGATTGCCCGCAAGTGTTACAAGAGCCTTTACCTGTCCCTCACCGGGCGTGAGTATCTCTTCGGCAAGTGCAACCACCGGCAATTCACCGGCGAACTCCGGCAGCTTTCTTACGCGACTCTGCCAACGCCCGTAACTACCGCGTGGCGCTAACGACTCGGGCGCCGAAACAGGATCAAACGCCGGCAGCGGAAACATCGCGCCGCCTTCTCGATCGAAATTTCCAGTGACAATATTCAGCACGTTAATTAACCACTGGCACACCCCGCCAAATTCCTGAGTACTTACGCCGATCCTTCCGTAACAGACAGCGGACTCCGCCGCAGCAAACTCTCTCGCTAAATCACGGACATCCTCCGCGTCAATGCCTGTCACTGACTCCACGCGATCCGGAGAAAATTCCTTCACCATGTTCGCCACGATCTCAATACCCGCTGTAAAAGAAGCGAGGGCATCCATGCGTGTCAGTTGTTCTGCAAAGACAACGTGAAGTAATGCAAGGAGCAGAAATACATCTGTACCTGGACGAATGAACAGATGCCGATCGGCCAGGCGAGCTGTTTCGTTTCGACGAGGATCAATCAGAATAACCTTGCCACCACGCTGTCGTAGCGCTTGCAATCGAATGCTAAATCCCGGCGCAGTCATCATGCTGCCGTTTGAGACCGCAGGATTCGCACCAAGCATCAGAAACAGATTTGTTCGATCAAGATCGGGGATCGGCAAAATGAGTTGATGACCAAACATCAGGTATGCCGCGACGTGATGGGCCAGTTGATCGACGGAAGTTGCAGAAAATCGGTTGCGGGTGTGCAAGCTGCGCAGAAACCCAGGTGCAAAAAGCACCGCACCGTAATTGTGGACCGTAGGATTGCCGAGATAAGTGGCTATCGAGTTTCTTCCGTACCTCGCGTAAGTGTGTTTCAGATTTTTGGCTACTTCATCAAACGCTTCGTCCCAACCGATGCGTTGCCATCCTGTCAGGGTTCGTCGCACAGGATGACGCAGGCGATCGTTGTCGAAGTGGAAGTCTTGTAAAGCGACGGCCTTCGGACAGATGTAACCGCGACTAAATGGATCGTCTTTGTCACCGCGAATAGTCAGGCGCTGCTGATCTTCGACCGTGATCTCAATGCCACAGATCGCCTCGCACAAATTACAGCTGCGGTAATGAGGGGTCTTCTTATCCACAGATTACACCGGTTACACAGAAGTTCTTCACATCATATACGGTTTAAAAAATCTGCGTAATCTGTGAAATCTGTGGATCCAGTAATCTTTTTGTAATCGTCCGTCCGTTGATTGCCTCCCAAACTGCCGAAGCTGTGAAAATAACCAGAGACCTCGGTGACCGTTGCGGAATGAACACGTTAGTCTGTCGCCCCGCCAAATTTCATTTCTCGTCTGCGCGGATCCGTTTTAGAATAGAGTCTCCCGAACGGTACTCATTCAAAGCCTACCCGACCGCCGTTCTCGTCAGCTTTTAAATCAGATTGCAGGCCATGCATATTTTGAGCAGAAAGCAAATCAGTATCGCGCTATCGCTATTTCTGGTGAGTTTCTGTTTGATATCGTCCACGAGGGCAGCCGCCATTACGCGCGTACACAAGCAACGTCCTTTGACCAGAGCTGAACTAAAGAGGGCGGAAGCCCGGCTCAAAGAGTTAGGTTATAGTCCTGGGCCTGTAGATGGCGTTCTTGATAATGAAACGCGCACGGCTCTGATTCTTTTTCAGAAATGGGAGCACCGTAAGGTAACGGGAAGCCTTAGTCGCAATGACCTCGGCGCCATTATGAATGCTTCAGCGCCGCGAGCGAGAGATTCAGGTTACAGTCATGCGGAAGTCGATCTAGAACGCCAACTGTTCTTATTGACCAACGATGATGGTGTCGTCACCCGCATTCTTCCTGTATCTACGGGTAGCAAGAAACGGTACAACGAAAAAGGTATTCGCGGTCTCGCCTATACCCCAACTGGCCGCTTCAGAATTTATGCAAAGAGATCGGGGTGGCGAAAGTCGGCCCTCGGGTTGCTCTATTATCCAAACTACTTCAGCGACGGTCTCGCCATTCACGGAAACCCTTCCGTTCCGCGTTCACCGCAGAGTCATGGCTGCGTTCGCATTCCGATGTCTGCTGCCGTCGACGTATCTCGAGCATTGCCAGTCGGGTCTATTCTTCTCATCTATGACAGCCAGTCATTCGTGTCCGCAAAGGACTGGGCTGAAGCAGACAAACAAAAGCGCGAAGCGATCATCCGCTAGAGCCAAACACTACTCAGGATCATTCGGATTATTGAATAACGCACTCAGCCGGATACTTCCGTGTCCGAATTGCGGAAAGTTAAAAGCTGATCGATCACCTGGATCCAACGTGGACGCCGTGTCATCGGGTGGAAAAACTATCAAGGTCTCGAGAAACGCGATGATGCGTTCCTGATTAGCCGATGAGAGTCGTCCAAAAGCGTCGCGCACACCCTGGGCCTCTCCACCATGACGCAAGATTACTTCCAACAAGTTCACGCTCCGGCCATCATGCCCATACGGTGAGGTTGAACCGACTCCCCACAACGCTGTCGTTAGAAATTCTTTCCGAATCGTTCCATCAAAATTTCTCTCGAAGAAATTTGGACCGAGGTTATGACGCTTGAAATCAGTGAAGATATTGCGAACGAGAAACGTCTGCAGCTTTGGTTGTTTGATTGCTGGAAATCCTGAGTGATCGTCCAGTAGATCAAACAATGGCGCAGGGGTCGCAAATAAGTTGTTGAAGATGCCCCGGTCGGCATCATAAGCCGTCTCGACATCGGCAACTCTCCTGTCTCTTGCGATTTGAAGGTCAGGGACATGGCATTGACTACACCCAATACGTTCAAAAAACACTCGGCCCTGGCGAGTCTCATCGGTTTGTTGATAGACGGCTGGTTTAAAGTAATTGAGTAAATAGAACTCCATGAAATCCACGAGACTCGTAGGGATTTCGTTTACGACGCCATCGTGATCGGGATCATCCAGAGCATTGTCGGTTGGGGGAGCCTCAATCTGATCCTGTGCGCCATCTAAAACCATGCCCGAAGGTGTTGTGATGCTTCCGCCGTTGTGTGCCTGCATCAATTCTGGATCGACCGATTGCAAGCCCATCTCAGCGTTGAACGCGCCGACCAGAAATTCGCGGATTGAGATGGTCGCGCCATGACTAAAAAATGGTCGCACACGAAGATCAGGGTCGACTCCCTCGACGTGTGATGTGTCGACTGTTCCGTCTGGTCGAGCCGCGATGGACCCGTAGCTGATACCTTTGCTGTTGAGAGATCTACTAACGAGTGATTTTTGACTGCGCGCGTCAACTATTGCAGCGCCGCGGATGGCTCTCAAATCATGTGTTATCTCGTCGGCTAACATTTCTTTGAGGCCCAACCCAAATAGATGAGGAGCATCGCGACTGTCTGGCCTTGTGACCACGTTCCCACCGGCACCGCCTGAACCACGAGGGCGACCGTGACAACCGGCGCAGCTATCTGAAAGGCCCGCGCCCAATGCCAGTGTGTTATTGATATCTCCCACGCCATCCCCTGCAATCGGACCTTGTCCTTGAGATCGTAGGAACTTTCGTTGGAAGAGTTGCCGGCCACGCCGAATTGCCCGAAACGGATCGCGCGCGATGATGAACGCCGATGAGTTCGGTGTAGTCAAATCTCCACGACTGGCGCCAATCTCTTCAGTAAGCGACTTCGCAATTCCAAAGTTAGCGACATTGGGATTCTGAGTTCTATCCGTCATTTGAGCTCGCGCATTAAAGTTGCTCCACAAACTCAAACCTCCGATAACTGAAACTAGAAACACTAGCAGTATTTTCCAGCGCTGAATTCTTCTCATGACTAACCTCCTTAGGGCGACTCAGGACGGTCGGGACGTAGGAACAGGCACAGCGTCAGAAGCAGGAGCAGTTGCAGGTTCAGACGTCAGGAGCAGGCAGAGAGCAACACTCCCGGGCTCCAAAGATCAGTACGCGCTCTAAACGGCCGGATCCGCTGACTGCCAGAATCACCGATAACCTGGTTGATGTGGTTAATGTGGCGTCCATGATTTCTCTCATTTCTTCTTAGGCGAATTTGGCTCTCACTTATTAAGGCGAGAAAACAATCGAGATGTATTAACGGCCGGAAACTTTTTGCCGTGCAGACGTCGGGAGCAGAAACAGAAGCAGGGCGGGTGCAGGTGCGCCAATCCATCGTTGATAACAGTGGTATTCCTACTGCTCCTGCCACTCCTGCTCCTGTCCCTGGTACTGCCCTGTCTCGCCAGAGCTCTTGGTTATTTCACTGTCCCGAGGCGGCTGTGTGTTAAGATAGCCGCCCCCGAACAATTGCTTTTGACCACAGACGTGGGCTCAAAGTCCTAAGAGAGGCATTAGAGAGTTCTTAGAGATTTGCTAGAGAGCTTATGTCCTTTAACCTCAAGCACACTTATACATTTGATTCATTTGTGCTGGACGTGGAGGAGCAGATGCTTCTTCGCGACGGCCGAATGGTTCCGCTGACCCCGAAGGTCTTCGAAACCCTTCTGTTGCTTGTTCAACACCAGGGTTCGGTCGTCACTAAACAAACGATTCTTAATACGCTATGGCCTGATGTGTTCGTTGAAGAGAGCAACATCACCTTCAACATCACGAAGCTGCGAAAGGCCCTCGGTGATACGCGCAAGCCGCCGATCTATATCGAGACGGTTCCGCGGCGGGGCTATCGGTTTAAAACTGAGGTTCGAGAGATCGTCGAGGACGATACAAATGCGGACTCAAACAATAGCGGACACGATCTGGAAGCTTTGGCACCGGCACTTGGGCAAGGAAATCCTGTTAGTTCAACCCCAGGCCTTTCCCCAACCCAACACGCGCTACCTCAACGCGTGCTATCAAAAAAACGAAACCTTTTTGTCATTCTTGCCTTGGCATTTCTCGCTATTGCGGCTCCGGCGAGTTGGCGGTTCATACGTGGTCTTTCCAAATCAGCAACAAAGGTAGATCAGGGATTAGTTCAGACTGTCCTCCCCAAACCGGAGCTGAAATTCGAACAAATCACTGCTTACGGCAATGTTGTGGCCGCGGCGATCTCACCTGATGGGAAACAAGTTGTATACGCCCAGGAAAATATGGGCGGTCAAAGCCTCTGGTTGATGCAACTCGGCAACTTTATTAATGTACAACTCATTCCACCCGGAGATTATGTTTACAACAAAGTCTCCTTTTCGCACGACGGAGATTACATCTTTTTCGTCACCCATGGAGAGAACCAGCCAACTGAGCTTTACCGCATACCAACACTTAACGGCCCTGCAACAAAACTGCTCACGAATTTTGAGGGTAGCTTCTCGTTATCCCCCGATGATAGTGAAGTTGTATTCCGGCGACGTGATCGAACTACCAGACAAGACAGCCTTTACCTAACGGACTTGAATACTCAACAGCAACGTCTGTTGGTCACTCACAACGAGCCGGACTGGATCCGGGGTTTCGCCTTATCTCCAAATGGAAAGCTGGTTGTTTACGCGACAGGCGAGACTGATTCCGCTCGTCAGACGATGAACCTTCGTGAGGTCAATGTTGAGACTGGTGAGCAGAGACTCCTACTCATACCGAATTGGTATTTCGTTCGACAGATTGAATGGTTACGCAACGGCGATGGATTACTTCTCCTGGCAAGAGAGAATTCACTAGTCAACCCACAAATTTACAGAATGTCTTACCCGGGCCTGTCGGTTCATAAATTGACAGACGACCTGAATAATTACCTCTCCTTCAGCACAACGCGCGATTCGAGCAAAATGATCGCGGTGCAAAGCGTGCTTGCCTCTCATATCTGGGTGTCAGAAATCAATGGTCACAATCCAAAGAACGTTGCGGACGGACGCGGAAGAGTAATTTGGACGGCAGATGGCCAGATCATTTACAACTCTGGATCAGTCCTGGGTTCTGATCTCTGGATAACCAAACCAGACGGCAAAGATCCAAAGCAGTTAAGCTTTAACGCGGGTGCTAACGATTGGCCCGCAATCTCGCCCGACGGTAAGACGGTTGTTTTCTGGTCGAACCGTACCGGTGTTCAGCATTTGTGGCGAATGGACTTGCACGGTGGAAACCAGGTTCAACTCACCAATGGTTATGCCGAAAGAAATGCAGCGATCTCTCCGGATGGTCGATGGGTTTATTACAACACCTCACACGATGGCTTTCTTTGGAAAGTTGGATTCGAAGGCGGCGCTCCGATCCAGCTGACCAATGAATATGCCGCGTATCCATCGATTTCACCGGATGGAAAACTGATTGCTTGCTTTCGCTTCCCAACATATGGACATGAGGCGCGGATTATCGTCCGAAACATTGATGATATGAAGAAAGTTAGCGAGTTAACGCTGGCGCCTGGATTTTGGATCTCACGAACGATTCAGTGGGATACCGATAGCACAAAGCTAATCTACGCGATCGAAACAAACGGCAAAGTGAAACTGTATCGACAAGCGTTGGACTCAGGCACGCCACAGGAAATCACAACTCTCAAAGCTGAAGACGAGTTCGAGTTTGCGATTTCTCCGAACCACAGGCAGCTGGCATTTAGCAGCACAAAGTGGAATCACTATGCGGTCTTGATCGACGGGTTCAATTAATGTCCGATATGCGTCTGTCTAAAAGTCCAAAGTCGAAAGTCCAAAGCCCACTGTTAAGTCCTTGAACCTTGGACTTTCGACTTTGGACTTTGGAGTTGGACTAACGGATTTCGGACATTTACTCCGTCGCTTCAGTCACCACCTTCACACCAAGGTACTTCGCAAAGAACCGCACATACCGCTGCACGCGATCCATTTGATGTCTCGGTTCGGTGAAGCCGTGATTCTCTCGTGGATAGACGACAAACTCCACGGGCACGTTCCGATCTTTCAATGCCCTGTAAAACTCCTGGGCCTGCGCGATAGGCACGCGCGTATCAACCTGGCCGTGCATGATCATCGTCGGAGTTTTTACGTTGTTCACATACTTCATTGGCGAGCGATCCCAGTAAAGCTCCGTCGCATCCCAGGGAGCTTTGTCTGAATAGAACCAACGCAAGTAACGCTGAATATCGTTCTGAGAATACATCGAATATATGTTCGTTAGTCCTGCTCCAGGTGACACCGCTTTGAAGCGATCAGTTTGCGTTAGTATCCAGAACGTCATGTAACCGCCATAGGACCAGCCAAAGGCCCCGAGCCGATCCGGATCGGCAAGACCACGGGCAATGAGCGCGTCCACTCCAGTCATGCAGTCTTCGTAATCACCTTTGCCCCACGTGTTCTTGTTTGCCTGAGCGAATGCAAGTCCCTTCCCTGTCGAGCCGCGGAAGTTTGGCTGCAACACCGCGAAGCCATTTGCCGCTAACACCTGAACTGTACCGTTGAAGGTGTTGGTCGAAGCGCCTGTTGGTCCACCGTGCGGGTTTAGCAACAACGGCAAATTGCCTCTGTCTGAATCAACTGGCTTAGTCAAGAGCCCTTCGATCTCGGTGCCATCCTTACTCTTCCACTTCACGATCTCAGTGTCTGCGAGTGTGAATTCAGACAACCACCGATTGTGACTGCTCAAAGCAACCGGCTCAGTGAACTTCAGATTTGATTTGTAGATTTCGGCTGGTGCATTCGGTAGCGTCAAGGTGCCAATAACCGTGTTTCCGTCTTTGCTGATGTCGGCAAGGTTAATGCTCGAACCTGTCTTTGAAAGCTGAGTAACGTTTCCGCTTGCCACGTCTGCAGAGAAGATCTCATTCGCCTCGAGCACGTTCGCGCTGAAGTAGACAGTCTTGCCATCGCGTGACCAAACTGGCGCACCAGCACTCAAATCAAACTTCGACGTTAATTGTTTCGGAGTACCACCAGCCGATGAAACCAGGTACACGTAAGTAGTCGAAACGCCACTGTTGGGATCAGTGACTCCCGTATAGGCAATCCATTTCCCATCAGGTGACCAGCGCGCGTTGTCACTCGATGCAGGTGTATCTTCAATCTTCTTCTTCTCGCCACTTGAAACGTTCATCACCCAAACATCACTCAAACCGCTATCGTCCGCTTTCGCTGTCGGGCGCGTCGTGTAACTGATTCGATTGCCGTCTGGTGACCACTGCGGATCACTCACAGTGAAGTCGCCTTCGGTGACGCGCTTCTCTTCTTTCTTTTCGATGTTGAAGAGCCACAGGTGTGCCATCTTCAGATCGCGATCGATCAGGATCGTGTCGTCTTTGACTTTCTTACGTTCCTCTTCGTCCTTGTTTGGTTGATCATTTGCGATGAATGCCAGCTGTTTGCCGTCAGGCGAAAAGCGAAATGCAGTGATGCCACCCTTGTGTGACGTGACGACCCACGCTTCACCGCCATCGGAGGGCATCATCCAGACTTGTCGTTCACCATCTTTTTCGCGATCGCTGAGAAACGCCAACGACTTTCCGTCGGGAGACCATTCGGGAGCGTTCGCACTCTTCTCACCCCGCGTATACTGCCGTGCTCCTGTGCCCGACATCGGAGTTACCCAAATCTGCGTCACGGTTTTCCATTCTTTGTCCTTTTCAGTTTTCGTTTCGCTCGCCGTGTATGCGACGCGCGTCCCATCAGGTGCGATGCGGGGTGCGCCGACGTTCACAACTTTCATCAGGTCGAAGGCGGTTAATAACTTCTTCCCATTCTTCGCTCGCGGTTCGGAAGCAGACGAAGTGGTCGTCTTGGTGTCGTCGGCAGTAGCGTGAGTAGTTCGGACTGAAATGATTACGGTTACAACAAGTAAGACAGCGAGTGTAAGGACGAGACGAGGGGCCAGACGGTCAGATTTCATTTCGAATTTCCTCCTGATGAATTCAGTTCAGCGGTGCGAGTGGCCTAGGCGATCTATCACAAGGCGTCGTGGGACACAACCTGTGAAAATAATCAGAGACCTCGGTCCTGGGGACCGCAGGCGTCCCCGCCTGCCCGCGTCGCGCGCTACCCTGATCAGATGCGCAACTGTCCGCTTAGCAAAGTCGTTGAGGCAACCAACTTGGTTACGTTCGACACGGGCAGGCGGGGACGCCTGCGGTCCCAGCACCGAGGTCTCTGATTGTTTCACAGCTTCTGACGTTTGGGGATTCGTCTAGCGAACGCGGGGGTCGCTTCTATTCTTAGCTCTTGCTCTTAAACCCGATTTGAGCACGCTCGAAAGCATTGCCACGCCTTGTTCGGTAAACACGTACGGCAGATAACGACGTCCTCCGTGCCCTGTTTTTGAGGTCGCAATGTGTGACCTCAAACTGCTGTTAGCCTGTCGACGCTTTGGTCACAATGTACGCAACGGAACCACGACAGGCTAACAGCCTGTCGTACTTAAACCGGAGTGCAATCAGTCGTGTCTACGTCATCCCAGGGAATAGTC
>Ga0068856_100007501_pt1 | contig 10649 bp, 10 predicted proteins | sample KBSCornC62_FD_66595 | JGI IMG/M metagenome (GOLD analysis project Ga0068856, IMG submission 66595) | Corn rhizosphere microbial communities from Kellogg Biological Station, Michigan, USA - KBS Corn C6-2 | ecosystem: Host-associated > Plants > Roots > Rhizosphere > Soil ... | reverse complement strand
CGCCAATCTTGCTCCGGGGAGCTATACATTGAAATTAAAAGCCGCCAATTATGCAGGAGTTTGGAGCAAACCCATAACCATGACCATCGTGGTGCGGCCGCCCTTTTGGGCCACCTGGTGGTTTAGGTTAATAAGCATCGTGCTCATAGGATCGCTGCTGTTTGTGGCGGTTCGCTATGTTTTGCAGCGCAACCTCCGCGAAAAGATATTAAAGCTCGAAAAAGAACAGGCGATAGAAAAAGAGCGTAATCGCATTGCCCGAGATATGCACGACGATCTGGGCAGCGGGCTAACCAAAATAGCCATCCTGAGCGAGGTGGCTAAAACACAAATGGCCAGCCCCGGCCATGCTTCCGCCAACCTGGACGTAATTTCAGCGGCGTCGCGCGAACTGGTGGATAACTTACAGGATATTATATGGGTACTCAATCCGAAGAACGATTCCCTAAGTAGCCTTATATTGTATATCAGGGAATATACTGAAAGCTTTTTTGAACCTGCCGGCATCGATTATGAATTTAACACTGATAATATTGCTCGCCGCATCACCCTTTCGGAAGAGCAGCGGCGAAATATTTTCCTTGCGGTAAAGGAGATATGTAATAATATACTTAAACACGCCGCCTGCAGTAAAGTCTGTATCGATTTGAGATTGAAGCAGAGTTCCATCATCATTCGGATAGAGGACAACGGTAATGGCTTCGAGCCAAAAGAGATACGAAACTTCTCGAACGGACTTCAAAATATCCGCAACCGGATGGACCAGATCAATGCAGTGTGTCTCATCGAATCCGTAAAAAATGAAGGTACCACGGTTGAGCTGAGCATTCCGGTGTAACACTTTTTTGTGAGTGTAAAAATTCTGTAAATCAATAGCTTTGTTAGGTCGTTCATGATAGCTGTAGCCATAGTTGAGGATATAAAGGAAATCCGTGAGGGGTTAAGGATCCTGATTAACCTGAGCGACGGATTTAACTGCGAACATGTTTACTCCACGGCCGAGGAAGCGCTCGATCTGTTGCCGCAAAGCAAACCCGATGTAGTATTAATGGATATTAATCTGCCAGGCATCAGCGGTATAGAGTGCGTAAAGCAGCTTAAGCCACTGTGCCCTGATACACAGTTTATTATGAGCACAGTATACGAGGATGACGAAAATATCTATGAATCATTGAAAGCAGGAGCTACAGGTTACCTGCTCAAAAAAACGGTCCCCGCGCGTATCCTTGAAGCAATTGCCGAAGTTCATGACGGCGGTTCGCCGATGAGCGCCCAGATAGCACGGAGAGTGATCGCCTCGTTTCAGAAAGGCGACGGTATCGAAGAATCGGAGGTACTGACAGCCCGCGAAAAGGAGATACTTAAAAACCTATCCGAAGGTTTGCGCTACAAAGAAATAGCAGCCAAACTAAAGATCAGTATAGAAACTGTGCGCACTCACGCGCGGCGTATCTACGAGAAATTGCACGTGCAAAGCCGTACCGAAGCGCTGAACAAAGTATACGGTAAAAATCGATAATAACACTTTTTTGTGATTGATGGCGAATGAATGTCGGGGTAGCTTTAAGTAAATCAAAAAGCTATGAAACGATTATTCTTTATGCTAGTCTGCCTGGTTATTGCAGGTCCGCTTTACGCACAAGTCGAAAACCCGGGCGATGCCGCAAAAAATAGCGCTACCAACGCAACCAACAGGAACATTAATGGTACGGTTGATAACGGGGTAAACAAAGCCGAAGGCGCGATCAAAGGCTTGTTCAAAAAGAAGAAGAAAGATAATACCCAGGCGGCTCCGCAACAGTCCGGGAATCAGTCTGCATCGCCAGATAATCAAAACAGCGCTGGCAGCAATGGGGTACCTACTATTAGAGATTACAAGAATTATGATTTTGTTCCGGGCAGCAAGATCATCTTCGAATCTCAGTTGGCCGATGAAAGCGTTGGCGAGATACCTTCCCAATTGGTCCTTGATCATGGGCAAATGGACATTCAGCAGGAAGATGGCGAAAACGTGATCCATGTAGCAAAGGGGGCAGGCGCCACCATGACTCCGCGAATGAAAAATACCTCGTATATGCCCGATCAGTTTACCATAGAGCTGGATTTTAAGAACGAAAGATTCGGCCTTGATCATCTTATGGTTGACTTTGGTCATCGGACCTATTACGCATCTGTTGCAGGTGAACTTCCGGGCATAAGATTCGATAATGGAAGCGTGAACTGGACTCTCGGAGATGTCGATTATACGGAAGCCCTGAAAGCGACTCTCGAACAACCGATGAAATGGCACCATATCGCTATAGCCATCAATAAAAACATTGGCAAAATATATGTCGACCAATATAGGGTAGCCAGCGTTAATAATTTGACAGGCAAAGCGAACAATGTAACGATCGATGTAAACGGATATGAAGGTTCTTTTATTAAAAATATAAGAATCGCCGCCGGTGGCATCGACATCTATAAACAAGTGACTACCGACAACAAGATAATCCTGCGCGGGATTTTGTTTGATGTGGATAAGGCTACCATCCAACCGGAATCAATGGGCACTATAAATAGTATCTATAGTACATTACAGAAAGATCCCACACTAAAATTTGAGATCGACGGGCACACAGATAACACCGGTAACCCTGCCCATAATCTCACCCTTTCGCAGCAGCGGGCAGACGCTGTTAAGGCTCAGCTGGTTTCCATGGGGATTAGTGACGCGCGCCTTACTACCAAGGGTTTTGGTGACACCAAACCACTGGGGCCCAATGATTCGCCTGAAGACAAGGCCAACAACAGGCGTGTTGAGCTGATCAAAATAAATTGAGCCGCAATTCTACAAGTTCTCAAATGCATTCAAAGGTTGGAAACCAGCGCATGAAAACTATCCGGCTGTTTTGGGGTATAACGCTGATCGTGTTGTCGCCACTGTTGGCGGCTGCACAGATGGTCGATTGTTCCTGGTTTCCGGCGCCCTGCCCGCATGAAGCCGAAATTGGCAATGCCCAGGATTATGTGCAAAGACAGGGGGATAATAAAATAACACCTCAAGAATTGGCTATGGAAGGCGCCTTACGAAACCAGTTTACAGATATGCTGCAAAAACTGGCCAGGCAAAACCACTGGCAATTGTATGAGCTGAATGAATCGTATTTCGACAGACCTAATTCTCTTATCGGCTATGCGCAGTGGGAAACCGTCCCTTACGAAAAAAGGCCCCCGCATGGCTATGACATTAGCTTTATCCTGGTTGTAAACAAAGATTCGCTGAGGGCATGGCGAGACTGGTATACGAACGATCTTACAAATCAATCTAATCAGGCGGTAGCCGATATGAATACTGACCGGGATAATGAAGCAAAAAACAAAATGCTGCAGGTATATATGGATTCGGCCCAATACTATGCGCAGCTTTCCGGAAAGTACATGCAGGACCACCAGCAGCAATACATGAAAGATATTCAGGCGAATAACAAAAAGGGTATCAAAGAGCACGACGACAAAGTTGCCTGGTATCAAAAAAGATCCGATGCCTTTATAAAAAAATACCAGGATGCCCAAAACGGTAATTACGCGGCTTCCACCAGTTCATTCGATGCACTAAAAAATGCCAAAGTGGGCGGCACAGAAAAATTTATTAATGCTTCAATCATCCTGGTGCATTTTGCTGTGAACTCCGCTCAGAAAGGGTTCGGCCTGACCGATGATGATCAAAAATGTATTCTTCCTCAAAAACCGCTGAATGTTCCCGGTGCGTTCTATGCCGGGATGCTGCATAATCCGAAACCGCCCGGCGACCATGCTTACGACGTTGGGGAAGCCGATTACCTGTTTGACCAGCCTTCGAATGTAGCGACTGTGCTGCTTGGCGGATGGCTCAAAAGGTACGACGGTTACAATTATGCGCATGCAGCCTACACCGCTAACCCGGCAAATACGAATTTGACCGGTGTCAAAAGCACCAAATGCGATGTGGTGCAGAATATGGCCATACACATTGAAGGCCGGCCCGATCACATTAAAAAGGTGTTGAATGAGATCGGCATCAATGCGCTGCAAAAATTGATCATGGTCCAATTACAACCAGATACAAAATGAGACGAGTCATCGGTGTTTTATTTCTCTTAATCTTTGTTCTGTCCGCAAATGCGCAGATGACGCCCGAACAGCAAAAAAAATTGGATGAAGCAAAAGCCAAATTAAAAGCGATGCAATCCGACCCCCGGATTGCAGCAAAGATGAAGCAGGCCCAACAAATGCTGGATAGCATGAGGACCAATCCGAAGTTTCAAAAACAGATGCAGCTGGCTAATCACAACATGGACTCTGTAAAACAGAAGAATCCTTCGGTTGGAAACGTAAAAATGCCTGATGTTAACAGCATGAACGTGCAGAATATCAAAATGCCAGATATCAGTGCACTCGAAACCAGGGTGAATGCTTCCAATCAGCGCTTACAGGGGTATATGCAAGTAATGGACCAGGCTACGCCAAAAGCTAACCTGGCAAGTCATGCCGAAAGCTTGCCGAAATTGAACGGGAACAATATTGTTACCATAGCAAATACCGAGCTCAAGATAGCAGCTTCTAAGCTTGACATTATTTCGTTAAATACCCTTAATGGGATGGTGAAGAACCCCAAAATTAACCTGGCAAGTACCGGTGCTTTTTTACTGGCGACAGGTGGCTCAAAATATGCCGGGGCTTATTTGATATGCTCGGCTATTATTAAAAATCCGAAGGATACGTGGGCCATAAATGACCTTGGGATTTATTATCGGGATCAGTCAAACTACCCGCAATCACTGCAATGCTATTTTTATGCTAATAGCCTGGATACCGGCAGGTCGCCCATTATCAATGCTAACATAGGTTGGGCTGCCGCCTACTACGGCGATTTCGGGACCGGTAATAAATATTTTGATAAAGCCCTGGCTATCGACAACAATTTTAATAACGCAAACGAAGGGAAGGCAATGATAGCCTTTGCAAAGGGCGATTACCAGGCCCTGCTCGCGTGCCTTGCAAAAGAAATTAAGTTTTGGGGAGGAGGCGGTACTGCTGATAATGGCCCCTCGGATGCCTTCAGTTCTTCCAGCACCACGGCGATCAGCAAAAACAACATGCAGCATGATCGTGATAACAACTCGGACCCGGACAGCGACCACACCTATGACAATAGTGATATGGATGACAGCACACAGGACCCTCCGCCCGGCGCTGACGATGATGTTACCTATCCGGTCTACAAAAAAATATTTGTAAACGATGGCAAAGACCTGCTCTGGATAGGAAAGTATTTTTATGATTTTGAACAAAGCAGCACAGCCGATTTAATCCGGCGGTCAAAAGATCTCAAACAAAGACTGGGCACATTAAGGCCGCTTAACACAACGCCATACAGGGACGATGGAGGCGATTTGGTGATACCCAACAATTTTCAAAAGTTTGTTGCAATGATGACGTCCATAGAAGACTTGTTTGAAAAAAAGGTAGGATACTACAAACAAGACTTTGAGAAAAAGATCAAGCCTATAACAATGGACGTATTTAACCATGATGAGGATATGGTTAAACAATACATGAAAGAGCTGGGAGCGTGCCCACCGGATAACCCTGCACACGACAGGTGCGTAGCTGAAGTAAATTGCACCTGGATACCCAAAATGCACAAGTCGAAAAACAGCGACCTTGAGATGATCTCTGAAACGTGGGAAGCTTATTACACTCGTGTTTCAAATGCTATCCAATGGTATATTAATGCCACAGCACCTTTGGTAAGCCGAGTGCATGAAGTGGGATGGAATGGCTATTTGAACGACTACCGGCAATTTATTATTCGCAGAGCCATCGTGGAATCATATGGAGAGTGGGGAAATGGTTTACATACTATAGTAAACGGAACAGGGGTGCTGGGTGTCATCCAGGTGAAACCGCCAGATTGCCCGCCTGTAGAGATGTCAGTTAATGCGCCGGATCCCTTCTCCAAAAAACCTAAACATATCAAAGAGTTTGAGGGGCCCTGCTACGATCATACTTATGGTTTTGGCATCGGCGTGGAGGAGACCTGCCACTCATCAAAATTCTTTGTTGGCGGCGGACCTTTTAAAGCTTTTTATGAGCACATGAATGACCCGATGGCGGCGCAGAATAATAACTATACTCATAAGATAGGCACGGATGTGAGCGTGAGCAAAGATATCGATATCGTGAAGATCGGCGATAAAACTGTGGTTAGCGCCAGTGCCGGGATAGAAGGGAAGATAGAGGCCCAGTTTAATGATAACTGGCAATTGACCGGGGGCAGCTCCAGTATAGGAGGGTCCGCAGATATAGCCGGATTAAATCTTGGAGGCATAGAAGCCAGCAGAACCATGGAAGTAGTGGACGGGCAAATGAATATTTCGCCATTGCAGGTTAAGACCAGCGGTCCGCCGCATTGATAACCCTCGCATTGCAAGTGTCGTCACCCGCAAAGTATGGGTGCATGAAACTGTTTATTTTTTCAGGATAATTATCTCCACCCGCCTGTTTAATTGCATTGCCTCGGCCGAGGATTCAGGATAAACCCGGGGCTGTGAGGAGCCGACGCCGGTAACCGTCATCCGCCTTTTGGCAATGCCGTTTTCGAAGAAATAATAATAGATTTCCCTCGCCCGGTTAATAGAAAGATCACGTGTGTGCTGGTCAATATCTATACTGTCATTGCCATTTTCCTCACAACAAACATGTCCCCTGATCTCGAAAACAAGATTTGGATGGTCAATAAAATATTGGGTTAATTGCATTAAAAGCGGCTTGACTTCGTTTCGAAGAATATGCCGCCCGGGCAAAAAAGTCAGCTCGTCCAGGGGCCAGCTGGTACCGACACCCCGCGAAGCAAGGCTGTCGATCTTTTTGGCAAATCTTGCTGAAATGTGAATAGGTCTTCTTGGTTTCGGCTTAATGAAAATTACGTCTACCCGGCGGCTATAAGGTTCACCAGAGCGGGATTTGGCGCCTGCTTCGGGTATCTGCCCTTTGCCACTGGCAATAACAGACAAATTTGGTCCAGTTGACAGTATAAGATCCCTGACCTCATTGGCTCTTTTCTCGGACAGCGGCTGATTGTAGCTGCTGGTTCCAAGATAATCACAGTACCCGATTACGGTTATCATTTGGGTTTCTCGCAATGAATCGGTCAGCGCTTTTAATTGCAGTTTATGGTGATCGGTTAGTTTATAGTCGTCAATATCAAAATACAGGTGCAGGGTATCGGAGGATGCCGTCATAGCGTGCAAAGCATTAGCCGTGCATATAAATAAAAAAGCAAATAGAATTAGCCTCCTCAATTGTTTGATATTTTGAGTCTTATATCAAATTTCTCATTTTACGGATAAGCTCAATATAAGTTCTTTTCCGTTCCGCCCTTGCAGGTGTTGTCACCTGCAAGTCGATTTACTTCTTCAACACCACAATCTCCACCCGTCTATTCAATTGCTGATCACGAGCCGTCGCTTCCGGATAAACCTTGGGTTGTGATGAACCTACGCCGGTATAGGTCATCCTGCTTTTGTCAATGCCGTTTTCTAAAAAATAGTAATAAATCTCCCTTGCCCTGTTGACCGATAAGTTGCGTGTGCCCTGGTCAATATCGATACCGTCGTTACCATAATCCTCACAGCAAACATGGCCCCTGATCTCGAATACCAGGTTTCTATTATCGGTTATCACTTTGAGCAATAATTTTAAAAGCGGTTGCGCTTCATACCTTAAAATATGCCGCCCGGGTTCAAATGTCAACTCTTCTAAAGGTAAGCTTTTGCCAACTTTCAGTCCTGGCAGACTGTCGATCTTTTTTGAAAACTTTGCGGAAAGTGAGTCAGCGCGGGTTAGGGACGTTTCAGGAATATCTGGCTTTGTATAAATGACATCGACCCGCCGGTCACGCGGTTCACCGGATCCGGATTTGCCGCCTGGCCCAGGTATTTGCCCTTTCCCAGTGGCATCAATTGAAACGTGCTGGTTTGATGCCCTGATGAAATTCCTGACTTCATTCGCTCTGCGTTCAGAAAGCGGTTGATTATATGCCTTGCTACATAGGTAATCGCAAAAGCCGTTTATGACGATCTTCTGCTCTCTTCGAAAAGAGTCTATTGTTATCTTTAATTGTGATTTATGCTGGTCGGTTAATTTGTATTGATTAATGCCAAAATAGAGATGCAGGGTATCTATAGGAGCGCCTGCTGTACGCATGGCGCTAAGCATACAAAGGAAAAGGAGGCAGGGAAATAAGTTCGATTTGCTTTTGCTGATCATTTTTAAAATATGATATCAAATTTCGGATTTTGCAATGGTAAATTTGTCTTAGCAAAACAGCGCACTATGGAAATCAAACGAATTGGTTCACAGCCCTCCGGCAAGGGTCCCGCAGCGTATTTTACCGGTTCCGTACGCATCGATCCTCTTAACAGTCCACCCGAGCCGGCCCGTGTGGCCATGGCACTGGTAACATTTGAGCCGGGCGCGCGTACAGCCTGGCATACGCATCCGTTTGGTCAGACCTTAATTGTAATCTCAGGCTGCGGCTGGGTGCAGCATGAAGGCGGAGCCAGGGAAGAGATCAGGCCGGGCGACGTAGTTTATTTTGAGCCGAATGAAAAGCATTGGCATGGCGCTACTGTTACGACAGCTATGAGTCATATCGCTGTCCAGGAGAAATTGAATGGTTCGCCAGTTGATTGGATGGAGCAGGTAAGCGATGCGCAGTATAACGGCTAATTATCGAACAATGAACACCATGAAGAAGTATTTCAATTATTGGTTTTACGTAATTTTAGCAGCGATGGCCGCTATATTATTTTCTCCGGGACAAGCTGACGCACAGGATCACCGGATGATCCGGTTAGCCAAAATAACCGTCGATCCTGCCCAATTGGAGCAATATAATGCCGCCCTGAAGGAGCAAATGACAACAGCGGTAAAAGTGGAGCCGGGCGTGCTAACCTATTATGCCGTTGCCGATAAAGCAAATCCGGCCCATATCACCATTCTTGAAATTTATGCGGATACCGCGGCCTATAAGGCTCATATCCTGACGCCGCATTTTAAAAAATATAAGGCCACCGTACAGAATATGGTCAAATCACTGGAACTGGTTGACGTGAACCTGATTGGCGCCGCGAAGAAACCGGATATGTAGTTTAACTACCCTGCAACCTGGCTAAAAGGATTCAATCCTGCTTCTATGATTAGTAAAATGGCGTCGTTCGAAAGCGCCTCAAATTCCAGTTCGTCTATATCCCATAGCGCGAGGCCATCGCCTTCATGCAGCAAACGATATTGAACTTCTAAAGCGCCCTGTATCACAAATACGAACAGGTCGTTGGTGTTATTTTTCTTGAGATGAAGCTCTTCCTGGCGGCCATAAAGTTTTACCAGCGATAGCGCGTATTCATCATCAGGCCCAGGATCAAAAAATAGCGGGTTTACCTGGTAGTTTTCGAGATCAAAATCTACTGTTTCGGCATTAAAAAAATCAGCATTTGATGCTTTCAACCATATCTGGACATATTTAACCAATGACTCCTCGTATGGATTAGCAATCTCATAAGAGGCGGAGGCTGGAACACGCATCATCTTCGCCATTCCGGCTTCCAGCAATTCAGTAGTGCCGTCGCTGCAAATAACATTGATGGCTCCCACGACAGGCACGATAATGGTGTCGGTGTCCTGTTCAGAGGCATAGGTCACGCTGGCATTGCCGGTCAGTGTTTCTTCATTCAACATCAAAAGCTTACCTATTGGTGCGCCCTTTAGGGTGCCCAGGCTGCGGTGCTGATCGGTTTCTATCCACACCCGTGCATCTGCTACGAATATCCTGCCCTTAGATTGTTTGATCATCGCCAAATTCTTTAATAGAAAAAATGCTTAAAAAAGGTTGCATTTCGAACATTTCGGTAAGCACCTCACCGCGCTCGTCGCGTTCATCATTATTGATCGACACCAGCAGTTTTTCGCCGATGGTGTCGTACCAGGTAAGCGGTTCGGAAATAAAGTTAATTGCCACCTGGTGTGCCGATCTATCCCTGATATCGGAGTTGATGATTTCGAACCGGTAGTTTTTGAACGGCATAAAATGTCGCTGAACCATATTGATGATATCAGGCATTTTACCGTTCAGTTGTTTTAAGTAACCAACTATCGAGGGGCTAACCAGAAAGCCCAGCTTTTCGGCACCTTTTACATTATGGATCAGCTCTCTAAAGGTGTTATATTTCTTTTCGGTATTGAAGTACTGAGCCTGCATCAGGAATTCTTTATAACTATCTTCAAACACCAGCTTCTCCCATGGATCATTCGATTGGGCGTCAATTACCTTACGATATAGTAACCTGATGGTGGCCCTTTTCATTGCGATTTAAAAAAGGAAGACGCTGTTGCCAACGCCTTCCCAGATTTATATATATGGTATAACAATTAGGCAGCTACGTTAAAGGACATGGTAAGCGTATATCCGTTGGTGGTATCGCCGGTTAAGGATACCGTTTCATAAGCCAGTGAATCACTGAAAACCGTGTCAGCAGCATTAGATGTATCCTGCGTTCCTTTTTGTGAATAGGGCGATACAGTTGTGTATACTGTATTGCAAATGGTTGTTGGGAATGCTAACTGGG
>Ga0068856_100007497_pt1 | contig 10652 bp, 7 predicted proteins | sample KBSCornC62_FD_66595 | JGI IMG/M metagenome (GOLD analysis project Ga0068856, IMG submission 66595) | Corn rhizosphere microbial communities from Kellogg Biological Station, Michigan, USA - KBS Corn C6-2 | ecosystem: Host-associated > Plants > Roots > Rhizosphere > Soil ... | reverse complement strand
CGCGAGAAGATGCGCGGTCCCGTGCGGCGGCCTAAAAAATAGCCGCTCTGGTCGCCCGCGACAGACGCGAGCGCGAGCAGCAGCGAGATTTTCACGATATCTAAATCGCCGGCGCCGGCCACTACTCCCACCGTGAAGAGGAGTGAATCTCCGGGTAGAAACAACCCCACCAGCAACCCGGTCTCGGCAAACACAATGCCTGCGAGCAAGCCGTAACCCATCCACCCGGTAAGTACCTGGGTGAGTAGGTGAATCAACTGATCCGGATCTGTGAGGCCACGCCAGACTTCAAGGACGAAATGCACTGGGGCGCCGGTTCCGTCCCTAACGCGTTGCGTGGAAGTCCGCGGTCAACTGGCGTATCGCGTTCTGATGGATCTTCAGTTTTCCATCCTGCCGCGCCTGTTCCATCAGGCTGTCCTGAAAGAGGCCATACATGGTCCGCGCCTTTTGCTGCTTCAGTTCCTGGACAGCGGCGTCCCGCTCATTGGAAAAATTATTCGGATCGGGAGTCTGCCGGTTCACAATCTTGTAGATAATGTTTCTTCCCTCCACCGATACCGGTCCGATCACCGAATTCACCGGCTTGAGGAAGATGTCGGGTAATTCGGCCGCGGGGCCTAGTCCCGTGATGGAGTCATTCACCGTGATATCGGCCGATGTGGTGGATTCCAGCTTGTCGCTCTTGGCAATGGCTGCCAGATCTTCACCGGCGTGCGCCCGTTCCCCTGCTTTTTTGGCGGCTAGGTCGGCCAGACGGTTGGACTCCGTAGTCACATAGACTTCCCGAACCTTGGCTTCGACGTCGGCGAATTCCGCCGGCCTGGGTGCAGTAATCGCATTGAGCACTACGAGAGCCAGCTTATTTCCCGGTAACACTTGAACGTCGGAGACATCGTTGGGCTTCATGCCGGTCACCACACCGGAGATCGCGGGCGATACACCGATAGAAGGAATCGCTTCGCCGGCTGCCACATCCTTGGCCGTAACAAGTTCGAGGTCGAACTGTTTTGCCACCTCGGCCGCGGAGCCGGGGGCCTTCAGCAGCGCGGCGCGGGCCAGATCCATCGACGCCTGCATCTTGTCGTTGACGCCCTGCTTTTTGAGTTGTTCGGCAATGCTGCCTTTCACTTCATCGAAGGGCTTCACCCGTGCGGGTTCCTTCTCCAGCACCTGGATAATGTGGTAACCATACTCGGTTGTCACCAGATCGCTGATCTCGTTTGGCTTGGCTGAAAATGCAAACTTCTCAAAGGGAGCCACGGTCTGGCCGCGCACGATAAAGCCCAAGTCCCCGCCATTGGGCGCCGATCCTGGATCCTGCGAATTTTTCTTGGCGAGTTCGGCAAAGTCCGCGCCGGCTTTTACCTGCTTCAGCAGATCCTGTGCCTTGGCTAACGCAGCCTTCTTATCGGCGTCCGATTTTCCTTGCGTCATCAATAAAATATGGCGCACCTTGACCCTCTCCGGCGTGCGGAAGCTGTCCATGGAAGACGCGTAGGCCGCGCGCAATTGGGCGTCGGTGACTGTCATGCTTTCCGCCATCTTAGCCTGATCGGCAATCAACACCTGGAAGGACCGCTTCTCCGGCAGATTATAGGAAGCGCGATTTTTCAGGTAGGCCTGCTGTAGAATCTCCGGGGTAACCTTCACCTGGTCGCGAAATTTCGCCGGTGGAAAAGCGATGTACTCGATTTTCGCGGTCTGATGTTTATGGATGATCGCCTGGTCGACCTCAGCCTTCGTCACCACCACGCTGGTGAAAGCCACATTCTGCAGTTTACGCAGCAGCAACTGCCGCCGCATTTCTTCTATACCCTGCGCCAGCGTCATGCTCTGCTGGCTCAGTAATGCCTGCTCCAGTTGCTCTGCGGAGACCAGCTTCCCATCCTTGAAATACTGCGGATATACCTGCATCAGGCCCGCCAGCACCTCGTCGTCGCTCACCGTGAGCCCCATCTTGGCGAAGGCGTAAGTCGCGGCGCGGTCCTGGATCATTTGGTCGATCAGCTGCGGCAGGTAGACATCCACCGAATCGCGCGGCAGCTGGCCATTGGTCACCAGCCGGGTGATGGCGGCTTTGGCCTGATCCGCCGTTACGGTGGTGCCCCCAACCTCCGCCAACACGTTGTCAACGCCAGTGTCGCTCGAGGCCGTAAACCCGGTGTTGGGAATAAGATAGGTGACCATCGAAGCGGCCACGATCAGCAGCAAGCCGCCCAATAAATACTTGGTAAATTTGGCGCCGCTACGGAACAAATTGAACATTGTGGTGAAAACTCCTACGTGGGGCAAAAACGCCTAGTTTTTATTGTACTCCAGACCCTTGGGGGCCGCCTGCGCACTGTGGTTTTGGAACGGCGCCTAAAGCACCGCTTGGCCTTGCGCGGCGCCCAGCCCGCATTCCCGATGAACGGCACGGACTGCCCGTTCCAGTCCTTCCCGGCGCACCACAATAGCGATCGTCAATTCGCTCGAACCCTGCGCGATGGCAATGATGTTGATGTTATCCCTTGAAATCGCCGTGAAAATCCGTCCCGCCAGGCCGGGAGTGCCGCGCATTCCCTCGCCCACAACGGCGATCAATCCGACATTTTCGTCCACCTGAATGGGTTTTACGTAGCCGTGCGTCAGCTCCAGCGCAAAGGCCTCCTCCAAATGCTCCAGGGCGATCTTCAAGTCCGCTTCGCGCACCAGGAAGCAGAAATTCTGGCGATAGCTGGAACTGGTGATGGCCAGCAGTTCAACGCCGGCTGAGTCCAGCGCTTCGAGCGCCTCCGCCATCAGCCGCACTCCGCTCAAAGGGGCTCCGCTCAATGCCGCGCCGGCTGGCTCGATCGCCACCAGCGCTACCGCGCTCATCGAGGTCACGGCATGCGGCCCGCCTGCCACATCCGCTCCGCCGCGGAGTTGCGCCACGATGCGGGTCCCGGGCTTTTCCGGCGCGAAACTGTTCTTGCTCCAGACTGGAATTTGCCGATCGATCAACGGAGCCAGGGTGCGTGGATGCAGCACCTTCGCGCCCGCATAGGCCAGCTCCGCGGCCTCGCTATAAGTGATCTCATCCAGCACCCGTGCGTCGGGAATCAGGCGAGGATCGCCGGTCATGATGCCATCCACGTCGGTCCAGATCCACAACTCCTCCGCATCCATCGCCGCCGCCAAGATGGCCGCCGAGAAATCGGAGCCGCCGCGTCCGAGCGTGGTCGGACGTCCGTCGAGGGTCGCGGCATTGAAGCCGGTCACCACCGGGATGACGCCTTGTTCGAGCAGTGGCTTCACGACGCTTGCGGCCCGTGCGCGCGTTTCCTCCATCAGCGGGGAAGCGTTGCCGAAGACATCGTCGGTTGCGATCACTTGCGCCGCGTTTACCGCCGACGCTCGGGTATTCTGCGACTCCAGGTAGGCCGCCATCAGCAGGGCCGAAAGCCGTTCCCCGATAGCCACGGCGCGATCCACCGATGCCAGAGGACGCTCGCCAAGCATCAGGATGCCCTTGGCGATACGCGCGAATTCGCCGATCAGGCCGCTCACTCCATCGATCGCGGTTGCCTGAAAACCCACCGGGAGCAAGGCGCGGCAGCAAGTCACGTGGCGCTCTGTCAGGGCCGCAAGGTTAGCGTCCAGGCCCGCTTCATCGCCCTCCTCAGCCTTCCGCAAAGCGTCGAGCAGGAGGTCGGTCACCTTCGACATTGCCGACACCACAATCGCCACCGGGCGCTTCGCGCGCTGTTCGGTCGTGAGGCGCGCCGCGGCCTGGATGCATTGGGCCGAGCCCATGCTGGTGCCCCCGAACTTCATCACAAGCAGACCACTACTTTTGTTCAACGATGCCCCTTTCCATTCGACGTGCGCGCGCGGACCAGCTTTAAGATCGCTTCTTCCACTTCGGAGGGCGACAGACGCGTGGTGTCCAGATACTCGGCGTCGGGCGCCTGCGTCAATGGCGCTTCGGTGCGCGTCCGGTCGCGATGATCGCGCTCCGCAATTTCCTGCGCGATTTCCTCGACCACGCCGCCAGTTTCGGCGGCGCGGCGCTCGGCGCGGACGTCGGGAGCCGCATCCAGATAGATCTTCACTTGGGCGTCCGGGAACACCACCGTGCCGATGTCGCGGCCCTCCATCACCACCGACTGCGCCGCTCCGATGCGCCGTTGTTCTTCGCGCATAGCCCTCCGCACGCCCGGAGCCAGCGACACTTTCGACGCAGCTTCGCTGACTCGCGGTTCACGGATCGCCGCCGTCACATCTTCGCCGTTCAAATGCACAGTTGCTTCGCCCGGCGCGAACTCGACGCGCGCTTCTTTCGCGAGTTGTTCCAAACGATGCAGATCGTCCAGGTCCACGCCTACACGCAGGGCCCACAGCGCCACCGCCCGGTACATGGCGCCGGTATCGATATACGTGAATCCCAGCCGCTGCGCGATGGCGCGCGCGATGGTGCTCTTTCCCGCGCCCGCAGGCCCGTCAATCGCAACAATCCAGCGTTTTTGTGTTTCGGCGGCGATACTTCTCAGTATGCCATGCGTTCCAAATCTTTCCGTTGTAAACGGAAGGAAACTCCATCTGCGATAGAATTCGGACATGCGTGCGAGATACTTGTGCATTCTGCTCTTGACTGGCGTTTCGTTGGCCTTTGGCGCGGCTGTACCCAACCATCAGGCGGACATCGTAGAAACGTCTAAGGGCGCCCTCAAAATCACACCCCTTTTTCACGGCAGCGTGATGCTGGAGTTCGACGGCAAGGTCATTCACGTCGATCCGTGGAGCCAAGCAGACTACAGCGGCATTCCGAAAGCCGACCTCATCGTGGTCACGCACACGCATGCCGACCACATGGATTCGGCGCTGCTGAAGACGCTGCGGAAGGAGGCGACGATTCTGGTGGGCCCGCCGGCGGTCACGGATACATTGAACGGCGTCGCAGGCGATACCGACGCCATCAGCAACGGCGAGAAGAAAACCTTTCTCGGCATCGAGATTGAAGCCGTGCCGATGTACAACCTGAAGCTCGGGTCGGGACCGGGCAAGCCGTTTCACCACAAAGGTATAGGTAACGGCTACATCCTGGCCTTCGGCGACACCCGAGTGTATTTTTCAGGCGACACGGAGTGCGTCCCGGAGATGAAGGCGCTGAAGAATATCTCAGTGGCTTTTGTGGCGATGAATCCGCCGCGCACCATGCCGCCCGCCGAAGCGGCCGCGTGCGTTGCAGCCTTCCGGCCGAAGATCGTGTACCCGTATCACTACCGTGGCCAGAACACGCAGGAATTCGCCGACGCGCTCAAGAATACGCCGGGAGTGGAAGTGCGCCTGCGAAAATTGGAAGGGGAGCCATAATTCATGCAGATTGACCCCGCGCTTATCATTCGCGACGAAGCCGAGCTGGCCGAAATGTACGGACCGCCGCTCGAGCGGTCGATTCGCAAGCAACTCGACCACCTGGATGACCTCTGCCGCGCATTCATTGCCGCCTCGCCGATGGTCATCGTCGGTAGTCAGGGCCCAACCGCCGCCGACAATTCGCCGCGCGGAGATGTTCCCGGCTTCATTAAAGTTGCCGATGACCACACTCTGCTAATACCCGACCGCCGCGGCAACAACCGCCTGGATACGCTGCATAATCTGGTGCGGAATCCGAAGATCGGCCTATTGTTCCTGGTCCCAGGCGTGCATGAGACTTTCCGAGTGAACGGGGAGGCTGCGATCAGCCGCGATCCAGCGCTCATTGATCAGTTCATCATGCAAGGCAAACCGCCGCGCACGGTGCTTGTCGTGACCGTGAAGGAAGCTTATATCCAGTGCAGCCGGGCGCTGGTGCGGTCCGACATTTGGAATCCCGCGAAACATGCGCTGCCGGGCTCGGTGCCGAGCATGGGGACGGTGATGGCGAAGCACACTTGCGGATTTGTGGACGCCAAGACGTTCGATGAAGAAGCCAAGCAGCGGGTGCCGGCTACACTGTATTGAAGACCAGGGGGGTGCATGATGAACCGAAGAATATTGTTAGGCAGCGCCGGCGCGATGCTGGCGCAGGCTCTGATATCAAGCGCGCAGACCGCCGCCGGCGGAAGGAAAGTGGTGTTCGAACATGCTCTGCCGGATTTGACCTTAAAGGACTGGTCTGCCACCGCCGTGGAAATTTCGTACGCTCCCGGTGAGAGCACCGCCGCGCATCGGCATCCCGGCATCACCATTGCGTACGTTCTCGAAGGCGAGATTCGTTCGAAGGTAGGCGACGATCCCGAGAAAACTTACGCCACCGGCCAGATGTTCATCGAGACGCCGAACCAGCTACATGCGGTCTCCGGCAATGCCAGTAAAACCAAGCCGGCCCGACTACTGGCCATCCTGCTCGCGGAAAAAGGCAAGCAACTCACTACGCCGGCGTGAGGCGTTAGAATCCGCCATGCGGCCGGTAGCCCGGCCGGGCCTGCACGCGATATTTCTTGCCTACGTCCGACAGCACTTCTACCGTGACTTTGCGGAAGCCTTCGTTGGGATTGGGCTGCGGATAATAGGTGACGGTGTAGGAGTTGCCCAGATCTTCGCGAATGGCCTCGAACGCCTCCACCTGTTTCTGCCAGGTCTTCGCGAAATAGGATTTCCCGCCGGTTCCTGTTGAGATGCGCTTGAAAACATTCGAAGAGATTGGATCCTTGGTCACTTCGTTAGTGGAGATGACGTAAATCGGAATGCCTTCGTCTTCCGCCACTGCGCGCACGTCGTCGGGCGCCACCATGCTGGCGTTATCGGGGCCGTTCGAAAATACGATCACAACCTTGCGCCCCGGGACCCGAGCCGCGTCGCGCAGGGTCAGCAGCAGGCAATTATAAAGCGCCGAATCGTCGCCCGCCACGGCGTTGCGCAGACCGGAAACCGCTTCATTGCGCTCCTTGGTGAGCATGGCTGCGCGCGATAGATTGCGGCTATAGGTATATACCGCCACCGAGTCCGCGCGGTCCAGCCCGCGCACAAAATCCGCAATGGCATCGGAGGCGTAAACAAACCCGCGGTACATATAATTACTGGTGTCGAAAAGTACGAACACATTGGTCCCTACAACGGCATCCAGGCGGCCTGCCAGTTTGCCCTGTTCGGAAATCGGCATGGGGCGCGTTGAACCGTCAGCGTCTACCTCGAGCGGCGGCTTATTGCCTTCGGCAAAGCTCGAGAGCTTTTGCGGGATGCCGTCCTCCGAAATGCGAAAATCCTTGGGTTGCAGGCCGTTGATGTAGTGGCCCTTGTTATCGGTGATGGTGAACGAGAGTACCACCAGGTCCACCTTGACTCGAAACGTGGGACGGTCTTGCGCCACGGCCAGCGCGACCAATAAAAAAATCAAACCCATTCGACGAAACACTTTTCTATCCTCCCTGCTTGCCAGTTCGCTCAAATTGTTTACTATCCGCTAATCTGTCTTTTGGTTTTGCGCTACCAGTTGTTTACGCGCCTTCTGCAGCACGTCATCTCCCACCAGGCGGAGCGAGCGCAGCAGCGCCGGCCAGTCATCCAGATGCGTTGCGAAGATATGTTCCACGGTCTGCTGGGTCCACTCCGGCACGCGGAGGTTCAATTCATCCGGCCGCATGTGAACTTCATCCGCCAGCGCTGCATAAAACAATAGGTTCGATTCCCAGCTTTCGGCAAGAATCCTGCTGGAGTATCCCAGCAGAGTGGGGAAGGTGCGCAGGTTCAGCAGAGCCGGTTCATAGGATGTCGAGAGAAGCGGCTTGGGAGTTCCAAAAGAGTGGGATATAGCCCGCGCATTGATATCTTCGGGTGCTTCGGCTGCAATCCTGCGTAACTCTTCGGCCAGCGCCGAGTCGCGATCGCCCGGCGCCAGTTCGCGCGCTACCTGATACAACTCAGAGGGCACGATGCTGTCCTCCGCACGGCGAACCTCGCCCTCAGCCAGGAGCCGCTCGACCTTCTTCAAGCGCGCTGGCGGTACATAACGATCCAGCACCGCGATAACCCGGCGGCGTTCGGAATCGTTCAAAGCCGACTGCGCCAGCGAGGATTCGGCATAAGCCAGGTTTAGTCCCACCCAGTGCAGTTGCGTGGGTGTGACGTTCCACCAGCGTGGGATCACGGCGCTTAAAATCATTTGCGGCACCAGATCGCCCCAGATCAGCGCCTGTTCGCGGGTAGGGATCAGGAAATTCTGCTCAGCCTCGGCGAGCGCGTAAGGCAGCGCGCTGAGCGACCCCGTCAACCGTCCGCCGGCATTGGCGGGCCAGCCGGTGCCCATAACCTCGGTGCCCAGCCAGGTGGCCGGATGCGAGGAGTTGCCGAAGAAGTCGTGGCTACGCACGAAGGCCGGATTGGTAAACAGCACCTGCGCTCCCGGAGGAGCGTAGTGGACGTAATTGAATCCCACCAGAGTGTCCCGCAACACGGGCGTCAGCGACGCGCGAATATCCCGCAGCTTTTGCGGATCGGCGCCGGCCTTGTCGATGGCCGACCGCAGATTCAGTTTGCGTTCGCCGTCTATATGCCGGTCTGTCCAGTAACCTGTGGACGCCTCGGTCCGATCCCGGGTAGTCAAAGCCGTGCGAGGCAGCTGAATTTCCGTGATGCGCGCGGCCAGCCGATTCACCGTCGCATTATCCAGCTTTTGTCCGGCTGCGGCGGCTTCCAGCCGATCCGCCAGCGTGAAGATAGTATCGAGCGATACCAGCCTTTGCGCCTCGAATACGCGTGTCATCTCCTGGATCATCTGGGTGTGGGCGTCGGAGAGCGTGCCCTCGCTGGTCGCCTTGGTGCCGGCCAGCAGATCCATCATGTGATCTTGCGCCGATCCGGAGGCCGGCGCACCGGCCGCTTCGAGAAGTCTGGCGACGCCCTTCCTGCCAGCGTCAAAGATATCCCTCTGGTTCTGAATCTTCGCAAAACCCTGCAGCACTGAACCAAGTGCGGCGTCCACGTCCGCGGTCTGGATGCTCCGCTGGCGCACGAATATCTGCCAGAATCCGGCCAATGCCTGCATGGTGCCGGCAGCGTCAGCACGCAAGCCCACATCCCGAATCTGAGTGATTCCGCGGGCCGCATCCATATAGGCCAGGATGGTCGCGTCTGAAATAGCCGGTGTTTCCGCGAACAACGGATACTGTGAGCCAAATTCTTTGTAGTTGCGGACCAGTATTTCGACGGTGTTGGTTTCGAGCGGCTTGGCGCGGTTGCGCTCGATGTCGGTCAGCGCCATGAAAATCTTCAGCGGCTGATTTTCCACCATCTTCCGCGACAACCCGAACATCGCTTCCACTACTTCTTCGGAATCCTTCCAGCCCGGCGCGGCCTTGGCCAAGCGCTGATCGTATTTGGCCTCCATTTTTCCGGCGAACAGGCCCTTCCACACATCCAGCCCGCCCGGCAGGTGGGGTTTGCCGTTAGCATCCAGGCCCAAACGAGTCGTCAGCAGCACCAGATCCGCATTGGCCCGGAACACCGGGCGCGCCGGCCCGGGACTTGTAACCCTGCCGCGCAGCGCCACGTAAAATCGCTTGATTCGCTCAGGTTCCGTCAAATAGGCCTGCACCGGCCCGTTAATCCGCGCCAGCGAGTCATAGTAGGAGGCCAACCATCCGTCGTCCTTCGCGACTAGCCGCTCGAAGAACGCGGCTCCTTTATCGGGGGCCACGCCCACCATGTCGGCCCATGCTTTCTCGGACCGAGCGCCTCCGGGTACCGCTGCCTTGCCATCCCGCAACTCGAACATGGAGCCGAAAAAGTCCAGCACGTGCGCGTAGATTTTCGCCTTGCCGACGGGCAGGTCCTTGCGCATCTGCTCCGCTGTATCCGGATCGAGCGCCGCAGTTGCGGTGTACAGGCGGCAGACGGTCGGTTCATTCAGGAAATAATCGATGAATTCGACTGGTTTCTGGCCCGCAGCCGGCGGCTGCCAATAATCGGCGGTATAAAGAATAGGCACGCGCGCCGGGTGATAATCCAAGGTGAACGCCCGATTGGTGCGCAGCGCCGCTTCCAGTTCCGACAGCGGGAAACCGGAATCAATGGTGAGAAAAGCCCGCGACGGGTTCACCGTTTCGAGCGCCAGGTCCGAGCCGCAGCTCCCCCGCATCCGGTACCCCAGAATGCGCAGCAGGTCGCCCGTCACCGGCGATTCGCAGGTAGCGACTTGCAGAACTTTGTCGGCGCCTGCGAGCTTTTCCAACTCGCGCGCTTGTGTCAGATAGCGCATCACCAGCTTCAGAAACTCGGTGGGCTCCAGCGCCTCGCCGCCCCGCCCAGCCGAGTAGCCGTTGAGCGTAACGTTGTGCGCCAAGGCCGACATTACGTCTTCGGGCGCGATATCCGGAGATATGGCAGCCATGCGCGCAAAGGAACGCAAGGGCCCGGGAATCTCAATAAAACTGGATTGCGGCGGGGTGACCGCGGCAGGCAGGACCAAGCCGCTTCCACCCGACGAGCGGAATGCTTCGAGATGGGTTTCAGCGCTAGCGCGGTCGCCGGCCAGCAGGTCCAACTCCACTAGCCGCCGCGCGACCTTGGCCCGCTCCCCGGCGCTTGCACCATTGCGGCTAAGAAGCTGCAACAGCTTTTCATACTCGCCGCGCGCGCCCGGGTCGCGGTGGTACGCCAGAAATTCCGCATACGCCCCGAGCGCCAGCGGATCGTTGGGCGCGCCC
>Ga0068856_100007496_pt1 | contig 10652 bp, 9 predicted proteins | sample KBSCornC62_FD_66595 | JGI IMG/M metagenome (GOLD analysis project Ga0068856, IMG submission 66595) | Corn rhizosphere microbial communities from Kellogg Biological Station, Michigan, USA - KBS Corn C6-2 | ecosystem: Host-associated > Plants > Roots > Rhizosphere > Soil ... | reverse complement strand
TCCACGACGCCTGGCCGGCCAGTCTCGCCTTTTCTCCCGGATGGTCGCGCCAGAACTCGAACACCAGATGGCGGTAGAAGCGCATCCGCTCACACTCGTCCACGGGCAGGACCTTGCCGTACACCTTGTAGTACGCGCCGGCGAACTCGGGTGTCGGCGGCTCGTCGGGCAGCGGTGGCACATCGTCGATCCACTTCCCCTGCGCGAGCGTCTCGTAGGTGTTCAGGTTGTTCGCCTTCCAGAGCGCCCGCGTGTCGGTCGTCAGCGTGAAGCAGCCGACGGACACCTTGTTGCGCACGACCCAGGGCACGAGCGCCAACGCGCAGCCCGCCAGCACGACGCCGGCGACGGCCCACGTCCGTTGCTCGCGGCCGACCAGGAACGCGCAGCAGATCAGCGGCAGGAACAGGAGCCGCGTGTTGCCCAGGATCGCCAGCGCAAGCGTGATGCCGAGGACCGCGCCGAGCCACAGCGACCGCCGGCCCGCCAGGACCATCGTCAGCAGCACGATCGCGACCGCGAGGAACTGGTCGAGGATCTCGCGGTTCTCGTGGACGTCGTGCCAGATCAGATACGGGTTCAGGGTCGCCACGCAGGCCGCGACCAGGCCGACCCGCTGCGAGACGAGCCGCCGCCCCAGCTCGTAGACGAGCAGCGCCGTCCCGACCGCGACCGCGATCTGGATCACTCCGACCGCCCACCACGACCGGTCGAAGATCCAGTAGATCGGGATCAGGAACCACGCGTACAGCGGCTGCGTCCACGCGGTCGGGTGGCCGGGGACGAACCCGAAGGTGCCGGTCTTCAGGAAGACCTGCGCGATGTCGTCGCTCTTCTCGGTGAACGCGGTGAGGATGTCCCGGCGCTCGACCAGGAGCACGGCCAGCCGAGGCACCGCCGCCACTGCGGCAACGATCAGCCAGGGGCGACGGGTCACGCCGCGACCGCGGCGGCGGACGAGGCGTCTATGTGCTCGCGCTGCCAGAGCTCGAGCATCAGGAGGCACCAGAGTCGGTGCGCGTGGTCCCCCCGCCCGGAAACGTGCTCGTGCAGGAGCCGGGCGACGGCTCCCGGCCGGAACAGCCCCCGTGCGCGGGCCGTCTCGCCGAGCAGGACGTCGCCTGCGAGCGTGCGCAGGTCCTCGCGAAACCAGCGCGCGATCGGGACGCCGAACCCGGTCTTGCCGCGCGCCGCGACGAGCGGCGGGAGCGCATCCTCGAACGCGCGGCGGAGCGCGACCTTGCCGCGGCGACCATCGACCTTCAGCCGGTCTGGGAGCGTAATGCCGAGCTCGAGGACGGCGTGGTCGAGGAGCGGCGAGCGAACCTCCAGCGAGTGCGCCATCGAGGCGAGGTCCGCCTTCAGCAGCAGGTCGCCGGGTAGGTACGTGCGGATGTCGAGGCGCTGGAGGTCCGAGATCCCGTTCCCGGCGGGGCCGAGCAGCTCCCACGCAGGCACGGGCTCCGTCACGAATGCCGGCTCCCACAGCTCCGCCCGCAGCGCGGCCGGGAAGACCTCCATCAGCCGCCCGTAGCGCGTCTCGGCGGGTAGTGAAGCGACCTCCAGGAGCCGGCCCGCGCGGTTCGCGCGCGACCGCGGCTCGCCGCGGCCGGCCCAGCGCAGCGCGCGGGCGGCCGTGCCCGCCCCGGGCAGCGCCAGCCGATCCGCCAGACCGACCGCCGCATACCGCTCGTAGCCCGCGAAGGCCTCGTCGCCGCCGTCGCCCGTGAGCGCGACCGTCACGTGCCGTCGCGCCAGCTCGCTGACCACGAACTGCGGGAGCACCGCCTCGTCTCCGAGCGGCTCGTCGAACGTCCGCGCTAGCCGGGGGAGGAGTTCGGTTACGTCCGGATCGACCACGAGCTCCTCGTGCTCGCTGCCGAAGCGGTCGGCCACGGCTCGGGCGTAGGCACGTTCGTCGTACCGGTCGTCGCCGAATCCGACCGTGAACGTGCGGACGCGGCCTCCGGCGCGGGCCATCTCGGCGACGACGATGCTCGAGTCGATGCCGCCGGACAGCAGCGCGCCGAGCGGCACGTCGGCGACCAGTCGTCGGCGGACGGCCGCGCCGACCGTTGCGCGGACGCGCTCGAGCCACTCCTCGTCACCGAGCTCCGCGTGCGGTTCGGGCTCGAGCGACCAGTACCGCTCGACACGAACGTCGCCGCCTTCGGCGACCAGCATGTGCCCGGGCGCCAGCTTCTCGACGCCGCGCAAGGCCGTGCCGGCCGGCACGTACTGGAGCGCCAGGTAGGCGTCGAGCGCGGCCGGGTCGAGCTCACGCGAGACGCCCGGCAGCCGCAGCAGCGCCTTCAGCTCGGACGCGAAAGCGAGCATCCCGTCCGGGAGTCGCGTCCAGAGCAGCGGCTTCTTGCCGACCCGGTCGCGTGCCAGCACGAGCCGCTCGCGGACGGCGTCCCAGAGCGCGAACGCGAACATCCCCTCCAGCCGCGACACGAAGCCGGGTCCGGACTCCTCGTACAGGTGCGGAATGACGGGCGTGTCGCCGGAGCCGCGCACCTCGTGGTCCGTCAGCCCGGCTCGCAGCTCGCGGAAGTTGTAGAGCTCGCCGTTGAAGACCGCGACGACGTCGCCGGATTCGTTCGCGACCGGCTGGCTGCCGGTGGCGAGATCGATCACCTGCAGCCGCCGGTGCCCGAGGACGCAGCGGCCGAACGCGTCGACCGAGCCCTCGTCGGGCCCGCGGTGCACGAGGGCGTCGTTCATCCGCTCGACGAGCGCCGGGTCGGGCTGCCCCGACGGGGCGAGCAGTCCGCAGATCCCGCACACGACCGTCCAGCCTAGGGGAATATGCGGTCGTGCCGATCGCCTGTGCCGTCGTCTCCTGCCACGTCGAGCGGCCGCTCGACGACGCTGCCTGGACGGCCTTCGCCGCGCTCCAGGCACGGCGTTCCGGCGGGTTCGAGATCGCCGCGCTCGTGCGTCCACCCGACGCCGATGCCGGCGAGAGCGAGTCGCTCTGGCTTGCGCGGGCGCGGATCGCCTCCACGAACGGCCCGTTCGGGCTGCACACGCACTGGGGCGGCCCGGAGCAGGCGCGGCCGGCCGGCGGCGACCCGGCGGCGCGCGTACGGGAGCAGGCCGCCTGGCTCCGCCAGCGCGGACTGCGCCCGCAACTCTTCGCCGGCGGCGGCTGGTACATGGACGAGGCGGTCGCGACCGTGCTCGCCGAGCTCGGCCTTGCCGACTGCACCGCGACCGCTTTCCGGCCCTCGTACCTGGCGCCGGAGGCGCCGCGGCTCGCCCTGGCGGAACCTGCACGGCTCCGCGTCGGGGATGCCTCGCTGCTCGAGCTCCCGGCCACGCACTCGCTCGGAATGGCGGCGCGCGCGGCGGTCCGTCGCCTGCCCGACTACGTGCACGTGTACTTCCACGACACCGATCTGCTCGACCGCCGCCGCGCTCGTGCGCTCGAGTGGGCGCTGCGGATCATCGGCCGCCGCCGTACGCCCGAGCGGCTCGACCGCCTGCAGGCCGAGCAGGAGCTCGACTTCAGCGCGGCGGCTTCCGCGCTCTGAAGCAGATGTCGTTGGCGAAGAGGCGCGGGTGGAGCCGCGTCAGCCGGCCGGCGACGAAGCGCAGCTGCACCTGGTCGAAGTCGGCGAGCAGCTCCCGTACCGCCGACGGCGAGAACAGGTGCAGGTGCGTGGGGTCGGACTCGGGCGGTCGCCCGGCCAGGAACACGAGCCGCGACTTCAGGCGAAAGGCGTTCGGCACCGAGCCGACCAGACGCCCGCCGGGCTTCAGGACGCGGCGCGCCTCGGCGATCGTGCGCTCCGGCATCGGCAGGTGCTCGAGCAGCTCGCCGAGGACGACGACGTCGAAGCTCTCGTCGTCGAGCGGGAACGGCTCGGCCGCGTCCGCCCAGACCGGCTCGATTCCGAGCTTGGCCGCCTCCGCGAGCGCTTCGCGGTCGACGTCTATTCCGACGATCTGGTTCCCCTCCACGTAGGCGCGGGTGAGCGCCCCGAACCGGCACCCGACGTCGAGCACCCGCCCGCCGGTGCCGACCCACTCGTGGAAGATGTCCAGGCGTTCCGGCCCGCAGAACACGAAGTCCTTCGGGCGGCGCGCCTCGTGGTGGGCGCGGTAGACCTCCTCGATCTGCTCCAGGCGGCTCACCGGCCAAGAGTGCCAGAAGGCGACGCGGGTAAACTCGATCGGCCGTGGCAACAAAGGAAGCCCCGCCGGCGGACGTTGCCGCTCCCGGCGAAAGGGAGTCCACCGGCGCGCCGGTCACCGGCGACATCAGGCGCCGCCGCCCGTACCTGCTCGCGTCCAGTCCGCTGCGCAACCTCCTCTTCCGCGCCGCGAGCGTCGTCGCCCTGGTCGCGATCGACCTCGTCGCCGTCGGGTTCGCGCTCTATGCCGCGCTCGCGCTCCGGGAGGTCTACTACGGCCACTCGCCGATCCTCTGGGGCGTTCTCTGGACCGCCGAGGGCAACTGGCTGCCCTTCGTCGTGCTCGTCACCGTGCTCGTCTTCTGGCAGGCGGGGCTGTACGCGGAGCGCGAGCAGCGGGCCGGCTTCGGGCGGATCGTCTCGTCGCTGATCGTCGTCACGCTGCTCGTGCTCGCGTTCGGGCTCGGCACGGGCCACGACTTCACCACCTTCGGGATCATCCCGACCTCACTCGTGCTCACGATCGTGCTGGACGGGCTCCTGCGGGCGAGCTACGACGCGATCAGCCGTGAGGCGCTCCACGTCCTCGGCGTGCGACGCCGCGCGATCGTCGTGGGCGAGGGCGATCACCTCGACCACCTCCTGCGCACGCTCGGCTCCGTCCGCGGCGGCATCGAGTACGACTTCCTGGGCGTGGTGAGCGGGGCGGCCGAGCCGACGCGGGCGCTGCCACAGCTCGGTGAGCTCGACGACCTGCGCGCGGTACTGGAGCAGCACCCGGCCGACGAGCTGATCGTCACCGACTCGGACTACTCCGAGCGCCAGCTGCTCCAGATCGTCGAGCTCGCGCACCGTTCGGCGGTCAAGGTCCGGATCGCGCCGAAGACGACCGAGCTGCTCGTCCAACGCGGCGAGTACGTGCCGGGCCAGGGCGTGCCGCTGTTCGAGCTGCGCCCGCCGGTGTTCGTCGGCGCGCAGTGGGCGGTCAAGCGTGCGTTCGACCTGATCGTCAGCGCCGTCGTCATCGTCGTCGGGCTGCCGTTCTGGCTCGCGATCGCCGCGGCGATCAAGCTGACCTCGCGCGGCCCGGTCTTCTACCGCGATCCGCGCATCGGGCTCGGCGAGCAGACCTTCGCGATGATCAAGTTCCGGACGATGGTCGCCGGCGCCGCCGACCAGCAGGCGGCGCTCGAGCCGGCGAACGAGGCGGAAGGCGCGCTCTTCAAGATCCGCGACGACCCGCGGGTCACGCCGATCGGCAGGCTGCTCCGTCGTTTCTCCCTCGACGAGCTTCCAAACATGCTGAACGTGATCGGCGGCCAGATGAGCCTGGTCGGCCCGCGGCCGCTCCCGCTGCGAGACCACGCCCTGCTCGAGGACTGGCACCGCAAACGCGCCAACGTCCTGCCCGGGATGACCGGCCTCTGGCAGATCTCCGGCCGTTCCGACACGTCGTTCGACACCCTCGTCCGGCTCGACTTCTTCTACCTCGAGAACTGGTCGATCTGGCTCGACATCTCGATCCTGGCGAAGACGGTGCCCGCCGTGCTCGCCCGCCGGGGCGCATACTGAGCGCCCGCTTCGACCGCTCCTCCGCAAGGGCCTTCGGCGCGGTCGCCGAGGCGTACGAACGGCGCCGGCCGACCTACCCCCAGGAGGTGGTCGACTGGCTGGCCGAACGCCTGCGGCTCGGGCCGGGCGCGACCGTCGTCGACGTCGGGGCCGGCACCGGGAAGCTGACGCGCGACCTCGTCCCGACGGGAGCGCACGTCGTCGCGGTCGAGCCGCTCACAGAGATGCTCGAGCAGCTCGCCGCTGCGGTTCCCGAGGCCGAGGCGCTCGTCGGCTCGGCAGAGGAGCTCCCGCTCGAGGACGGCTCCGCGGACGCCGTCGTCGCCGCCTCCGCCTTCCACTGGTTCGATCCGGACCGGGCGCTCCCGGAGATCCACCGCGTCCTGAAGCCCGGCGGTGCGCTCGCGACGATCGGCAACGGCCGCGACCTCTCCGATCCGCTCCAGCAGGAGATCCAGGCGATCGTCGGCCCGTACGTGCCGGCACCGGGTGCCCTGAGCGGCTGGGTCGCGGTCCTCGAGGCAAGCCCGCTGTTCGGCCCGATCGAGCGGTTCGAGACGACGCATGAGCAGCGGTTCGATCCCGAGGGTCTCGCCGAGCGGATGGGCACGGTTTCCTACGTCGCGCGGCTGCCGGAGGACGAGCGGACGGAGGTGCTGGCGCGGCTGCGTACGCTCGGCGAGGCGCAGCCCGAATCGCCGTTCGCGTTCCGGTACCGGACGCAGGCGAGAGTCTGCTACAGGACTTAGCTAAGTTAGCTAAAGAAGCCATGACCACGATCGTCAACATGCACGAGGCGAAGTCGACGCTCTCGAAGCTCGTCGAGAAGGTCAACGCGGGCGAGGAGGTCGTGATCGCCAAGGCCGGCAAGCCCGTGGCGAAGCTGGTCAAGTACGAGGCGGAGGAGCCGCGCAAGCTCGGCGGTTGGGAGGGCAAGGTCTGGGTCGCCGAGGACTTCGACGAGACGGACCCGGAGCTGATCGAGCTCTTCTACGGCGCTGACGATGAGGATCTCTGAAGCTCCTCCTCGACACCCATGCCCTGATCTGGGCGTTGAGCGACCCGGGACGCATTCGTAAGGAGACTCGGGCGCGAATCGAGGACAACAGGAGCGAGGTTTACGTGAGTGTCGTGTCGGCCTGGGAGATCTCGATCAATCGGCAGACAGGAAGGCTCACGACGCCCGACGATCTCCGCGATCAACTCGAGCGGAAGCGGTTCGTGCCCCCTCGAGATCACACTCGACCATGCGCTCGCTGCGGGAACACTCCCTGAGCATCACAAAGATCCCTTCGACCGAATGCTGATCGCCCAGGCTCAGCCCGAGGCGCTCACCATCGTCACGACCGACCGTGAATTCGCCCACTACGGCGTCGCGCTCCTTCCCGCCTGATCTCCATACTGAACCCCGGTGAAAGCGCCGAAGATCCTCGCGGTCGCGTCTGCGGTCGACCTCGACTTCCGCTACGGGTGCACACCGGCGTGGTGGCAGCTCTGGAAGGGCCTGCACCAGGCCGGCTGCGACCTGATCGTCACGCCGTACCGCGGCCGGCCGGTCGAGTCGCCCTGGTGGCGGACCGCGCCCAACCCCTGTTACCACGAGGGTGAGGCCTTCGCCCGGTTGCGCGACCTGGCAGCGCGGCTGAAGGGCGACCGGTACCTACGTCGGGCCGAGTCCGACCCCGGGGACACGGATCGGGTCGTGCGCGAGCTCGTCTGGCGCTGGGTGACACCGCGCTGGCGCAACCATCTCGTCGGCCTGCTCGAGCGCGAACGTGACGTCGACGCGGTCGTCGTCTTCACCGTGCCGATGAGCCATCTCCGCGGCATTCCGGCGCTGCTGCGGGAACGCTTCGGCGTACCGGTCGTCTTCTACGACGGCGACGTGCCGATGAGCCTGCCCGAGTTCGGCGGCCACGACACCGGGTTCAACTACTACTTCGGCGCCGATCCGTCCGAGTACGACCTCGTGCTGTCCAACTCGGAGGGCGGTCTCGGCCGGCTGCTCGAGCTGGGCGCCCGCCGCGCCGAGGCGGTCTTCTGGGGGGCTGACCCCGAGCTCTTCCAGCCGCATCCGGTCGAGAAGGAGACCGACGTCTTCTTCTACGGCTACGGCGACAAGTTCCGCCAGGAGTGGACCGCCGCGATGATCGGCGAGCCCAGCCGCCGCCTGGACGCCGGCTTCTCGCTGGGCGGCCGCGACTTCCGCGGCGACATCGGCCGCGCCCGGCTGGCCGGCGACGTTCCTTTCAACGTCTTCTCCCGCGTGATCTCGGCGGCGCGGATCAACCTGAACGTCACCCGGCGCGCACACGCGTCCGTGTACGCCTCCTCGACGTCGCGGCCGTTCGAGCTGGCGATGTCGGGAGCGACGATCGTCTCCAACCCGCACGACGGGATCGAGCGCTGGTTCGAGCCCGGCTCCGAGCTGCTCGTCGTCGAGAACGCCGACCAGGCGACCGACGCCTACGCCCGGCTCCTCGACGATCCGGCCCAGGCGGAGGAGATGGGCCGCGCCGCCCGCGAGCGGGCGCTCGACGAGCACACCTTCCTCCATCGAGCGCGACGCGTGCTCGATCTGCTCGGACTGGGGAGACAAGATCGCGTTGGTGACAGGATTAATCCTGTCACCAACGCAGGTTCTCGAGTTCGTGGCTGAGGTCGCCACCGAGACGCGGCTTCCGACCTCGCCGCAGCTCGCGGTCAAGCGGATCGCGATCGTGCCCGCCTTCAACGAGGAGGGGAGCGTCCCGTCGGTGATCGAGGAGATCCGTGCCTTCGACCCCGACTTCGAGGTGGTCGTCGTCGACGACGGGTCGACCGACGGCACCGCCGGCGTTGCGGCCGGGCTCGGGGCTCACGTCGTCCGGCTGCCGTTCAACCTCGGGATCGGCGGGGCCGTCCAGACCGGCTTCCGGTACGCGTTCGAGCAGGGCTTCGAGCTCGCCGTGCGCGTCGACGGCGACGGCCAGCACGACCCGGCCCAGCTCGGGCTGCTGCTCGGCCCGATCGTCGCCGACGAGGCCGACATCGTCGTCGGCTCGCGCTTTTCATCCGACGGCGGCTACCGGTCCTCGCGCTCGCGCCGGATCGGGATCTCGATCCTGGCGAAGACGCTGTCGGTGATCGTGCGGCGCCGGGTGACCGACCCGACCTCGGGCTTTCAGGCGCTGAATCGAAAGGCGATCGCGCTCTTCGCCGCCGACTATCCGCACGACTACCCCGAGGTCGAGGCGGCGCTGATGGTGCACAAGCACGAGCTGCGCATGACCGAGGTGCCGGTGCAGATGCGCGAGCGCGCCGCCGGCCAGTCGTCGATCGGCGCGCTGGCCTCGGTCTACTACATGGTCAAGGTGATGCTCGCCCTGTTCGTCGGGCTGTTCCGCAAGAACGTCACTCCGCTGGAGGAAACGAAATGACTCCGCTCGTCGTCTCCATCGTCGCCGCGATCGCCTCGGTGGTGCTGATCCTGGTCGTGCTGGAGCTGATCCGCTCGCGCAGGCTGCGCGAGCGCTACGCGCTGCTCTGGTTGCTCACCGGCGTCGTGCTGCTCGCGCTGTCGCTGTGGCGGTCCGGCCTGAACACGATCGCCGGCTGGGTCGGGATCGAGACGTATCCGCCCGCGGTGCTGTTCGCGGTCGGGGCGCTGTTCGTCCTGCTCGTGCTGCTCCACTACTCGACGGTGATCTCGAAGCTCCACGACCAGAACACCGTGCTGGCGCAGCGGCTCGCCCTGCTCGAGCAGCAGCTCCGCGAACGAGGCTAGGCGGCGCGGCGGCGCGCGCCGGTCGCGACCGCGATCGCAACGGCGGCCGCGGCGATCGCGGCGAGCCCGGCGTAGCGACCCGGCGTCGAGACCGGGCTGATCGTGCTGAAGCGGTGGTGGAGCGAGACGACCGCGAGGCCGACGATCCCCACTGCGCCGGCGCGCACGCTCAGCGCCCATCCCTGCAGCGCCGCGCCGGCGGCGACGACGAAGAAGACGGCACCGAGGGCGGAGAGCAGCGGCGAGTTGCCGTGGATGAACCCGGGGCTGAGGATCAGCGCCTCGCCGGAGACGGCGATCCCGGCGACGAGCGAGGCCCAGAAGGCGAACGGCAGCTTCCCGCGTGCTCCCCCATGCCACCGGGCGAGGAGCGCGCCGACGATCAGCGCCGCTGCACCCACGACCCCGATCACGACCCGCGAGCCGTGGAGCCCGATCGTCCCGGCGCTGCCCGGCAGGTCGCGGAAGTCCCCGAAGATCGTCAGCCCCCAGAAACCGGGATGGTCGCGCCGCGAGAAGCTGTCGTCGGCGATCACGATCAATCCGTACACGCCGAGGGGGATCAGGAGCGCCGCTGCCGCGCTCACCCACCGGCGGGCGGGCGCCAGCGGTCGCCAGTCGGGCGAGACGAGCACGCCGATCGGCGCCAGGACCGCGAGCGAGAAGACGGACTCGCTGCGCCCGAGCGTCGCCACTACCAGCCCGCCGACGAGCAGCCACGGATTCGCCCGCAGCAGCCCGAGGAGCGCGAGCGCGCCGCCGATGATGAACACCGAGTCCGCGAGCCGTCCCGGCGCGAGCGCGAGGAAGCGGTAGAGGTAGGGGTTCGTGATCAGCGCGCCGACGCACAGAGCCCACTCGATCCGGCCGAGCCGGAAGGGTCGAAGCAGCCGGTCGAGCACGACGAGGATCGCGAGCAGGAGCAGGAACGCGAAGACGTAGTAGAGGCGGCGATCGCCGACGTGGAGGGCGTCGGAGACGAGCCCGACCAGGTAGTGCGGCACGAAGCGGTTGGCGTGCTGCGAGGGCAGCGCCTCGTCCGGGAACCCGGGCGCCGCCTTCGCGATCGTCTCGTACTCCTGCGCGTCCGAGCCGAACAGCAGGTCGATCGTCTGCTGCCAGGAGTACCAGTGCGTCGTCGCCCAGACGAACGCGAGCCAGCCTCCGGCGGC
>Ga0068856_100007494_pt1 | contig 10653 bp, 10 predicted proteins | sample KBSCornC62_FD_66595 | JGI IMG/M metagenome (GOLD analysis project Ga0068856, IMG submission 66595) | Corn rhizosphere microbial communities from Kellogg Biological Station, Michigan, USA - KBS Corn C6-2 | ecosystem: Host-associated > Plants > Roots > Rhizosphere > Soil ... | reverse complement strand
CGACCCCTCCGCCTTGCCGGACGCCGCCTGGACGACGTCCACCGCGAATTCACCAGACACGCCCTAGCGGAAGACCGAGCGGCGCTGGAGCAGCAGCCGGTAGAGGGTCTGCTGGATGGTCTCCCTGACCTGGTCGGTGAGGTTGAACACCAGCATCGGGTCCTCGGCGCCATCCGGGTCGAGCGAGCTGGTCTCGATCGGCTCGCCGAACTCGATGTACCACTTGGACGGCAGCGGGACCGCGCCGAGCGGGCCGAGCAGCGGCCAGGTCGGGGTGATCGGGAAGTACGGCAGGCCGAGCACCCGGGCCAGCGTCCGGGCGTTGCCGATCATCGGGTAGATCTCCTCGGCCCCGACGATCGAGCACGGGATGATCGGCACCTGCGCCCGCAGCGCCGCCCCGACGAACCCGCCGCGGCCGAACCGCTGCAGCTTGTAGCGGTCCCCGTACGGCTTGCCGATGCCCTTGAAGCCCTCGGGCCAGACCCCGACCAGCTCTCCCATCCTCAGCAGCCGTTCGGCGTCCGGGTTGCAGGCCAGCGTCTGCCCGGACTTGCGGGCCAGCGGGCCGAGCCCGGGCGTGCGGAAGACGAGGTCCGCGCCGAGCATCCGCAGGTGCCGGTGCGCCGGGTGGTGGTCGAGCAGCGCGAGCGAGGTCATCACCGCGTCCAGCGGCAGCGTCCCGGAGTGGTTGGCCACGACCAGCGCGCCGCCGGTGGACGGGACGTGCCGCAGGCCGCTCGCCTCCACCCGGAACCACTTCTCGTACAGCGGCCGGAACGGCGGGGCCAGCACGTGCGTGGTGAGGTCGCGGTCGAAGCCGAACTCGTCGATCTCGTAGTCGCCGGTGATCCGGCGGCGGAGGAAGGCGAGGCCGCCCGCGATGCGGCGTTCCCAGTCCGGCCGGTCCTCCTCGGGCGTCGTGGGGACGGCGTGGTCGAGCGCCGGCCGGCGCGGCTGCTCGTCGTCGCCGTGCAGCGGGATCACCCTCGCGTCACCCACGGCGCGCCCCGGCCGCCGCGGCCGCGCGGACCGCGTCGAGGATGGCGCCCTCGGCCCGCCGTACGGCCGCCGGCTGCACCCGTCCCCCGAGCCCGCGGTTGGTCACCACGTCGTCGAACGCCGCGACCGTGTCGTACCGCGGGGTGTAGCCGAACTCGGTGCGCAGCCGGGTCGTGTCGACCACCCGCCCGAACTCCAGATAGCCCAACTGCTCGCGGGAGAAGTCGAGCAGGCCGGCCCGGCGTATCGCCTCGCCGACGACCTCCGCCAGCGGCGCCGGCACCGGGACCGCCGTCCGCCCGGCGCGGCGCACCATCTGGGACAGCAGCAGCACCCCGGCCCCGCCGACGTTGACGATGCCGGGCCGGCCGGACTTGGTCGCCAGCCGCAGCACCTCCAGCGCGTCGTCGGCGTGCAGCAGCTGCACCCGCGGGTCGAAGCCGAGCACCGTGGGCACCACCGGCAAACGCAGGTAACGCAGCAGCAGGCTGTCCGAGCCCGGGCCGATCACCTCGGTGAACCGGAGCACAGCGACCGAGACGTCGGGCCGGCGGCGGGCGAGGCCGCGCACGTAGCCCTCGACGTCGACGGCGTCCTTCGCGTACCCGGAGCGGGGCAGCGACTTGGGCTCCATCTCCTCGGTGAACAGCGCCGGGTCCCGGGAGGAGGAGCCGTAGACCGCCGCTGACGACTTGACCACGAGCTGCCGCACCGACGCCGACTTCTGGCAGGCGGCGAGCAGCTGCATGGTGCCGATGACGTTCATCTCCTTCATCGAGGCGCGGCCGCCGGCGGCCCGGGGCAGCGCGGTGATGTTGAGATGCACGACCGTGTCCACCGCCGCGGTCGCGATCACCTTGGCGATCAGCGGGTTGCGGATGTCGGCCCGGACGAACTCGGTCCGCCCCAGGGGCAGCTCGCGCGGCGGCGGGACGGTGTCGACACCGATGATCCGCTCGATCGACGGGTCGTCGGCCAGCAGCGCGGCGAGCCGGCCGCCGAGGTGGCGACTGACGCCGGTGACGAGGACCACGGCCGGTGGCACAGTCGGCTCCCCTCACGTCCGCGAGCGGAAATCGTACCGCCGGAGACCCGGCGTGACCTGGGCCGAGCCGGCGCCGGCTAGCTGGGCGGACCGTCGACGACGGAGACCTTGGTCGCGGCCTGGCCCAGGTGGCGGTGCACCCGGCCGACCACCACCGCCTCGCCCGAGCTGGCCCGCAGGTGGTGGTCGGCGCGGCCGCCGTTGACCGCGATCGTGATCGCCCGGAACGAGTCCTCGCAGACCACCGTGCGCCCGCCCGGCACCTCGCCGAAGCTGAGCGTGAACGGCACCTCGGAGGTCCGGCCGCCGCAACGCAGCTCGACCAGGTCGCCGAGCTGGATCCCGGCCGCCTCCAGGTCGCTGCGGCGCATGTTGAGCGCCAGGTTGCCGAAGTGGTCGACCATCCGGATCTCGCCGTGCACGTGATCGCCGTGCACGGTCGGCTCGCTGATCCGCGCCTTGACCAGCGACTCGGGGTCGAGCGGCGGGCCGACCTCGGCCAGCGGCACGCCGTTGGCGAGGTGGGCGGTGACCGGCGCGAACACGTCCCGGCCGCGGAAGCTGCGCGACGGGGTCTTGGCCCACAGCCGCGGCTCGGCCAGCTCGTACGCCTCCGCGACGCCGCCCGCGACCTCCCAGGCCCGCGAGGCGAGCCCGTTGTCCGGCGCGACGACGACCGAGCCGTCCCGGCAGAGCACCGCGATGCCGCGGGCGTGGGTGGGGGTGAACGGGTCGACCAGGGCAAGGTGAACGCCGGTCGGAAGGTACGGCCAGGCTTCGGCGAGCATCTCGCCGCCCATGGTCACGTCCTGCGGGCGCACCTGATGGCACACGTCGATGATCCGAGCCTGCGGCGCGACCCGGGCGATGACGCCCTTGCAGACGCCGACCAGATGGTCGTCCAGGCCATAGTCGGAGAGGAACGTGACCCAGTCCGACCCCGTTGTCGGTTTGGTCATGGCCCGGCCGTCTACTTCTTGTTGCGGCGCTGCACCCGCGTGCGCTTGAGCAGCTTACGGTGCTTCTTCTTCGCCATGCGCTTGCGGCGCTTCTTGATGACCGAACCCATGCGGCGAGCGTACGGGACGACCGGTCTGAGGCGTCAGCCGGCCTCGATGAACGCGTCCCGGAGGTAGTCGTGGACCGCCCTCTCGGGAACCCGGAAGGACCGGCCCACCCGGACCGCGGTCAGCTCACCGGAGTGCACCAACCGGTAGACGGTCATCTTCGACACGCGCATCAGGCTGGCCACCTCGGCCACGGTCAGGAACTTGACCTGCGCCAGCGGTGGATCGGGCGGTTGCGAAGACGACATGACTCACCAGACCTCGGCACGTGTCGCGGCGCCGGCTTCCCCTCCGGCGACGACTGACACGCACGTGCTCACTGAAGGGTAGCGGTACTGGAGTGACGGGTGCGATCCCGCGCGCTCATTCGCTGCGCAACGCGACGACCGGGTCCAGCCGTCCCGCCCGCCGGGCCGGCGCAACGCCGAAGAACACGCCGACCGCCGCCGACACGCCGAAGGCCAGCACGATCGACCACCAGGCCACCGCGGTCGGCAGCGGTGTGAACTGGCCGACCACGACGGCAACGCCGACCCCGATGCCGATCCCGATCAGCCCGCCGATGGTGGTCAGCAGCACCGCCTCCAGCAGGAACTGCACCAGCACGTCCCGCTGCCTGGCCCCGACCGCCTTGCGCAGGCCGATCTCCCGGGTCCGCTCGCGCACGCTGACCAGCATGATGTTGGTGATCCCGACCCCGCCGACGAGCAGGCTGATCCCGGCGATCGACGCCAGCACCAGGGTGAGCAGGCTGAGGATCCGGCCGACCACGCCGAGGATCTGTTCCTGGGTCACCGCGGAGAACGTCTCGCCCGGGTAGCGCTTCTCCAGCTCCGCGACGATCCGGCCGCCGAGCTGGCCGATCGTGGCCCGGTCCGGTGCCTTGACCGCGATGCCGTCCACCCGGTTGGTGCCGAGCAGCCGCTGCGCCGCGGTGATCGGGATGTAGACCGTCAGGTCGGGATCGGCTCCGGCGAGCGCGCCGGAGCCGGTCTTCGCGGTCACGCCGACGACCCGGAACCGCACGCCGGCGACGGTGAGCTGGCGACCGACCGCGTCCTGGCCGGGGAAGAGCTGGTCGGCCGCGGACGAGCCGAGCACCGCGACCCGGCGGCGGGTGTCCACGTCGGACCGGCTCAGGAACTCGCCGCGGGCGACCGGCCGGACGAACACCTCCGGCACCGTCTCGGTGACGCCCTGCACGGTCGCGAAGATCTGCTGCTCGCCGGCCCGCAGCGTCTCGCCGCTGGTCACGGTCGCGGCCACCCGTTGCGGGTCGCCGGCGATCCGGCCGATGTCGTCGACGTCGGCCAGCGTGAGCCGGGACGAGGTCGGCGAGCTGCCGAAGGTGATCTCGCCCGGCACGACCAGCAGCAGGTTCGAGCCGAGGCCCTCGACCTGGCCCTCGACGTACTGCTTGGCGCCGGTGCCGATCGCGACCAGCATCACCACCGCGGCGACTCCGATGATCACGCCGAGCATCGTCAGCAGGCTGCGCAGCCGGTTCGCCCGCAGCGCGGTGACCGCGACCCGCCACGCCTCACCGATCCTCACGAGCCCCGCTCCTCGGAGAGGCCTCCGGGAGCGAGCGCCGGGCGGTCGGCCTCCGTCGCCCCTGGCTCGCTCACCCGCTCCCACAGCTCGGCCAGCCCGTCGCGCATGCGGAGCTGGTGGTGCGCGCGGGCGGCGATGTCGAGGTCGTGCGTGACCACGACCAGCGCGACGCCGCGGTCCCGGTTGAGCGCCTCAAGCAGGTCCATCACCTCGCCGCCGCGGGCGCTGTCGAGGTTGCCGGTCGGCTCGTCGGCGAGGATCACCCGCGGGTCGCCGACCAGCGCCCGGGCGATCGCGACCCGCTGCTGCTCGCCGCCGGAGAGCTGGTTGGGGGTGTGCCCGAGCCGGTGGCCCATGCCGACCGCGCGCAGCGCCTCCTCCGCGCGCCGCCGCCGTTCCGCCCGCCGCACGCCCCGGTAGACCAGCGGCATCGCCACGTTGTCGACCGCGGTCGTCCGCGGCAGCAGCTGGAACGCCTGGAAGACGAAGCCGATCGTCTCGTTCCGCACCCGGGCCAGCTCGTCCTTGCCGAGCCCGGCCACGTCCCGGCCGCCGACCCGCAGCGTGCCGCCGGTCGGGCGCTCGAGCGCGCCGAGCAGGTGCATGAGCGTGGACTTGCCGGAACCGGACGGCCCGACCACCGCCAGGTAGTCACCCGGCTCGACCCTGACCGACACCCCCTGTAGAGCCTGCACGGTGCTGTCGCCCAGCTGGTACGTGCGGGTGACGTCGACCGCCTCCAGCGCGGCCGGGCGCTCGGTGCCGGTCAGGACAGCTCCTGCCCCTCCCGGACCTGGTCCACACCGCGGACCACGACCTGCTCGCCGACCCGCAGGCCCGCGATGACCGCGACCTGGTCCTCGCCCTGGGCGCCGACCGTGACGTTCCGGCGGTGCGCGTGCGAGTCGTCGACCACCCAGACCGCGTCCCGGTCGCCGTCCCGGACGATCGCGGTCGCCGGGACCGAGATCGCGTTCCGGGCCGTACGGACCTGGAGGTCGGCGACCGCGCTCATGCCGGGCCGCGGGATCGGCGCCCGGCTGCCGTCCGGCATGGTGCCGCCGGCCAGGGTGAGCCGGGCCCGGTAGCTCACGCCGCCGCGGGCGGACTGCGCCGGGGACAGGCCGACCGAGACGACCGTGGCCGGGTAGCGGCCGCCGGGGACGGCGTCCAGCTCGGCCTCGGCCTCGACCCCGGGCTTGACCAGGAACACGTCGGTCTCGTCGACGTCGGCCTGCAGCGACAGGCGCGACACGTCGACGATCGTGGCCAGCGTGGTGCCCACGCTGACCGGCGTGCCGACCGTGACCGGCCCGGTCGTCTGCACCTGACCGCCGGAGCCGCCGGCTGCGCCGGTCGGCAGCGCACCGCCGGCGAGCGCGGACGCGGCCTGCTGTTGCTGGTCGGCCGGGAGCTGGGAGAGCACGCCGCCGAGGTCGGCGCCGCTCTGCCCGCCGCTGCTGCCGCCGAGTTGCACCGTGCCGTCGATCGGCGCGGTGACCTGGAGCGCGTCGACCGCGTTCTGCGCGACCTGGACGGCGGTCTGCGCCTGCACCTGCTGGGCCGCGGTGAGCGAGGCGATCGCCGCGTTGAGGTTGCCGATGCCGGAGTTGATCGCCGCGATCGCGGCCCTGGCCTGGGCGGCGGCCAGCTGGTACTGCCGCTCGGCCGCGGTGATCTGGGTCAGTGCGGCCGTCTTGAGCCGGGGGTCGGGGATCCCGGCGGCGGCGTTGCGGGCGGCGGTGAAGGCACCCTGGGCGGCGGTGTCGGCCTGGGTCTGGGCACCGCCGGTCAGCAGCACCGGGCTGCCCGGTGCCGCCGACTCCACCTGGGCGAGCGCCGAGCGGGCCTGGGTCAGCTGGGCCTCGGCCTGCGGCGAGGAGATCTGGAACAGCAGGGTGCCGGCGGCGACCCGCTGGCCGTCCCGGACGTAGACCGTCTCGACCGTGCCGGTGGCCGGCGAGGTGATCGTCGTGGTCGCCGCGGCCTGCACGGTCGCCGGTGCCTCGACCACCTCGCTGACCGTCGACCGCGCGACCGCGGCGACCTGGATGCCGGACGAGTTGCCCGTGCACCCGGTCAGCAGCACGGCGCTCACGGCGACCGCCGCGGTGGCGCCCTTGCGCGGCAGCCTCACCGGCTCATCGTAGGTGCGCAGTTGCGCCCACGCCGCCGAGGAACCCGCGCACCCTCAGCCACGCCTCAGGCGGTCGGCATCCCGCGACGACCGCGAGGGCTCACTCGTAGAGGCGGCCGAGCTCGGCCGAACGGTCGCGGGCGGCCTCGATCGCGTCGAGCAGGGCCGCCCGGACGCCGTGCTTCTCCAGCTCCCGGATCGCGTTGATCGTCGTACCGCCGGGCGAGGTGACCGTCTCCCGCAGCTTGACCGGGTGCTCGCCGGCGTCGCGGAGCATCACCGCCGACCCGAGCGCGGTCTGTACGAGCAGGTCGGCGGCGACCGCGCGCGGGATGCCGAGCAGGATGCCGGCGTCGATCATCGCCTCGACGAGGTAGAAGAAGTAGGCCGGGCCGCTGCCGGACAGCGCTGTCACCGCGTCCTGCTGCGCCTCGGGCACCCGCACCACCTTGCCGACCGGGCGCAGCAGCTCCTCGGTCAGCGCCAGGTGCCGCTCCTCGGCGTGCGCGCCGGCCGAGATCGCGCTCATCGCCTCGTCGACCAGGACCGGGGTGTTGGACATGACCCGCACGACCGGCACGCCGGGCGCCAGCCGGTGGGCGTAGTAGGCGGTCGGGATGCCGGCCGCGATCGAGATCACCAACGACGACCGCTGCACGTGCGGCGCCAGCTCGTCGACCAGACCCTCGATGTCCTGCGGCTTGACGGTCACGAGCAGCACGTCGGCCTTGGCCGCCTCGGCCGCCGACACCGCCTGTACGCCGTAGCGCTCCTCGAGCTCCTTGGCCCGCTCGGGCCGGCGCACCACGACGGTCATGTCCTCGACCGGTCGGCCCGCGCGCAGCAACCCGGACAGCAGCGCCTCGCCGAGCTTGCCGGCGCCGAGGACCGCGAGCGCGCTCACGACCGGGTCGCCAGCGCACGCAGGAAGAACGCCACGTTGGCCGGTCGCTCGGCCAGCCGGCGCATGAAGTAGCCGTACCAGTCAACCCCGTAGGGCGTGTAGACGCGGACCGGGTGCCCGAGCGCGGCCAGCCGGCGCTGCTCCCTCGGCCGGATCCCGTACAGCATCTGGAACTCGTACGAGTCGATCGGGCGGTGGTTGGCCGCCGCCCGGGCCTGGGCGATCGCGATCAGCCGAGGGTCGTGGGTGGCGATCATCGGCCGGCCGGCGCCGGCCATGAGGATCGTCAGGCAGCGGACGTAGGACTTGTCCACCTCGGCCCGCTCCCTGTACGCGACGGTGCCCGGCTCCTCGTAGGCGCCCTTGCAGAGCCGGACCCGCGAGCCGGCCGTGGCCAGGTCCCGGCAGTCGGACTCGGTCCGACGCAGGTGGGACTGCAGCACGGCGCCGGTGGCCGGGAAGTCCTTGCGGACCTCGGCCAGGACGCGCAGGGTCGAGTCGGTAGTGGTGTGGTCCTCCATGTCGAGCGTGACCGTGGTGCCGGCCCGCTCGGCCGCCGCGCAGATCAGATGCGCGTGCTCGAGCGCGATCCGCTCGCCGTCGCCGGGCAGCGCCTGGCCGACCGCCGACAGCTTGAGGCTGACCTCGGCATCGGGCGTCAGTCCCTCGGCGGCGAGCCGGTCGAGCACCGACAGGTAGGCCTTCGCCACCGCGGCCGCCTGCTCGGGATCGGCGGTGTCCTCGCCGAGGTGGTCGAGGCTCACCCCGAGCCCCTCGGCGACCAGCCGCCGGGTCGCGGCGACCGCCTCGTCCTCGGTCGGGCCGGGCACGAACCGGTGCACCACGTTGCGGGTCAGCGGTGCGGTCTCGACCAGATGCTCGACCGTCGCGTTCCGTGACGCGGCCAGGATCAGCGAGCGCATGCGGTCAGCCTACGGGCGTAGCGGTCGCGACCAGGTGCAGCCGGGTGAAGGCGAGTGCCTCGGCGAGGTCGGCCTCCCGCTCGGCCCGATCCACGGCATGACGGGTGTTCACCTCGACCACGACCGACCCGGCGAACCCGTCCCGGGCCAGCCGCTCCAGCAGCTCGCCGCAGGGCTGGCTGCCGCGTCCGGGCACCAGGTGCTCGTCCTTGGCCAGGCCGGTGCCGTCGGCGATGTGCACGTGCGCGAGCCGACGGCCCATCGTCGCGGCCAGCTCGAGCGGATCGCTCTGGCTGACCGCGGTGTGGCTGAGGTCGAGCGTGTACGCCCGGTGGGGCTCGACGGTCGGGTCCCAGTCGGGCGCGTACGCCGAGACCTCCCGGCCGCGTACCCGCAGCGGGAACATGTTCTCCACCGCGAACCGGATGTCGGTCTCCTCCGCCAGCCGTTCGATGCCCTGCCGGAAGCCGCGGGCGTAGTCCCGCTGCCAGCGGAACGGAGGATGCACGACCACGGTCGGCGCCCGCAGCTTCTCCGCGGCGGCCCTGGCCCGCTCCAGCTTGATCCACGGCTCGGTGCCCCAGACCCGCTGGGTGATCAGCAGGCAGGGCGCGTGCACGGCCAGGATCGGCACCGCGTAGTGGTCGGACAGCCGCAGCAGTGCCTCCGGGTCCTGGCTGAGCGGGTCGGTCCAGACCATGACCTCGACGCCGTCGTAGCCGAGGCGGGCGGCCAGCTCGAACGCGGCCGCGGTGGACTCCGGGTAGACCGAAGCCGTCGACAGGCCGACTCTGGCCCGCGGCACGGTCACCGGTCGGGGATTCACCGGTCCAATGTAGGCGGGCGGCTACTGCGCCAGTCCCTGCAGGGTGAACGCGGCCGGCAACACGGTCAGCACGGTGAGGATGCCGACCGTGACGACGGCCGTGAGGAGGTCCAGATCCTTGCCGTGGCGGCGGCGAAGGGCCCGGGCGAACACGAGCAGGACGACGGCGGCGACGCCGACCGCGGGTGCCGCGTAGAACGGCCAGGCCGACCAGAGCCGGTAGAAGCCGAGCCAGACGCCGAGGCCGGCGACCGCGCCGGTGAGCGTCTGGGCGACGAAGATCGCCCACTGGAGGAGCAGGGCCGGCTCACGCTCGTCGTGCTCGTGCTCCGGCTCGCCCTGGCGGTCCTCGGTCTCGGCGACCTTGGCCGTCCTGGCGGTCTCCGTCGCCTCGGTGGCCTCGGTCGCGACGCGGAACCTCGACCGGGCGCGGCGGGCGCCGGTGTCGGTGACCTCGTCCGGGTCCGGCACGGGCCGCGGCGCCAGCGCCGTCGAGCCCATCGACTCGGCGAGATCCGCCCGGGTGGCGCCCGACCGGGGCGCCCTGGCGAGGCCGGACCGGGGCTCGGCGAGATCTGCCCTGGCGAGGCCGGACCGGGGCTCGGCGACCGCCCGGGTGGTGTCCGGCTCGGCACGCTTCCGCCGCCCCGACGGCGGCTCGGCCAGGTCGGCTCGGGTCGCGCCGAACCGCGGCTCGCCGCGATCCGTGAGAGCCGAGCCCTGCTCGGCCGGCGCAGCCGAGCGGGACCCGGCGCCGCCGGCACGCGACTGTCCGAAGTCCGTGCGCGCCCCGCCGAGCCGCGGCCCGCGCGGGTCCGCCCCCGGAGCGGGAAGGTGCGACTCCGGCCGGCCCGCGGCGAGGTCGGCCCGCGTCGCCCCGAACCGCGGCTCCCGGACATCCTCACCGCTCGCGCCGAACCGCGACTCGGGCCGGGCCGCCCCGAAACGCGGCTCCCGGGCATCCTCACCGCTCGGGCCGAACCGGGACCCGGGCCGGCCCGCCCCGAAACGTGCCTCCCCGGCATCCTCACCGCTCGCGCCGGACCGGGACCCGGGCCGGGCCGCCCCGAAACGTGCCTCCCGGGCATCCTCACCGCTCGCGCCGGACCGGAAGTCGGCCGGATCGGGTGCCGGCGGGCCGAACCGGGGGTCGATCAGGTCGATCCGAGTGGCGCCGTACCGCGGCTCGTCGATG
>Ga0068856_100007491_pt1 | contig 10653 bp, 10 predicted proteins | sample KBSCornC62_FD_66595 | JGI IMG/M metagenome (GOLD analysis project Ga0068856, IMG submission 66595) | Corn rhizosphere microbial communities from Kellogg Biological Station, Michigan, USA - KBS Corn C6-2 | ecosystem: Host-associated > Plants > Roots > Rhizosphere > Soil ... | reverse complement strand
ATCGCCGAGATACGCGGCGTGTCGGAGCGTACCGTGCAGCGCGATTGGGAAAAGGCGCGCCTCTATCTGCACCGCGCGCTGCAGAGCGATCAGCCGCTCTCATAGCAGTGATCGTCACTCGCGAGCGCTGGCAGGCGCTGAGCCCGCTTCTCGACCGCGCCCTCGAGCTCGAGGGCGGCGAGCGTCTGGCGTGGCTTGGGAAGCTGTCGGAAAAAGACCCCGCGCTCGCCGCTGAACTGGAAGCGTTCCTTGGCGAGCGCAGCACCGTCGAACGCGAAGGCTTTCTGGCGTTCAGCCCGCTCTCGGCATACGCGCCGCGAGCCTCGCTTGCCGGACACGCGCTGGGCGCGTACACGCTCGAATCGCAGCTCGGCCAGGGCGGAATGGGCAGCGTGTGGCTCGCGCGCCGCAGCGACGGTCGCTTCGAGAGCAAGGTTGCGATCAAGCTTTTGAACGCCGCACTGATCGGCCGCGCGGGCGAAGAGCGTTTTCGCCGCGAGGGCAGCATCCTGGGGCGGCTCGCGCATTCGAATATCGCGCGGCTGATCGATGCCGGCGTATCGCCTGCCGGACAACCGTACCTGGTCCTCGAATATGTCGAGGGCGACCGGATCGACGTCTATTGCGATATGAAGCGTCTCAGCGTGAAAGGGCGCCTTCGCTTGTTCCTCGACGTTCTTTCCGCCGTCACCCATGCGCATTCGAATCTGATCATCCATCGCGACATCAAGCCGTCGAACGTGCTGGTAGGGGAACGCGGCGACGTCAAGCTGCTCGATTTCGGCATCGCCAAGCTGCTCGAAGACGAATAAGCGCTCGGCAACGCCACCGAGCTGACGCGCGACGCGGGCCGTGCGCTCACGCCCGAGTTCGCCGCTCCCGAGCAGGTTCTGGGCGATCCGGTGACGACGTCGACGGACGTCTACGCGCTCGGCGTGCTGCTCTACGTGCTGCTGGTCGGCCAGCATCCGGCCGAGGGCCATACGCGTTCGCCGGCGGAATTGATCAAAGCGATCATCGATACCGATCCGCCGCGGGCCTCGGACGCGGTTACCGCCAGAAAGACGCTGCCCAAAAAGACTCTCGCCCAAAACGCCGCGCGGCGCGCGGCGACGCCGGGCGGTCTCAAGCATCTGCTGCGAGGCGATCTCGACAACATCGTCGCGCGAGCGCTCAAGAAAAATCCCCGGGAGCGCTATCCGTCGGTGACGGCGTTCGCCGACGACATTCGACGCTACTTGAAGCATGAGCCGGTGGGGGCGCGCGCCGACTCGTTCGGCTATCGCGCCGGCAAATTCGTGCGCCGCAATCGTCTCGCCGTGGGCTTGAGCACGCTCGCGGTCGTCGCGCTGGTTGCCGGTCTCGCCGGGACGATCACGCAAGCGGAGCGTGCCAAGCGGCAAGCGGCCATCGCGAAGGAAGAGCGCAACCGCGCCGATGATCAGGCACAGGCCGCAACCGAGCAGCGCGACTTCGCGCTGCGGCAGCTCTCGCGCGCCGAGGCGATCAACAATCTCAACGCGTTTTTGCTCTCCGACGCCGCGCCTTCCGGCAAATCGTTCACCGCCGGAGAGCTCCTGTCGCGCGCGGAAGCCGTCGTAGAACGGCAGCATGGCGAATCGGATGCCAATCGAGCCGAAATGCTCGTCGCCATCGGCCGGCAGTTTCGTATCATGGATCGCAACGATGAAGCGCTGCGCCTGCTCGGCCGGGCGTACGACATCGCGCAAAAATTACCCGATCGCACGACACTGGCGCGCGCGGCCTGCGACCTGGCTATGGCGGTCAAGGCCTCAGGCAATCGACAGCGCGCCGAGACGCTGTTTCAGGAAGGTCTCGCGCAATTGCCGCGGGAAGCGCAGTACACCGCCGACCGGATCGCGTGCCTGCTCGACGGCAGCATGATCGCAAACGAAGCGAATCCCAAAGAGGGTGTCGTCCGGGCGCGGGAGGCGCAGGCGCTGCTGGCGCAGCTCCCTTATCCGTCCAGCTTTCTGGAGATGCGCGTATTGATGGGTCTCGCCGAGTCCTACCGAATGGCCGCGAGCTATCCGGAGGCCATCGCCGCGTTCGAGGGCGCCTACGCGCGGCTCGCCGCACTTGGACGCGAAAATACCGAAACCGCGGGCACTATCTACAACAATTGGGCGCTGGCGCTCGACCTCACCGGGCAGATGCTGAAGTCGGAGACGCTGTATCGGCGTGCGGTGCGCATCAGCAGCGACGAATCGAGCGATCGCAACGTATCGCCGATGCTGTTGACCAATCTGGCGCGCGTGCTGATTTTTCTCGATCGCGTCGACGAAGGCGCCCGTGTGGCCGAGCAAGCGTACGAGCGCGCGCTCGCCGCGGGCGACGCGCTGGTCGTCCGCGATGCGACTTTCGTGCGCTCGTTCGCGTCGCGCCGGCTCGGCGATCTGGCACGCGCCGAAACGCTGTTGAACGACGCCGAAGCGCGCTTTCGCAGCACAGTGGCGCCGCAATGCGTATGCTTCGCGTCGATTGCGTTCGAGCGCGCGGAACTCGCGCAGGCCAAAGGCGACGTGGCCGGCGCGTCGGACTGGGCAGACAAGAGCGTGGCGATCGCCGAAACGGAACCGGTGCGCCGCGACGCGCTTCCTTACTTTCTGCTCCGTCGCGCAGAGTTCGCGCTCACGCAGGAGCGCTACGACGTCGCGAAGGCCGATGCGGCCAAGTCGCTCGAAGCTTTTCGACCGACGCTTCCACCCGAGGCGCGTTCCGCCTTTCTCGGACGCGGATACCTGACACTCGCCCGCGCTCTGATCGCGACCAATCACAGCGATGAAGCGCGCGACGCGCTGGTGACGGCCATCGAGCATTTGCGCCCGTCGCTCGGCGCGGAGCACTCGAAAACGAAGCTGGCGGAAAAGCTTTTGGCCAGCATCGTTGCAAGCAATAGCCGCTGACGGTCCGGCGCTTTTCAGCCATCGCTTTCCTGCTCGAGCGCGAGCCGGCGGCGACTTCCGGGATCACCGGTACTTTTAGCGATTTTCAATCGCTTCTTCAAGACATGTGCCGACTATTCGCGTCGTCGCCCTGGACGTGTCGCTTTCCTTCGGCAAATTCCGATTTCCCTGACTGAAGCGCCACCAAGCGCATTGCCGCGGCAACGCGAATGCGGTTCCGCGCCATTTGAGCGAAGGAGAAAGGACATGCCGAAAATTCACGAATTGTCGATATCGCGCGCCAGGCGGGCGCGCATGACCGGTCGCTTTGCGATAGCAGCGATCATCGCGGCTGCAGCCATTGTGGTGGGAACCGCGTCGTTCACGTCGATCGACGATTTGGCGACCGCCGCGCTTGCTGATGCGAGCGCAACGACGCGCGCGACGGCTACGACGGAAACGAAATCATCGACCGCAGGCGCTTCTGCTTCAAGCGAAGATCGAGGGCGCGGGTTCGATTATTTTCCCGATCACTACGTGAACCAGGCGAAGCAGCCGGCCGAACCCATTGCGACCTTCTAGCCAGCGGCGACGCACGGGTCGCGGAGCCGCGGCCCGCTTGACAGTCTCTTTCGCCCGAAGCACCGTCTACTCAATTCTGCATCGGGCCCGCCAATTCGACCAACGCTGCGGCGATCCCTGGCGCGCAACCGAGGCACGGCACCTTTTCGGTGGCGCGTGAGGGACGGAACGGCTCGACGTGGCCGCCGGCCTCTTCCACCAGCAGCAACCCGCCGATGGCGTCCCAGATCGACAGCTCGAGCTCGATGAAGCCGTCGAGCCGACCGGCGGCGACGTGCGCGAGTTGCAGCGCCGCCGAACCGAAGTTCCGCATCGCCACGCCTGCATCCATCATCCGCCGCCGGATTTCGAGATAGCGATATTCGGGCGATCGGTCGTGGTGGCCGAAGGCGATGTAAGCGCCGTCGAGCTCGGTGGTGGCTGCTGTCTTCAGCGGTTTCGTATCCGAACCCGACTCCTTCCATGCGCCATGGCCACGTCGCGCGTGAAAGAGCTCGCCTCGCGACGGATCGAATACGATACCGATTTGCGCGCGCGATTTCTGGACGTACGCGATGGCGACGTTCCAGTACGGAATTCCGCGCAGAAAATTGTGCGTGCCGTCGATCGGATCGACGACCCAGCAGCGATCGAACGCGCCGGCGAATTCAGCGGCCGTCTCTTCGCCGAGAAATAGATCGTCGGGAAACGACTGCGCCAATTCCTCGCGAATCAATCGCTCCACGTCGCGATCGGCCACGCTCACGAAATCGCCCGGACCTTTGAGCTCGACCACCAACTGTTCGCGGCGATTCCAGAAGTCGAGCGCGAGCGCGCCCGCTTTCTGCGCCAGCGTGCGTGCGAACGTATAACGATCGTTCATCGCGGCATGGAAACTGCTCGCCAAGCCGGATCGGCTCGCTCACCAGCCGACAGCGCGGTCGTGCATGTAAACATTGCAATGAGCGCGTGCAGACTTTGGAACAACGGAGGGTGCAAATGCCGATACCGCAATTCCACCGCACGCCGAAAATGCGCAAGCGAAGGACGCGTCGCGGCTCGATGGCGCCGGAAATCTTCGATGCGCCCGATGCGGAAGCCGACGTCGATGCCGAGAATGAATCGTCGGCAGCGCTCTCCGACGGTGAAAACTGTGCGCTGTTACAGCCGGGTGCGGCTGACGATCGCAATCCGGCGCCTCCCGAAGGGGTTCCTGCGCTGCTGTCATGGTGGCCGCCGCGGCGTTCGAAGTAGCGTCGGACCCGCCGTTGCTGAAAGACGTTCTCCGCATCACGTCGTCGCGCCGGGGAATTCCACCAGACGTTTGGTCAGCAACGATTCCCGGAGGCCGATGCCGATGCGCGTCGCCTGCGTTGCATCGTGCAATGTGACCGGCGGCGCGCGCTCTCCGCGAACGACGTCGACGAACGACTGATCTTCGCGCAGGAATGCCTCCTGGAATCGCTCGTAGAACGTCGGCGTGCATTCGTTGCGCACGCCGTGGGCATCGGCGATGTCGACCCAATCCGCACGTGGATTCGCGCCGACGGTCAGCCGGCCGCGCGTGCCGAAGACCTCCGTCGATGCCTCGAAGCCGTGCGCCATCGTTCGCGACGCACAGAAGTACGCGATCTTCCTGCCTTCGAACTCGCAGAGCGCGGCAGCGTTGTCGACGTCCTGCCATTGGTGCAGCCCCTCGTGCACGGCAACGGTGCCCGCCGCATAGGCGCGCAGCGGCGCAGGATTGCCGAGCAGCCAGCGCGCGGTGTCGATGTCGTGAACACTCATGTCGAGAAAGATGCCGCCGCTCGTCGCGGCAAAGCGAACGAAGAATCCGCTCGGATCGTGCTTGTCGAGCGTTTGCGAGCGCACGAGAAACGGCGCGCCGATCTCGCCGCGTTCGATCCGCTCCGCCGCGTGACAGTAGCTCCGATCGAACCGGCGCACGAATCCGATCATCACCTTGAGCTGCGGAAAGCGAGCGGCCTCGGCTTCGACGCGAAGGCACGCGTCGAGATCGAGCGACAGCGGCTTTTCGGAAAAGACGTGTTTGCCCGCGTGCAGCGCATCGATGATCTGCTGAGCGTGCAGCGTCGTCGGCGTCACCAGAAACACGGCATCGATATCCGGACGCGCCAGCATTGTCGCGTAATCGATGAACGTGTGCGCGACACCGAGCGTTTCCTTCGCCCAGATCAGCTCGTCTTCCAGAGGACTGCACGCGGCGACGAGCGCCGCGCCGCTCACGCGTCGCGCAAGCGTTTCCGCGTGGCGACGACCCATGCGTCCGAGGCCGGCGATGCCGATGCGCACGAGGCGATCCGCCACTTCATAGCTCCACGATGCGCTTTTCGCGCCATGAGCGGGTGGCGGCATCGGCGAGGGCGAGCGCCTTCACGCCATCCTCGATCGACGTGCGCACCGGTTGTTTGCGGCCGATCGCATCGATGAAGTGAGCCATTTCGGCGGCATAGGCGGCTCGATAGCGCTCCAGAAAAAAATGTTCGGGCGTATCGGCGCTGATGCTGTCCGCATTCCAGGCAAGCACTTCGGTCGGCCTGTGGTTGCCCGCCTGCAACATGCCTTTGCTGCCGATGACCTCGAAGCGCTGATCGTAGCCGTACGCTGCGCGCCGAATCGTGTTGATCTGGGCGAGCCGCCCCTTCTTCGACCGGATCGTCACCGCGGTTGCATCGATGTCGCCGGCCTCCTCGATGGCCGGGTCGGTGAGGCAGCTTCCGGTCGCGTACAACGTCGCTGCTTCATCGTCGAGGATCCAGCGAAAGACATCGAAGTCGTGGATCAACATATCCTTGAAAATACCGCCCGAGCGTTTGATGTAATCGACCGGCGGTGCGCCGGGGTCACGGCTCGTCACGACCAGCATTTCAGGCTCGCCGATCTCGCCCGTGTCGATCCGCGCCTTCAATGCGGCGAAGGTCGGATCGTAGCGGCGCTGAAAGCCGATCAGACAGGGAACGCCCGCGCGCGCGACGGCATGCGCACAGCTTTTCGCACGCGCGAGGTCGAGGTCGACGGGCTTTTCGCAAAAGATCGCTTTGCCGGCCGCGGCGGCGCGCTGGATCAGGTCAGCGTGCGTGTCCGTCGATGAAGCGATAATGACCACGGCGACCGATGCGTCGGCGAACACGGCCTCCGCCGTGGCGGCTTGTGCGCCATGCTGCGCGGCCAGCGAGGTCGCGGCCGCCGCATCGACGTCGATCACATATTTGAGCCGTGCGCCCGACTGGCGAACGACATTGCCACCGTGAATCTTGCCGATGCGACCGGCACCGAACAACGCGACATCGATCATTCTCGTCTCGCTTGCTCCATCAAACCTTCAACATCCATTCATGTGCCGGGTCGTTTTTGAAATGCCATTCGCGCTTCGGTCCCGCCATCACGTTCAGATAGTAGGATTCGTAGCCGAACGGGACGACCACCGGATGATAGCCACGCGGCACGAGCACGACGTCGTGATCCTCGACGGCAAGCGACTCGTCGAGCGAACGATCGTCGGTATAAACCCGCTGGAACGCGAAGCCCTGCGCCGGCTGCAGACGATGGTAGTACGTCTCCTCGAGCGCGCTCTCCTGCGGCAGATTGTCGACGTCGTGCTTGTGCGGCGGATAGCTGGACGAATGGCCGCTCGGCGTTCGCACTTCGACCACGAGCAGATGCGCGGCGGCTTCCGATTGAGGGAGGATGTCGCAGACGAAACGCTGGTTCAAGCCGGTGCCGCGCGAAAACCGCTTCATCGACTTCGGCTCGATCAAGCGGGGCGTAAGCGATCCGCCGCCCGGTGCGCTCGCGACGCCGACTTCCGCGGTCGTTTGCGTCGTCACGACCACATCTTCACCGACCGGAATGTAGACGGCGTACGGCGCGCGATCCTCGAACACGTCTGCGCGCCCGCCGATCTCGCGCCAGCTTTGATCGCGCCACTTCACGGTGACGGTGCCGGCGAGAACGACGATGCAGAGCTCTTCCGCCGGTTGCGAGAGCGTGATCGCCTCCCCCGCATTCAATCGATAGGCGGCAAATCCCACGTATTTCCATCCAGCGGAGCGCGGCGTCACCGCAACGATCTCGCGACCCTCGGGACGACCTTTGACCAAAAGACTCATGCGCGCTCCTTAAGCGTGCTGCAGCTTTCCAACCGCCTTGGCGAGATGGCGAAAGCCGATCTCGGCGTATCGGTACGCCGGTGCCACGGCCGGGTCCTGTTCCGCCTCGACGACGAGCCAGCCTCGATAGCCGGCCCGGTGAAGAACGGACAGCAGCGAATCGAAGTCGACGGCGCCGTCGCCGGGCACCGTGAAGGCACCATTGATCACGGCCTCGAGAAAGCTCCAATTGCGGTTGCGCGCCAATTGGATGACTGCGGGCCGCACGTCCTTGCAATGAACGTGACAGACGCGGCCAATGTGCTTTTCAAGCATCGCCACCGCGTCGCCGCCGGCGAACGTCATATGACCGCTGTCGAACAGCAGCCCGACTTCGTCGCCGACGAGCGCCATCAATCGATCGACGTCAGCCGGCGTTTCGACGTAGGAACCCATGTGATGGTGATAGCCGACGCGAACGCCGCGCTCGAGCGTGTAACGCGCAAACGCCGTCAGCTTGTCCGCGTATTCGCGCCACTGCTCGTCGCGAAAAAATCGCGGCCGCTTGTACAACGGCGCGCTCGACCCTTGGATGCTGTCTGCGACTTCGCCGTAGACCATCACCGTCGCGCCGTTCGACGCCAGAAGCTCGAGATGCGGCCCCACGGCCTCTGTTTCTTCTTCAACGGACCGGCGCGCGAGCTGGCCGGAATACCAGCCGGACACGAGCGACAGTCCATGGCGCGCCAGGACTTCCCGCAAGGCTTCCGGCTCGCGGGGAAATTTGTTGCCGAGCTCGAAGCCGTCGTAACCGATCTTTCTTCCCTCGGACAGCGCGACTTCGAGCGGCGTCTCGCCGCCAAGCGACGGCAAGTCGTCGTTGGTCCACGAGATCGGATTGATGCCGATCCGTACGTCAAAACCGCTGTTCATTGGTGTTGTCGTCGCTTGTCTTGGTCGTATTTCGCCCGGACCGCCTTCACGTCGTCACGCTCGGACACTTCCGGCACCGCGACCTCCCACCACCAGCCGCCCTCGGCGGTCGTCCGGTCCGGATCGGTCGGAATCGCGATGACATAGGTGCGATCGGCGGCACGCGCGCGCGCCAACGCCGCTTCGAGCTCCGGAATCGTCTTGACGTTTTCCGAGAGTGCGCCAAGCGATGCCGCGTGCGCTGCGAAGTCGATTGACGGGATGCCCTTTTCGCCGTGGACGCAATCGGCGAAGAGGTTGTTGAACGGTTCGCCGCCGCACGCCCGCTGCAGCCGGTTGATGCACCCGAAGCCGGAATTGTCCAGCACGATGACGATCAGCTTCCTGTCGAGCAAGCTCGACGTTGCGATTTCGGAATTCAACATCAGGTAGCTGCCGTCGCCCAGAATGACGATGACCTCGCGATCCGGCTTCGCGAGCTTGACACCCAATCCGCCGGCGATCTCGTAACCCATGCACGAGTAGCCGTATTCCATGTGGTACCCGCCGGGTGTCGACGTACGCCAGAGCTTGTGCAGCTCGGCCGGCAACGTTCCCGCCGCACAGACGACGATGTCATGTGCAGCCGAATCGGACGACGATCGCTGGACGGCGCCGATGACGTCGCCTTCGTACGGCAACGCGACGTCGCGTTGGCCGGTGATGCGCCCAACGTCCTCGCGCCATTTGCGGCCGGCATCTTCGGCGCGGCGCGTCCACGCGGCTTCGGCGCGCCAGCCCGACAGGTCGCGATCCAGCGCTTCCAGCGCGAGACGCGCATCGGCACGAAGCGCCCTGCCATTCCATTTCGACGCATCGAGCGGATTGACGTTGACGTTGACGAGCTTCGCTTCGGCAAACATCGAATGCGACCCGGTTGTGAAGTCCGATAACCGGGTGCCGACGCCGATCACGACGTCGCAGTCGCGTGCGAGCCCGTTTGCGGCGGGCGATCCCGTCACGCCTATCGAGCCCTGCTGCATCGGATGGTCCCAGGGCAGTGCGCCCTTTCCAGCCTGTGTTTCCGCGACCGGTATGCCATGCGCTTCAGCGAAGGCGCGCAATGCGTCCGTCGCGAGTCCGTAGAGCACGCCGCCGCCGGCGACGATCAACGGTCGCTTCGCAGCGCGCAATATCGTGACGGTCGCGGCGAGAGCCGCTGCGTCAGGCGGCGGCGCTTCAAACCGAATCGGTGGCGGCGTCAAAAACTGGGCGGGAAAATCGTACGCCATCGTCTGGACGTCCTGCGGAAACGCAAGCGTCACCGGCCCGCAGAGTGCCGGATCGGTCAGCACTTCGACCGCGCGCGGCAGTGCGGTCAGCAGTTGCGCCGGATGCGCGATTCGATCGAAATAGCGCGATACCGGCCGGAAACAATCGTTCGCCGACACGGTGCCGTCCTGAAAGTCCTCGACCTGTTGCAACACCGGATCGGGCGCTCGCGTGATGAAGATATCGCCCGGCAAGAAAAGCACCGGCAGCCGGTTGACGTGCGCGAGCGCCGCCGCGGTGATGAGGTTCGTCGCGCCGGGACCTATCGACGTCGTGCACGCCATCATGCGCCGGCGCATGTGCGCTTTTCCGTATGCAATCGCGGCATGCGCCATCGCTTGCTCGTTGTGCGCCCGATACGTTGGCAGCTTTTCGCGCACGGCATACAGCGCTTCGCCGAGTCCTGCGACGTTGCCGTGGCCGAAGATGGCGAACACGCCGCCGAACAACGCGACGTCGTCGTCCCGCCGCAGCGCGGCGAGATAGCGCGCCAGCGCCTGCGCGGCCGTCAGCCGCATCGTCTGCCTCATCGCGCGTTCACCTTCGCGTCGACGCGGCGAGCATCGCCCCATGCCGCGATCAGCCTGACGAAGTTCGCGCCGATCGCCGCCTTCAATTCTTCATCGCCGATCGAACCTGCGAGCCACCGGCGCGATGGCTCGTGGAAGATCGTGCGCCCGACCGCAAAGCCGCGGCAGATGGAACTTGCGGACGCATCGCGAAAGCCGGAGGCCAGCGCGTCGACGCTCGCGTTGAGGCCAAGCAGCACAATGCCGCGGCAATAGGGATCGCGCTCGGCGACGAGCGCGTCGATCGCCTGCCATTGCGCCGCC
>Ga0068856_100007490_pt1 | contig 10653 bp, 3 predicted proteins | sample KBSCornC62_FD_66595 | JGI IMG/M metagenome (GOLD analysis project Ga0068856, IMG submission 66595) | Corn rhizosphere microbial communities from Kellogg Biological Station, Michigan, USA - KBS Corn C6-2 | ecosystem: Host-associated > Plants > Roots > Rhizosphere > Soil ... | reverse complement strand
CCTCGACATCATCGCCACCTTCTACGTCGACAACGAGCCGTTGCTCCTGGGCCGCCTGACTATCGCGACCCTCGGCGGCTTGCAGGGCCAGACGATGCTCGACCTCTCGGCCAAGATGCGGGTGATCGCGATCTCTCGAGCGCGCGCGAACGGCAGGCTCGAATACCCACCGCGGCGCGACACCCGCTTCGAGGGGGGCGACCAGGCGTACCTCATCGGTCCGTACGAGGAGTTGCTACGTGTGCTGCATCGTGACCAGCTGGTTGGTTGAGCGGTCATCAGAAGTTCATGACGCCTGATCTTGACTCGATCCAGAAAGAGGCGAACGATTGCAGGCGTGCCGACCAGGTCAGAACTCGAGGCGCTCCTTCGCGGAGCGGAGCTTCGGGTGACTGGTCCCCGGGTGGCCGTGCTGACGGCCGTCTACGACAACCCGCACGCCGACACCGACCAGATCGCCGCCGCCGCCCGCGCCGAACGCGGCGACGTCTCCCGGCAAGCGGTCTACGACGTGCTCAACGCCCTCACGATCGCGGGGCTCGTCCGGCGTATAGAGCCGGCCGGATCGCTGGCCCGCTACGAATCGCGGGTCGGGGACAACCACCACCATCTGGTGTGCCGGGCGTGCGCGAGGATCGTCGACGTCGACTGCGCCACGGGACAGACGCCGTGTCTCACCGCGGCCGACGATCACGGCTTCGCGATCGACGAAGCCGAAGTCACCTACTGGGGCCTGTGTTCCGCCTGCTCGAAAAGTTCTGCCGTATCACCTGACAAGGATTGAGGAGTGAAGTGACCGAGAGCCACCACCACCACGACGCTGTCGTTGGAGATATGAACTCGGAGGAGAGCGAAGGGCTCTGCCCGGTTCTGCACGACCGAATCACGCACCCGACCGAAGGAGCCGGCAACCGCACCTGGTGGCCGAATCAGCTCAATCTCTCGATCCTGCGCAAGCACCCGGATGTCGCGAACCCTATGGGCGCCGACTTCGACTACGCGGCCGCGTTCAACAGCCTCGACCTGGACGCGCTGGCGGCGGACGTCGACGCCGTCCTGACCGACTCGAAGGATTGGTGGCCGGCCGACTTTGGCCACTACGGCCCGTTCATGATCCGGATGGCCTGGCACAGCGCGGGCACCTACCGCATCGACGACGGCCGCGGTGGGGCCGGCGCCGGAATGCAGCGCTTCGCTCCGCTCAACAGCTGGCCCGACAACGGCAACCTGGACAAAGCCCGACGGCTCCTGTGGCCGGTCAAGAAGAAGTACGGCAACAAGATCTCCTGGGCCGACCTGATGATCTTCGCGGGCAACCGGGCGCTCGAGACCATGGGCTTTACGACGTTCGGCTTCGCCGGTGGTCGCGCGGATGTGTGGGAGCCAGACGAGGACGTCTACTGGGGTCCCGAGGACACCTGGCTGGGCGATGAGCGCTACAGCGGCGACCGTCAGCTGGAGAGCCCGCTCGCCGCGGTGCAGATGGGTCTGATCTACGTCAACCCGGAGGGCCCGAACGGTGTCCCGGACCCGCTCGCCGCCGCCCGCGACATCCGCGAGACGTTCCGCCGGATGGCCATGAACGACGAGGAGACGGTGGCTCTGATCGCCGGCGGCCACACGTTCGGCAAAACCCATGGCGCCGCCAGCCCGGACGACTACGTGGGCCCCGAGCCCGAGGGCGCGCCGATCGAGCAGCAGGGCTTCGGCTGGATCAGCACCTATGGCAGCGGCAAGGGCCGCGACGCGATCACCAGCGGCCTCGAGGTCACCTGGACGAGCACGCCGGCGCAGTGGAGCAACACGTTCTTCGACAACCTCTTCAACTACGAGTGGGAACTCGACCGCAGCCCCGCGGGCGCCAACCAGTGGAAGCCGAAGGACGGCTCCGGCGCCAACACGGTGCCCGACCCGCAGGGCGGGACGCTCAACCGCGCGCCCGGCATGCTCACGACCGACCTTGCGCTCCGCTTCGACCCGATCTATGGGCCGATCTCCAAGCGCTTCCATGAGAACCCGGCGGAGTTCGCGGACGCGTTCGCGCGCGCCTGGTACAAGCTGACCCACCGCGACATGGGCCCGATCCAGCGTTACCTCGGTCCGCTCGTCCCGTCGGAGGAGCTGCTCTGGCAGGACCCGCTTCCGGCTCCGCCGGCGACGACGGTCAACGACGCCCAGGTCGCGGACCTGAAGAAGCAGATCCTCGACTCGGGTTTGTCGGTGTCGCAGCTGGTTTCAGCCGCGTGGGCTTCGGCCTCGACGTTCCGGGGCAGCGACAAGCGAGGTGGCGCCAACGGCGCCCGGGTGCGCCTGGAGCCGCAGCGGAGCTGGGAGGTCAACAACCCGGACGAGCTGGCCACCGTTATCCGGACGCTTGAGGGCATTCAGTCCTCGTTCAGCGGCGACGTGTCGCTCGCCGACCTGATCGTGCTCGGCGGTGTCGCCGCGATCGAGAAGGCCTCGGGCACGTCGGTGCCGTTCACGCCAGGTCGGGTGGACGCATCTGCGGAGCAGACGGACGTCGAGTCGTTCGTGCCGCTCGAGCCGACGGCGGACGGCTTCCGCAACTACCTCGGCAAGGGCCACCGGCTTCCGGCTGAGTACCTGCTCGTCGATCGGGCCAACCTGCTGACACTCAGCGCGCCGGAGATGACCGTCCTGGTCGGTGGACTGCGGGTCCTCGGCGCCAACGCCAAGGGGTCGACCGCGGGCGTGTTCACTTCGGCTCCGGGCACGCTGACGAACGACTTCTTCGTCAACCTGCTGGACATCGACACCACCTGGAAGCCGTCGGCGTCCGACGCTGACGTCTTCGAGGGCCGCGACGCGTCGGGTTCGGTGAAGTGGACTGGCAGTCGGGTCGACTTGGTGTTCGGCTCGAACTCCGAGCTGCGGGCAATCGCCGAGGTCTACGCAAGCGACGACGCGAAAGACAAGTTCGTCGCCGACTTCATCGCCGCATGGGCCAAGGTCATGGACCTGGACCGCTACGACCTGGCGTAACCACCAGCGAAACCTGGCCCCTCAGCGGGGACTCCATCGGCGAGTCCCTGCTGGGGGGTTCTTGTTGTCCGGGAGTTTCGGCGAACCGTGAACCAACCTTGCCCGCGACGATCCTGCGGGTGGGGCCGGGGCGCTCACGGCTCACGATCACCCCGGGATGGGGACGTCGAGCTGGGGACGATGGACGGCCGATCCTGGACCGTCGAAGTGCCACCACTCCCCGGAGTAGACGCTCAGGCCGCCCTTCGCCATCGCCGCTCGCAGCACCGCGCGATTGCTCTGTTCGGCGGCGGTGAGTCCGGTTGTCGCGTAGGCGTGCGCCCGGGTCGTGAAGTCGTCGAAGTCCGTGCCCATGTCGAGCAGGCACTCGACCTGGTCGACCTGGTTGACCTGGTTGACCTGGTTGACCTGGGCGGCGGCAGGACAGTCAGGGTTGGCCGACGCCAGCGTGACGTCGATCGAACGGCCGGCCTCGTGACTGGTGGCGTACGGACCCGGCTTGGCGACCCAGGCGGGGTCGGGAACGATCCGGAACATCTCGACTTGGACCGCGTGCGGCCGGTAGCAGTCGAAGTACACCAGTTGGTATCCCTGCCCGCGAAGCTCATCGCTGGCTGTCTTGACGCCAGCCGCCATTGACTGGTGGATCAGGCATCGGGCATCCGGCGGATACAGGGCGACGTGTGTGAAGTTGTCCGTCGTCGCGTAGCGCAGATCCACGATCGCGTCCGGATCGATGGTGCGCACGTCCAGCAGCCCGGCTCCCGCTGCCGCAGCCGACACCGGCGGGATCTGAGGCGGCATCGGAGGCGGGATCGTGGTCACCGTCGACGTTGGCACGACGGGCGACGGCACGCTGGTCCCGGATGTCGAACGTGGCGTGGCTGGAGCGTGTGGCGCCGTCGACTTGAGCGAACTGTGTGCCGGGCGGTGAGGCGCCGCGCAGGCCGCGACGACTACGAACAGTGACAGGGTCGCCCCCAAAGAGGCAATGAATCGGCGCCTGCTGGGGCTCAATGAGGACTCTTCCGAGGATCTGGGCGGCACGCAGTTGAGACGTTACCCGGGCTGACTGTCTGCAAAGTGTGGCTCAGGGAAGCCCTCCCGAGACTCGCCGGAACAAACTGTACTCACCTGGGTGAAAAACCACAGTATCTGTGGGAAAGCACTTTTTAACGCTAAAGCCACGTCATGATGGTTACTCCCTAACGTCTTATAACTGGACAGCTGGGCGGAATTCAGCGTCAGAAGGCGTTGGCACTGGAAGGGCGAAGACCGATGAAGCACAGGCCGAATCATTCGAGGACCTCACCGTGGCGTTCACGCCGCGGCCGGACCGTACGGGGCATCGTCGTGCTCTCGGTCGTAGCCGTGGTCGGCGCCATCCTGAGCTACGTCGTGCCGGCCAGCGCGTTGGGCGGTTGGACCGCGACGCTCAACTCGGTCGGCGCCCAGCCCGTGCCGGTCGGCGACGCCCTCACGTACTCGTATCAGATTCAGTGCTCGACACCCGGATCGCCGGGTTGCGGCACGCTGACCGCCCACATCCCACCTCCGCCCGGGTGGAGCAGCGGCGCCGGCCTGCCGACCGTGAACATCCCCACTGGCTCCGGCGCGGTGGGGTACACGGCGAATGCTGACGGCTCGCTGGATGTCGTGTGGGTCAGCCCGCCGGCCGGCCAATCGAATCAGGTCCAGCTGAACTGGCCGACCCTCAACTACACCACGCCCCCCGGCAACCAACCGATCACGGCGACAGTCACCGACGGTTCGACGACACAGACGCCTTCGGCCACCGACGCACTGTCAGGCGCCGCGAATCCCCAGCTTGTCAAGCAAGGGCCGAGTCAGGCCGCTGCCGGCGACATCATGAGCTACGGCATCACCGCCTCGAACTACGTGACCAACCCGTCAACCGCCCAGGGCGGCCTGGCGCTGCAGAACACGACCATCACCGACCCGATTCCAGCGGGGCTGACCTACGTGACGTGTTCCACGAACTATCCGGGGGCGACCTGCTCACAGTCCGCAGGCGTGGTCACCTTCACCATCCCGGGCAACTTCTATGGAAATCCCGGAACGGGAGGCGGCTTCGTCGGATCGGTGCGCGTGCAGGTGCCGGCTGGCGCGGCCCTCGGAACGACGTACACGAACACCGCCACCCTCAGCGGAACCCCGATTGGCGGGGGTACTCAGACTCGGCAGTCAAGCGTGACCACGACGGTAGGCGCAGTGAGCGCACCTACCGCGAGGGCGTTCAAGCAGGGCCCAGACGTGGCGAACCCCGGTGAGGAACCGAGCTACCAGCTGTTCTTGACGAACACCGGCGCATCGGCCGCCACCGGAACAATGACCGACAACATCCCGTCCCCGCTGGTGCTCGAATACGTCGGTGGATTCACCAACACCCAGACCTTCGCCAACGCTGGGGTGACGTTTGTCGTCGTCTACAGCGACGGGACCTCACAAAACTTCAGTGCAATCAATGGCTATGTGGACGTCCGATCTGCGACAGCCGGTGTCCGAGCCACCAGCATCACCCTGACGTTGCCGAACATGTCGCCGAATGACACCTACACCGCACGGTTGCAGTTTCTCGTGCCGAAGGGCACGGATCCGGCGACGACTCCGCCGCTTCAGAACTGCATGTCGGCGACGATCGCGGCCTCCGGCTTGGCTGGGTCGGTCACGTATGCACCGCAGTGCGTGACGACCACGGTGCACCCCACCGTCATCAACGCCGGTTTCAGCAAGTCCGTCAGCCCGAACGTCCCGGTCGGCGTCGGTGGAGCGCAGACCTGGTCCCTGAAAGTCTCGAACGCCTGGGAAGGCGAGTCGCCGATCGAGCCCTACCTGCTCGACCTGCTGCCAGCAAACGTGACGTATGTTCCGGGATCTTTCGCGTTCGACGCCTCGTCGAGCTCGTCGGGAACGGCCACCTCCGGAACCGGACCGAAGTGTCCGATGGGCTCCGATTTCGGCGTCACAGTCATTCCGAACTATCTCAATGGCCGAACCGCGATCATCGCGACCACCCAGCAAAACCCCCCCGCGTTGCAAGACGGCACCGTGATCGCCGGTGGGGCCGCAACGATGGTCGACGAAGACGGCGCCAGCTGCGTCTACACCCTGAAATCGACGGTCAATGCCGCGGTCCCCGCCGGCACCTATGGTGGTAGCACAGGCGGCTCCGTCGGCGACCCGACCTACCCAGTCAGTCCCAGCTACAACGGAAACGACGCCTATCTCTGGGCGGTCAACCCAGGTGGCGTCGTGTGGGGCGACGCGATCGTCCCCAGCAGCGCGCCAAGCGACACCTCGGATGTCAATAAGAATGGCGACTCCGCCGAGCGTCTCCTGTCGGCGACCTCGGATTTTCAGGTCGCGCAGTCCGCGGCGCTTGAGGTGACCAAGCAGGTCAAGGGCGATCAGGACTCCAGTTGGATCGGGTCGGCTGAGAACGACCCGACGAAGTTCGGAACCTCGACGCCCGGCGGTATCGTCAACTGGCAGGTGCAACTCGGCGATAACGGCAACGAGCCGCTGACCGGCCTGGTCGCCTACGACCTGCTGCCGTCCGACATCGTCGGCTCCGGCGCGACCGGGACCAACCACGGTGTCACGAGCGTCCGGTACAACGACGCGTCGAGCAGTGCGACCTATCAGAACCAGTGGATACCGACGATGACCGGGCCCATCACGGTTCCGGCCGGCGATCCGGTGACGATCCTGTACTCCACCAATGCGAACCCGTGCCGTCCTGAGATGTCGGACCCGTCGAACTCGGTCAGCGCCGTGTACTGCGGCGGCAACTACCAGGCGCACAGCGACTGGGTTCCGGCCAGCTCGATTTCGGATTGGTCGCAGGTCCGCGCGATCCGCTTCGACTACGGCGCGAACACCATCTCGCCTGATCCGTCCGGTGGCACTAACTGCGGCACGGCCGCCAAGGGCTGCTTCAACTACACGTGGTCGATGAACGTGCCGACCAAGGACGCCAGCGGCAACCCGTTCACCCCCGGCAGCAAGCCGTACACCTGGAACAAGATCGCGTCGCAGGCCTCGAGCGTCAACAACGGCGTCACGGGCGCCTTGCTGCCGACTGAAGCTCCCTGGGTCGAGGACGTCGTCAACGTCCCCACGAACCTTCCGGCGCTCACCACCACGATCAACAACACGACGCCGCGCATCGGCGACACCCTGTCGGACTCGGTTGTCGTCTCCGGCACTGGCGGCAACACGATCGTCGGCGGCTGGTCGATCCTCGGACCGGTCGCACCCGGCGCCAGCGGCACGTGTTCCGACGCGAGCTGGACCGGAGCCCCGACCTTCGACAGCAGTTCGTTGACCGTCAACGGCGACAGCACGTACACGACTTCCTCGCCGAAGGCGATCACCGTCGCGGGGTGTTACACGTTCGTGGACACGCTGCCGGCCACGGCCTCGACGAATGCCGTCTCGACCTCTCCGGGCATCACGAGTGAGACCGCTCTTGTCGCGCCGACCACTTATGCGCTGGGCGACTATGTCTGGATCGACAGTAACGGCAACGGCGTGCAGGACAGCGGTGAAGCTGTGTTGCCGAATGTCACGGTCAACCTTCTCGACTCGACTGGAGCGAAGGTGGCCTCGACGGCGACCGACTCGAACGGGCACTACCTGTTCGACAAGCTGGCGGCGGGCACCTACACAGTGCAGTTCGTGCTCCCGGCGGGATATCAGTTCACGTCGCAGACCTCCGGCTCAGATGTGAAGGTCGACTCGAATGCCGATCCGTCCACTGGCAAGACCGCGCCTATCGTCTTGGACTCCACCGACGCGAACCTCGTCGCCAAGGCGACGTACTCGCTCCAGACGGTGAGTGCGGACTTCATCGATCCGACGATCGACGCCGGAGTCATCTCCGACGCGCCGAACCTGACGATCGTCAAGTCCGCGACCGTGCACAACGGCCACTCCCCGGCGCGAGCCGGCGACCAAATCGACTATTCGTTCGTGGTCACCAACGCCGGCAACGTCGCGCTGACCAATGTGTCGGTCAATGACAACCTGGCCGGGCTCTCGGCGATCTCCTGCCCCGGCACCACGTTGGCTGTCGGCGCAAAGATGACCTGCACGGCCACGTACACCGTGACGGAGGCGGACGCGGCGGCCGGCAAGGTCGACAACTCGGCAACCGCGACGGGCACCCCGCCCACCGGCCCGCCGGTCACCTCACCGCCGAGCACGACGTCGACTCCCGCGGAGCTCCGATACGCGATCGGTGACTACGTGTGGGTGGACTCGAACGGCAACGGCGTGCAGGACGCGGGCGAGCAGCCGGTCGCGAACGACACGGTGGTCCTGTTGAACAGCGCCGGCGGGGTCGCCGGGACGACGACCACCGACGCCACCGGGCACTACGTCTTCGACGACCTGGCCGCTGGGACGCACTCAGTGCAGTTCGGCTTGCCGACTGGGTACCACTTCACGACGCAGACCGCTGGGTCTGACCGGACGGTGGACTCGAACTCGGACGCGACCGGGGCGACTGCCCAGTTCACGCTCGGTTCGTCGGATGCGAACTTGGTGGCGCGGTCGGCGTACTTGGTCAAGAACGTGACGGCCGACTTCATCGATCCGACGATCGACGCCGGCGTCATCCAAGACGCCCCGGCGTTGACGATCGCCAAATCGGCGAACCTGGCCAGCGGCCATTCACCAGCCGTGACGGGGGATGTCATCGACTACTCGTTCCTGGTGAAGAACACCGGCAACGTGGCGCTGACCAACGTCTCTGTCGCTGACGGTCTCCCGGGCCTGTCGCCGATCTCGTGCCCGTCCTCCACCCTCGCGGTCGGCGCGAGCATGGCCTGCACCGCGACCTACACCGTCACCGCGGCGGACGCCCAGGCCGGCCAGGTTGACAACTCCGCCACGGCCACAGGTACCCCGCCACCCGGAGATCCCGGTCCAGTCACGTCGCCGCCGGGCAAGACGTCGACGCCAACCAAGCTCCGCTACGCGTTGGGCGACTACGTGTGGATCGACGTCAACCACGACGGCGTCCAGACCGGCGGTGAGCCGGCACTGCAGAACGTCACGGTCAAGCTATTCGATTCGAGCGGCACCCAAATCAAGACGACAACCACAGACTCGGCCGGGCACTACCTGTTCGACGACCTAGACGCAGGCACCTACTCCGTCCAGTTCGTTCTGCCTGCCTCGTATCACTTCACGACCCAGAACACCGGATCTGATGTGACCGTGGACTCCAACGCTGACGTGTCCACCGGCAAGAGCGGACCGGTCACCTTGGGCGCCTCTGACTCGAATCTGGTGGCAAAGTCGGCGTACTCGGTGCAGCAGCTCAACGCGGACTTTGTGGACCCGACGATCGACGCGGGCGTCATCAAGGACGCGCCGGGCATAGCGATAGCCAAGTCGGCCACCGTGCCCAGCGGCCACAACCCGGCGCGCACCGGTGATGTCCTGGACTACTCCTTCAGCGTCACCAACAGCGGTAACGTGCCGCTGACGAATGTGACGGTCACCGATGGACTCGCCGGCTTGTCGGCGATCAGCTGCCCGGCGACGACGCTCGCGGTCGGGGCGAACATGATCTGCACCGCGACGTACACGGTGACGGAGGCGGACGCCGCCGCCGGCACCCGGGGCAACACGGCCACCGCGACAGGGACACCACCCGGCGGCGGGACGACAACGTCGACGGGAACGTCCTCCACGCCGACCGAGCTGCGGTACGCGATCGGTGACTATGTCTGGGTCGACACGAACGGCAATGGCATTCAGGACGCGGGTGAACAGCCCGTCGTCGGCGACACGGTCGTCCTCGTCAACAGTGCCGGGGCCAAGGTTGGGACGACTTCGACGGACGCCAACGGGCACTACGTGTTCGACGACCTCGCTGCCGGCACGTACACAGTCCAGTTCGGACTGCCCGCTGGATACGCCTTCACCCGAAAGAACGTCGGCTCCAACACTTCGGTCGACTCGAATCCCGACGCGACTGGCTCGAGCGGCCCGATCGTCCTCGGCTCGACTGACGCTCAGCTGATTGCGAAGGCCTCGTACCCGGGCACGATCGTCGCCGACTTCATCGACCCGACGATCGACGCCGGCGTGGTCGTGCCGGTAAGTGTGGGCGACTACGTGTGGGTCGACACGAATGGCAACGGCGTGCAAGACAGCGGTGAACCCGGTATCCCCGGCGTCACCGTGACGATCACCGACCCGTCCGGCAAGCCGGTCGCCGACGTGCTCGGCAACCCGGTGGGTCCGCAGGTGACTGACTCGAACGGCAAGTACGAGTTCGCGAACCTGCCGCCGGGGCAGTACGTGACGCACGTCAACGGAAGCCAGGCGACGCTGTCTGGCTATGCGCCGACGAAGACCGGCCGAGGCACGGCCGCGACCGACTCTTCGACCGGTTCCGCGACGTCGGCGGTGCTGCCGTCGGGCGGCTCGGACCAGTCGCTGGACTTCGGGTTCGTCAAGCCGGTCAGCGTGGGTGACTACGTGTGGGTCGACACGAACGGCAATGGCGTTCAGGACAGCGGCGAGCCCGGTATCCCCGGCGTCTCCGTGACGATCACGGATTCGGCCGGCAACCCGGTGACCGACGTCAACGGCAACCCGGTCGGCCCACAG
>Ga0068856_100007489_pt1 | contig 10654 bp, 11 predicted proteins | sample KBSCornC62_FD_66595 | JGI IMG/M metagenome (GOLD analysis project Ga0068856, IMG submission 66595) | Corn rhizosphere microbial communities from Kellogg Biological Station, Michigan, USA - KBS Corn C6-2 | ecosystem: Host-associated > Plants > Roots > Rhizosphere > Soil ... | reverse complement strand
GCCGGTTTTTTCGCCGTGGGCGAGCTTGCGGCCGGCGGCTTCGAGCAGTTCCACCTCGGTCTTCACGCCCTTCAGCCATTTGGTCAAGCGGGCCGCGTCTTCGGCCGGTTGCGGGACTTTGAGCAGTTCGGCGCGGGTCTTCTTCAGCGCATTGGCGGCACCTAGGAGCTGCCGCGAGGCCTTGCTCAGCTTCCCGGTCTTGACGTTTTCCCGCACACCGTCGAGGATCTTTTCGTTGGCCTTGAGGTTGGCTTTGCAGATCGGTTCGACCTGGGCCTTGTATTCGTCGGGGCTAATTTCCGCGGCGAAGGCGGGGACGGCCGCGAGTAACACGGCGGTCGCGACCAACGACGATACGAGCTTCTTAACTGGCATCTGCTCCCTAAGTCCTTTCAGGCCCCTGCCCAAAGCGGCCGGTTCATATGTCGGGCGCGATCCCATCCGCGCTGGGCGCACTTAAGCATAGGCGTCGGCTGTTTATAAATCCGCGTGTCTTTCGGTTGCGTCGCCGCCTCCGATCAAGCGGGTGCCTACCTTCAACAACCGGGCCAGGCCAACGGAGCGGTAGCGTTTCGCGAATGCGCCGCCCCCATCCCATGCTGGTCCTCCTCTGCCTCCTCCCCCTCCTCGTCGCCGGCTGCGGCAGCTCGAGCGAAGAGAGTTCGCGGCCGGCGCCTTCGGCCGCCGAGTTTCCCGTCGCCAAGGGCAAGACGATCGCGGATCTGCTGCGGACCTCGGGGGCGAAACCGGCGAAGGTCGTGATCGCGCCGGCGGGCCAGGTCTTCGACCTCGGCGAGAACCGCTACCCGTTCGGCGTCTTTACGAAGGCCAACGAACAGGTCGACGATGCTGACGTCGCCCTCTACTTCGCCAAGGAGGAAGGCAAGGGGCCGGTGATCGGGCCGCTGCCGGCGCAGGTGACCTCGCTCGAAGTGAAGGCCGCCTACCGGGCCGCTGGCGAAGATCCCGACCAGGCGAAGAACGTTTACGTCGTCCCAAAGGTCGACTTCAATCGCAAGGGGCCCTGGGTGGCGATCGCGATGCTGAAGGGCAAGGACGGCCTCGAAGCCTCACGGGTTCCGAGCCCAGTCGTCGGCGGAGCCAAGGTGCCGCAGGTTGGCGAAAAAGCGCCGCTAATCCACACGCCCACCGCGAGCGACGTCGGTGGCGACCTCTCGAAGATCGATACCCGCGTCCCCCACGACCAGATGCACGAGGTCGACTACGCCGACGTCTACGGCAAGGAACCGATCGTGCTCGTCTTCGCGACGCCAGCGCTCTGTCAGAGCCGGGTCTGCGGGCCGGTCGTCGACGTTGCCCAGCAGGTGGTGGACGAGTACAAGGACAAGGCCGACTTCATCCACATGGAGGTCTACAACGACAACGACATCTCGCAGGGGATTCGGCCGCAACTGCAGACCTACCACCTGCCGACCGAGCCCTGGACCTTCCTGATCGACCGCAACGGCGTGATCCGCGACCGCATCGAGGGTGCCTACGGCGTCCCCGAACTGGAAGCGGCGATGAAGTCGATCGTGCCCTAGCGGGAGCTGCGGCGGCTGCGCCGCCCGCGCGAGGAGCCGCGGCTCGGTTTGGCGGCGTCACGGAGGGTGCGTTCGCCGGCTTTCTCAGTCGACTCGCCCATCGTCATCTGGAACATCGCCAGCAGCGCGTCAGAGGCGAGCGGGCGCATCCGGTCGAGCGCCTCGCGGACCTTCGGCCAGTCCTCCTCGGGCCGGCCGGCTTTGTCGAACGGCTCCCAGATCTCCTTGACGAAGAGCTCGACGAAGACTTTGGCGACGCCTTCGGAGTGGCGGCGGAGGTCGGCGGCGGTGCCGATCGCCGCCTGCGGCGAGACGCCGAGCTCGATCAGGGCGGCGCCGGCGCGCTGCAAGCGGGGGCTGATCACCTCGACTTTCCCGTCGGGTAGCTGGCGCAGGACGCCGAGCTTTTCCGCCTGCCGGAGCAGCTTCGGGTCGAAGGTCTCGATCCCCCAGGCGGCGGCGAGTTCCTCCTCGTCGAAGATTTCCGGGGTCTCGTCCTCGAACGGCGCCCGCACGGCCCGGGCAAAGTCGACCATCTCCCGCGAGGAGCCCTCGCTGGTCTCGAGCACGCGGCGGATCGCCTCGAGGTTGAGGCCCTCGGCCTGCATTTCGCGGGTCAGCTCAATCCGGGCGACGTGGTCCTCGTTGTAGTAGCCGGTGCGGCCGTGGACCTCCGGCGGCGGCAGCAGGCCCCGCGTCTGGTGGGCGCGGATGTTGCGGATCGTCATCCCCGTCCGCCGCGCCAGCTCCCCGATCGTCATCTTGCCGTCGGGCGTTTCCCCTTGGCCTTTCTGGGTGGCCATCACCGCATGGTAAGCGCGAAGCGCTGCCCGTTCATCTTCGCGGCGGAATCCGAACAAAGAAATGCGATCGCGGCGGCGAGGTCCTCGGCGGGCGTGAAGGTGGGGAACTCCTTGCCTTGGTTCTCCTCCCGCATCCGCGGAGTGAGGATCGCGTCGACGACGACGATGTTGGCGGTGGCGCCGCCGGGCTCGAAGCCGTCGGCGAGCGCGAGGGTCCAGGCCTCGGCGGCGGCCTTGGCGGCCGCGTAGGCGGCGTTGGTGTTGGTCGGGTTCTGCGCCTGCTTGGCGGAGACGAGGACGAAGCGGCCATGGGCGCTGGCGGCGAGCTGGTCGTGGAAGGCGCGGGTGGTGTGCTGAACGGTGCGGATGAGCAGGTCGTGCAGGAGCGCCCAGTCCTCCAGCGGCGCCTCGCGCAGCGGCACGCCGCCGCGCCAGCCGCCGACCAGGTGGACGAGCCCGTCGACACGCCCGAAGCGCTCGGTCAGGGCCGCGCACCAGTCGCGGGCAGCCTCCTCGTCAAGCAGGTCGACGGCGCGCCCGTCCCAGCGCTCGGGCGGAAGACCCAGGTCAGCAGCAAGCGCCTCGAGCGCCTCCTCGCTGCGCTCGGCCCCAGCAACGATCGCCCCCTCAGCCGCCAGCCGTTCAGCGACCACGGGGCCCAATCCGCCGCCGACCCCGGCAACCGCGATCACACGATCCTCAAGCACCCGCACATCTTCTCAACACCTTCGTCGCAACTTCTTGTCCGGCATTTTTCCGTCTGCGCTGCATGCAATGATGCCGGCCATGGAGTCCGCCTCTGCCAATGGCCCCACCGCCGCGAGCGCGCCGTCAACCGACGGGTACAGGGGGATATTGGCGAGCTCTCGGCAATGGAGTGGCTGGCGAGTCAGGGGGCAACTATCTGGGTCCCTTTCAACCGGTTGGCGATGGACGCCGCTGGTTTATCCCAGCGCCGTTCGTGGAGGCAGCTCGATCAATCGTGCTGGGCGGCTCCAAGTATTCGGAGTTCGAGGTAGAGGGAGGCACTCCGGTCGAAGCGCTGATCTATGGCGATGCCCCAGCTAATAGAATTCCCAATGCCTCACCATTACCGGGGGAGTGCCAGAGCGGTCAAATGGACTTGACTGTAAATCAAGCGGCTATGCCTACGCAGGTTCGAATCCTGCCTCCCCCATCCGGCTGCAGCCGACAGGTACTGCTGCGGCCGAAACGCCAGAAGACGATCCCGAAGGCTCCTTGCGAGGACGCCGGTCTAAATGCGGGGGACCGGCTCCGGGTTTGCGCCGAGGGACCGGGGCGATCTTGCTCGAGCGGATCGGTCCCGAAGAAGATGAAGCCGGGGCAGCGCAGGTGCCCGTCTAGCCCTCCGAAACTCCCAGCCGCGCTTTCATCTGCTCGTTGAAGGCAGTCAGCGCCGAGAAGGGGCGCATGAAGACGGTTAGCTCGGCGACGCGGCCGTCCTCATCGAGCTCGAGGAAGTCGATGCCCTCTAGCTCGCGGTTGGTGCCCGTGACGTTGGCTTTGAAGCGGAGGCAGACGGTCTTGCCGTCGTTGAGCTCGTCCACGTAGGTGAGGTCCTCGAGCGTCGCGGCGACGTGGGTGAGGACGGTGGCGACGGTGTCGCGGCCTTCGAAGCCGCGGAAGAGGATGGGGCTGTGGAGGACGACGTCCTCGCGCAGCGTCTCCGTCAGCAGCTCCAGGTCCTTGGCCTCGGCGGCGCGGCGGAACGGGTGCGGCTCTGCCATTTGCTCACTGTACCTCCAGCCGGTGGGATACTCACGCCGTGCCGAGCGACCGCTTCTACTCGCGGGTGTCCCACTCGTTGGGAGCGACGGGCCTGCGGCTTGTCGGCAAGCTGAACGTCCCGCTCTACCGGATCAGCCGCGGCCGCATCGGCGGCAAGGTCGGCAACGGGCCAGTGCTGCTGCTGACCACGACCGGCCGCAAATCCGGCCAGCCGCGCACCGCGCCGGTCCTCTACCTCGCCGACGGCGAGCGCTTCGTCGTCATCAACACCAACGCCGGCAACGCCAAAACCCCGGCCTGGTCGCTGAACCTGCGCGCGAACCCCGAGGCCGAGGTCGAGGTCGGCGGCAAGCGCACCCAGGTGCGGGGCCGCCTCGCCGAGGGCGAGGAGCGCGATGACCTCTGGCGCCGCCACATGCAGCAGTACTCCGGTTGGGACTACTACGAGTCGAAGCTAAACCGCAAACCAAGTGTCTTCGTTTTAGAACCTTCCTGACGAAGCGGAAACGTCAGGAAGCTTCCCGGAGCATCTGCGCCTCGGGCAGTCGCTTCAGCTTCTTCAGCGTGTTGTTCTCGATCTGGCGGATCCGCTCGCGGGTGACGCCGAAGGCTTTGCCGACTTCCTCCAGCGTCAGCGGCTCGGTGCCGGAGAGGCCGTAGCGAAGTTCGATTACCTGGCGCTCGCGCTCCGGCAGCGCTTCCAGCGCCCGCCGCACGCCCTCTTTCTGCAGGTGCTCGCTGGCTTCCTCGAAGGGCTCCAGCACCGCGTCGTCAGCGACGAAGTCACCGAGCTCGGATTCATCCTCGTCGCCGACCGGTTTCTCCAGCGAGACCGGCAGCTGGGCGACGCGAAGGATGTCCCGCACGTCGGAGACCGGCCAGCGCAGCTCTTCGGCGATCTCCGCCGGCTCCGGCTCCCGCCCCAGTTTCTGCACCAGCTGGCGTTCGACGTGGGCAACCCGGTTCAGCTTCTCGACCATGTGGACCGGGATGCGAATCGTCCGCGCCTTGTCAGCGATTGCTCGCGTCACCGCCTGGCGGATCCACCAGGTCGCGTAGGTGGAGAACTTGTAGCCGCGGCGGTAGTCGAACTTCTCCACCGCCCGGATCAGCCCCAGCGAACCCTCTTGGATCAAGTCGAGGAAGGAGAGGCCGCGCCCTAAATAGCCTTTCGCGATCGAGACGACAAGGCGCAGGTTGGCCTCGACCATCTGCCGCTTCGCCAGCATGTCGCCGCGCTCGATCCGTTTCGCCAGTTCGACCTCCTGCTGCGCGGTTAGCAGGTCGACCTGGCCGATCGCTCGCAGGTAGAGCCGCAGCGAGTCGAGGCTCGGCTCGACCGTCAGGTCGAGCTCTTCTTTTTTCGCCGCGCCGCTGTCGCCGCTGCGCTGAGCTTTGTAAGCGCTGACCCCGTCCTCGGCGACAACGTCAACCCCGTGCTCGACCAGGTGCGCGTGCAGCTGCGTCACCTGCTCCTTGGTGATCTCGACCTCCTCGAGTGTCGAGGAGATCTCCTCGAAGGTCAGGTAACCGCGCTCGCGACCTTTGGCGATCAGCCCCTGAAGCTCCTCGATCTCCCCGATCGGGCTTGCTTCCTCGTCGCGCTCTACGACCTCAGCCGTACTGTCCAACGGTTCGATAGCCACGTGCCCTCGTTGCGTTCCCTTCTCCCTTCGAGGGTTGGCCGGCCCTGAAGCTCCGACCGCGCCGGATTATAGGGAGAAAAAAGCTCCCCAACGGCGACAGGTCGGAACGACGCGTCGCTTACTATTCATAAGCCGATGGCAAGCCAGCCGATCGCCACCCCCACCACTCCCGACGTCCAGGCCGGGCTGCCGGCAACCCAGGTCGGCCTCTCCCGCGTCGGCGTCACCGGCGTCGAGAAGGTGATCCGGGTCAAGACCGACGGGGTCGAGAACCTCTTCTATGCCGAGTTCGAGTGCTTCGTCGACCTCAACCCGAAGCAGGCCGGCGTCCACATGTCCCGCTTCGAGGAGATCGTCGGCGAGGCGATCGACGAGGTGGTCCTCGGCGAGGCTTTCAAGGCCGAGGTCCTGGCCGCCCACATCGCCCAGCGGGTGCGCGAGCGCCAGGGCGGCGAGCGGGCCGAGGTCTCGATCACCGCTCGCTACCCCGAGACCGTGCAGACGCCGGAAACCGGCAAGAGCACCCAGGAGATCTACGTCCTCTACGGCACGGCGGTCGCCTCCGAGCGCGGCACCCGCACCCTGACCGGGGTCGAGGCCCAGGGGATGACCGCCTGCCCCTGCGCCCAGGAAGCCGTCGCCGCCCTCGCCCGCGACCGCCTGGCCGCCGACGGCTTCGGCGACGGGGAGATCGAGCGGATCCTCGAGCTCGTCCCGGTTGCCACCCACAACCAGCGCGGCATCGGCACCCTCTGGGTGGGCTGCCCGGAGGGCGGGCCGGCCTGGATCGAGGCGCCGGAGTTGCTGCGAATCGTCGAGAGCTCGATGAGCTCGGAGATCTACGAGCTGATGAAGCGCACCGACGAGCGCTCGGTGGTTGTCAAGGCGCACGAACAGCCGCGCTTCGTCGAGGACTGCGTCCGCGAGATGCTGCGCCAGGTGGTCGAGGGCTACTCCGACCTGCCCGACGAGACCTTCGTGATGGCGCGCCAGGAGAACCTCGAGACGATCCACCGCCACAACGTCGTCGCCGAGCGCTACGGCACCCTCGCCGACCTCCGCGCCGAGGTCCTGCACGGCGAGCCCGGCACGCATCACCTGACGATGCGCGAGTGGCTCGAGGCGCCAGCCTCCTAACTTCCTAGGGACCTCCCTCCCCAACCAATCCGTCCCGAAGTTGTCACAAAGCGCCATGCTCTCTCGTCTAGAGGGCATGGACACTTCACGCAGAGCAATCGTTATCGGTGGTGGGCCGGCTGGATTGGTGGCGGCGATCCGGCTTGCTGAAGGCGGCGCCGCTACGACGCTGCTGGAGGCGGCGTCGCACGTTGGGGGGCGGGCTGCATCTGAGCAGCGGGAGGGGTTCTTCCTCAACCAGGGGCCGCATGCGCTTTATGCCGGCGGCCCGGCGATGCGAGAGCTGCGGGCGTTGGGGGTCGAGCTCGAGTGGTGGAACCCGGCCTCGCCTAACTCCGTCTTCATGCGCGACGGGAAGCCGCGGCGGTCGCCGGGCGGGCTACTCGGGATGGCGCCGTTGCTGCGGCAGATCTACCGACGGCCGCCGGAGGAGCTGGCCGGGGTCTCGACGAGCGAGTGGCTGCGGCAGACGCTGCGCTCGGAGGAGGCGCGGGCAGCCGCGGCGGCGCTGGTGCGGGTGACGACGTTCGTCGCCGACCAGGAGGCTCTCAGCGCCGACGTTGCCGCGAGGCAACTGAAGCTGGGAATCGCTCCCGGCGTCCGCTACCTGGAGGGCGGCTGGCAGTCGTTGGTCAACGCGCTGGCCGCGAAGGTGGAAGACGTAGGAGTGACTCTGCGTACCCGCGCCGCCGCCCGCGTCCTCCATCAGGAGGCCGGCGGCTGGACGGTGGCGCTCGATGAGGAGACTCTGCACGCCGACGCTCTCGTTGTCGCCGCCGGAGAGCCACAGGACGCCGCCAAGCTGCTGGGTGAGAAGGCGCCGGCCGCGCCCGGTCCGGCCGCCGAGCTGAGCGTGCTCGACCTCGCGCTGCGGAGCCTGCCGAAGCGGACCCGCCGCTTCGCCCTCGGAATCGACGCACCCACCTATCTCTCTCGCCACTCTCCCCCCGACCACCGCGGCGGCTCCCTCCTCAGCCTCGCCAGCTACGCGCGCGAACCGCGCCAGGCCCTGGAGACGATGGCTGACGCGGTGCAGCTGGGGTGGCGCGAGCAGCTGATCTTCGACCGCTTCCTGCCGCGGATGGTTCCGGTCTCGGCGATTGCGACGCCGGCCGCGGGCGGCCTCGGCGGCCGGCCGCAGGTCGAGCGCGGCGACGGCCTCTACCTCGCCGGCGACTGGATCGGTCCCGAAGGCTGGTTGGTAGACGCGGCCATCGCCAGCGGCGCCGCGGCCGCTTCGGCTGCCCTGCGCAAATCGGTGCCGGCGCTGGCATGAACGGCGACGCCTTCGCCGCCTGCCGGCCGCGCCTGCTCGGCATCGCCTACGGGCTGCTCGGCGAGCTGACCGAGGCCGAGGACGTTGTCCAAGACGCCTGGCTGCGCTGGGACAGCGCCGACGCCGAGGCAGTCCGCAACCCGGAAGCGTTCCTCGTCACCGTCACCACCCGGCTGGCGCTCGACCGGCTGCGCTCCGCCCGCGCCCGCCGCGAGGTCTATGTCGGGCCGTGGCTGCCCGAGCCGCTCGTCACTGATCCCGAGACCCCGGAGTCGCAAGCGATCGAGGCGGAGCGGTTGAGCCTGGCGCTGCTGGGAGCGCTCGAGCGACTGAACCCGGTTGAGCGAGCGGTGTTGGTCCTGCGCGACGTTTTCGACCTCGAGTACGCGGAGATCGCCGACGTCGTCGAGAAGACGCCGGCCAACGTCAGGCAGATCGCCAAACGAGCCCGCGAGCACGCCGGCGATCCGACGCGCCGGCGGCCGGTCGAGGATGAGGAGCGGCAACGGCTCGCGAACGCGTTCCTGGCAGCGTCGGTTTCAGGAGACATGGAGGCGATCCGGTCCCTGCTCGCGGCCGACGCGATCATGTACACCGACGGTGGCGGCGTCGTCACCGCCGCCCGCAAACCGATCTACGGCGCCGACAAGATTGCCCGCTTCATGGTCGGCGTCCAGCGCAAATCGCAATTCCCCGACGACCCCGTCTACACGCCGGTCTTGGTCAACGGCGACCCTGGCGTTCGCATGGAGAGCGCTAGCGAGGGCTTCCTCAGCATCGTCGCGATTGAGGTCGCTGAAGGCGCCGTGCAGGGCCTGCGTTTCTTCAACAACCCGGAGCGCTTCCCGGTCGAGTTCCCCACCTCCGCCTAGACACACATTTGAAATATCCGTTCGAATCCGCAATCCGGACTGTCACAGTGTGTGTGTCTCTGGCAGACTCTTCCTCAGGGTAACCCTGCATATTGGATGGAAAGGAACTAGATGCCCCCCGCTAACGTGTTCGATGAGGCCCGCGAGGCCCTCGAGAGGTCGGTCCGCGAGCTCCGCGAGCAGCTGAGCCAGGCCGAGGAAGCCCTCGAGAAACTCGGCGGCAAAGTCACCCGCCGTGGCCCCGGTCGCCCCGGCCGCCCCGGTCGCCGCGGCCCCGGTCGCCCCAAAGGCAGCACCAACAAAAGCTCCGGTGGCACCACGGCCCCGCGCAAACGCCGGAAACGGCGCGGCGGCACCCGTGCCGACCAGGCGGTGAAACTGATCGAGAGCCAGCCCGGCATCAGCGCCTCCGACGTCGCCAAAACGATGAAAATCAAGCCGAACTACCTGTACCGCGTGCTCGGCGACCTGGAGAAAGAGGGTCGCGTGAAAAAGGACGGGCGCCAGTACTACCCGGGCGGCTGATCGCAAGTCACAGTTACTGCAACTGACTGCAGCAAAGAAAAGAGGCCGGCTTTCGCCGGCCTCTTTTCTTTTGGTGGAGCGGGAGCGAGTCCTAGACCAGCCCGAGCTGGCTGACCGCGTCGCGCTCCTCCTGCAGCTCCATCACGCTGCGGTCGATCCGCTCGCGTGAGAAGTCAGGGATGTCGAGACCCTGGACGATGCTCCACTCGCCGCCGCTGCAGGTGCACGGCATGCCGCAGACGATTCCCTCGCCGATCCCATAGGAGCCGTCGGCGGGGACACCCATCGAGACCCAGTCCCCGTCCGGCGTCCCAAGCACCCAGTCGCGGACGTGGTCGATCGCGGCGTTGGCGGCCGAGGCGGCGCTGGAGGCACCGCGGGCATCGATGATCTCGGCGCCGCGTTTCGCCACCCGCGGGATGTACTCGTCGGCGATCCAGGCTTCGTCGTCGACGGCATCCCAGGCGCTCTGACCGTCGACCTTGGCGTTGACCAGGTCCGGGTACTGGGTGACCGAGTGGTTGCCCCAGGAGGTCATGTTGGTAACCGCCGTGATCGGCTTGCTGAGCTTGTTCGCCAGCTGTGAGATCGCCCGGTTGTGGTCCAGCCGCATCATCGCGGTGAACCGCTCGCGCGGCACGTCGGGTGCGTTGGAGAGGGCGATCAGGCAGTTGGTGTTGGCGGGGTTGCCGACCACCAGAACCTTGATGTCATCGGCGGCGCCGGCGTTGATCGCTTCGCCCTGCGGCTTGAAGATGCCGCCGTTGGCCTCGAGCAGATCGGACCGTTCCATTCCCGGTCCGCGCGGGCGGGCGCCGACGAGCATGCCGATGTTGGCGCCGTCGAAGGCCTGCTTGGGATCGTCGGTGATGTCGATCTTCCGCAGCAGCGGGAAGGCGCAGTCGGCGAGCTCCATCGCCGTGCCCTCGGCCGCTTTGATCGCCTGGGGAATCTCGAGCAGGCTCAGCTCGACCGGCGTGTCGGGGCCGAGCATCTGGCCGCTGGCGATGCGGAACAGCAGCGCGTAGCCGATCTGGCCGGCGGCGCCGGTAACGGTGACCTTGACGGGAGTGCTCACTAATCCTCTCCTCGGAGTTAGGGG
>Ga0068856_100007486_pt1 | contig 10657 bp, 10 predicted proteins | sample KBSCornC62_FD_66595 | JGI IMG/M metagenome (GOLD analysis project Ga0068856, IMG submission 66595) | Corn rhizosphere microbial communities from Kellogg Biological Station, Michigan, USA - KBS Corn C6-2 | ecosystem: Host-associated > Plants > Roots > Rhizosphere > Soil ... | reverse complement strand
TCTGGTACTTCATCTGTCGCTGATCTCGGACGCGCGGACCGGTCGGCGCCTCTTCCGGAGCGACGTCGGGCCGCGTCAGCACCTTGTAGATGAAGTCGACCAGTTGCGTGAATGCTTCGGTCTTCCGGTCGCGCGGCTGCGGAATCTGAACTCGAAAATCAGTCCGGATGTGCCCCGGATTCCGCCCGAGCACGATGATGCGGTCTGCCAGCAGAACAGCCTCTTCGATATTGTGCGTAACGAGGAAGACACATCGCGTCGGCATCGTCTTCTTGGCCCAGAGCTCAAGCAGTTCGCTGCGCAGATTTTCGGCGGTGAGGACGTCGAGCGCTGAGAATGGCTCATCCATGAAAAGAACCTCGGGCTCGACGACGAGTGCCCGTGCAAACCCTACGCGCTGCTTCATGCCACCCGACAGTTCCTTCGGATAAGCCGACTCGAACCCGTCCAGACCGACAGTGTCGAGCATTCGCATGCTACGGGCACGCCGTTCTTCCGGACTCACACCCCGGGCCTGCAGCGGCGCCTCTACGTTCTCCAGGACTGTGAGCCACGGAAACAGCGCGAAGCTCTGGAAGACGATCGAAACGTTGATCTCCGTTTCGCCGATGGGTTTCCCGTGCCAGTAAACCTGCCCCGCCGATGGCCGCGAGAGGCCAGAGAGCATCCGCAACATCGTCGATTTGCCCGAGCCGGACGGCCCGAGGAGCGCGACAATTTCCCCCGGCACGATGCTGAGATCGGTTGCTGAGAAGACCTGTATGCGGTTCTGGCTAGGCTGGGCGTAATACTTTTCGATCTTCTCCGCGCGGATGATTGCCTCGTTTGCAGTGCGATCGTCTCCCTGAGGCACAGGGACCTGCGCAGCGTTCTGGATACCTGCTGATTGCATGCAAACCTCTCCGGCGAGGGGCGATCATTTCAAGCTTATGAGGGACGCGTTGCGCTCCGATGAACGGGGAATGCCGGGAGCACCCGCAACTTCAGAGTATCGCAGTTTCGCTTCCGCATGGTTACCGCCGTCGCTGAAGTAACTGCTGAAAGAAATTCGAAATAGGCGGCATCTCTGCTCCTATGTTTGTGCGTCCAAGCTCTATGGGAAGCGCGGGAAGAGATTTGTCTCGCGCTATGCCGAATCGTCCATTGGCTTGGGGGAGGTACCGGACGGTCAGGTCGTCTGCTCTGCTTCAGGATGTTATCCTTGAAAAGTATCTATCCGGCTGATCGTACCGTTTGCGGTGCTACTCGGCTTCGCTTTGCGGCGCGTTCGAATGAAAGGCTTTGCGCCATCCCCGGTTCGGCGTTCAGGAGTGTATGCCCGATAATCACGTTAAGCCCAAAGTTCTTGTAGTAGACGACGAACGGGTCATCGCAGACACGCTGGCGATGATTCTGAACCAGAGCGGATTCCAGGCTACTGCTGTCTACTCCGGTGAAGCCGCGCTTGAGACAGCCTCTACTTATAAGCCCGATATGCTGATCGCCGACGTCATCATGCCCGATTTGAACGGCATTGAAGCGGCAATTCAGATGCGTACGCTCCTGCCGAAGATCAAAATCCTGCTCTTTTCCGGCCAGGCCGCAACGGCTGACCTTTTGGAGAAGGCGCGCGCTCAGGGCTATGAATTCGAGATACTCGCAAAACCTGTCCACCCGCAGGATCTGCTGGCGCGTCTTCGCGGCTAGCCCACACTATCTCTAAGACTTCACTTCACGACGCCCCTCGAGGGCGTGCGCCATGGTGACTTCGTCGGCATATTCGATATCGCTTCCGGCAGGAACACCTGTTGCGATGCGGGTCACGCGGATATTGAACTGCCGCAGCGTCGTGGCGAGCCAGCTCGCGGTAGCCTCCCCCTCCAACGTCGGACTCGTAGCCAGAATCACCTCATCCACTTCGCCGCGCTCGACTCGCTGCAGCAGCGATCGCGTACGCAGTTGATCCGGCCCCACCCCGTGTAGAGGCGAAAGCGTGCCATGCAAAACGTGATAGACGCCCGAATACCGGCTTCGCTCAACCGCATCGATGTTGGTGGGCTCCTCCACAACGCAAACGAGTCTCTGGTTGCGCGTGGGGCTGGTGCAGTATTGGCAAGGATCGACGTCTGTGATGTTGTTGCAGATCGAGCAGAGCCGAAGGCTGGCCTTCAGCCCGCGAACAGCCTCGGCAAGCGCCGAAGCATCATCGTCGTTCGATCGCAGAATATGGAAGGCAAAGCGCTGGGCAGTCTTGGTTCCCACCCCGGGAAGCTTCTTCAATTCATCGATGAGCCGGGCCATTGGCTCGGCGTAGCGTGCCACAGCGCATCCTCCTATACCGTTCGGTAGACAATCCCGATGAACATATCGGGCGAGCCGCCGTGTGCCCACGCAGAATCGAGATCCGCTGTCGGCTTCTTTGCGATCACTTCCTGTTCGCTCGCTCCGGACTTCTTCAGCGCGGCAACCTTGTCGCGCACAGTCGATAGCATGTCGATGTAAGCCTTGAGATCCGCTTTGTCGGCTAGCGGCCCGTGCCCGGGAATGATCTTCGTCTTGTCTCCGGCAAGCCCCAGGGACTTCTGAGCTGCGCTGATGGTGCCCCCAAGGGAACCGCCAGAACCCTCGTCGATGAAGGGGTACGCCTTGTTGAAGAAGATATCGCCCAGATGCAGAACATCGGCATTCTGGAAGTGGATGTAGATATCTGTGTCTGTGTGCGCGGGATCGTAGTGGACCAGCTCCATCGTATCCCCATTGTGATCATGCTTGAGCGTGTCGGGGAAAGTCGTCGAGGGAAGAGCGCCAGCAGGGTACGCCGGAATCGTCATGTGAAACAGCTTCATCTCCGCCGGTTCTGACATGCGCGCTTTTGTCTTGTCGTGCGCAATTACCTTGTAGCCCGCCGCGTGCATGCCTTCGTTCCCATCAACATGATCGATGTGCCAATGCGTGTTGATAAGCGCGTGCGGCGCATCGCTGCTCACCGAGGCAATCGCTTCCTTGATGTGAGGAACTGCGGTCGCGAAACTCGAGTCGATGAGGATGATGCCATCCTTGCCCGTCTGCACCCCCATGTTTCCGCCCGCACCCTGCAGCAGCCAGATGTTGTCATAGAGCTTGCTCGTCTTGACAGGGGTGGACGCTCCTGCCGCGCGCATCTGCGCAACGCGGTCAGTGGGTGCTGCCGCCTGCGTTGCCTGTGAAATGCCCCAGCGTTCTGCAAGAGCCGCGGCTCCAGCCACGGCTCCCAGTTGAAGAAAGCTCCTCCGATTCAGCCCAGCAGTCATCGTGACCTCCTTAAGTCCACAACAACACACTGCAATGCCAGAATGCGATTGTACGGGTTCAGCCCAGCCCGGGGATATTCAGGTTCAGGCCGCCGAGGGCTCCTTTGAGACTTGACTGGATCGCCTCGTCGGCCTTGTGCCCAGCATCATTTACCGCGCCCACAATCAGCGTCTCGAGCATCTCCACATCGGGGTTCGTCCCGGTCAGGCTTGCGACCGCCGAAGGATCGATCTTGATTTTGATCAGCTCCTTCTTGCCGTTCATGGTCGCGGTAACCGCACCCGCACCACTTGAGCCCTCGACCACCGTCTGGCTCAGCTTGCGCTGCATCTCCTCCTGCATGGTGTTCGCCTGCTGGAGCATCTCCGCCATTTTGAGGGGATTGAACATCCCGGCCCTCCTCTTGGTTTGCGCTTGCTTTATTTGGTGCGCAGGTCTACCACACTCCGGACCTCAGCATTGAAGATTTCCCTGGCGCGTTGCACCATGGGGTGCTCAAGCGCGGCCTGCTGAATGCTTCCGGCTGCCGGCGCCGCAACGGGACTGGTAGCCGCCACACCCTCGCCGGGGATCACCATGAACCGTGCCGGTCCACCGAGCCGCTGCAACTCTTGCTTGATGATCTTCTCCCCTGCGGCATTTACGGTCAGCGCCAGCATTTTCTTCCCAATGCCCGGAACTTCGATTCGGAGACTCGTCGCCTCCAGCGTGAAGCGCGCTGTCGAGATCAATTGCGATGCTGAGCCATGTCCCTGCTGCGCAAGAGCGGCGACGATGGCCTGCTTAGCTGCTTCTGCATCGAGTATCCCGGCCGGACTGATGGCTGAGGGAAGCGGTGTCTCCGGGACAGGATCAGGCTCCGCAATCTCCAAAGGCGCACTCACTACGACCGGCTCCGGCTTGATGTCCTGTTTTGGCGATGCGCTCGGGAAGGGAATTACTTCGCCCGTGGGTTCTGCCTGCGAAGGCTTCGGCGCAAGCGCGGTTGAGCCGCTCACCGCATGGCTTTCAGCAGCAGGCGCTGATTGCAACAACGAGCCCGAACCAAAGGGCGAACGAGGCGGCGGCGGATTTGAGGACACGGCCGACGCCGGGCGGGAAACAGAGGATGTTCCACGAGGCGGCGCGGAAGGAGTTCTTGGTACGGGAGGCGGCGTAGAACCGCTGCTTCTAACAGGGGTGCCACTCGCAACTCCGCTCAGCAGTTCCTCCAGCGGCAGCAGCCGCTGCGCATGCACCAGCTTCATCAGCCCCAGCTCGAGATGGAACCGCTGCTCCTGCCGGTAGTTCAAATCATCGAACGTCCGGAGCATGATATTCAGGTTGCGCGTGATCTCCTCTTCGCTGAAAAGGATCGCAGTGCGCGCAGCCCGGGCCCGCTCGTCACCGGAAATCTGAAGAAGTTCGGTCTGCTCGCCGCCGAGCTTGGCCATTAGCGTATTCCGCAGATATCGAACCACCTGCCTCGCCAGCGATTGCGGGCTGTGACCGGCAGCTAAGAGATCATTCAACTGGCCCATGACCGCAGCGCTATCGTCCCCGGCAACAGCTTCCAGCAGCTTCTCAAACACCGTGTTCGGCACCGAGCCCATCAGGTCGCGAATCTGCTGCGCCTCGAGGACGGCATGATTGTTTGCGTCACAGGGAGCGGAGGCGATCGCCTGGTCCATGATGCTGAGGGCATCGCGCATGGAGCCGTCACCGGCTTCGGCCAGCAGCGCGAGAGCGGCATCTTCGGCCGTGACGCTCTCCTGCTGCGCGATCATTTTGAGCTGCCCGAGGATGTCGTCGAACTTGACCGCGTGAAAGCTGAAGTGCTGGCAGCGCGAGCGGATGGTCTGCGGAATGTTCTCCGGCTCCGTCGTCGCCATCATGAAGATGGTCCACTCCGGGGGCTCCTCCAGCGTCTTCAGGATCGCATTGAACGCAGCATCCGTGATCTGGTGAGCCTCGTCGAGCAGGAAGATCTTGTACTTGTCGCGCGCCGGCTGCACCGAGGCCTGGGTCCGGATCGACCGCACATCGTCGATGCCGCGATTCGACGCTGCATCGATCTCAATGAAGTCGAAGGAATGCGTCGCCAGTTCGCCTGACTCTGTGTTCCCGCCGGACGAGATTTCCCGGCAGGAGACGCACTTCAAACAAGGCTCGTGCGTTGGCCGATCCGCGCTGCCCACCTCGGTCCGGCAGTTCAGAGCCATCGCCAGGATGCGCGCAATCGTGGTTTTGCCGATCCCGCGATGCCCCGAGAAGATGTATCCATGGGCAATGCGGTTCTGAGTCAGGGCATTCAGGAGGGTGCGGGTAACGTGGTCCTGACCGGCTACGTCGGCAAACCGTTGCGGACGATACTTGCGAGCCAGAACCTGATAACCCATGCGATCAACTACTCCCAACTGCGTGTGATTTCGCTTAGAGCGCTAGGTTGGATTGTATCGTTTCGGAGGTGCTCAGCGCGTGAGTGGAAAACCATGCAGCTCTCCGCGCCTGAGATCAACTTGCATCGAGATTAAAGCTGATGTCGTTGAGCCACTCGGCGATCAGATCCTCGTCGCCGGGATCGAACACGTAGGCATCGTTCAGAAGAAGCACCGTCGCCCAGTAAACCAGGTCCCGCTCAGAGACTAATTCGAATCGTTTCCGTTCCAGTGCGTTGGAGATGTGCTCGCGGGTTATGACGATGCCTGGCTCGGGAATGGGGAACCGGTTGTTAGCGGATCGGCGCTGGGTGCCTGCAGACTCATTCTCCCGGTTGTCTTCGAAATCGATATCGAAGGCGCCGGCGAGCGAAGCAAGCATGTCATGAAGTCCAACCTCAAACAGGGCATATCGCCGGAGCACTTCCAGCTGCTCTTCAGATAGAGGTTTCTGTTCGGGCTCCAGCGTCATTGCCTCATGCTAGCGCTTCGACCTCGCTTCTGTGCAGGCAATTGGGGTGCCAGGCGAATGCCTAGGCGGCATTCTCTTCTTCCTCGATATCCGGTGGACGAGGCACTGGAATCTCAGTCGGACGCACCCGCACCCGCCGACGGTCCTGCTTCTTCTTCGCTGCTTTCTTTCGAGCAGCTTTGCGCCGCCTTATCTCCGTTGCGGAGTACATGGTGCCCCGGCATTCTTTCGCGCCGCAGTTGCACGTGGCGTCATCTTCCCCGCCGTCGTACAGGCAGTAGTCGTAGGTAATCTCTTCTCCCGCCTCGATGGTCCGGATGGCCTTGATCCAGACCCGGCCCTTGATTTCTTCCGTCTCGCAGTTCGGGTCGCAGCTGTGGTTGATAAACATCGCCATGCAGTGCCCGTCGATGACCACTGAGCCGTCGCCGAGTCCAAAGAGATAGGTAATAGGCGACTCCTCGTTCGCTGCGTCGGCTTCGTCTTTCGTCATGCGCGGCCCAGTGTATTCGGCCACGCGAGCCCCTTTGCGGACGGGAGTTGTCGTATAGCAACCGGCGGCATGAATCGCTGAAGAGCGGATAATGAGGGCCATGGGGAAGCAGAGAATCCTGGGTAAGTTGAAGTACTCTATGCAACGCATCGTAACATTGAAGTGACGGAAAAGAACGGCGCAAGATCAAAAACATTCACTATGAAGTTAACGACTCACATTGCGCTTACGGTTGGATGCGGTCTGATCTCGGCTGTTAGCCTGCTCGCGCAATCCGCGCCTCCGCCTCAGCAGCAGAAACCACCCGCGCAGCAACCAGCTCAGAAGCCTGCGGATTCCAACCCATTTCCTGAAGACACGAGCAAGATACCTGTCGTCCCCACCACAGATCAGCCCGCGGCGCCTCCACCGGCCAGCGCTCCGGAGAACACGGGCGCCGAAACCACCACACTACTGAGAAACGACAACGATCCAGTCCACAGCCCCGATGATCCAGTTGGAGGCGACACAAGCGCAGACGGATTCAGTTCGAGTCTTGCGGGCAGTGGCGACGTGAACATCCCTGACGAAGACCGGCCGGAGAAGCACCGCCGTTCGCAGCCTCTACCTGCAACCAAACAGGTCACGGCGAAGGAAAACGAAGACGTCGGCGAATTTGAACTTACCCGCAAAAACTACAAGGCAGCGCTCTCGCGTTTTCAATCAGCCCTCGTCACCGATTCCGAAAACCCTGACGTCTACTGGGGGATTGCCGAAGCCCAGCGGGGACTTGGCAACTACGCCGATGCCAAGGCCAACTACCAGAAGGTCGTCGACTACGACGACCCTGAAAGCAAGCACTCCAAACAGGCAAAGAAGCTCCTCAAGAGCCCGGAACTGGCAAATGCACCTGCGGTGTCGGCGAACCAGCAGCCGCATCAATAATGATCACAATCCGGCCCACCGCCGATAAGCGTTGATAATCGGCTCCCCCCAAAGCGCGCTGATGATCCCCCCGATGCATAGAAACGTTCCAAGCGGCAGCTTCGCGCCCAGCCACGCCTCCGAGTCGCGTCGCGCTGCTGGAACAGCGAGCACAAGGATCGCGAACAACGCCCCGAGCACAACCCCGATACCGAAAGACAACAGCGCGCCCGAAAGCCCGAGCCACGCGCCGAGCATCGCCATGAGCTTCGCATCACCCAGGCCGATGCCTTCGCGGCGGCGAATGAGCCAGTAGGTCCAGCGGATGAGCAGGATGAGGCAGGCCGCAAAAGTAGCGCTGAAAAGACTCATCACAGCAGCCCGCCATGGAGGGACACAATCCCAGCAGCCAAGGCGGACCTCATTGGCCGGGACATAGTTTTGAATCGCAGCCACTACCGTCTTGAAGACAACTCCTAATGCGATAGCAGGCAAAGTAAGCCAATCCGGAAGCCACAGGTGTTCCGCATCAAGGATGGCAAGAGCGACGACGATCCATGCAAACAACATTATGCCCAGTGCGGCTACGGCTTCTTCCCAAAGCTGATTTGTTGAGACTTGCTCTGAAATGATTGTTGAGATGCAGCGCAAGGCCGCGACAGCCCAAAAAAATCCAATCAGCGATTCCACCAACGGATACCGCCACCCAATCCAAACTCCGCACGTCCTGCAGCGTCCCCGCAGCGCCAGCCAGCTCACTACCGGCACATTCTCCCACCAAGCCAGCGTCCGCGCGCAACTCCGGCAATGCGAGCGCGGCTTAACTACGCTCTCGCCCTCGGGCCATCGACTCAGGCAGACGTTCAGGAAGCTGCCAAAGGCGAGCCCAAGGAGTCCTGCCAGAACTGCGCCAAGAATGCGGATCATGAAGAGATCACCGGGAAGGTCGAGTATACGGCCAGCAGGCGCGCGCACTTCAATTCTGAAGCTGCCTCTTGCACAACCCAGCGTCAGACGAAAGAATGAATGCCGCCACTCTGCATGGACGAGCGTGCACCATCAAGCGCTCTCCTGCTCCTACGAGGTCGTCGTTTCATGAAACGAATCCTGCTCGCAACTTCGGCTGTTGCCTCTGTAACGCTCAGCCTCGTTCTCACCGCCGCCATACCCAGCCAACAGGGCACCGAAGAAAGCGGCGCAGTCGATTCCACGCAGGTCAAGCTCGATCGCCTCGATCCCGCCATCGACCAGATCGTTCCCCACGGCGCCAAACTCGAGCGCATCGCCACCGGCTTCAAATGGACTGAAGGCCCCATCTGGCTGAACGGCTCTCTCTATTTCGCAGAGATCCCCAGCGACAGCATCCGCAAGTGGACGCCGGGCGACGAGCAGGTTTCGATGTTCATCACGCCCAGCGGATATGAAGGTCACACCCCCTATGGAGGACCCGAGCCGGGATCGAACGGCATGACGGCTGACGTGCATGGCCGCCTCACCGTCGCAGGCCATGCAAAACGCGTTGTCTACCGGCTTGGAGCCCTGAACCCTGAAGCCCGGCTCACGATCCTCGCCGACAGCTACAAGGGCAAAAAACTCAACAGCCCCAATGATCTTGTCTATCGCTCCGATGGTTCTCTCTACTTCACCGATCCTCCTTACGGCCTGCGCACGCAATCCGATCAGGATCCCGAAAAGCAGTTGAAGGTGAATGGTGTTTACCGCATTCCCGATGCACTCAGTCAGCAGGCGGGCGCAAAGCCTCGCTCGTCGGGACTTCAACTCCTCATCTCAGACTTGACTCGTCCTAACGGAATTGTTTTTTCTCCAGACGAGAAGTATCTCTACGTCAACAACTCCGAGCCGAAGAAGATCTGGATGCGTTACCGCGTCCAGCCCGATGGCAGTCTCGCGGATGCCAAGCTCTTCTACGATGCGACCTCCGACCAGCGCCCCGGATCGCCCGACGGCATGAAAGTAGATCAGCAGGGCAACGTGTACAGCACCGGGCCCGGCGGCGTCTGGATCTTCACACCAGATGGTAAGCCGCTCGGCACAATCGTCATGCCGGAGAAATCCGCCAACGTGGCCTGGGGTGGAGGCGATCGCAGAACGCTTTACATCACTGCCAGCAGCAGCATTTATCGCGTGCGCCTGAATATCCCGGGCGCTCCGCTGGTGCGCGGCAACTAGGGACGCTCGGGCGGTACACCGGTATGCCAGAGCAGGGAAACCCGCCAGTTAGAATGAACGCAGACTTCCCGCCAGCCAGTCCAATGCCCAAAGAGTGCGCTGACAAATTGTTGACTGATCCGAAACAGGCGGCGGCCCTCTTCGAGGAGTCAGCCGCCATCATGGCGCGGTTGCGGGCTCCCGGCGGCTGCCCGTGGGACCGCGAGCAGTCCTTCGACACGATTCGCAAGTACACGCTGGAGGAAGCATACGAAGTCTTCGACGCTATCGAGCGTCGCGACTTCTCCCACCTGGCCGAGGAACTGGGCGACCTGCTGCTTCAAGTGCTTTTCTACGCTGAGATGGCTGCCAACGAAGGCCATTTCACCATCTCCGATGTGCTCGACCATCTCAACCGCAAGCTGGTTCGCCGGCATCCACATGTCTTCGGCGAAGAGGCTTCTCGCGCAGCCGGAAATGAAGCCATCGTCGACGCCGCAGTTGAGGGTTCATCCACCAAGGTGCTGCGCAACTGGGAAGAAATCAAAGCGGCCGAAAACAACGCAAAGTCGCCAGAGCCTGCCGGCATCAAGTCTCGCCTCGACTCCGTCCAGCGCGCCATGCCCGCGCTTGCAGAGGCCGCGAAGATTGGATCCAAAGCCGCCAAGTCCGGCTTCGATTGGCCTCATTGGCGTGATCTTCTGCCCAAGTTGGTAGAAGAAACTGCCGAACTCGAAGCCGAAGCCGCGGTCGCTGAGAACTCGAAGAGCCCGGAGCACCAAGCCCGCGTCGAAGCCGAACTAGGTGACCTGCTCTTTACCGTCGTCAATCTGGGCCGTCATCTCAACGTCGATGCAGAGATGGCTCTCCGCGGCTGCAATCTGCGCTTCCGCCAGCGCTTCAGCAAAATGGAAGAGCTCTCAGATCGTCCAC
>Ga0068856_100007483_pt1 | contig 10660 bp, 8 predicted proteins | sample KBSCornC62_FD_66595 | JGI IMG/M metagenome (GOLD analysis project Ga0068856, IMG submission 66595) | Corn rhizosphere microbial communities from Kellogg Biological Station, Michigan, USA - KBS Corn C6-2 | ecosystem: Host-associated > Plants > Roots > Rhizosphere > Soil ... | reverse complement strand
AAATTTATTTAACTTTTTACAATGAACATATTGGAATTACAAAACCTTAGGAAATATTATGCTACGCAAAAAGCAGTTGATGATATAAGCTTTTCTATTCCGCAGGGAAGTGTATTCGGTTTACTCGGCCCTAACGGTGCCGGCAAAACGACCCTGTTGAGGATGATAACTGGGATATTCTATCCTGATAGTGGAAACATTCTATTCGAAGGTAAAAAGTTTGATCCTGTTGAGGATATTCCGTTGATTGGTTACATGCCTGAAGAGAGAGGGTTATATAAAAAAATGAAAATCGGCGAACAAGCTTTATATCTTGCTATGCTCAAAGGAATGAACCGCCAGGATGCCATGAAGAAGATAAAAGATTGGTTTGTAAAATTTGAAATGCAGAGCTGGTGGAATAAGAAAGTAGATGATTTAAGTAAAGGAATGAGTCAAAAACTGCAATTTGTTATAACCGTATTGCATGAACCAAAACTTTTAATTCTCGATGAACCATTTAGTGGGCTTGATCCTGTAAACAGTAATTTGATAAAAGACGAAATTTATAAACTCTCTCAAAAAGGTACTACCATTATTTTCAGCACGCACCGTATGGAACAGGTGGAAGAAATTTGTGACAAAATTGTGCTGGTCAATAAAGGAAAAAAAATACTGGACGGAAGTGTAAAGCAAGTAAAGATTGATAACAAGGAAAATATTTTTAAAGTAGGTTTTAATGAGCTGCCTCCGCGTTTTGAAAGTAACCTATTTAAAATAGTTGATACAAAAGACAATTACCTGGTTGTAAAAATTAATGCAGCATATCATCCAACAGATGTTTTGCAGGAATTCCTGTCAAATAAAGCAAGCATTATTTCTTTCAACGAAATAATGCCATCGCTCAATGATATTTTTATAAAGAAAGTTGAAGACACAAAATTGGCCAGGCAATTTGAAAAGGCGTAAGAAACTTTTTAGAATTTAACTTATAAACTATTTTCTTCCATGAATAAAATATGGTTGGTTATAAAACGGGAATATTTAACGAGAGTAAAAAATAAAACTTTTATACTCTCTACTATTTTACTTCCACTTTTTTTTATCGGATTTATTGTTGCATCTGCATATTTCTCTATAAAAAGCACAGAGCACCAAAAAATTGCTGTAGAAGATAATAATGGCATTTTCAAAAGTAGTTTCCAAAGTGATAAAGTAATTACTTACGATTTTCCGACGGGTATTAATGCAGATAACTTTAAAGAAAAGGGGTATTCAGCTTTCTTGTTTATTCCTGAGAAATATAATTCTCCGCATGATTCCATTTCGCTTATCGCAAACAAACAGTTAGGCGTAGACGCAGAAGAAAAAGTAAAAGACCAGATAAATACCGCGATTCGAAATAAAGCATTTCTCGAAAATAATATTAATAAAAAAGTATTGGATTCAATTAATGCAATTAATGAAGATGATCTTTATAAATTCAGCACAGTTATAAAGCAGGGTGATAAGACGCAGCGATCTAATTCGGGTTTATCTTCTGCAATTGGCTATGGCAGCGGTATCTTAATTTATATAACACTGTTTATTTATGGTGCTGCTGTAATGCGTGGCGTTATGGAAGAAAAAATGAATCGTATTGCTGAAGTTATTATAAGCTCTGTGAAGCCCTTTCAATTAATGGCCGGGAAAATTATTGGCATCGCTGCTGTGGGTATTACTCAATTATTAATATGGATTGTTTTAATCATAGGCCTAACTACAATCGCGTCTTCGTTTATATCACACGACATGTTGCAACATGCGCAAGACGTTAGCAATTCTATGCCTAATGCCGCAGGTAATTCTGCAGCTGCGAATTTCATGAATGCAAAAAATACATTTTTAGAAGCTGCTCCCTGGGGCCTCATCATTCCATGTTTTCTATTTTATTTTATCGGCGGTTATTTATTTTATGCAGCTCTGTTCGCGGCTGTAGGAAGTGTTGTAAATGAAGATCCTCAAGAGGCTCAATCCCTCATGCTTCCGATAACAATGCCTATCATTTTATCATTCGTAATTATGACAACCGCAGCAGGAAAGCCAGATGCACCTATTTCTGTCTGGGGAAGTTTGATACCTTTTTCATCGCCAATCGTTATGATGGCACGCATACCATCAGGCAGCGTTCCTGCATGGCAAATTGCTGTTTCAATGATCTCGCTAATTGCCGGCTTTATATTAACCACCATGCTTGCTGCAAAAATATATCGCACGGGTATTTTGCTTTATGGAAAGAAAGTAACGTTCAAAGAAATGGGAAAATGGTTGTTCAGAAAATCATAAAGCGGATGCTGTTTTCCCGGTTGTATTTGCAGCGTTTTTCGAAGCGCCCGATCCAAATATTGCCTTATTAAATTCGCTTTTCATAAATTTTAAGATAATCCCGCTCACAAAAAATAATGACGTCAGGATTAATCCAGCTAAAAGCCCAATTACGCCATATAACACTGCGGATTTATTTTCGACGTCATAAGGTGGTTCGGGCCTGTCAAGTACCTTTATTAGTGGTGTTGCTTTTTGAAGTTTATAAGCCGCATTTTGCTGGTTTGCTACCGCCTGCGCATACTGCTGACGGATCATTTGTTTATCTGCAATTAAGTTTTCTGTGGGTACCCTAAACTCAAGTTTGTTAGTATTTGTAAACAAGGTCTTTTTATCAATTTCTATCAGTTGGTTATCCTTCGAATTCATTACAGCCCTTAGCGAATCCACTTTGCTTGTCGCAAATTCAAAATCCCGTCTCGCTTTTTCCTGTTTCAATTGTATATAAAACATAGAAATTTTATTGATAAATCCATAGGTAATCGTTCTAACCAATTGGGGACTGCGGCCCGTGTATGAAAGCACCAACATATTATTTTTATTGACGTTGGCTGTGAGACCATCTCTTAACATTTCGCCGGCCCAGGTTATAAGTGCATATTGATTGGGTGGCATTTTTATTTTTTCTTCAAACATGCCCCGATGATTATTAATATCATTTATTAATAATTCGGCAATAGTTTTATTCCCCATTGACGAATCGCGGATAGCGGCCACTTCTTCCCGTGTGGTGCGGCTTTGAGCAAGTTCAATAATATTGATAGAAGCATCTTCCGTAAAACTTTTGGGGGTTTCGGACCCTAATAGTGCACTAAGGGTAGACGAGGACCCATTATTATCATTACCGCTGGTTAACGGAAATACAGTTGCTCTTGAAGTATAAGTAACCGGCTTTTGCTTTGCATATAAAATCATGGCTATTGCCGCTATCACTGCTACAGTTATAACAAGCACTTTTACCTTGTTCAGGCGCTGATAAATTGCGGTTGTTAATTCATGGGTTGACATAACTATAATTTTATAACCTTGTAATTATATATACCAGTAATAACGGCAAAGAAGTTACAATGGCTTGTGTAGCGAACTCTCCAAAGTTCTTTCCTTCCGGCCTTGAAGGAACTACTACAATACTCCCTGCTTCCACCTTAGGATAAAAATGAAAAAATCCGAAATTATGCGTGCGCCTGCTTCTGCCGTTAGCATAGGTTACAAAAATTCTTTTCCGCCATGGCCGTACGCCATATCCTCCAGCTTTATCGATGTAATATCCCAGTTTGGTATGTTCTTTATCAAAATAAATTTTTAGTTCCGATTGAACAACACCTTTAATGGTTACGATTGGGTTTATCTCCGGAATATAAATGATATCGCCTTCTCTTAATACCATATCATATTTAGAGTCTTTATTTTTTAAAGCTTTATCCAGATCGATACTAATTGGTTCAGAGGCATCCGCAACGATGCTGTCAGCGATTTTACCGGAAGAATCTTTTATATAAGTTGTCTCAATTTTTTTTGCAAGAGGATTTCCTTCCACAGTTTTATCCTGCAGCCTGTATAAAACTGCGCCATCTATATTAGAATTTTCTTTTAGTCCACCTGCTCTTTCAATAAAAGATGAGAGACGTTCATTGTTGGCAAGTTTTGAATAGGTTCCAGGGTATTTGACCTGGCCTTCAATCTTTACATTTTCCTGCAAATGAAAAGTCGGATTTCTCCTCACAAAAACCTGGTCGTAAGGTTTCAGTTTCACATTTTCTGTAACTGAATCCAGTTCAAGATTCGTTTTAATTGCATATGTTTTTATAACAGTTTTGGTGGGCTTAATACCTTCCTGCGATGAGTCAATATTTACAATACTCGATACCACAATTTGTCCAAATTCTGCCGAAGGCTTTAAGCCATTAGCAAAATATAAGAGGTCCTTTAAAGACATTCCACCAAACCTTTGAAATTTACCCGGTTTGCGAACCTCACCTTCTATACTTACAAACTGTTTATCAGCAAATTGGTTCCTGTTAAATACTTCAATAACATCGTTAGGCTCAATCGGAATGTTGTAACTACTATTAATATTCTTATTGAAGTCGGCAAGGCTTACAACAATTTTATCTGACTTCAAATTAGTCGAATCGCCGGCGCCTTTGTACACATATGCACGGTCAACATAAGAATTCGGTGTAATGCCGCCGGCCCTATTAATTACATCGAACAAACGATCCCCTTTTCTTATTTCATAAACATTAGGATAAGCAACCTCACCCTTTACAATTACTTTATTATTAAAGCCAGCGTTGATTGGACTCACGACAATGACGTCGCCATCAAATAATGGTTCGTCAACAATTGCATCATTTGCTTTTAAACCAATAGCGTTAAAGTTCACGTTTTTGATCGTTTGCTTTTCGTGTACATTTCTTATAATTATGCCGCCTGACTGGTAAGCCTCGGTAGCAAAACCACCCGTATATTTCAACAGCGCTATCATTCCCTCGTCTTTCTTAAGCTGGTAATACATGGGCCTTTTAAACTGCCCGGAGGCAAGTACTTGTTTATCATAAAACGGCACTATAACAAAATCGTTATTTTCCAGGTAAAGATGTTTTCCATAATAACCCGATGTCAGGTATTTATATACGTCTACCGAGTCGATAATTTTTCCGTTGCGGGATATTAAGATGTTGCGCATATTACCAAACTTAGTAAGGCCTCCTGCGAGTGCAACAACATTTAATGCATTGGTAAAAGCTGATACAACCTGAGGTCCCGGATTTTCAACTTCGCCGGATGTTTGAACAACTATGCTTCGCGGCTGTCCAAGAGTAACCGAAACATTGGTGGAGGGAGGTATAACTTTTTTGAACCTTTCCAAAACAATTTTGCGGGCATTATCAAAAGTTAATCCTTGTATTGTTATTTTACCTATTCCCTGTGGGAATATTGAACCATCTCTCGCGACCACATAATCTTGTTCAAAATCGGCACCGCCCCAGAGTGAAACTACAACGTGATCACCAACGCCTATTGGGTAATCCAGAGGTGGTGTTGATAGCTGAGACAATTCCATTATCTGACTACTTCTAAAAAGATCTGATCCATATATTGCATCGGGGCTATATAGCTTTTTCTTGAAGTCATCCCTCTGCGTGCTGTCCTTTGCAATCACATTTTTATTTTTTAACACATCGAGGTCCTTATGTACATCTTCCCCAGGTTTTTGCTGTGTATTGTTATTATCCCTAAGAAAATCCTGCAGCTCGGATGGAGACGCATTTTTTAGCGCATTTGGATCAATTGGCAAATCGGGCACGTCCGTCGGAACCTGTGCATATAAAACATTACTGGTAAAAAGAGTAAATACAACCGAAAATAAAATAAGCAGGCAAGCCCTTTTACAGGCAAACGTCTCTTTGGAAAAAATCATTTTTTATGGATTAATGGATAATCTTCTTCTAAACGAACAAATATATGATTTTATTTCAGGGGCTTTTTCAATGCCTCATTGAATTCCAGCCATACGTTTTCTATAATTTCTTTTGCCGGCAGTATTTTTCTTAATAACGCACTCACCTGGCCTATTTCCAGTTCCCCGTTTTTTAAATCTCCTTCTAGCATTCCCTTTTTTGCCCTGCCCTTGCCCAGCAAAGCTTTTAGCTGATCAACGGTAGCCTTGTTTTTTTCGGCGGCAATTATTTCACTATAAAACTCGTTTTTAAGAAGTCTGACCGGCGTGATCTCCTTTAAAGTAAGAATGGTATCTCCTTCTTTTGAGTTAATTATTGCATTTTTAAAATCAGGATGCAACGACGATTCTTCTGACGCGGCAAAACGACTGCCGATTTGCACACCTTCGGCACCCAACACCATAGCAGCCAGCATTTGTCTTCCCGAGGCAATTCCACCGGCGGCAATAACCGGTATTTGTACAGATTCACAAACAAGCGGCAACAGCACCATGGTTGTAGTTTCTTCCCTTCCGTTATGGCCTCCAGCCTCAAAGCCCTCGGCGATTACAGCATCACAGCCTGAGGATTCTGCTTTTTTTGCAAACCGGCTACTACTTACAACATGAATCACTTTCTTTCCCCGCTGTTTCAAAAAGGGAGTGTAGGTTGCGGGATTGCCTGCCGAAGTAATAACTATCTCAACCCCGTTGCTGACGATCACTTCAATTTGTTTTTCAACACCAGAATATAATAATGGAACATTTACACCGAAAGGTTTATTCGTTGCCGCTTTACATTTTTTAATATGTTCGTCGAGCAAATGAGGATCCATGCTTCCAGCACCAATTATACCAAGACCCCCGGCATTGCTAACGGCACTGGCTAATCGCCAGCCGCTTGTCCATACCATACCAGCCTGGATAATCGGGTATTCAACATTAAATAGTTTAGTAATGCGGTTGGAAAACATATTGCGATCTGCAGATTGGCTACCTGGCTGACTTATGACCCTAAATCAATTTCGGTGTTGTCACCAATATTTAGTGACCTTTTTTCACCTCTTATTTCGGTATCACTTCCAATGAGAGAATCATCGAGGACAACATCATACAATTTTGAGAAAGACCCGATAATAGAAGCGGTTACGATAGAATAGTTAACAATTGTATTTTCACCCATGGCAACATGCGGGCCAATAATAGAATTTTTAATATCGCATCCTTCCGCGATACTTACCGGCGGTATGAAAATGGTGTTTTCAAATTTATTAGACTCGGAAATGGAACCGCCAAATTTTTGAAGCAGGATGGCATTCGATTGCAGCAAAGTTTCTTTCTTCCCACAATCGAACCAGTTCTCTACTTTGAAGCATTTGAATTTTTCCCCACCCTCAATCATACATTCAAGTGCATCGGTAAGATTAAATTCATTATTGGTCTTAATATTATTATTGATAATTTTTTCCAGGCAATGAAACAAAATTCCCGAATTTTTTATTTTATAAAGCCCAACAAGTGCCATGTTTGATTTTGGAATAGCAGGCTTCTCAACAACCCGGGTTATAAAGCCTTTTTCATCTATTTCGGCCACTCCAAAATTTCGTGGATCATCCACCTTTTTAACCCCGAGAATTGACCATGGAGAAGCCAACACCGCATTGATATCATATTCACAAATTGTATCGCCCAGGGCAATAAACAATTCATCGTCCCCCACAATTTTTCTTGTAAGTTCAATGGCATGCGCTGTTCCCTTTCGTTCGTTCTGGAAAATAAAATGAACTGTAAGATCAGGATATTTTTCCTTTACATAATCCTGAATTTTTTCTCCGAGATAACCAACAATAAAAATAAACTCATTAATGCCCGCCTCATGAAGCTGATCAACATTAATACTTAAAATTGTTTTCCCAGCTAATGGAATTAATGCTTTTGGCTGTGTGTATGTGTGTGGGCGCAACTTAGTACCTGCACCTGCTACCGGAATTATGGCCTTCATTATTCTTTATTTATGATCCAATCGCTTCAAAATGAACGTGAATATAGTAAAAATTACGTTTTATGTATGATGTACACTTTAACCCGGTATGCAAATAAATAAAATAATTGTTCAAAATACATTTATTACAGGTAGAAAACATTTTTAGGAACTACGCTTCTTATATCTTTTTTGTAGGTTTGCGCAAATTTATTTAATGCAAAGAGATACTCTGGTTTTTGATATTATTAATAAGGAATTAAACAGGCAACGCAACGGCATTGAACTGATAGCTTCAGAAAATTTTACTTCTCTCCAGGTAATACAGGCTATGGGAAGCGTACTTACCAACAAATATGCAGAAGGTTACCCCGGAAAAAGATATTATGGCGGATGCGAATTTGTGGATGAAACCGAACAATTAGCAATCGACCGGCTTAAAGAAATATTTGACTGCGAATACGCCAACGTGCAACCCCACAGTGGCGCACAAGCCAATGCTGCCCTCATGTTGGCCATCCTCAAACCGGGCGATAAAGTGTTAGGGCTTGACCTGAGCATGGGGGGGCATCTTACGCATGGATCGCCGGTCAATTTTTCGGGAAAATTATATGAAGCGCATTCTTACGGAGTTGTTAGGGAAACCGGCTTGATAGATTATGAAATGCTCGAACAAAAGGCCAGGACCGAAAAACCAAAATTGATCATTTGCGGCGCATCTGCGTATAGCCGTGACTGGGACTACGAACGTATAAGAAACGTGGCAGATGAAATCGGGGCTTTTGTTTATTGCGATATGGCACACCCTGCAGGCCTCATTGCCAAAGGGTTGCTGAAGTCGCCTTTTGAACATTGCCATTTTGTAACATCTACTACGCATAAAACTTTACGTGGGCCACGGGGCGGAATTATTATGATGAAAAAAGATTTTGAAAATCCTTTTGGCCAAAAGGATAATAAGGGAAATCTTAAGATGATGAGCAACCTTTTAGACATGGGCGTTTTTCCGGGCACGCAAGGAGGTCCGCTGGAGCATGTTATTGCCGCAAAAGCAATTGCCTTCGGCGAAATTTTAACCGATGAATTTACTGAGTATGCCAAACAAATACAGGTGAATGCGCAGGCAATGGCCAGAGAATTTAATGCAAAGGGTTACGATCTGATAAGCAATGGCACAGATAATCATTTAATGTTGATTGACCTCCGCAATAAAAATATCACGGGCAAAAAGGCACAGGAAACACTTGATAAGGCGGGGATTACGTTGAACAAAAATGCGGTTCCTTTTGATAATAAAAGTCCCTTTGTAACTTCAGGTATGCGTGTAGGTGTACCGGCAATTACTACAAGAGGAATGAAAGAGAATGACATGAAAGATGTGGTGGACCTGGTGGACAAAATCCTTATGAACCTGGATGATGAAAAAATGATTGCTTTAGTAAAAAATGAGGTAGAGGAACTAATGAATAAATTTCCACTGTACCCTGAGTTAGGGTGACAGATAAATCCGGAATATTAAAATGCACAGATTAATTTTGCAATAAATTAAATTCATGATACAAAGAGTACAAACTTTATGGATGCTTTTGGCGGCCATATTGGTTTTCTTGACGTTGAAGTTTTCTTTCTATAATGGCACTCTCGTCGAGAATAATGCATACCATGAAGTTATTGCCTCCGATAGTTTTTTGCTTTTAATACTTACCAGCGCCTTAGGAACAGGAATAATTATCAATATTTTCTTATTTAAAAACCGGAAAATCCAAAGCCGGATAGTTTTACTGGCCGTTGTATTAGAATGCCTGATTATTTTTCTATACATAAAGCAGACGGCTAAATTTTCTACAGGCAGTTTTACGCTTTGGTCTGCATTTCACCTATTGGTAATAATATTTCTTTTTCTTGCCGCGAGAGGAATTTATAAGGATTCAAAACTTATAAAAGATAGTAACAGGTTACGGTAGACGATTACTTTGCGTGATACTCATATCTCACATTACTCAGAAATATTTCCCCGTATAACTTTCTTTAACCTTTTTTAAACCTGAAGGCACTCCTGCATAAACAAGATTTCCACCGCCATCGCCTGCTTCCGGCCCGAGATCAATAACCCAATCCGCCGATTTTATTACATCAGTGTTATGTTCTATTACAATAATAGAATGCCCTTGTTCTATTAATGCGTTAAAAGAACCCAATAATTTTTTAATATCATGAAAATGCAAACCTGTTGTTGGTTCATCAAAAATAAACAGCAGGTTTCCCTGCCCCTTACCTTTTCCTAAAAATGAAGCGAGCTTCACACGCTGTGCTTCGCCGCCACTTAATGTATCGGACGATTGGCCCAGTTTTATATAACCCAGTCCAACGTCACTTAAGGGCTGAATTTTTTTTGCAACATCCATCCCGGGCGCTTCATTTTTTTTATTGGTGCTTCTTCCACTAAAAAATTCAATTGCTTCATCAACACTCATTTCAAGTACATCATAAATATTTTTTTCGCGATAAGTTACTTCAAGTACTTCCTGTTTAAAACGCTTGCCGCCACAAACATCACAAACCAAATGAACATCAGCAAGAAATTGCATCTCTACCACCTGCTCCCCTTCCCCTTTGCATGCATCACAGCGCCCACCATCAACATTAAAAGAAAAATGCTTTGGCTGATAGCCACGCATTTTGCTTAACGGTTGTTTGCTAAAAAGATCTCTTATTTCGTCGTAGGCTTTTATATAAGTTACCGGGTTGCTTCGCGATGATTTGCCAATTGGATTCTGATCAATCATTTCAATTTCTGAGATGTAGTCGAGATCTCCCGCTAGTCCTTTACTCAACCCGGCCTTTTCAGCAAACTCGCCTTTCAGTTTTTTAATTGATGGATATAATATTTGTTT
>Ga0068856_100007482_pt1 | contig 10660 bp, 6 predicted proteins | sample KBSCornC62_FD_66595 | JGI IMG/M metagenome (GOLD analysis project Ga0068856, IMG submission 66595) | Corn rhizosphere microbial communities from Kellogg Biological Station, Michigan, USA - KBS Corn C6-2 | ecosystem: Host-associated > Plants > Roots > Rhizosphere > Soil ... | reverse complement strand
GCTGGCCGCCCCCGCTTTGCGACCCGCACGCGGCCAGACACAGCAGCACGATGCTTCGGTTCATGACGCTCCTCCTCGACGATCCGCTCCAGGGTCGGCAGCAGCAGCTTGCGGCGCAGCAACACCACGAGTCGCTCGGATAGCTCGGTCGCGGCGGTGGTCAACGCGGGGAGCTCGCTCGAGCTGGCGCGTGCGAGCACGCCAGCGCGGAACATCTGGAGCTCGATCTCGACGAGCTTGCGCAGCGCCGTGAGGTACGCGCTCAGGATCTCGAACGGCAGCATCGTCGGCGAGATGCCCGCCTTGCGCGCCGCGCCGAGCGTCTGGAGCACCGCGAGATCGTCGCCGCTGTACTGGCCTTCGACCGGCACCGCGAGCCCGGCGGATGCCAGCCAGTCGAGCTCGCGCTCGTCGACGCCGCGCGACAGCAGCTCCGCGCGGGTCAGCGCCTGGGCGCCGCGGTGCTTCGCGAGCACGGCCGCGATCGCGTTCGCCGCGGCGAGCTCGTCGGGTGCCGAGTCGGTCGCGAGCGTCCGCTTGATCAGATCGAGCGGCAGGAACTGGCGCTCCTGGAGCTCGCGAATCGCGCGGACCCGGCCGACCGTGCCCTCGTCGTAGTACGACATCGTACGGCCGGTCTTCTTCGCCGGTGCGATCAAGCCCTCGCGCAGGTAGTGCTTGAGCGTCGCGATCGACACACCCGAGCGTTCCGCCAGCTCTGCGATCCGTAACACGGACTGGATAGTAGGGCTTTCTAGTTGTCAGTCAAGCATCGTCTAGTCGTAACGGAGCCCTTCGAGCGGCGTCAGCGCGGCCGCGCTCCGCGACGGGACGAGCGTCGCGGCGAGGCCGACCACGAGCGTGATCCCGACGACGAGCCAGACCTCGACGGGCCTGACCTCGACGGGGAGGTGGTCGATCAGATAGACGCGTGGATCCAGATGGATGCCGTGGGCGTTCATCAGGTAACAGAACGCGAGCCCGATGCCGACGCCGAGCGCGGTGCCGATGCCGCTGATCCCGAGCCCGAGCGCGACGAACAGGCGCCCGATCCTCCCAGAGGTCGCCCCCATCGACTTGAGGATCGCGATCTCCCGGGTCTTGTCCGTGACGATCATCGTCAGCGCCGACACCATGTTCACGGTCGCGACGATGATGATCAGCGCGAGGATGATCACGAGGACGAGCTTCTGGAGCTTCAGCGCCATGAAGAGGTTCGCGTTGAGCGTGCTCCAGTCCTCGACGCTGTACGGCGCGCCGAGCCTGCGCTGGAGGCGCTCGCCGAGCTTTTCCGCGCGGCTGACGTCCTTGACCTTGAGCTCGACGCCCATCACTTCGTCGCCGTGCCCGACGAGCTCCTGCGCCGCGCGCAGCGCCGTGTACATGAGGTGGCTGTCGTACTCGGCGAAGCCACTGTAGAAGATGCCGGTGACGCGAAATCGGTACGTGCGGGGCTGCTGCGCACGGCCGGTCTTCAGATCGATGTTCGACAGCGGGACGACGACCGTGAGCGGGCTGCCAACCGCGACCTCGAGCTTGAGCGCGAGCTCCCTGCCGACGATGATCGGCGGTAGCTCGCCCGGTGCCGGTATGGTCTCGAGCGAGGCGAGCGAGCCCTGCTCGATGTAGCGATCGAGATCGAGCACCGTCCGCACGCGGGCCGGATCGACACCTTTGATCCCGACGCCCGAGATCTTGCGCTTACCGCCGGTCGCGAGCATCTCGGTGAAGATGAACGGCTGGACCGCGAGGACATCGGGATCGATCCCGGCCGCGACCTTCATCACGTCGCGATACTCCGCGAACGTCCCCTCCGAGCTCATCACGATCACGTGCGCGTTGACGCCGAGCACCTTGTCGCGAAACTGCTGCTGGAAGCCGGTCGTGACGGCGAGCACCGTGGTCAGCGCTGCGACGCCCAACACGACGCCCAGCGCCGCGAGCAGCGCGTTGTTCTTTCGCCCGGTGTACAGGTAGCGCCAGGCGATCCGCAGCTCGTAGGGCACCCCGAGGGGACACGAGCGCGGCGCCGGGGTTGCCGGCTACGCCGAAAACCCGACGGTCTTGACCTGGTGGGCGCGGGCCCACGGCCCGATCGCGGCCTTGAGGTCGCCGCCGAGGCCGTGCGGCAAGCCGAACTTCTGGCCGTTCGCACGGATCAACCGCCAGAACATCGTCTGCTTGATCTCCTGGATCTGCGGCGCCTCCATCACGAGACTGCCCGGCATCTGCGTCGCATAGCGATGCAGCGTTGCCTCGTCGAAGATCTGCGGTGCCGCGCCGGCACCCGAGGTCGCGAGCCCCGCGAGCGCTCCACCGATGGCGCCGCCGACCGCCGCGCCGGCGACCGCGAGCCACGCGCCACCCTCCTTCACGCACAGGAAGTAAAGCCGGCCCGGCACGAGGAACATGTGACCATACCTGCGTTGCATGCCGAGCTGCATCGACAGCGGATAGCCGCGGATCGCGCCACCCGGTGCGAGCATCTGCGGCGGTGCACCGACCGAGTACGCCTGGATCGCCTGTGCGGCGATCGGGTTGCGCAGCGGCTCGACGAGCTTCGCGATCGCGACCAGCCCGCCGCCGCACGCGAGCAGCGTGACGATGCTGCTCCACCCGACGTGCAGACCGCTGTGGGCCTCGCTGAAGATCCGGATCATGAAGATCACGCCGACGCCGAGCGTGATGCCGAGCGCCGACTTCACCCGGCCGGGTTGGATATCGTTCGCGCGACCCTGGACGACCATCGCGCCGGCGTGCGCGAGGAACCCGGCTGCGAGCACGCCGGCGATGATGCCGAGCGACGCGACCAGCACGATCGAGACCGGGACGTGGGGCACGTCGAACCACGACCTGCCCATGCAATCGTGCGCGCGACACTGCTTCATGCCCGACAGGCCGAGCCCGCCGTCGTCCGCGGACATCCAGTCGCGCGTGAACAGGCCGATCAGGAGGAGACCGGCGATCCCGAACAGGATGGCCGCGCGATGCTTGGCCGGAAGGCCGGTTTGCGACGTCATGGCGGGCCCGTCCAGCAAGGCCGATGCCGGGCCTAAGTCAGCGTTCGTCCAGGGTGCGTGCGGCCGTTGCACCGGGTGCACCACGAGGTGCATGCATCACTTGAAGCGCGACGGATCGAGCCCGTAGCGCTTCAACCAGCGCTGGACTTGCTGGCGCACCTTGCCGAGCTCGGCAGCGACCTGACTGACGTTCCCGCGATGCTTCTGGAGCAGCGCGACCAGCTCGTCGTGACGGGCATCGCGCTCGCGGACCGGCGGCGCTTCGAACCGCGCGGTCGCGACCTCCTCGGGCAGGTGCTGTGCGAGCAGCTCGCCACCGCCGGCGAGGGCGGCGGCGCGTTCGAGTGCACGCACCAGCTCGCGGACGTTGCGCGGCCAGCTGTACGCGAACAACGCGCGCGCAGCGGCGGCCGCGAGCTGCGCGGCGGGCGGCAGGATCTCCGAGAGCATGAGCCCGAGGTCGACGCGGCGATCGGCGAGGGCAGGAAGCTCGAGCTCGAACCCGGAGAGCCGCGCGACCAGATCGTCGCGAAACCGCTCGTCCTCGACGAGCGCGTCGAGATCGCGGTGGGTCGCGGCGACGACGCGGAGGTCGACCGGGGAGGCGGCGGTCGCACCCACCGCGCGGACCTCGTGCTCTTCGAGCACGCGCAGTAGCGCTGCCTGGGCCGCAGCCGGCAAGTCACCGATCTCGTCGAGGAACAGCGTCCCGCCGCTCGAGGTCGCGACCAGCCCAGGAGCATCCGCCACCGCACCGGAGAACGCGCCCTTCTTGTGGCCGAACAGCTCGCTCTCGACGAGGCCCGCGGGGAGCGCCGCGCAGTTGACCGGCACGAACGCGCCCTTGCGCCGCGATTGGGCATGCACGGAGGCCGCGATCCGCTCCTTGCCCGTGCCGGTCGGCCCGCCGATCAGCACCGGCAGATCCGAGGCCGCGATCCGCGCCAGCTCCGCGAACGCGCGGGCGAGCTCGGGATCGAGCGTCGCGAGTGCGCCCGCGCGCTGGACCGTCGGCTCGAGTGCAGCCTCGAGCATCGGCTCGCCGGTGCGCAGCATGAAGAAGCTGCGGCCGGCCTCGATCACGTCGTGCGCGAGGACGACCGCGCGATCCTGCTTCGTCGCGTTCACGAGGATGCCGTTGCGCGACCGCGCGTCGACCGCGACCCAGTGCGCACGTTCGCGCTCGAACCGGAGGTGGACCGTCGACATCCACGGATCCGGCACGCCGATCCGCATCGTCGTGCCGGTCCGCACGACCTCGCGCTCCGCCGCGCGGCCGACCTCCACGCGGTCGATGCCGATCAGCGACCACCGCGCGCCGGGCAGCGGCTTGCCGGCCGTGACGACCAGGTAGAGATGATCGACGAGCATCGGCTCGTCCTCGCGCTCGCCGAGCGGAAGCGTCTGGACGGTCACTTGCTCCACTCGGCGATCCGCGCTCGCTCCTCGCCGCGCAGCACCTGCATCTCCTCCGAGGGATCACCGGCGGTCGCGGCGAGCGCGGTCTTCATCAGCGCGAGCGCCTCGGGCTTGTGGCCCTGGGTGAACGCGATCTCCGCGAGGACCGCGTTCGGCTCCGAGAACCAGCGCAGGGTCATGTGGAGGTCGGTCATCTCCGCGAGCGAGCGTCTCAGCGCGCTCTGCGCTTCGGCGAGGCGATCGACATCGGCGAGGCATGCGCCGAGCTCGGTCAGCTGGAGCGCGTGACGCTTCGGATCCGTGCCGTTGTGCTCGAGCAGCTGGAGCGCGCGCTCGATGTGAGGGATCGCATCGCCGCACTTGTCCATCGCGCGCAGCCGCTCGGCGAGACCTTCCTCGATGATCGCGAAGTACGGATGATTCGACGGCAGCACGCCGGTGAACGCGACGTTCGCGCGCTCGAGGCTCGCGACCGCCTCGGTCTCGCGATGCTCGCGGCCCGCGAGGTTGGCATCGACGAGCGCGAGCTTGCCGACGATCACGCCGCGCTCGCCGTAGACCGCCGACAGGATCTTCTTGCCGCGCTCGAGATGCGCGCGCGACTCCGCGAGCTGGTCGAGGTGATACTCCGACGTCGCCAGATCGGTGAGCGATTTCGCGACCTCGGGATGATCCGGACCGAAGCTCGCCTCGTCGAGCGCGACGCAGCGGCGATAGATGTCGCGCGCGCCGGTGAAGTCCTCCGCCTCGAGCAGGACGGAGGCGAGCTGGCCGAGCGTGGTGCTGAGCGCGATCCGCTCCTTCGGATCGCGGGCGGCGCGGACCTCCGCGGCTGCGACGACCGGCTTCAGCACCGCGATGGCCTCGGCGCTACGGCCGGCATCGTGCAGGGCATCGCCGCGGGTCAACGCGATGTGATCGCTCGGCGCGACGTTGCCGCGTGCGGTGATCGCGGTCGCTGCATCGAGGAGACCGAGGCTGTCGTTCGGATGGCCGAGGTCGTCGATCGCCTTGGCCTCGAGCACGAGCGCCTCGACGAGCAGTGCATCGTCGTTCGCGCGCCCGGCTTCCTGCGCCGCCCGCGCGAAGTGGTCGTGCGCCTGCTGGAGTGCGCCGGCCTCGAGCTCGGCCTTGCCGCCGCTGACGAGCGTCGCCGCGAGGTCGCGCGGGTTGCCGGTCGTCGCCGCGAGGACGAGCGCGGGCTCGACCTCGGCCTTCGCAGCGGGCGCCCGCCCGGAGCGGACGAGTGCATCGATCTTCGCGATCCGATCGAGCACGATCGCGCCGACCGGTGCGTCCTGGGCCTCGGCGGCGCACGCGTCGACACTCGGCAGCGCAGCGGCGGTGCGCAGCGCGCTGTTCGCGATCTCGAGATCGGGCGCGGTCCACACCGCGAGCTGGGCGCGCAGCGCGTGCAGGCCGCGATCGAGGCAGCCGAGCCTCGCGGTTCGCTGCGGCTCGCCGACGGAGCACGCGGCCCGCCGGCCGAGCTTCCATGCCTGAGACCAATCGTCGACGAGATCGAGGCCGCTCGCGATCGCGGTGCTCGCATGCGGTGCGTGCGCGACGAACCGCGCGAGCTGACCCGCTCGGACCGCAGGGCTCCAGACGCGATCGACGAGCGAGGCGCCGTCGGCGCACGAGATGTCGCCCGAGCGTGCGGTGTCGAATAGCGCGAACGCGGCGATGCCGGCGATCGCGGTGCCGCCGAGCGCGATCACGGCGGTGCGCCGGCGGGCGTGGAGCGGCGCCTCGAGCTCCGCGATCAAATCGGCCATCGTCGCGAACCGCGCGTCGGGATCGATCTCGAGCGCGCGCGCGACCGCCGCGCGGATCCGCCGCGGTGGTGTGCCGATCACGTGCTTCGGCCCGAGCGCCTCCTGCAACGCGATCGCGAACGCGTACTGGTCGGCGCGCGCGTCGACCGGACCGCCGGAGCGTTGCTCGGGCGCCATGTACGCGGCCGTTCCCGCCGGCGAGCTGCCCTCGGCGAGGTGCTGGTCGTCGCCGTGCGCGAGGCCAAAGTCGCTCACGCGCGCGCGGCCGGTGGCATCCACGAGGACGTTCGTCGGCTTGAAGTCGCGGTGGACGAGCCCGGCGTGATGTGCGGCGAGCAACCCGCGCGCGGCGGCGATGAACGTCGCGACGATCTCGCGCCACGGCCGCGGTTCGGCGAGCCAGCCGGCGAGCGTTCCACCCGCGACGAGCTCCATCACGACGAACACCTGGGCGTCGATGACCCCGACCTCGTGGACGGTCACGACGTTCGGGTGGGTGAGCCGCGCCATCGCCTGCGCCTCGCGCAGGAGGTTCGAGCGCACGCCGGCCTTCACGACCTTGATCGCGACCCGGCGATCGAGATCCGGATCGTGGGCCTCGAACACCACGCCCATGCCGCCGGTGCCGAGCTCGCGGACGACCCGGAAATGACCGATCGTGGTGCCCGGCGCGAACCGCACGGGCGCCTCCACGCGGTCACTCGGTTCGTGGTCGAGCGTGTGCACCACCCCCGAGCTTACTATTACTAGGCGCCGCGGGTTCGTGGCATCCGGATCGAGAACGTCGTGCCTGCGCTGGTCGAGCTGGCCTCGATCGTGCCGCCGTGGGCACGGACCAGCTCGCGGACGATGTACAGGCCGAGGCCGAGGCCACCGGCCTGCTGGGCGCGGTCCGCGCCGCGCCGGTAGGGCTCGAACAGGGTCGCCAGCTGGTCGCCCGCGATCGGCAGGTCCCGGATCTGATTCGTGATCGCGATCGTCACCGTCGTCGGCGTCGCCGAGAGCTCGACCGTGATCGGCGTCCCCGCGCGCCCGTACTGGATCGCGTTCGAGAGCAAGTTCGAGACGACCTGAGCGATCCGATCCGGATCCCACATGCCCTGGATCGGCTCAGAGGGTACGAGCTCGAGCTTTGCGGTCGGGTAGGCGAGCGAGAGCTCCTCGATCACGCCGACCACGAGCGCGGTCAGGTCGAGCTCGCGCCGGGCGACCGGAATGCCGCCGCCGAGCCGCGCGCGGGTGTGATCGAGCAGCTGCTCGATCATCCGGCCCATCCGGTTCGCACTGTTGCCGAGCCGGCGGACGAGCTTGCCCGAGGAGGTGTCCTCGGGCAGCGAGGTCTTCAGGATTTCGACGCCGGTGACCAGCGCGCTGAGCGGGTTGCGCAGGTCGTGGCCAACCATCGCGAGCATCTGCTGCTGGAACTGGCTGACCCGCTCGCGCTCCGTCTCGATCGCGCGCTGCGCGGTGATGTCGTCGATCGCGCTGACCGAGCCGACGATCGCGCCGCGGCCGTCGCGCAGCGGCACGCTCGAGATCGCGACGACGCGCGGATACGCGCCCGGCGTGATCATCTGGAGCTCGGCCTGGGTCGCGTGGTTCGCGTGGAGCGCACGGCGCAGCGCCCATTCGGCCTCGGTCAACACCTTGCCGTCGAGCGTCCACCACTCGGCGAGCTCGTAGATCTCGGACAGCGTGCTTGCCGTCGCCATCCCGGGCAACAGCGTCGAGGCCGTGCTGTTGACGAGCGCGACGCTCCCCTGGACGTCGGTGACGACGATGCCGAGCGGCATGTGGGCGAGCACCGAGTCGAGCTGCGCGCGCGCGGTGCGCTCGGCGTCGAACCGCAGCGCGGTCATCACGGCGAGCCCCGCGTACTCGATGCAGGTCTCGATCGTCGCGAGGTCCTCGGGCTCGAACGGTGGCGAGTCGCCATCGCGCGTGACGGTGACGACGCCTTCGATCGGCTCGCGGATAGGGAACGGCAGGATCGCGAGGCTGCGCATGCCGAACTTCGCGATGTACGGGTGGTAGATCGGGGGCAAGGCCGCGCGGGCCTCATCGTTCGATGCGAACGTGAGCCGCACCGGGTCCGCGAGCGCCGCGATGCCGGAGAGTGCGCGGCCGGAGTCGTCCGCGCGGTGGCGATAGATCGTCTCGGCCGGGAACGCGCCCGGCAGCAGCATGACGGCGCAGCCGTCGCACAACGTGCGGCTGAGCGTCGTCGCGAAGTGATCGAGGACCGAGTCGATGCGGGTCGAGGTCTCGAGCAGCGCATGGCCGAGCTGATTGACCGCGGCCAGACGCGCGCGCTCGACCGTCGCCGCATCGGCGAGCTGCTTCGCGCGGATGGCGGCATCGACGCGCGCGCGCAGCTCGGCGGCCGCGAACGGGCGCGCGACGTAGTCGTTCGCGCCCGCGGCCAAGCCTGCGACGACGTCGGCGGTCTCGACCCGCGACGCGGTGACCAGGATGATCGGCAGGGCGCGAGTCCGATCGTGCGAGCGCAAGAACCGGCAGACCTCGTCGCCCTGCATGCCGGGCATCACCCAGTCGAGCAGCAAGAGGTCCGGCAGCTGCGCACCGTCCGCGATCCGCTCGACGACGAGCGAGCCATCGTTGAAGTATTCGATGTCGTAGTCCGTCCCGAGCGTGCGCTCGGTGATCTTCGCCTCGGTCGGGCTGTCATCCGCGACCCAGATCCGCGGGCGGCGTGGCTTGGACGAGTTAGGCACGGCGGACGAGCTCCTCGGCGATGGCCTCGAGCGCGATACTCGTCGCACCGAGCCCGGCCTCCTGGACGACGCGCGGCATGCCGTAGACGACGCAGCTACTCGCGGCTTCCGTGATCAACGAGCCATGGACCGCGGCGATCGCCCGCGCACCGATCAGCCCGTCGTCGCCCATGCCGGTCAGGACGACGCCCAGCGAGCGCGCGCCGACCGCGGCCGCGCCGCTCTTGAACAGCTCGTCGACCGACGGCATGAACACGCCGTTCGGGTGGTTGCGCAGGTGGGCTCGGAGCTTTCCGTGATCGCGCTCGATCGCGAGGTGCTCGCCGGCGCGCGCGAGCACGGCCATCCCGGGCGCGAGCTCGAGACCTTCGGACGCTTCGACGACGTGCAGCGCACTCGCCTTGTCGAGCCGGGCCGCCAACGCCTCCGTATAGCCCACGGGGATGTGAAGGACCATCGCGATCGGCGCGCGAAGTGTCGCCGGCAGCGCCGTCATCAGCCGCGTCAGGGCCTGCGGGCCTCCCGTCGACGTGCCGATCATCACGAGATCGACGTTGCCCGGTGTCGCCGCGGCGACCGGCACGGGCGCGGCGGGCTCGGCGGCTGCGGCGCGAAATCCCTCGGCCGCCGCGGTGACCTTGGCGACCAGCTCGTCGGCGATCTCGGTCAAGCGATCGCTCGCGAACGCGGTCGGCTTCGCGACGAGATCGATCGCGCCGAGGGCGAGCGCTTCGGCGCCGAGCTCGGTGTCGACGGACGACATGCTGACGACGATGACGCGCGGTCGGGCCCGGCCGGTGAGGGCGCGCAGCACGCCGAGGCCGTCGAGCGTCGGCATCGTCAGGTCGAGCGTGACGACGTCGGGATCGAGCTCGTCGATCTTGGCGAGAGCATCCGCACCGTCGCGCGCGGTGGCGACGACGTCGAGGTTGCCGGCGCGGAGCAGCCGCGCCAGCACGGTGCGGGCGAACGCCGAGTCATCGACGACGAGCACGCGCGGTTTCACGTGGCCCCCCGGTAGAAGAACGAGCTGCCGCGCTCCTCGCAGCGCAGCGAGGTGCCGAACCGGAGCAACGACTCCGACACGCCGACCGCGATCACGCCGCCAGGCTGGAGCGCGCGCGCCAGCTTGTCGACGATCCGGACGACGAGCTCGTCGGAGAAGTAGATCAGCACGTTGCGGCACAGGATCACATCGAACTTGCCGAGTGTCGCGATCGCGGGATCGTCGAGTAGGTTCAGGGTACGGAACTCGACGGCGCGGTGGATCCGCGGGCTGACGATCACGCCGTTCGGCACGCGATCGAGATAGCGCTGCGCGAGCTCCGCGGGATGTTCGGCGCGCAGGGAGCGGCGCGTGTGGCGGCCTTCCTTCGCGCGCGCGATCGCCGCGGTGCTGAGGTCGGTGGCGATGATCTCGACCCGGTCGAGGACGCCGCGCTCCGCGAGCAGCATCGCGAGCGTCAGCGGCTCTTCCCCGGTCGCACACGCGGCGGACCACACGCGCGCGCGGCCCTTCGCCGCGAGCGCATCGGCGAGGTAGACGTCGACGAGCGTCTTCAACGGCTCGAGCTCGCGAAAGAAATAGGTCTCGTGTACGACGAGCGCCTCGGCGAGGCGTTGCAGCTCGCTGCCGTCGGGGTCGTCGTAGCGAAGCCGGTAGTAGAAATCGAGCAGCGAGTCGAAGCCGAGCTCTGCCGCGTGCGCG
>Ga0068856_100007481_pt1 | contig 10661 bp, 10 predicted proteins | sample KBSCornC62_FD_66595 | JGI IMG/M metagenome (GOLD analysis project Ga0068856, IMG submission 66595) | Corn rhizosphere microbial communities from Kellogg Biological Station, Michigan, USA - KBS Corn C6-2 | ecosystem: Host-associated > Plants > Roots > Rhizosphere > Soil ... | reverse complement strand
CTCGAGCGCCGCTACCGCGAGACCGACTCCAACTTCCAGAAGGAGCGGATCGAGGAGTACATGACGCTGAAGCCGTGCCCGCTGTGCCATGGCGCCCGGCTCAAGGAAACCAGCCTGGCCGTGACCGTCAACGACCGCAACATCTCGCAGTTCACCGAGCTGTCGGTGGAGCGCGCCATCGACTTCGTGGACGGCCTCGAGCTGACCGACACCGAACGCGCGATCGGGGCCCGCATCCTGAAGGAGATCCGCGAGCGCCTCAGCTTCCTCGAGAACGTGGGCGTCGGCTACCTGACGCTGAACCGCGCGGCCGGGTCGCTGTCCGGCGGCGAGGCCCAGCGGATCCGGCTGGCCACCCAGATCGGCTCCAGCCTGATGGGGGTGCTCTACATCCTGGACGAGCCCTCGATCGGGCTGCACCAGCGCGACAACGCGCGGCTGCTGGCCACGTTGGTGCGTCTGCGCGACCTCGGCAACACGGTGATCGTGGTCGAGCACGACGAGGAGACGATGCGCGCCGCCGACCACATCGTGGACATGGGCCCCGGCGCCGGCGAGCACGGCGGCCATGTCGTGGCCACCGGCACCGCCGCCCAGGTGATGGCGAGCAAGCAGTCGCTCACCGGTGCCTATCTGAGCGGCCGCCGCGCGATCGCGGTGCCCGACCGGCGGATCCACGACGCCGGCTGGTTCGGCGTGGACGGCGCCGCCGAGCACAACCTCAAGGCGATCGACGTCGAGCTGCCCGTGGGCAAGCTGATCTGCGTCACGGGTGTGTCTGGCTCCGGCAAGAGCACGCTGGTCAACGAGGTCATCTACAAGGCGCTCGCCAACCGCGTCTCGCGCACCCGCGTGAAGCCGGGCGCGCACCGGTCGGTGCATGGCTTCGAGGCGTTCGACAAGGTGATCGACATCGACCAGTCGCCGATCGGCCGCACCCCGCGGTCGAACCCGGCCACCTACACCGGCCTGTTCGACCACATCCGCGCCCTGTACGCGCAGACGCCCGAGTCGCGGGCCCGCGGCTACAAGGCCGGACGCTTCTCGTTCAACGTCAAGGGCGGGCGCTGCGAGACCTGCCGCGGCGACGGCACCATCAAGATCGAGATGCACTTCCTGCCCGACGTGTACATCAACTGCGAGGTCTGTCACGGCCGCCGCTACAACCGCGAGACGCTCGAGGTGAAGTTCAAGGGCAAGTCGATCGCGGACGTGCTGGACATGTCGGTGGAGGAGGCGGTGGAGTTCTTCGCCAAGGTGCCGAAGCTGCGCCGGCGGCTGCAGACGCTGCACGACGTCGGGCTCGACTACATGCGCCTCGGGCAGCCGGCCACGACCCTGTCGGGCGGCGAGGCACAGCGCGTGAAGCTGGCGACCGAGCTCTCGAAGGTGGCCACGGGCCGTACGCTCTACATCCTCGACGAGCCGACCACGGGGCTGCATACGTACGACATCGAGAAGCTGCTGCTGGTGCTGCAGCGGCTGTCCGATGCCGGGAACACGGTGCTCGTGATCGAGCACAACCTGGACGTGATCAAGCAGGCCGACTGGGTGCTCGACCTGGGGCCGGAGGGCGGAGACAAGGGCGGCGAGATCATCGCCCAGGGCACGCCCGAGGAGGTGGCCGAGACGCCCGGCAGCGCCACCGGCGAGTACCTGCGGCGCGTGCTGCCCGTCTACGAGGCAGAACGCGCGCTTGCCTGAGCTGCCCGAGCTCTCGCTGCGGGTTCGGGCGGTGATCGTGCAGGAGGGGGCAGTGCTGATGGATCGCACCCACCACGACGATCGCGAGCGCTTCTACTGGCTGCCCGGCGGTGGCCTCGAGCCGGGGGAGACGTCGGAGCAGTGCCTGCAGCGTGAGCTGATGGAGGAGGCGGCGCTCGAGATCGAGGTGGGGCGAGTGCTGTACCTGAGCGAGAACATCTACGTGGAGAGCGGCGATTACCGCCACGAGATGATCCTCTACCGGCTGGCGGCGGTGCGCGGCGGCCCGCACGGCACGCCCAGCGACCCGCGCCTGCACGAGTGGCACCGGCCCGGCGAGCAGCCCGGCCCGCTGCTGCCCGAGGCGATGGCCGCCGAGCTGGCCTTCGATCTGGCCGAAGGGTTCCGCCGGCCGATCCAGCACCTGGTCAGCGTGGCACGGCCGCCGGGCTCAGCCAGCCAATAGACTCGGCCCATGTCCGAGTCCTCGAGCGAGCTGCTGGTCAGCCACGACGGCGCCGTGCAGACGATCATGCTGAACCGCCCAGCCGTGCTGAACGCGCTTGACCTGGCCATGCACGAGCGGCTGGCAGCGGCGCTCGAGCGGGCCGCCCAGCCGGACGTGCGGGCGCTGGTGATCACCGGCGCCGGGCGCGGGTTCTGCGTCGGCCAGGATGTCGGTGAGTTCCCGCGCGACGCGGGCGCCGTGGGGGAGCTGCTGAGACAGCAGTTCAACCCCGCCATCCGCGCGCTGCGGAGTTTGCGAAAGCCGGTGATCGCGGCCATCAACGGACCCGCCGCGGGAGCCGGTCTGGGGCTCGCGCTGGCCTGTGACCTGCGGCTGGCGGCCGCCTCCGCCAGCCTGGTGCCGGCCTTCGCGGGGATCGGTCTAGTGCCGGACTCGGGCCTCTCGCACACACTGCCGCGGCTGATCGGATCGGCTGCGGCGTTCGAGTGGATCGTGTCGGGCCGGAGGATCGCGGCGCCGGAGGCGGCAGCCATGGGGCTGGTCACGCGGGTGGTCGAGGACGCCGACCTGGCCGCCGAGACCGACGCGCTGGCAACCGCGCTGGCCGCCGGCCCCACCGCCGCGATCGGCCTCACCAAGGAGCTGATCGGCCGATCGCTCGAGAGCTCGCTGGACGACCAGCTGGACGAGGAGGCGGGGCTGCAGGCGATCGCCGCCGCCGGCGACGACTTCGCCGAAGGCGTGGCGGCGTTTCTCGAGAAGCGCCCGCCCCGGTTCACGGGCAGCTGAAAGCGTCGCCTAGTTCGGGATGTCGATGACGTCGCCCGACACGGAGCCGCCCCTGCGGAACTCCTGCCAGTGGCGGAACGCGGCGGCGGTCAGCTCGCCCTTGACCTCGTTGTTCGCGATCATGATCTCGATGTCGGCCGGGCTGAACCACTGGGGCGCGCCCAGGATGTCGGAGTCGTTGATCGCGTAGCTGGTCTGACGGGGCTGGCTGGAGAGGTAGTCCAGCCGCACCGACGTGCCGATGCGCCGCCCGTCCTCATCGTGCTCGCGCACCAGCGTCGCGCCGATCAGCGTCGCGCCGGACGCGGCGTAGCCGGTCTCCATCAGCAGGTTGCGGTTGACCACGTGCTCGGGGATCTGGAGGTTTCCGTCCTCGTCGTGGGACGCCATCCACCCGGTCGGGAAGTTCCAGCGCTCCTCGCCCTCGCGGTTCAGCTGCCGCACCATCAGCAGCTGTCCGCCGTGCTCGACGATCGAGCACACCGTTGTCGCGAAGATGGCGGGGTGCTGTTCCTCGCCCGCGCCGCCCCTGCCCGCTGCCGGTATCGCCTGTTCGCTCATGTGCATAGCTTACAGCGGTCGCTATCGTGATCCGATGCCGCAGTGGAGTCCGGAGATCGTGGTCGACTCGGCACTTGCGCAGCGGCTGATTCGAGAGCGGTTTTCGGAGCTCGACGGAGCCCCGATCGAGCGGCTTGGCGAGGGCTGGGACAGCACCGTGTGGCTGGTCGACTCGCGCTGGGTGTTCCGCTTCCCGCGCCGCGAGGTGGTGGTTCCCGGCTTCCTGCGTGAGACCGAGGTGCTGCCGGTACTGGCCCCCGACCTACCGCTGCCGGTCCCGGTGGCGGCCTTCCGGGGCGAGCCCGGGCCGGAGTTCCCGTGGCCGTGGTCCGGCGCGCCGTTCCTGCCGGGACGCGAGGCGGCCGACGCGGCGCCCCTGGATGCCGATCGCGTGAGCCACGGTTCCGCCCTGGGCCGGTTCCTGCGGGCGCTGCACGACGTCGATCCGAGCACGGTCACGGCCGGCGGAGCGGCGCTTCCGGTCGATCCCGTCGGGCGCGCCGACATGCCGCACCGCGTGGCCGACGCCCGCCGCCGCTGCGGGGTCCTGCAGGGCGCGGGCCTGTGGACTCCGCCGCCGGGGCTGGCGGCGTTGCTCGACCGGGCCGAGCGGTTGGATCCGCCCGAGGCGCTGGCCGTGGTGCACGGCGACCTGCACGTGCGCCACCTGCTGATCGGCGCCGGCGGCGAGCCATCCGGGGTGATCGACTGGATCGACGTATGCCGCGCGCACCCCGCGATCGACCTGCCGCTCTACTGGGGATACCTGCCGCCCGCCGGCCGCGCCGCCTTCCACGACGCGTACGGGCCGGTCGACGACGACGCCCTCACCCGGGCACGGGTGCTGGCCGTCTCGCTGTGGGCCGCGCTGGCCGAGTACGCACACGACGTGGGCATGCCGGCGCTGCTGTCGGAGGTGCTGACCGGGCTCGAGCGGGCTACCGAGGACCTACCGTAGCCGCGGCCTGCGCCGACGACACCACCGGCACCACCTCGAACTCCGCCAGGTCGTCCCAGCAGGCGATCCACTGGTCGAACAGCCCGGGATCATCGGTCTCCATCAGCTGAAAGCAGCGATCGAGCCGCTGGTCGACCCAGCTGTCGATGTACTCGAGCCCCGGCGGCAGCATGCGGCCACGCTCGGCCGCCCGGCGGTAGACCGGCTCAGGGCCCTGGGTGAACCGTTCCACGACCATGTAGCGCATGGCCCAAGCTTCGCACGTCAGCGGTCGTCGGGGCGGAACGCGGCCGCCCAGGTGGGATCGTCGTCAGGCCGGCTGCGCCAACGAACCCGCGAGCCGAACGCCCCGAAGAAGAACGCTATCGTGGCGGCCAGCGGGATCATCAGCAGCGCCAGCACGCCCCACATGATCAGGTTGGCGTGGCTCTTGTGCTTCAGCGAGGCGACCCCCAGCGACGGTGCCAGGTCCGGCTCCGCGAACAGCTTGGGCGTCTGGCCCTTGGCCGCGAAGAAGGCTGACGGCGTGAACCAGTCGATCAGCCAGCTGCCGTTGGCGGCCCTCGAGAGCCGGATGTTGTAGGCCACGGCGCCCTGCTTCTTGGCGTTGCGCGGCTGCAGGATCATGGTCAGGTAGACCTGATTCTTCGAGGCGCTCATCACGGTGTAGCCATGGAACTGCGTGCCCTTGGTGCGGTACGGCGGCACCGGAAGCGTGCCCTGGTTCCACTGCTTGTGCGTCTGGCCGATGCGCATCATCGACGACGCCACCGCGTACGCCTTGGCCGGGTCGCGGCGCTCCACGCCGTTTCGCACGAACACGTCCAGCGTGTGGTTGATGGACGCACGTGACCCCGCCGGCAGGTGCGGCGTGGCGGTGGTCGACAGCGGCCCCCACGGCTTCTCGGTGCCCTTGACCGTGTTGCCGCACGCGGTGCCCGCGGCGAGAACGGTCGCCACGATCATCCCCACGACTGCCCGCGACTGCAGCATGCTCCACCACAGCGTAATCGAACCCGCCGGCGTTTCTAGTCGTCGAGCACGGTCACGCTCAGGTACGACGGAATCGGGCCGCCGGTCAGCAGGCGCTGGTGGTTGACGGCGGTACGGGTCGCGAACCACGGGCTCTCCGACGTCCCCGGGTGCGCCACGTAGAGGGGGTAGTCGCTGGAGGCGATCTGCAGCCGCAACCGGTGGCCGGCTGCGACGCGGTACCCGGTGTGTCCCAGGTAGACCTCGGCGGCGGTGCCGTCTCCGGGGTTGTCGACCGCGCGCTGGCCGTAGAGCACGATGTGCGACCCGCCCGCCGGGTCGACGTCGACCAGCTTGACGTGCAGGTTCATGGACGGGCCGTCGCCGGCAACGGTCAGGTGGGCGACGACGCGGCCCGCCAGGGTCAGGGGATCGGCCAGGTCGGCCGACTCGAACACCGCGACGTCGGGCCGCGAAGCGACCGCATCCTCGTCGGGGTACTCGTAGAGGAAGGCGAACGGGTTCTCGATGGTGGAGGGCACCGGGTTCTCGGGATCGTGCACCCACTCGACCGCTCCCTCGTCGGTCTCGACCTGGCCGAGACCGCCCGCCTCCGTCAGATACAGGCGCTGCTCGCGTGCACCCGCGGGCGGCCACACCGGTGACTCGCGCCAGCCCACGTTCGGCAGGTGCCAGCGCACGCGCGGCACCGACTCGGGGTCGCCACGGCCGGCCAGGAAGGCGTCGAAGAAGTCGAGCGCGGGGGCCAGGTAGCGAGGCAGCATCCGCTCGAGCGCATCGTCGTGGGTGTCGTGGTCCTCGCTCTCGGGGATCGGCACGAAATCGAAGCGGTAGTTCTCGTGGTCGGTCGAGCCGGCGTGCAGGTACTGGAACGGCGCCGTCTCCGGGTCGCCCATGAGGCGCTCGTAGTCGAGCATGTGCGGGGGAGTGATGTTGTCGAACCAGCCAACGCCGTGCAGTGTCGGTATGCGGAGTCGCGTGAACGGGTGGTGGTCGCCGTACATGTCCACCGGTGCCTGTCCGCGGGCCTCCGCCAGCAGCCGGTCGAAGGCCAGGGAGCGGCTGCCGATCAGCTCGAACGCGGGATCGAACACCTCGCTCAGCGGCCGCCGCGTCCAGTCCGGCGTCCAGTGGTGCGTGCGGCCGTCCGCCCAGTACTGGGCCAGGTATTGAGCGCCGTAGAGCGGTGCCACGCCGTCGCCGTCGAGCCAGCCGAACAGGTCGGCCACGGTCACGCGCGGCACGACCGCCTTCAACGCGGGGTGCCCGGAGGCGACCGCCGCCCACTGGGTGTACCCGTAGTAGGAGTCGCCCCACATGCCGATGTCGCCGTTCGACCAGGGCTGCTCGGTGATCCACTGGATCGTGTCGTAGCCGTCATCGACCTCGTGCACGAACGCGTTCACCTCGCCCCCCGACCGGAACTTGCCGCGCACGTCCTGGGGCAGGAACGCGTAGCCGCGCTCGGTGAAGTGGCCCGCGATGAACGGCATCCAGCAGTAGCGGCCGTTCTTGTCGTAGGGCAGCCGCACCAGCACCGCCGGCCACGGGCCCTGCCCGTCCGGCAGGTAGACGTCGGTGGCCAGCTCGACGCCGTCGCGCATCGGCGCCATGTGCTGCTGGGCGCGGGGGTCGAGCGCGGCCGCCTCGAGCGTCTCGATCTCGATCGTCATCGGCGCGGGAGCCTACCCGAGCCGTGCCCACCGCGGGGTGGGCCGGATTGGCCCCGGCCCACCCCGCCGCGTCTACCCGCGCTCTAGTTGTGGATCAGCTCCCACGTGTCGTTCTCGCCGTGCTGGGCGGTGAAGAAGACCCGCCATGGAGACCCGTCCACCCACGGGTGCGGGACCTCGGCGCCGAGCAGCCCGGCGATCGAGGCGTCTCCGTCGGAGACGTGGATCCCGGTGACCTCGTTGTCACCCTCGTTCTGGTAGCCGTCCATCCCGGAGAAGCCCGAGTCGATGGTGGCCGACGCGTCCCGGCCGACGTACAGCACCCGCGTCGGAGCCGGTGCGCCGGGCGCGCCGTAGTTGACGTCGGTGCGGATCGCCCACAGCGAGTCGAACGCATTTCGCTGCGTGTGGAGCGTGTCGCCGGCGTCCTCGGCCACCAGCGCCGTGTTGGCGCTCGAGAACGAGACGTTGTCGAACCCGGTGTGCATCTCGTTTCCGCGGTACACCATCGTCAGCGTGCCGTGCGACGCGCCGGGGGAGGACTGGCTGAGCTTGTACAGCGCGCCGTAGCCACCCAGCGCCGCGCCGGCTTCCGACAGCGCGCTGGTGTCGCCGGTCTCTGTGAACACGAACTGGCGGAAGCCGGAACCAGGCCGGAACACGCCGTTCTCGGGACGCTTGAACGGGGTGGCGCCCCGTGCCTTGGCCAGCGCGTTCGCATCGAACGTCGCCGCGCCGTCGGTGGCAGTGTCGTGCACCGTCACCCACCTGGTCTGGAACTGCTTGCCGTACGTGTGCAGGTCACGGCGGTCGGGCGAGGTGATGTCCTGGTCGGCCTTGCCGTCGTGGAACACGATCGGGTTGCCGCTGCGCAGCGAGACCACCTGCAACGCCTGCAGCTTGCGCCCACCGCCAGGTTGCCGCGGTCGCTCGGCGTGAACCGGTAGACGAAGCTGTTCGGCTGCTTGGCATTCGGGTTGTCGGTGCCGAAGGCGCCACCGGAGTCTTCGACCAGCCAGATGCGACCGTCCGAGTCGGCCTGCACGCCCTCGTAATCCGCGCGGCCGAACACACCGTCGAGCGGCGCCACCCGGGACGGGTAGTGCAGCGTGGCCTGGAAGACGCTCGGCCCCGAGTTGCTCTCGGTGGTGAGCAGGAGCCGTCCCGCGAACGGGTCCCAGGTGGAACCGTCGAAATCGAGCAGCGGGTCGCCGTGCGTGTCCTTGCTCGCCATCAGGGTGACCCGGTGCGTCCCGTCCGCGTCGAGGTTGATGCGCGACAGGAAACCCGGCGCGCCGCCCTCGTGGCCCTGGAACACGAAGTGCGTCCCGTAGTCGTACGAGGCGTCCGGGCCGTTCTGGCCGTGCAGCACCAGGTAGGTGTTCTTGTCGGGCTCGGTCTTGGTCGCTTCCACCAGGTGCGTGCTCGTGGGGAGGTCGCCCGGGGCGGGCAGCATCGGCCCGTCGCCGTCGTAGCCGTAGTACGGATTGGCGGCGGTGCCGCCGTCCATGCGGTCCGAGCCCTGCGCGACGGACACCTTCTGGAGGCCGCGCATCAACGTCACCGGTACCGCGTTGCCGGCCACCTTGGGCTGCACCGCGTCGCTTCCGGATAGCATCGGGACCGCCTCCGCAGCCGCCGCGAATGCGAGCGTGCAGCCCGCCGCCGCGGCCACGGCCGCTCGTCTGGTGAATCGCATTGCGAAGCTCCTTCGTCCGGGTTCGGCGCCTGACCGTTGGCGCCCGAAGCCACGCTAGCCAGGGGTCGGGGAGCAAAGGGTGTCCGTGTTGTGGACCGTCCGTGACGAAGAGGTGAACACCGGCGGCCGCGGTAGGCTCGCGGCGTGTTCAGCGACGATGACGCCGGCCGGATCGCTCGCGCCTTCGAGCTGGGCGACGGTGCGGCGTTCACGGGCACGATCGCGCGCGGCGAGCAGGGCCAGGTGGCACAGCTCGAGACGTCGCGCGGCCTGTGGGCGGTGAAGACGTCGTTTCGGGCCCCCGAGCTGGACGGGGAGGACGGCGCCTTCCAGGCGGCGGCGGTGGCGGCCGGCGTGGCGGCGCCCGCGGTCGTGTTCACCGCCGGCCGAGAGCTGTTCACCGACGTCGGCGGTCTGCCGGTGCGCGTGTACGGATGGGTCGACGTGCTGCCCCAAGACAGCGAACTCGAACCCGGTCGGGTGGGGCGGCTGATGGCGGCCATCCACCAGGTGCCGTTTCGCGGCCGGCGGCCGCAGGATCCCTGGTACACCGAGCCGGTCGGCGCCGCCGGCTGGGATCGGCTGGCCGAGCGGCTGGCCGCGGCCGGCGCCCCGTTTGCCGGTGACCTGGCCACGATGCGCGATGAGCTGGTGGCGCTGGAGGGGCTGCTGGCGCCCGCCCGCGAGCTGCGTACCTGCCATCGCGACCTCTGGTCGGACAACCTTCGCGCCACGTCCCACGGCGGGCTCTGCGTGATCGACTGGGACAACTGCGGGCTGGCCGACCCTGGTCAGGAGCTGGCCGGTGTCCTGTTCGAGTTCGGGTACGGCGACGCCGACCGGGCACGAGCGCTCTACGGCGAGTACCGGCGCTGCGGCGGCCCCGGGCGGATCAAGCGGCGCGGCGACTTCTCGATGACGATCGCCCAGCTCGGCCACATCAACGAGATGTCCTGCCGGATCTGGCTCGACCCCACCCACACCGACGAGGAGCGAGCTCGGCAGGCGTCCCGGTTCCACGAAAGCGTGGAGATGCCGCTGACCGTCGCGGTGATCGACGAGCTGCTGGAGGCGGTGGCGGGCTGACCGTTCGGCGACGTGACGGATTTGTGACCGCCAGACAATTCGCCCGTCGCGAGCCGGGCCGGGTAGGTTCCGGCCATGACCGACCTGCTGTTCTACGGGGACACCGAGCGCTCGCACGCAATGCGCCACGAGCTGCCGGTTTCGATCGGCGATCCGTTCCTGCTCGGCGTCATCGGCGGCAGGCTGCACATCATGGTCAGCCCGCTTGAGAGCTCCCGGATCGAAGCGGTCGCGCCCGATGCCGTGTACCACGACCTGGCCGACCTCGGCTTTCAGGAGCTGCGCGAGAGCGGACTGAAGATGCACGAGCTCGATCTGGAACTGGTGGCGCGGGCGGCGGCCGCGATGGCAGTACGGGAAGCGGTCGTCGACCCGGAGATGCCGGTCGCGGTGGCCGACCGCCTGCGGGCGGACGGCATCGTGCTGCGGCCCGACCACGACGCGATCGCATCCAGGAGGCGCGTGAAGTCGCGGGACGAGCTGGCGGGCATACTCCGTGCTCAGGCCGCGGCCGAGGCCGGGTTGCGCGCCGCGGCCGACCTGCTCGCCCAGGCCGTGCCCGCCGGCGAGGGGCTGCTGCACGACGGGAAGCCGCTGACCGCCGAGATGGTGCGCGCCGAGCTGCGGGAGGCCTGCCGGCGCAGCGGCGCCCCGGCACCGCCGGACGTGATCGTGGGCTCGCTGTGGCAGGGGACCGGTCACGATCCCGGCTCCGGGCCGCTGCCCGCC
>Ga0068856_100007479_pt1 | contig 10663 bp, 11 predicted proteins | sample KBSCornC62_FD_66595 | JGI IMG/M metagenome (GOLD analysis project Ga0068856, IMG submission 66595) | Corn rhizosphere microbial communities from Kellogg Biological Station, Michigan, USA - KBS Corn C6-2 | ecosystem: Host-associated > Plants > Roots > Rhizosphere > Soil ... | reverse complement strand
CGGCCAAAGTCGAGTCTAGCTAAATATCGGAATTTACTTTGCTTATTGTCTAATGACTTGACGCACCAAGTGATTGCTTTACTTCGACTTATGCGAAGAGGCCTGAACGGGCGCCCCGCGCTGAACGCGACCCGTGATGCGAACCGGGCGACCCGAATCATCCGCGAAAGTTCCCGAGTATTCGTAGTTGTTTGGGTATAGACGGACGAAGTGATACGGCTGACCCGCGCGCGTGAAGTAAAACCCGTCGCGACCGATCACTCCATTTTGTTGCTGATTCAAGAGAAGGGCTTTGCCCGAAATCGTGAACGTGTCTTCGCTACGGCCGACGATTTTGTCGGAGTTTCGGCTGTTCGACTGATTCACGAAAAACTGCGTGCGGACGAAGAGAAGATATGGGGTCTGCTGAATGCGAATACGCGTTGTGCAGCTCGTATAGGTGCGATTCGGAGTGGTGACGACGCAGGTGCCGGTGTAAAGCGACGAGAACTTACCGGGATCACCATCGTACGCCGACGTATCGACCGTCGGTCCCGTTGGCGGAGGCGCAGGATTGCCAGACGATTTCGATCCGCAGCCGGCCAGGATCGCGCTTCCCAAAACTGCGGCTACAAACATGTTTAATTTAATCATGAAAGCGATCCTTTCCGACTTTCTGTAAGTCTCAAGGCGCAGTTTAAGCCTTTTCAGCAAGGCCCGCGAGAGCCCCGAAAAGGCTTTAGTCGTTCGTGAAAGGCTTACCTGGCACTCGCTACAGGATCGAATTTAATCGAGTTTGAGCCAACCCATGGGGATGTCCGCTTCGAAAGTTCCGTCGGCATTTCGGACGCGCTTCTCAAAACGCCCTTCCCGCTTAAAGCCCATCGATTCATAGAATTCGATCATTTTCTCGTTCGAGTCTCGCGCGACCAGTTCGATTCGCAGGATGTCTTCGCGCTGCATTTGCACGTGCTCAAGGAAGTCGACAAACAAGCGGCGACCCACGCCCTTCTTTTGGTAATCCGGGTGAACGCCAATCGTGACTGAACTCAAAATATGTTCGAACGCTTTGAGCGCGAGTTTACGAGATGTGATCACACCCAAAAGACGCCCTGATCCGCGCTCGATCGCGCCCATCGCGAGACCGCCCTGTTCGGCACGCTTCAACGTCTTCTCGATAAACGCGTGAGAAATCTCTTCCTCAAGGCGAACAAATCCGTTCGGCTTCGCCGCAATTGTACGGAAGAGGTTGAAGACCGCTTCGGTGTCGTCGACCTTAAGCGTACGAGTGAAAAACTCAGGCCGCTCGTGATCAAGAATCAAATCGTCTTGTGTCTCGGTCGAGCTCACGTACGTTCCTTTGGCGTTTGGCAAAGTGCCAAAAAGCTATCGGTGTCGAGAGAGGCTCCGCCAACCAAGAAGCCGTCGATTTCGGGCTGCTTTGCGATTTCGGCCGAGTTCTCTGGTTTCACGCTTCCGCCGTACAAAATCGGCGTTGCATCCGCAAGAGCATGCGAGTGAGACGCGAGCGATTTTCTCAAAACCGCATGCGCTTCGTTCGCTTGCTCAGGAGTTGCGACTTTACCCGTGCCAATTGCCCAAACGGGTTCGTACGCGACGATGATTCGCTTCGTGTGATCACGATGCGCGAGACCCGCATTGAGTTGGCGGATAATCACTTCGTTCGTACGTCCCGCTTCTCGCTCTTCGAGCGTTTCGCCGACACACAACATCGGCGTGATGCCAAATGATTGAAGCGATTTTACCTTCAGGCCCGTTTGCTCGTCGGTTTCGCCAAAGAGCGCGCGGCGCTCGCTGTGGCCGACGAGAACGTAAGGTGTCGCGAGTTCGGCGAGAACCTGCGGTGAGTTCTCTCCGGTGAACGCGCCTTTCGCTTCCCAGTGCGCGTTTTGCGCGCCCCAGCCGATGTGCGTCCCCTTCAAAGCTTCTGCCGCGGCATGAAGATCGAGTGCCGGCACGAAGAAAATAATCTTACGAAAAGCCGGATCTTTTGCGGCTCCGGACGCGTCGAGCTTCGGAAGAAGAGTTCCGAAGTAATCGCGCGTATCGCGCGGGTTCTTATGCATCTTCCAGTTCGCGGCGACGGTGAAGGGTCTCATAGAGTTGGTTGTACCGATGGTCGAAGGTTTCTCAAAACTTCAAGGCCCGGGAGTTTGTCGCCTTGCAAGTACTCGAGCGAAGCGCCCCCGCCCGTCGAGATGTGCGTCATCTGACCGGCATACCCGCTCGCTTCAGCCGCGGCCGCTGAGTCGCCGCCGCCCACGATCGTGAGAGCTTCAGTGAGTTGACTCAAAGTCTCGGCAACACCGAATGAACCCTTTGAGAATTCGGCTCTTTCGAAAACACCCATTGGGCCATTCCAGAAAACCGTTTTCGCTTTTTGAAGTTCTTTTCGGTAGAGCTCGCGGGTTTTCGGACCGATGTCCATGCCCATGAAGCCTGCCGGAATCGTCGCATCTTGCGTCGTTTCAACTTTGCTTGGTGCAAGGAAGTCGTTTGCGATGACATGGTCGATCGGCAACATGATTTTTTTGCCGCGAGCTTCGATTCGCTTAATCATTTCTTTCGCGAACGAGACTTTGTCTTTCTCAACGCGCGAATTTCCAACCGCGACGTTGTTCGCTTGAAGGAACGTATACGCCATCGCGCCGCCGACGAAGAACTGATCGACTTTGTCGATCATGTTTTCGATCACCGGAATTTTGTCGCTCACCTTTGCTCCGCCCAAAATCACCATGTATGGCGATTTCGGTTCGTGAAGGAGAACGTCGAGCATTTCGATTTCTTTTTTGATCAAGAAGCCGATCCCTTTTTTGTCGACAATTTGCGCCAACGCTTCAATCGAAGCGTGCGCCCGGTGGGACGCACCGAACGCATCGTTGATATAGATATCGGCGTATGCGGCCATCTGAAGAGCGAATTCGCGCGAGTTTTTCGTCTCGCCTTTTTCGTACCGTAGGTTCTCGAGCATAATGAGCTGATTCGGTCTCAGCGACGGAAGCAAACCCTTCGGCGCATCGCTGGTCGGATCGTCAACAAGTACGACTTCAGCTTTCAAAAGTTCACCGAGGCGTTCGGCGACGGGCTCCATCGAGTACTGCTTATCTTCGCGCGATTCAGGACGGCCCAAGTGCGAAGCGAGAACGATCTTCGCGCCTTTTTCCATCGCGTACCTGATCGTGGGAATCGCCGCGCGAATGCGCGTGTCGTCCGTGATGCGCTGGGCGCCCGTTTTTTCAGACGCGTTCACCGGCTCCAACGGAACGTTGAAGTCGACGCGAATGAAGACGCGCTTTTCTTTCAGATCGAAGTCTTCGATCGTCTTGATCCCTTTAAGACCTGGAGTCGTTTTCACTAGAGCTGTCGCGGCAACTGGAGTTTCGCTCACGGATTAAAGACCCTTCTCTGCCATGTACTGGGCGAGATCGATCATGCGGTTCGAGAAACCTGTCTCGTTGTCATACCACGAGAAGATCTTCGCCATGTTCTTGCCTGACACCATCGTGCACTTCGAATCGAAGATCGACGAGTGTTTGTTACCGTTGAAGTCGACGCTGACGAGTTCATCGGTTTCATACTGAAGAATACCTTTGAACGCACCTTGTGCGGCTTCTTTAACCGCGTTGTTGATGAGTTCAACCGTGACTTCTTTTTTCGTCGTGAATGTGAGGTCAACAACGGAAACGTTCGGTGTCGGAACGCGAATCGAAGTTCCGTCAAGACGGCCTTTCAACTCTGGAAGAACGAGCGCAACGGCTTTCGCGGCGCCGGTTGAAGTCGGGATCATCGACATCGCCGCTGTACGCGCACGACGAAGATCTTTGTGAGGCGCATCGAGAACTTTTTGGTCATTCGTGTACGAGTGAACGGTCGTCATCATGCCGCGCTCGATTTCGAAGGCGTCGTTCAAAACTTTTGCGATCGGTGCCAAACAGTTGGTCGTGCACGATGCGTTTGAGATGACCGTGTGTTTCGCCGGATCGTAGTCTTTGTGGTTGATACCGACGACGACGGTCGTATCGACGCCATCAGCAGGAGCTGACACGAGAACTTTCTTTGCGCCGCCCGCGATGTGCTTCATGAAATCTTCTTTGCCTTTGAAGGCGCCCGTGCACTCAAGAACGATCTGCGCACCCAAGGTTCCCCAAGGGATTTTCGATGGATCTTTTTCTTTCGAGATCGGAATGCGTTTTCCGTTCACCGTGATCGACGATTCGTCGTGCGTAACGGTGCCGGCGAAAGTTCCGTGAGTTGAATCATATTTCAAAAGGTGCGCGAGCGTTTTCGCGTCAGTGAGATCGTTGATTCCGACGATGTCGAGCTTTTCGAATCCGTCACGGAAAAGAATACGACCGATGCGACCGAAACCGTTGATACCGACTTTAACTTTAGCCACGTGTATGGACCTCTCTTAAACAGTGCCTGGGGGCGTACTTTTGAGAGGCGAATGTAGGACTTTTTGCTCGCTCAGTCGAGCATTTGGCGTCAGTCGAGCTCGAGCTTAGGGAACGTACGACGCGCATTGGCGCGAGTCGCTTCCTGCAGTTTATCTAGAGCGACGCCCTTGAGGTCGGCGACGGCCTGAGCTGTGTGTACGACGTAGGCAGGAACGTTAGACTTGCCCCGCATCGGGATCGGCGCCAAGAACGGCGCATCAGTTTCGACGTGAAGCCGGTCAAGAGGGACGTATTTAACCACTTCGCGGAGATCGGCTGCGTTTTTAAACGTGATGACGCCCGAAAAAGAGATATCGAGCCCGAGATCGAGTGCGTTCTTCGCAAGCCACATCGTTCCCGTAAAGCAGTGAATGATCCCCGTTTGGGGTTTAGCTTTGCGGAGAATTTCGATGGTGTCTTCGTCGGCGTCGCGCGTGTGAATTTCGATCGGAAGCTGGTGTTTGTGCGCGAGCTCAAGCTGGCTTGCAAACGCGTCTCGCTGCTGATCGCGTGGACTTGAGTCGTAGTGATAATCGAGACCGATTTCGCCGACCGCGACGACCTCTTTTCGGCCAAGATTCGCTTCAATGCGCGCATGGACTTCGTCGGAATAAACTTTGCCTTCGTGGGGATGAATGCCGAGCGTACAACCGACCACCGGCCAGTGCTTCTCAGCGATTTGCATGACGACGGGAAGGTCGGCAGGCTCCGTCCCGATCGTGATAAAACGCGTAACGCCTTGGGCGTTCGCCTCTTCAATCGCCTGCTCAGGCGATTTATCTTTCAAGAAATTAAGGTGCGTGTGGACATCGATCCAACCCATGGACCGAGTTTACTTTTGGGAGAGACGTCTGTCGACAACGTTTAAACGTTTACTTTGCGCAGTTGGGTAGCGCTTTGCCGACCTCGAGGGCGTTTTGGTAGTCGGCTGAGAAAGCGTCGGAAAGCCCCTTCACCACAGCACGGTCCTCAAGCGCAATGCCGAGTTCGCGGGCGCGGTGCATGGAATTGTACGAGTAGTTGATCGAGCCGACGTACGCACGTGCGTTGTCGACCACCATCATTTTTCCATGCAGATAAGGCGTCGTTGGTGTGGCTGGGTCAGGCATTTGGCGAACCGAAACTCCGCCCGCTTTCAGCTTGAGTGAAGTTTGGTAGTTGCCATCGGGATGTCCGCCGAGAGGACAAGCGGGACTTAAAACTTCGACGTTTACGCCGCGAGCGGCAGCATCGATCAGATCCTGAACGATAGAAGTGTCGAGAACGTTTTCTGCTACGGCGACAATCGAAGTCGTTGCCGACGAAATCAAGTCGTGAAGCTTTTCATTTGAATTGATCGGACTCCACAAAAGATGCGGATCCGAAACTTGAGGCGTCTCTCCAGTTTGGTTTTGGGAATTTAGAATGTCGGCATTGAAGACCGTTTCCATTTCGCGAATCACGTCGGGGTCGTTGATTTCAACTCCGTAATCCCGGCGAACTTCGGGATGGTCGGTCAAATTCATGGAAGAAACGATGGCGCGCTCATGATCGACCACCATCGATTTTGAATGCGTGATGGAAAATGCGGGCGAACTGGCGATGGGCGTGACGCCCTTCTGCTGGAGACTCTGTGACATCTGCTTTTCTTCACCAGACTTCAGACTGCCGCCATCGAGAATCACGGTGACCGAAATCCCTCGAGAAGCCGCGCCACCCAGGGCATCGGCTACTTGCGGATCCGTTAAGTGAAACATCTCCATCAAAACCGAGTTTTGAGCCGTTGAGATAAGATCAATGAAGGGAGCATGTGCGGTTGGAGAAGGGCCCGTGAAAAGAGTAACCTGACCCTTCAGCGCGAGATGATTCATCCAGTCGGCATTCGCGAAGGCCGATTGCGTAGCCAACAACCCCAAGACCGTCAAAAGCACTTTCGACATGACCCCTCCTCAGGCTTTCGCCTTCGGGGTCGCATCTGATCACGTTTCACGGATGCGTGCCTTCAAATGTTCTTATGGTGTCGATAGGTTTAGCTTCGGCTCAGTTCGACCGCGAAGGCCTCGAGGAGGAGGCCGCGATCCACATTTCGCGCAAGGTCAGATTCTAACTCGAGCGACTTTTGGGCAAGACGGTCGAGAGTGCGTTTTTGGCTGAGGGCGCTGACGAGCTTCGAGGGTTTAAGTTTGATTCCGCTCGCGAGTTTCATGGCCTCGGTGATTTGCCGCTGCATCACGCTTGAGACGAAACCGTGAGTGGTGCGGTCTTTTAAAAGTTCACGTAAGGCCGAAATTTCTTCACTGGGAAATCCGCTGAGAGCACGTTCAAGGTACGCGTTTGTCGCTTGTTCGAGGGTTTCGAAATCGCCGCGTTCTTCCGCCATGCGTTTGGCTTGCTCGACGGAACCGTTTGCCGCTTTCAAAAGCCAAGCGTCGTTTGTGCCGATGATTTTGCTGAGAGAGGCGTCGCTCAACGGCTTAAAGCGCACGAGCTGCGAGCGCGAGCGGAGGGTTGCCAGAATCGCGTTTGGAAGATGGCTAACGAGGATGAAGTACGTTCCCGCCGGCGGCTCTTCGAGAGATTTAAGAAGCGCGTTTCCTGATTGCGGTCCGAGCAGGTGCGCTTGATCGATGATCACGACGCGGGCGCGACCGAGTTTTTGGAGCGTGATGAATTGCAGAATGTCGCGCGCCTGTTCGACTTTGATTTGCGCGCCGTCTGGCTCGACGAGCATGAGGCTTTCGCTTTGGCGATTGGCCACGCGCTGACAAGGACCGCACACTCCGCAACCGGATTTATCGGGACGCTGATCGAGCGGCGTTTCGCAAACGAGCGCTTGCGCCAAGGCGAGTGCGCCGAAGCGTTTGCCGATTCCCGACGGCCCCGCGAACAAAAGCGTGCCCGCGAGTTTATCGCCCGCGCTCGCGTCGAGAAGAGGCTTGAGCGTCAGTTGATGTCCTTCAAGCTGCTTCCAGAGCGGAATCTGGAGGCCTTTTTCATGCGAGGCGTGCGCAGCTGGCGAGCCTGGTTTTGCGGGCGGCGGTGGCTTCAAAGCCATTTGCGTTCCCGGAGCTTCGTGAGAAGCGCGTTTTTGAGTTCGTCGGGCGCGAGCGTTCCGTCGAGGACGAGCCAGCGATCGGGTTTCTCCGCCGCTTGCGCGAGGTAACCGCGGCGGACGTTTTCGTGAAACGACCGCTTTTCGGATTCCATGCGGTCGGCTTTTTGACCCGTGCTCTGGCGGTTCGCTTGGCGGCGTTCACTTTCATCGACGGTGACGTCGACGAGAATGTTGAGATCGGGCTCCGTCCCTTGCTGAGCGAAGGTGTTGAGCCAGTCGACGTTTCCTCGATCAAGCCCGCGCGCGAACGATTGAAAGCTCACACTTGAGGCGGAGAAGCGATCGCACAAAATCCACTCGCCTCTTTTGAGAGCCGGCTGAATCACGCCCGCGACGTGTTGGGCGCGGCTCGCGGCATAAAGAAGGAGTTCGGTGGCGGCGACCGGGACTTCGCCGTCGGTGCGGAGAAGGAGTCGGCGGATGTCTTCGGCGAGCGGAGTTCCCCCCGGTTCGCGCGTGAGGGTCGTCTTAAGGCCCATTTGGGTGAGCTCATGGTTTAGGCCCTTGATCAGGGTGCTTTTGCCTGATCCGTCTAAACCTTCGAAAACGAGAAAGAGTCCGCCCATAACGAATAGGTGACATGCCGGCGTTCGGGAGTCACGCGATCAGACTGCCTAATTAGGTAGCAAATCATTGAAAAAATCAGTTGGACTGGACTGGGGCCTTCCCTTACAGTGGGCGTTCGCAATTTTTTAGTGAAGGCAGCTCCGTTATGATGATTTTGGTAACGACCGTTCATGTGATCTTCTGCATCCTTCTGATCTTGATCGTCTTGCTTCAAGACCCGAAAAGCTCAGGCGGCGGCGGCGTTTTCGGCGGCGGCGGCGCGAACTCGGTTCTCGGTTCGACGGGCGCGGTCACCTTCCTCACAAAACTCACGCAGTGGTCGGCGGTTATTTTCGGCGTCACTTGCATCCTTCTTTCGTTGATGTCGCGCCCTGAATCGGGATCGGTTCTTGATGCGGCTCCATCGCCGGCAGCTCCTGTCAACGGAACAGCTCCGGTCGTGCCGTCGGCTCCTGCGGGAAGCGGCCCTCTTGATTCGAACCCAGCGGCGCAAAAAGATCCAAAGCAAGCCGGTACGGAAGCGGCTCCTGCGCAAGGCGATCACGTCGTTCCTGCTGAAGCGATTCGCCAAACCGCACCTGAAACTCCTAAGAAGCCGAACCAGTAACGTGTCGTCTTTTCTGCGATCACCAAAAGGGGCAGCCGTCATTGTCGGCTGCCTTTTTGTTTTTTTGGTGTTCTTCATCTCCGGCCGTCACACCGAGCGGCCCCGCGCCACCGGCGCTTCGATCGGGAGCGTAACCGCACTCGTCGGTGACGCCGACGCCCGCCCGCCCGGCTCAATGGTCTTCGAAAAACTTTTAGTGGATGCGAGCGTTTTGAGTGGCGAGTTGATCGTCGTTCACGAAGCCTCTCAAGTGACACTTGGATTTGGCGCCGCTTCGATTCGGCTTCAACCGGGCGCAAGACTCGTGGCGGAGCGCGATCCCACGCATGGAACCGGCGCGGTCTTGGCGACACTTCTCGACGGCGACGCCGATGTTCTGACGTCATCGCCCTTATTCCGTTTGGTGAAAAACGGGCGTGAAGTCATTCGTTCGTCTGAAGCTCCGACGCTGGTGAGAACCGGGGCGGCTCCTGAAGTGGCAAAGCCTTCAGAAGTAGTCGTAACCGCGTCGACGCCGATCGAAACACCGCCGCCCGCTCAAACGCCGACGGTTCGCATGGGTGATGAGACTGGCGATACCGCTTCGAAAGATTCGCTCTCGAACGAAGAAATCCGCCGCGCGCTCGCGGTACAAAGTGGTTTCTACCGCCGCTGTTATCTCACGTACGTGAATCGCGCAAAGCCGACGAAAATCGGCGGAGAAACGGTGACCGTTGGTTTTGTGATTTCGAACAACGGCAAAGTGCGTGACGCAAAAGTCGTTCGTTCGACCGTTGATGATCCTGTTCTCACGAAGTGTGTTCTCGAAACGGTCGAGCGCACTCCGTTTAGAGCGTTTAAAGCGAGCGACATTCCTGTTCTCGAGTTCCCGATCGAACTGAAGTAATCAGCGAAATTCGTGAAGATAATCGATACGCTCAGGGAGCCACGGTTCGTGGACTCCTTCGAGGGCGTAGACGCGCTTTCCTGCGCGTTCGGCGACCGGCTTTGGCTCAACGCTTGTTTTGAAATCCGGCGCGAAGAGATCTTGTTGCACGAACTGCGGTTGGAATTCTTGAACGAACTCAGCGCCGAGAATTTGTCTGCGGACCATCGAGTCGAATGACGATTCGAGCTCTTCGGTTGTGAACCCGTAATTCATGACCATATCTTGCGCGACTCGAACGACTTGATCGAACGTGAGTCGCCCGTCTTGCATGAGATCGAGAGCGGCTTGGAAGGTGTTGGTGGTCGGCACCATTCGGCGTCCGAACTTCAAGTAGTACTCAGGATCCGTGTCGGTCGCGAGATTGATGTAGATTTTCTCGACGGGATCGTGCGGCGGAATCTGATCTTGCAGATCGAGAATCGTGTCGGCTTGCTCGCCTATGACGTGAAGCCCGCGTAAAATCGTCAAGAGTTCACCTTCGGGCCAACGGCGCGCGCAGACGTCGGAGTAAAGCGAATAGATGATCGCATCCGATTCGCTGTCGTCTCCCCACAAGATTTGGCGAACGTCGTCTTTCAGCTTCGCGCGAAGTTGGAGCAAAGCCTGTAACTTGAAACCCACTTGCTTGTTCAAGCGCCAGAGACGCGATGGCTTTAAATTCTTTAAGTTGTCCTTGAAGAAGGCGCCGTGCGGGAGAATTTCGTCGTACTCGAGCTTCTCGCGGATTCGCGTTTCCATCTGCGGCGGTGAGGCCGAAATGAAATAAATCGGAAACGCTCGCATCGTGCCGTGCTGTTGCTCCCACGAAGTTTTGAGCGCGGCGACAAGCGAACTCGTGCCGGGGATATTCCGCTTTTGAAAGGCTTTTTCAAGAGCGGTGCGAATGAGTTCGCGCGGGCTTCCCCAACTTGTATCGAGATACGTTTTATCGATGTCCCAGACGTAAACTTCGCTGAACGATTTTTCGACTTCACTTGCGCCGTAGCGGAAGAAGACCACGTCGCCCAAAATTTGTGAGCGCGCTTTCCAAT
>Ga0068856_100007477_pt1 | contig 10664 bp, 10 predicted proteins | sample KBSCornC62_FD_66595 | JGI IMG/M metagenome (GOLD analysis project Ga0068856, IMG submission 66595) | Corn rhizosphere microbial communities from Kellogg Biological Station, Michigan, USA - KBS Corn C6-2 | ecosystem: Host-associated > Plants > Roots > Rhizosphere > Soil ... | reverse complement strand
ATAAATGAAAAACATATTCCATAACGATCTTATCATTTTGCTCTTTTGCATTGGCGCTATTTTAATACTTGCACGTGTGTTTGCAGAGCTTGCAAAAAAAATGAAGATGCCCGGCATCATGGGTGAAATTGTGTTAGGAATAATCATCGGGCCAACTGTTTTCGGATATTTTTATCCTGAACTTTTTGGTACCTTATTTCCTAAGGAAGGTCCTGTTAAAATAGCCATGTCGGGGCTTACCAACCTTTCGGTGATCATGTTATTGTTTGTGGTAGGAATGGAAACCCAGCTGCAGGTAATGCTTAAACATGGAAAAGCCGCTATATACACTAGTTTTGTGAGTATGGTTATTCCATTTGCGCTTGGATTTTCGATGGTTTGGTATTTCCCGCACTTCTTTAATTTTTGGGGCGAAGACAAAATTCCATATGCTTTGTTTTTTGGTGTTGCCATGGCGATATCAGCATTGCCGGTAATTACAAGGATATTAATGGATTTAAATTTACTTAAAACAAAAATAGGAATGATAATCATTGCCGCCGCCATATTCGATGATTTGGTTGGCTGGCTGTTGTTTTCGCTTGTGTTAAGCATGATAGGCCAACACAGCGAAATAACCAACATTTGGACTACGGTAGCTATCATATTGGGGTTTGGTTTGTTTATGATCACTATAGGCCGTTTCATTATTAACCGCACATTGGAATGGATGCAGAAAAAACCTGTTTGGGTGGGAGGTGTACAATCATTTGCACTTGGCTTATGTTTTTTAAGTGCGGCGTTTACCGAATACATTGGCTTACACGCCATATTAGGTGCTTTTATAATGGGTATAGCCTTTGGCGAAAGTGTGCATCTGCCCGAAAAAGAAAGGGATGTTATTCATCAGTTTGTAACCAATGTATTTGCTCCTTTGTTTTTTGTATCGATAGGATTAAAGGTAAACTTTATACAGTACTTCGATCTACCAATAGTGCTGTTGGTATTTTTCCTTGCCGTAGCCTGCAAAGTGTTTGGCGGAGCGCTGGGTGCTTATATGGGAGGACTCACCAAACGCGAGTCGTTAGCTATTGGCTTTGGCTTAAATGCCCGTGGCGCCATGGAAATTATTTTAGGAACGCTTGCGTTAAATGCCCGATTGATTGACCAATCCATGTTCATTGCTTTGGTGGTGATGGCGTTGGTTACAAGCATTATCAGCGGACCATTAATGAAACGATTTACAGATATAAAATGATGTGCCGATTAGTTGATGTGCTGACTTTGGACTTTTTAACTTTAAACTTTGGACTAAAATAGATGTTAGGATTAAAATTAGCTACCGACCCGCGCTGGGTGAACATTGTAGAAAGTAATATTGATGAGATTTTAACCGATCATGCCTGGTGCGAACAAAAAGCAGCGACCAATGCATTGTCATTAATTGTAAACAACCCCAATTACACGAAAATGGTGTCGGCCTTAATTGAAATTGCAAAAGAAGAACTGGAACATTTTGAACAGGTACATAATTTAATTAAAGAAAGAGGCGGAGTGCTGGGCCTGGAGCGCAAAGACGATTATGTGAATGAGCTTTACAAATTTATGCAAAAGGGTGGAAGCCGCAAATCGTCAATGGTTGACCGTTTGCTTTTTTCGGCCATGATAGAAGCTCGCAGTTGTGAACGTTTTAAAGTGCTTGCCGAAAATATAAAGGACAAAAAACTTTCTGCATTTTACAGAGACTTAATGGTGAGCGAAGCCGGACACTATACTACTTTCATTGGCTTTGCCCGTGAATACGGCGAGGATATTGATGTGGACAAGCGTTGGAAAGAATGGCTGGACTATGAAGCTTCCATCATTGCCAACTATGGCAAAAAAGAAACCGTGCACGGATAATATTTTTCAAAAATTTTAATACATTCACGGGCTGTAATTCATTACGAATTGCAAGTTGATTAAGCTGTAACGATAGCTTTCCAACTTATAACGTTTAAACTTTGAACTAAAAAAACTACCATGAAAGGACAAATGATGAATTATCCGTTAACAACCAATGCTATCATTGAATATGGCAACCGGGTTTTTCCATATAAAGAAATTGTTTCCAAATTACCCGATGGTACCATGCATCGCTATACATATGCTGATATGTATAAACGAACTAAAAAATTGGCCAACGCATTGGTAAATAAATTAGGCATTAAACCCGGGGACAGGGTTGGCACCTTTGCCTGGAACCACTATCAACATGTGGAACTATATTATGCAATTCCGGGAGTGGCCGCGGTTTGTCATACATTAAACCTTCGTTTATCGGTCGATCAGATAGAATTTATTATTAATCATGCCGAAGATAAAGTGATATTTTTTGATGCTACTGTAGCGCCTTTATTGGAGAAGGCCGCTGCGAACACAAAAACAGTTCAAAAATTTATTGTGATAAATGCAAAACCCGATTTTAAAACGTCGTTGCCAAACGTAATTCATTATGAAGATTTAATAGCGGACGCATCAGATAATTTTGAATGGGCAAAAGTAGATGAAAATGATGCCTGCGGAATGTGTTACACCAGTGGAACAACAGGCGATCCGAAGGGTGTTTTGTATTCACACCGTTCTACTTACTTACACGCATTAACCATTTTAACAGGTAACGCAACAGCCATCTCATCGCGTGATAAAGTGTTGCTGATAGTGCCCCAGTTTCACGTAATGGCTTGGGGATACCCGTATATGTGCCTTATGGGAGGGGCAGATATGATTATGCCAAGTTTGCATTTACAACCGGATGCATTAATAGATATTATGCAGAAGGAAAGTGTTACGTATGCTAATGGGGTTCCTACTATATGGATGGGTGTTTACGATGCATTGAAGAAAAATCCACCTAAAGAAAAATTAAAATTAAGAGAATTTACTGTTGGCGGTTCTGCAATAGCAACAAGCCTTATATCCGGGTTTGAAAAAGATTTCGGAATAAAAGCGGTTCAGGCATGGGGAATGACAGAAACCTCTCCGTTGGGAACGGTATCCAACTTACAACCTGTTCACGAAAGTTTATCGTATGAAGACCAGCTTAAGATACGTGGTAAACAAGGTATTGAATTACCCGGTGTAGAACTTAGAATAGTAGATGATAACGGTAAAATATTACCGAGAGATGGCGTTAGTGTTGGAGAGTTTGAAATACGCGGTTCCTGGATCATTAATAGTTATTATAAATTGAAAGATAATGGCGACCGTTTTTCAAAAGACGGATGGTTTAAAACAGGCGATGTTGGTACTATTGATAAACATGGTTTTATGAATATAACCGATCGTACAAAAGATTTGATAAAGAGTGGTGGAGAATGGATATCGAGTGTGGCACTTGAAACAGCTATTTTTGCTCACCCTAAAGTAAAAGAAGCAGCTGTTATAGCAATACCTGATCCTAAATGGATGGAGCGTCCTTTGGCTTGCGTAGTAATTAACGATAACGAAACAATTACTATTGATGAACTCAACCAGTTTTTATCAAAAGAGTTTACAAAATACCAGTTGCCCGATAAATTAATGGTATTAAAAGAAATACCAAAAACCAGTGTTGGTAAATTCGATAAAAAAGAAATGCGTAAACGTTATGCGGAAGGAAAGCTAGTTTGATTGCAAATTCAGTTCTTTAATTCGCAAACATTCGTAATTCGTAGTCCAAACTTTGGACTTTACAACTTTTAAACTTTGGACTTAATTAATGAAGACAGTTGATGATTTTAATTTTTCGGGACAAAAAGCGTTGATACGTGTAGATTTTAATGTCCCGCTGGATGCACAATACCAAGTAACTGATGATACCCGCATACGCGCTGCGTTGCCAACCATTAACAAAATTTTAAAAGATGGTGGCAGTGTAATATTGATGTCGCATTTAGGAAGACCAAAAGATGGTCCCACCGAAAAATATTCATTAAAACATGTGGTAAATCATTTGAGCAAGTTGTTGAACACACCTGTTCTATTTGCGTCTGATTGTATTAGTACTGTTGCAAAAGAAGCAGCCTCCAAATTAAAAGCAGGCGAAGTTCTCCTGTTAGAAAATTTACGTTTTCATAAACAAGAAGAAAAAGGTGATGTTGATTTTGCCAAACAGCTTTCGCAATTAGCAACATTTTATGTAAACGACGCATTTGGAACAGCCCACCGTGCACATGCTTCTACTGCGGTAATTGCACAATTTTTCCCAAACAAAAAATGTTTTGGATATGTAATGAGTGGAGAGTTGGCAAGCATTAACAAAGTGCTTACAGGAGCCGAAAAACCTTTCACCGCTATAATGGGTGGAGCAAAGGTATCTGATAAAATTTTAATACTAGAGCAACTTATCAATAAAGCCAACAACATTATTATTGGAGGCGGTATGGCCTTTACTTTTGTAAAAGCTCAAGGCGGAAAGGTGGGCAACTCGTTGGTAGAAGAGGATAAATTAGAAACAGCTTTAAATATTTTAAAAGATGCCAAAACAAAAGGCGTAAATATTTACATACCTGTTGATGCTATTGTTGCCGATAAATTTGCAAACGATGCCAACAAAAAAGCATGTGATATTACGGCGATTCCTGATGGTTGGATGGGACTTGATATTGGTGTTAAAACAGAAAAAATTTACAGTGAAGTTATTGCCAATTCAAAAACCATTTTGTGGAACGGGCCAATGGGTGGTTTTGAAATGAGCAATTTTGAACATGGCACCAAGAGTGTTGCCGATGCTATTGTAACTGCTACCAGCAAAGGAGCCTTTTCACTTATAGGCGGAGGCGATTCGGTTGCCGCCATCAATAAATATAACATGGCTGATAAAGTAAGCTATGTTTCTACTGGCGGAGGTGCCTTGCTGGAATATATTGAAAGTGGCAGTTTGCCGGGTGTTAAGGCTGTTGAAGAATAAAACGGTTTTAAAGCTACGCAAACCCTCTTTTTTTCTTAATATTTTCGTAGGCTTGCTGTACCTTCTGGAATTTTTCGTTGGCTGCTTTTTGTACTTCTTCACCTAGTGAAGCTACCTTGTCGGGATGAAATTTTACGGCCATTTTACGGTATGCTTTTTTAACCTCGTCATCACTTACCGAAGGTTCTATTTCAAGAATTTTATAATCACTATTCGTATCGCGGAAATACATTGCCTTGAGTGATTCAAAGTCGGCAGCGCGCACACCAATGTAGTTGGCAATGGTATGTATGGTTTGCAGCTCTAGTTCATGAACATGCCCGTCGGCTTTTGAAATGCCAAACAAATAATGAATGATTTGCAACCGCTGCGAATGCGGCATGAACTCTTTTATCTGCAAACAAACATCATGTAAAGGTATTTCTTGTTTTAATATCTCTTTTAGGATAAGCAATTGCTCTTGTGCATGCTCTTCGCCAAACTGTGTTGCTAAAAACTTTTTTACATAATCCAGCTCGCTTTTTAAAGTTTTGCCATCGCTCTTCATTACTGCAGCCGATAACACTAACAAACTCACTGTAAAGTCTCCTACACCCTGGCGTGCAGAGGAATGCCTCACCGTGCTGCCATCATCCTTCACATCCGAAGCATCAAACAAAGAACCTAATGCAAACCCCAGTACACCTCCAAGTGGGCCACCTAATGCCCATCCTAAGCCACTACCCAGCCACTTTCCAAATTTAATTTTTGCCATAACTATTAATTTTTATCCGGCATCAAAAGTACTATTAATTAAAGATTAAAAAATTGGAAGATTGAAAAATTTGCCTCTCGGATGGATAATATTAATAACATGAATTTTGATATGTCACTTCGAGCGAAGTCGAGAAGTAGGCATGATGCAAGATTTTTAATTTATAGTATTGTCTAGTTCTCGACTCCGCTCGAACTGACAAAAAAAAGTCCTACACTCCAAAAACATACTTTGAATTTTGAGTTGTAATTTCAGCAACTTCCTCAACGCTGATATTTTTTATTTCCGCAATTTTTTTTGCTATCAATAATAAATAATCAGGTTCGTTGCGTTTACCGCGATGAGGTGTTGGTGCCAGGTAGGGAGCATCAGTTTCCAGCACTAAATGTTTTAAGTCAATGGCTTCAACTACTTTATCCAGCCCTGAATTTTTAAATGTAACTACTCCTCCAATTCCCAATTTAAAATCACCTGCAGCAATCACTTGTTCGGCCTGTTGCACATTACCACTGAAACAATGAAAGATAGCTTTTATAGTATCGCCTTTAAATTCAGATACAATTTCCATCACTTCATCAAACGAGTTGCGGGAATGGATGACGTATGGCAATTGATATTTTTTGGCCCATTCTATTTGTTTTCTGAAAGCGAATTGTTGTTGTTTAAAAAATGTTTTATCCCAATACAGGTCAATTCCTATTTCACCAATAGCAACAAACTTTCGTTTGCTTAACCATTGTTCAGCCGCATCCAAATCCTTTTCATAGTCGTCATTTATATAACAGGGATGAATACCCATCATTACAAAGCAATTGTTTGGAAATTGTTGTTCCACTTCCAGCATTAACGGTATAGAAGCAACGTCGATATTAGGTAAAAAAAACCGTGAAACACCTATATTGATTGCCTTTTCAATCAACAAAGTTCTGTCAGGGTCAAATTCTTTTGAGTAAAGATGTGTATGTGTGTCGGTTAAAATCATGTTACAACTTTACTTGTTTACTATATTTTGCAATGGTTTTTGGGCTAATCATTTTCTCTTCATGAATTCTTAAAATACATTTAAGCTTGGTGTAATGTAAAATAAATTCTTCGGAAGTGGGAGTTGACTTACCATTAAACGCAATACCTGCAATGGGGATTTTTCTGTTCTTTAATGCTTCATAAGTAAGCAATGTATGATTGATACTTCCCAAATAATTTTGCACAACTAATATTACTTCCGCATTTAACTTTTTTATTAAATCGACTACAAGTTGTTTATCATTGAGCGGAACCATTACACCTCCTGCACCTTCAATAATAAGTGTTTTAGAAGCGTTAGGCAGTTTAATTTTTTTAAAATCAATGGTGACTTTATCTGATTTTGCAGCGGTGTGTGGCGACATAGGTTTTGATAAACGATATGCTTCGGGATGTATAAAAGATGTTTTGTTGGATATTAATGAATGCACTTTCATGCTGTCACTATTATCCAACTCGCCCGCTTGTATTGGTTTCCAATAATCGGCTTTTAATGCTTCGGTTATAATTGCCGAAACAATAGTTTTACCAATACCGGTACCAATACCTGTTACAAAATAATGTTTCATATTTTCTCTCGCAGATTTCGCAAATGTTCGCAGATTTTTTATAATTATTTCAGCGTTTATCCGTGCGAGCTATTTAACTGTTCATGCAGCTGTTCGTTACCCGCGGCCAACATTTTTACGGCCAGCAACCCGGCACTTTTAGCACTGTTAACTGCAACAGAAGCTACGGGCACACCATTCGGCATTTGAATAATGGATAACAAGGAGTCCCAACCATCAATAGAATTGGATGACCGGATAGGAACACCAATTACAGGTAAAGGAGTGATGGAAGCCACCATACCCGGCAAATGCGCTGCACCACCGGCTCCCGCAATAATAACTTTTATTCCTTGCAGGTGTGCGTTTTTCGCAAACTCCACCATTCTGTCGGGTGTGCGATGTGCCGAAACAATGTTTATTTCAAATGGTATTTTATTTTCATTTAATACATCAGCAGCCTCCTTCATAATTGGTAAATCGGAGTTGCTGCCCATGATGATGCTTACTAGTGGTGTTTTCATTAACAAGATTTCTAAAAATGATTAGGCGATAATTTTCAAATTCTTTTGAATAAATTCTGCTTTTTTCATGGCGCTTTCGGCCGACTTATCAATAATGGTGACGTGTCCCATTTTGCGAAACGGTTTTGTTTGAGCCTTCCCATAAATGTGAAATTTAGCTCCTTCCACTTCCATGCATTTGTCAATGCCTTCGTATATGGCGTTGCCACTATATCCGGCAGCACCCAGCAAATTAATCATTACCGAAGGCATTGTTATTTCCGTACTTCCCAGCGGTAATCCAAGTACAGCTCGTAAATGTTGTTCGTATTGCGATGTAACGCAGGCTTCAATGGTATGGTGCCCGCTGTTGTGCGGACGTGGGGCAACTTCATTTATTAAAATGTTGTCGTTGGTGTCTAAAAATAATTCAACGGCAAGTATACCGGTAATGCCAAACGCTTTAATAGTATCGGTTGCGAGTTGTTCTGCCTTTTTTGCAATAGCATCACTTACTTTTGCAGGGCACAATAAAGATGTTACCAAATTGGCACGTTCATCAAACACCATCTCTACAATATCAAAACATTTTACATCACCATGTATGTCACGTGCAGCAATAACGGACAATTCTTTTTTGAAATTTATTTTTTCTTCTATTAGGCAAGGGCCTTCGAGTAATAGATCTAAATCGTTGGCTGTATTAATAACTGACACGCCTTTACCATCATACCCGTCCTTGCGTGATTTTTGAACAAAAGGATATTTGATAATCCCCTTGTTAAGGGCATCTATAACGTCTTGCTTGTCATCATGTAATTCAAACCCTGAAGTTTTTAAATTATTTTTTTTATAAAATTGTTTTTGTAAACCTTTGTCTTGTATTATTTGCAAGGCTTCCGGCGACGGATAAATTTTTTTACCCTCTTGTTGCAGCTTTATTAATGCGTCTACATTTACCTTTTCAATTTCAATGGTAATGATATCCATTTGTTTCCCGAATTGATAAACGGTTTCATAATCTGTAAAACTTCCTTTACGTACATTTTTACATACTAATGAAGCCGGACAATTTTCATCGGGGTCGAGGATGAACGTATTCAAATGCCATGGAGCAGCTGCGATACAAAGCATTTTACCAAGTTGGCCACCACCCAATATTCCTAATTTTTTGTTGTAAAAATATGTTGAGCTCATTTTCAACGATAGAAGATTTTATTTGTTAGAATGAATGAACGAAGGTATTGTTTTTCCTAAAAAGAGGAGAGGGAAGTAGGTTTTTCTTTTTGACTTGCACCTGATCCTTCTCCAAAGAAAAAGAATTATTTATGCCGAACTTCATCATTCACTTTTATTTAATCTCAGAAAGCGCAATAATCCTGTCAAACTCGTAAGGCTTGATGGCCGCGACTGATAGGCGGCTTAACTTTACCAATTGTATTTGTTCCAATTGTTTGTCGGCTTTTATTTGGGCCAAAGTTACAGGATGTTTTAATGTTTTGTAAGGAGCCAACTCCACCACACTCCATGCGGTATCATCGGTAGTAGGGTCTTGGTAAGCTTCTTTCACCACTTTAGCAATTCCAACAATTTCGAGCCCTTCGTTGCTATGATAAAAGAACACCAGGTCCCCTTTTTTCATAGCGCGCATGTTGTTACGTGCGGCGTAATTGCGCACGCCATCCCATACAGTTTTTTTATCTTTTAAAAATTTTTCCCAACTGTATTTAAAAGGTTCCGATTTTACTAGCCAGTGGTTCATGTGTGTGATTATAATTTAAAATATTAGTACCTGCAAAAATAGGAAATGTGCGGTTAATAAACTCCGGCATATTTCTTTCTATCACATCTCACTCATATCATGCCCTTGCATTGGGGAGGTTCCATTTTTAAATATGTATTCGCTATTTAACAAATATGCGCCGGAAACAACAATGGTATCGCCTTTTGTTAACCCACTTATTATTTGAGTGTAATCGTTCGTTTCCAAACCTGTTTTCACCATTACATTTATAAATTGATTGTACCCTGTTTGTTTCCAAACAGAAGCGCCATGAGCATCTTGTAATATAGCATCGGTAGGTAATGCCAGTGTTTTTGTTTTATTCAGCAATATGGCAACATTCGCTTGCATGCCTGCTTTTAGTTCACCGTTTTTATTGGGCACTTCAATCCGCACCAGGTTTATTTGGGATGATGAATTTAATTCGGGATTTACAAATGAAATTTTACCGCCAGCTTTTAATCCGGTAATACCGGGGAAGGTGACTGTTGCCGCCATGTTTTCTTTTACTTTATTTAAGTCGTCAATAAATACTTGTGCCTGTGCCCATAAGGTTGAATAATCTGCGAGTTGATAAATGTCTCCCCCTTCAGTAACATAATCACCTTCTTTAACTTTCACATTATTTATTGTGCCTGAAACGCTGCTAATAATGGTAAATACATTTGAACTGATTTCACGATTAGCAATTTGATTGATTTGTTTTTCGTTTAGTCCATACAACATCAATTTATTTTTTGCACTATGAATGATTTTGTCCAAATTAACAATAGCAGCGTTTAATGATTTTTTTTTATCCAATGCCAATTTTAACTCTCTCGCAGCAAGGTTCAGGTCTTCGCTATAAATTTCATAAATGGGTTCTCCCTTATTTATTTTATCCCCGGTATTTTTAAAATAAAGTTTTTCAATTCTTCCCATTACGCGAGAACTGATGGTTGTAATTTTATTTTCGTTGACAGTTAAAACTCCCGTCAATAGTAATTCATCACCCATATCTTGCTCATCTGCTATTTCCGTTTTAATGTGTCCTAATTGTACTTGTTGGTCACTTAAGTGTAATTCGTTAGTGTGGTGCGAATGATCTTTTTTTACAGGCGTTAATGGCATTTTACAAATGGGACAATTACCCGGTTTTAATTCC
>Ga0068856_100007475_pt1 | contig 10665 bp, 8 predicted proteins | sample KBSCornC62_FD_66595 | JGI IMG/M metagenome (GOLD analysis project Ga0068856, IMG submission 66595) | Corn rhizosphere microbial communities from Kellogg Biological Station, Michigan, USA - KBS Corn C6-2 | ecosystem: Host-associated > Plants > Roots > Rhizosphere > Soil ... | reverse complement strand
CCAGATCCGCCAGGGCAACCGCTCCCGCGAACTCATAACCTACCGCTCGACTTATCGCTTCCCTGCGCGTCTCGAGTGGAGCTCGATTCCACACGTGCCGCAGCTCGTATTGATGAAACAGGCTGTGAAACCGGTCTGACGCAAGGTGAAGGATCAAATGCAGCAGTTCATCGGCGGGCTCCAGTATCCATGTCTGCTGACCGCTCGGCAGGTATGATTCGGTTGCGCGATCCAGAAAATCCGCGGTCGGGATTCCAAACGCGCCGTGGCTCAAACGAAAGTGCAGTTCCACGGTCATTCGCGAGGGGTGAGTCAGCTTCGCCTCGTGACATGTAGCGCGATAGCTGCGGATCGTCTCACCCAATTCGTAGCCGCATCCGGCCAGCGAGGCGCAGGCTTTCTCCAGATCCTCGTCGCGAATCGCCACGTCCAGATCAGTAGACGGCCGCCTCAGAAACGGGGGCTCATAATGACGTTGCGCCAGGAGCGGCCCCTTGAGTGGAACGGCCCGCACACCGGCGCGATACAACACAGAAATGACATGCTCCAGATCTCCCATAGCGCGGGAAAATCTTGTCCAGCTCGTGACGAGAGCCGCGTCGCACCACTGTCGGTTGGCCCCGCCCACGCGCGAACGACACTTATACGCCACCAGAGGCGAGAGTCCAAATACTTGCGCAGCCTCGCAAAGTGTTTCCCAGGGTTCCGTTTCAAGAAACGCCAACTCGTTTGAGAAGAAGCGAAGCAGTAAAGCCCGGGCGCTCTTCTCATCCATCACACCGCCAATTTAGCAGGCCCGGACAGGTCACGGCTCGCGCCGGTTCTTCTCCGCCAGCGCGATGTAAACGATCCGGCCTACCAGCACAACCAGGGTCACCACGAGCGCTTCCGCGATCCAAATCCCCACACGGCGATCTTATGTAAAACTTGGTAAGAATTGCATAAATTCGCGCGCGGAAACTCACACCTCGAAGGTTCAATGTAGATGCCCTGGCTAGGTATCGACACAGGCACAGGTAGCACCCGTGCGCTCCTCCTCGATTCCTCCGGCAAACAGATTGCAGCCGTCAGCGCCCCCCACGACGACATGCGGATGGAGCGTCCTGGTTGGGCCGAGCAGGACCCGCAGAACTGGGTCGACGCTGCGGCCACCGCCATTCGCGGCGTTCTCGCCACTTCCGGGATACCGGGCACCGAAATTGACGGCATCGGCCTTTCGGGTCAGATGCATGGGCTTGTGATGCTCGATTCCGTCGGCTCGGTCATCCGGCCGTCTCTGATCTGGTGCGACCAACGCAGTCAGCCGCAGGTTGACTGGGTCAACGCGACCATGGGCCCTGATCGCGTAGTCGACGCGATTGCCAATCCTGTTCTGACAGGCTTTACCCTGCCGAAGTTGCTCTGGGTTCGCGACCACGAGCCTCCGAACTTCGCGCGCATGCGCCACATCCTGCTTCCGAAGGACTACATTCGCTACTGGCTCACCGGCGAATTCGCCACCGAAGTTTCCGACGCTTCCGGCACCGCTCTGCTCGATGTCGTGCATCGCCGCTGGTCGTCCACGATGACCGATGGCGTTGCCATCGACAAGGCCATACTGCCGGAGTTGCACGAGTCCGTCGATGTGACCGGCGCAGTGTCCGCCGCAGTTGCGCAACTGACGGGACTGCGCGCCGGTACTCCGGTCGTGGGCGGCGGTGGTGATCAGGCTGCCAGTGCGGTTGGAAATGGAATTGTCCGTTCCGGCATCGCCTCCTGCACTCTCGGCACCTCGGGCGTTGTCTTCGCGCATACCGATCAGGCCCACTGGGATGCTGCCGGCCGCGTGCACACGTTTTGCCACGCCGTCCGCGACAAGTGGCACGTCATGGGCGTGACACAAGGCGCGGGCCTGAGTCTTCAGTGGCTTCGCAATCAGCTCGCCCCGGATGCCGCGTATGATTCGCTCACCACGGAAGCCGCCACCGCTGCGGCCGGTTCGGACGGCCTGTTCTGGCTGCCTTACCTGATGGGCGAACGCACTCCGCATCTCGACGCCAGCGCCCGCGGCGGCTGGATCGGCCTGACCGCTCGCCACAAGCGCGCGGATCTGATCCGGTCCGTCATCGAAGGCGTCTGTTACAGCCAGAAGGATTGTCTGCGGATTATCGAGTCACTCGGCGTTCCCGTCAACACTGTCCGTTTGTCCGGGGGTGGCGCGCGCAGTCGGTTCTGGCGTCAGATCCTCGCCGACATTTTACAGAAGCCGGTCGTCTGCCTCGAAAACCAGGAAGGCTCGGCCTATGGTGCGGCCTTGCTGGCCATGGTTGGAACTGGCACTTTTGCGTCTGTTCCCGAGGCTTGCCACGCTGCCATTCGCGAAACCGAATCCCTCGAACCCCGCCCGGCTGAATCCCACCGCTACGGGCACGACTACGAGATCTACCGGTCGCTGTATCCCGCGCTACGCTCATCGTTCGAACAAATCGCCGGTCGCTGAAACAACCGCTGCTGCTTTTGGTACGTTGTTAGTGTGATCCGTCGAGTTGGTCTTTTCCTCGCCATCTGCGGAGCCGCGCTTGCTCAGGACTCGGGTCAAAAGAAGCCGGACCCCGGCAAGCAGCAGCCGAACTCGCAGGCGACTCCCCCGCCGAAATCAAGTGAGCCCGCTCCGCTCTTCGGCGGTAAGCTGGGCACGCGCTCGTCTCAAAAGACCAAAGAGTCGGCAACGCTCGGCTTTAACGGAATCGATCCGTCAGGCAAAGTGGATGCGCAGATGCTTGCGACGTCCGTGGGCGCCAATGACGAGGCCAAAGTCAGGAATATGGCGAATTCGGCGCCTACACCGGCGCAGCTCGACTCCTTTATCGCGGACGGAGGCCTGAAGAAAAAATGAAACACCTGTCCGTCGGAGCCTTTGCCGCGCTCGCGATTGCTCTCGCCGCAAACGCGCAGTTTGGCGGCGTATTCAACAAAGCCAAGGAAAAGATCGATCAGGCTACGCAGAAAACCAAGCCGGTTACGGACCGCGCGGAGAAGGCTGCCGATACATTCCAGCCCTGGAGCGCGCAAGATGAGCAGGACATTGGCCAGGCCGGCGCAGCCAAGATGGTCGCCATCTTCGGCCTGGTCGATGATGCCGGCCTCAATCGCTACGTCAACCTCGTCGGCAACACGGTGGGGCAGTTCGCGTCACGCCAGCTTCCCTGGCGTTTCGGCATTCTCGACACCAGCATCGTCGGCGCGTACGCGCTGCCCGGCGGGTACATTTTCATCACGCGTGGCGCGCTCGCCGGTATGACGAACGAAGCCCAGCTCGCCGGCGCGCTGGGACACGAAATCACACATTGCGCGGAGCGGCATCTGGAGCGGGAGATTCGCGGAAAAAAGACCTCCGCGTGGGCCGTCCAGGAAGCCAACAACGCCGGCAAGAGCGCTAATATCGCGTCTCTCAAAGGCGACGCCTTCGTGAAGGATCTTTTCAGCACGTCATTGAGCCGCGATAAAGAAGACGCAGCCGACGAGCAGGGGACACAAATGGCTGCCAAAGCCGGCTATTCCCCCGCTGGCCTCGTGCAGGTGCTGACATCCATGCGCGACGCCAGCCAGAAGCCCGAGAACAAGCAGATGTTCGGGCAATTGCTCTCCACGCATCCGCCCTTCGACTCGCGTATCGCGCACCTGCAGCCCATCATTGCGCGTCTCGGCAGCAGCGGCGAGACTCTCGAAGCACGCTTCAGCGCGGCTGTAATGCCGCAGTGAGGACGCCACGTACAGTTCTCAGACGCGCCAGAAACTAAGGCGCGGCGTCTTCTTACTTACGGCTCTGATCGCGATCGCAATCGGTCTGCTCGAGTATCGTGGCGCCCTCGATTGGCTCGAGAATCGCAGCTCCGACGTGCGCGCGCGTTTCGCCGTTGACCCGCCCGGCGACCGCGATATCGTTATCGTCGACATCGACAACGCGAGCTATAGCGCTCTGACCGCCAAGCTGGGGCGCTGGCCGTGGACGCGGCGTGTCTGGACAGAACTAGTTCGCTATCTGACGCCCGGCGCGCCCAAACTCGTGCTGTTCGACATCCTCTTCAGCGGTTCGGAAACGGAAGACGTCGATCGGGACTTCGCAGGTGCCGTCCAGAAAGCAGGCAACGTCCTGCTCCCGTTTGCCTTTGTCGCAGGCAAGATCGATACCAGCGAAAATGTCTTCACGCCGCCGGCGAAAGCCGCTGTTCAACTTGCGGGAGGCGCGCGCGGCAACTCACTGAGCCACGCCGGCTGGTCGCTTGACGCGCCCAATCAGGCTCTGGAGAAGGCCGCCCTTGGGATCGGCTCCAATCTCGCGTTTCCCGATTCGGACGGCATCACGCGCCGACTTCCGCTGGTCATTCGCTACGACGATCACGATTGGGCCACAGTCTGGTTTGCGGCGGCCGCGCGCTTGCGCGGCCTGGCTCTCCCAGCGGCGCGCTTCGATTCCAATCAGTTTTCCGCAGGGCCCATGCGGCTGCCCGTCGATCGCGATGGCAAGTACGTGGTGCGTTGGCACGGTGACACGCTCTCGTCGTACCGCCGCGTGCCGCTCTGGGAAATGATCTGCTCGATCTACCCCACACAGTGCGATTCCAGCGTTCCTCACCATAACGCATCCGAATTTCAGAACAAGATCGTCATTGTCGGCGCGAGCGCAGCAGGCAGCTACGAGGTGCGCCCCACCGCGGTATCGGAAACCGCGCCGGGCATGTTTGTCCTCGCCACTGCGATAGATAATCTGCTCCACAATCAGGCAGTGCGGCTGACGCCGTGGCCAGTCGCTGTTCTGCTGTTGCTGCTGCTTTGCGGAATTCCCGCGTGGGCAGTGGTCCGCTACCGCTCGATCACTACGCCTCTCGCGATCACAGCCGCGCTGATCCTCGTCTATTCCGCCATCTGCTTCTTCGCCTACAAACAAAACCTCTGGTTGCCGATGTCAGCCCCGCTGCTCGCCGCGGCATTGTCATTTACCGGCAACACCAGCTATCGCTACCTCACCGTGGATCGTGAACTGTCGCGTACGCGCGGTACGCTCGAACGCTATGTTTCACCGCAACTGGTCAGCTTCGTCATGGACCGCCTCGACGAGTTCAACTTCAAAGGCGAGAAGAAAAAACTGACGGTGCTCTTCTCCGACGTCCGGAGCTTCACTACGCTAACCGAGAAATCCGATCCGGTTGAACTCCTGACACAACTCAACGAGTACCTCGAAGCCATGACGGACATCGTGTTCCGTTATGACGGCATCGTCGACAAGTTCATCGGCGACGGCATCATGGCGCACTGGGGTGCTTTCACGCCCGATAAGCCCAATGCGAAACTCGCGGCTCACGCGGCGTTGGACATGTTCAAGCGCCTGGCGGAACTGAACCAGCACTGGATCGCGGAAGGCCGTCCGCCACTCGACATCGGCGTTGGCATCAACACCGATCTGGTGATCTTCGGCAATGTCGGAACCGGCAAGAAGGTCGACTTCACGGCAATCGGCGATGGAGTCAACCTGGCAGCGCGTCTCGAAAGCTCCAACAAGGAGATGAAGACCCACATCATCATCAGCGCATCGACGCTGGAGGAACTCGGCGACAAAGCCAGGGTGCGCCCCCTCGGCTCGATCATCGTCAAAGGCAAGACCGTCGGCGTGGAGATCTACGAACTCCTCGGCCTCGAGGATTAGGGCTTCAATGGATTTGCTGCCACTGTCCAGCCCGTCTTCTCGCCCTTGTTCTGTTCTTTCAACCAGGTCAGCAGCGGCTGGAAGTACTCGATCATGGCCGATGCGTCGATCCGATCCTCGCCGGTCATGACTTTGAGCGCCTCAGGCCACGGCTTCGATTGCCCGAGCTTCAGCATCGCTTCCAGCTTGTCGCCGGCGGCCCTCGATCCGTAAAAAGAGCAGCGGTTGAGCGGCCCCGTGTAACCGGCGGCACGGCACATCGCGCGATAGAACTGGAACTGATAAATGCGCGCCATGAAATAACGCGCGTATGGCGTGTTCGACGGGATGTGATACTTGGCGCCCGGATCGAAATCCTGCTCCGTGCGTTCCACCGGCGGCGCCACCCCCTGATACTTCTCGCGCAGTTCCCACCACGCCTTGTTGTAATCCGCCGGTTTTACCTGGCCCGAAAACACTTCCCAGCGCCACTTATCGATCAATAGCCCGAACGGCAGGAAAGCAATTTTGTCCAGTGCCGTGCGCAGCAAAAGCGGCAGGTCCGCGCTGGCCGGGGGGATGCTATCGATAAACCCAATCTGCTTCAGATATTCCGGCGTGATCGAAAGCGCGATCGCATCGCCGATCGCCTCATGGAATCCGTCGTTTGCTCCATTGCGGAACAGGAACGGCTGCGTGCGATACGCGAGGTCGTAGTAAATGTGGCCGAGTTCATGGTGGGCGGTGACGAAATCATCAGACGTGTCCCGCAGGCATACTTTCAGCCGAACGTCCTGATCGAAATCGATGTCCCACGCGCTGGCATGACAAACCACGTCGCGATCCGCCGGCCGCGTGAACATGGAGCGCTGCCAGAAATTTTCCGGCAGGCTTTGCAGTCCGAGCGATTTGAAGAACCCCTCACCGTATTGCACGATCTGTTTTGACGTCGCTTTGCGTTGTTCCAGAATCTTGCCCACGTCATAGGTCTGGGGCGTTGCCGGGGGCGCAACCACGTCGTACGTGTTTCCCCACTCCTGCGCCCACATGTTGCCCAACAGATCCGCCGGTATCATGCCGTCGCTGCGCTGTGCCGCGGCGCCGTACTTCTGGATCAGCTTGCGCCGAACATACGTGTGGAGTTCCTTGTAGAGCGGCTCGACCTCGGCCCACACGCGTTCGAGTTCGGCTGAATACTGCTCGGGCGTCATGTCGTAACCGGATCGCCAGAGGACGCCCGTATCCGCAAAGCCCAGTTCGCGCGCCCCCTGATTCGAAAGCTCGACGAAGCGCGCATAGCGATCGCGCATCGGCGCGCCCACCTTGTGCCAGCCCGTCCACATCGCTTCCAGTTCTTTTGGATCGCGGCTCTTCGCCATCTTCTCATCGAGATCGTCGATACCGAAGCAGGGCTCTTTGTCTCCGCCCGGGCAATACTTGCCCTTGCCATAGCTGCCGTCGAGTGACGCAGCGACCTGCGTCAGTTCCTGGCGCAGCGCCGCATTTTTCGGCGCCGGCATCGTGAGCGAAAGTTTGAGCAGCAGGAATTTGCGCTTGAGGTCCGCCGGCAGATTGAGGGATTCGAATCGCTTTGCCTGCTCGATGAGCTCCGTTACGCGAGCAATCACACGTTCGTTCTGATCCGCCGCCAATAACTCGGTATCGTCGGTTATGTATGTCTCCTGAACCCAGCCCGCGCGGTTCTGCAGAATACTGATCTTGAGTAGTTCCGCCTCCGCCTTGTCCATGAAGGCCCTGGCGTCAGCCACGGACGGCCCCGCCGCGAACGCCATCATCGGAATTGCAAGCAACGTCAGAAGAATCGAAAAACGCGCCATTTGCCCTGAGTTTAGCGCGGTTGTCCCGCGCTAAAATTTCCTGCAGCATGGCGCAAGCACCAAAAATACTGGGCGTGATGAGCGATCTGTTTTTCTCGGTAAAGATTATTGACGCCGCGAAGCGGCTCGGATCATCCGCCGAATTCGTGAAGGATCCCGAGCGAGTGCTCGAGAAAGCCAGACTGCATCCCCCGGTGATCGTGCTCGATCTCAACTGCGGCGATGTCGATCCGGTTCATCTGCTGCAGCGATTGAAATCCGACCCCGAGACCTCGAAGATCCCCGTGGTCGCGTTCGTCTCGCATGTGCAGACGCAATTAAAACAGGATGCGGAGCGCGCCGGCTGTGATGTGGTGGTCGCCCGGTCTGCTTTCTCGCAGAACCTGACGGCCCTGCTCGAGCGCTACCTTACTCCCGCACCAGATCCCGCAGCGCATTGAGCTTTGCGCGCGCCGCGCCGGAATCGATCGACTCTTCGGCCCGCATCACGCCTTCGCGAAAATCGCTCGAAGTTTCGGCTGCAACCAGCGCCAGCGCCGCATTCATCAGCACGATATCGCGCGCCGCGCCTTTTTCGCCGTTGAGCACGGACTCCGCGATGGCGCGGTTTTGCTCGATATCCCCGCCCGGGATCGACCCGCCCGGATGCTTCCGGATGCCGAAATCCGCCGGCGTCAATTCGATCGGCGTCACGGCGCCGTGCTGCACCGCGAACACCATCGATGGTCCCGTAACCGTCAACTCCCCCAGTCCATCCGATCCGTGCACAACGTAGGCCCGGCGCGTTCCCAACCGCGCCAGTGCCCCCGCGATCTTCTCCGCGGCATCGTCCGACCAGGTACCTGCAACCTGAATTTCGGCGCGCGCCGGATTGGTCAGCGGACCCAGATAGTTGAATGCCGTCCGTATTTTCAACTCTATCCGTACAGGCTGTACATTGCGCGTGGCACCGTGAAACGCGGGTGCGAACAAAAATCCGATCCCAACCTCGCGAATGGCACGCGCCACCGTTTCGGGAGTGGCCGAGGTTCTGACGCCGAGCGCCTCGAGCACATCCGCGCTGCCGCACTTACTTGAAATCGAACGGTTCCCGTGTTTCGCGACACGCACCCCGGCGCCCGCTACCACGAAGGCCGCGACCGTCGAGATGTTGAAACACGATGTGCCGTTTCCGCCCGTGCCACAGGTATCGAGCACCGGGCGGCAGACTTCTTCGATGGGGACCTTCAGCGCTGCCGCTCGCATCGCCCGCGCGAAACCGGTCAACTCGTCCGTCGTCTCGCCCTTCATGCGTAAGGCGGTCAGAAAAGCGGCTGTGAGCACCGGTGTCGATTCACCGGCCAGCAGCATCTTCATCGCGCTTTCCGCCTGTGCTTCGGTCAGTGAATGACCTGCGACAACGCTGTGCAGTAATGCAGTGATGGGCACGGGGCTCATGCTAACTTGGAAGCTTGGTTCGCGCGAAGGGCTTGCATTGCGCGCGAATCAGTATAGTAGCACCGGATATGCGCGTACAGACCGAGTGGCCCGTAGTGCGCGTAGAGAAAAGGTTAGCCTTTCCGAAATGAAAATTCACGAGTATCAGGCCAAGTCTATTCTGGCCAAATACAACGTCCCCGTGCCTCGCGGGGAGGTTGCGTACACCGTTGCCGAAGCCGAAGCGGCTGCTAAGAAGATTGGCGGAAGCGTTGTCGTCAAAGCGCAGATTCACGCTGGCGGCCGCGGCAAGGGCGGGGGCGTGAAGGTTGCCAAAGATTCCACCGAAGCCACGGACATCGCCGAAAAGATTCTGGGCATGACGCTGGTCACCCATCAAACGGGCCCTGAAGGGCGGCTGGTGCAGCGCCTCCTGGTCGAAGAGACCCTGCCCATCGAAAAGGAACTCTATCTCGGCATCGTGCTCGACCGCGCGGCCGGCAAGATCGTCTTCATGGCTTCTGCCGCGGGCGGTATGGAGATCGAAGAAGTCGCCGCCAAAACGCCGGAAGCGATTTTGAAGGAGATCATCGAGCCCGGGCTCGGCCTCATGCCTTATCAAGCGCGCAATCTCGCTTTCGGCATCGGCATTCCTGCGGCGGCGATGAGCAGCGCGGTGGCTGCAATGATGGCGCTCTCGAAGGCTTGTCTCGAGATGGATGCTTCGCTCGCCGAAATCAATCCCTTCATCCTCACGAAGGACAACAAGGTTTACGCGCTCGACGCGAAAATCAATTTCGACGACAACGCGCTCTTCCGCCACAAAGATGTACTCGAGTTTCGTGATCTGAACGAAGAAGATCCTCTCGAAGTCGAAGCCTCCAAGTTCGGCCTGAACTACATCAAGCTGGATGGCGACATCGCCTGCATGGTGAATGGCGCGGGGCTTGCCATGGCGACGATGGACATCATCAAGTACGCCGGCGGCAATCCGGCAAACTTCCTCGACGTCGGCGGCGGCGCCAATGCCGAGCAGGTCAAGAACGCCTTCCGCATCCTGCTCTCCGACCCCGGAGTCAAGGCGGTGCTCATCAACATCTTTGGCGGCATTCTGCGCTGCGACACGTTGGCCACCGGCGTCGTCGCCGCGGCCCGCGACCTCGGTATCAAGGTTCCCATTGTGATTCGAATGGAAGGCACCAACGTGGACCTCGGCCGTAAGGTTCTCGAGACCTCCGGCTTCAACTTCACCGTAGCCGACGGTATGAAGGACGCGGCGGAAAAAGTGGTTGCACTGGCAAAGACGCAGGGAGGCCGCGCATGAGTGTACTGGTTGACAAGAACACGCGGCTGCTCGTGCAGGGTTTCACCGGCAGAGAAGGCACGTTTCATGCGGAACAAGCGATCGCGTACGGCACGAACGTAGTGGGCGGTGTTACACCTGGCAAGGGCGGCGCCAGGCATCTCGATCGGCCGGTATTCGACACAGTCGCGAAAGCCGCCAAAGAAACGGGTGCGAACGCCACCGTCATCTTCGTCCCTCCGCCTTATGCTGCCGACGCCATTATGGAAGCGGCCGACGCCGGTATCGCGCTGATCGTCTGCATCACCGAAGGCATTCCGGTGACGGATATGGTGAAAGCGTGGTCTTTTCTGAAGACAAAGACCTCGCGCCTGATCGGTCCCAACTGCCCCGGCATCATCTCGCCCGGCAAGTGCAAGATCGGCATCATGCCTGGACACATTCAT
>Ga0068856_100007474_pt1 | contig 10665 bp, 10 predicted proteins | sample KBSCornC62_FD_66595 | JGI IMG/M metagenome (GOLD analysis project Ga0068856, IMG submission 66595) | Corn rhizosphere microbial communities from Kellogg Biological Station, Michigan, USA - KBS Corn C6-2 | ecosystem: Host-associated > Plants > Roots > Rhizosphere > Soil ... | reverse complement strand
CGTTGGCGATACGGCGAAGATCAGGGTCACCAGCGCCGAGCCGATGCACCAGCCGAGCGTGCGGGCGACCGCCAGGATGCCGCCGGCCGCGCCGGAACGGCTGGGTGGTCCCGCGGTCAGGATGGTGGCGTTGTTCGGTGTCTGGAAGAAGCCGAAGCCCACGCCGCACAGCGCCATGCGCCAGGCGATGTTCCAGTCCGCCGGCTGGTCGGGCAGCGCGGCCAGCAGGCCAAGGCCGACCGCCATGACGGCGAGCCCGAGGCTGCTCAGGATCGCCGCCGGATAGTGCGCGCTGAGGCGTCCGGCAATCGGTGCGGCAATCACGATCATCAACGGCCACGGCGTCACCAACAGGCCGGTCGCGACCTGCGAGCGGTGCATCACCGTCTCGAACAGGAACGGCAGCGAGACGTAGGCCAGGATCTGCGCCGAGTAGGAGCAGATCGAGGTGACGACCGAGAGCGAGAGCAACGGAATCTTCAGCAGGTCGAGCGGCAGCAGCGCATTCTTCCGGCCGAGCTGGTGCCACACCAGCAGCGCGCCGCAGACGAGGCCGACCGCTATTTCGCCCAGCGCCAACGTATGTTGGCCGCTGCCCAGGCTGTCGACGCCGATCAGCAGCGGGCCGAGTGCGGCGGCGCTCAGCACCATCGCGACGAAGTCGAACGGACGCCGCTGCGGTTTGCCCGGCCGCGCCAGGGTGACGAACAGCGGCACCGCCACCATGCCGACGGGAATGTTGACCAGGAACAGCCACGGCCAGCGCGCGACCGACAGGATCAGCGAGGCAATGGTCGGGCCGGCCGCGCCGCCGACCGCGACCGACAGCGCGACCATCGAGATGCCGACGCCGATCAACCGGCGCGGATAGATGTCGCGGATCACCGCCGGGCCGATCGCGGCGATGCAGGCGCAACCCACGCCCTGCGCCAGCCGTGCCGCGATCAGCAAGCCGAGCGACGGCGCGAGCGCGCAGGCGAGCGACGACAGCGTGAACAGGACGAGGCCCGCGGCATAGACCTTCTTCAGGCCGAGGATCTCGCCGAGCGCTGCCGCGGGCAGCAGGCAGAGCACCGAGCCGAGCTGGTAGGCGTTGACCACCCACACCGTGGTCGACTCGCTCGCCGCAAGGTCGCGGGCGATGGTCGGCAAGGCGATGTTGGCGATGGCGCTGTCGAGGCTCATCAGGGAGACGCCGCACACCACCGCCAGCATCACCCAGGTCCGCCGCGGCTGCGGCAGCCCCTCGCTCTCGATCTGCCTCTCGGCAGCTACGGTACTCATTACGCTTACGCCTTGCTCTTAAAACAGAACGGCCGGCCCCGCAGGGCCGGCCGTTGAATATGGGCACTCGCCCGAGATTTACGACAGCGCCGCGCAGGCCCGCTGGATACGGCGGCCGGCTTCCTCGAGGATGTCGGTCGCGGTGGCGTAGGAGATGCGGAAGGCCGGGCCCTGGCCGAACGCCGAGCCTTGCACCACCGACAGACCCTCGGCCTCGAGCAGGTAGTTCACGAAGTCGGTGTCGTCCTTGATCACCTTGCCGTCCGGCGTCTTCTTGCCGATCGCGCCGGCGCACGACGGATAGACGTAGAACGCGCCCTCCGGCCGCGGGCACTTGAGGCCCTTGGTCTGGTTCAACATCGACACGATCAGGTCGCGGCGCTGCTTGAACACCGCGACGTTCTTGGCGATGAAATCGGTCGGGCCGTTGAGCGCCGCCACCGACGCCGCCTGGCTGATCGACGAGGCGTTCGAGGTGCTCTGGCTCTGCACCGTGATCATCGAATCGATCAGCTTCTGCGGGCCGGCCGCATAGCCGATGCGCCAGCCGGTCATGCTGTAGGCCTTCGACACGCCGTTCATGGTGAGCGTGCGGTCGTACAGCTTGGGCTCGACCTCGGCCGGCGTCGCGAACTGGAAGTCGTCGTAGACCAGCTTCTCGTACATGTCGTCGGTCAGGATGTGGACCTGCGGATGCTTCAGCAGCACGTCGCACAGCGCGCGCAGATCGGCCCTGGTGTAGGCGGCACCGGTCGGGTTGCTGGGCGAGTTCAGGATGATCCACTTGGTCTTCGGCGTGATCGCGCGATCGAGCGCGTCCGGCTGCAGCTTGAAGCCGTGCGCCTCCGAGCACTGCACGATCACCGGCGTGCCGTCGCCGAACATCACCATCTCCGGATACGACACCCAGTACGGTGCCGGGATGATCACCTCGTCGCCCGGGTTCAGGGTCGCGAGCATGGCATTGAAGATGATCTGCTTGCCGCCCGAGGTGACGACGGTCTGGGAGGGCTTGTAGTCGAGGCCGTGGTCGCGCTTCATCTTGGCGACGATCGCCTGGCGCAGCGCCGGCGTGCCGGGCACCGCGGTGTACTTGGTGTCGTTGTTGCGGATCGCCGCGATCGCCGCTTCCTTGATGTGGTCCGGCGTCGGCATGTCGGGCTCACCCGCCGCCAACCCGATCACGTCTTTGCCCGCCGCCTTCATCTCCAGGAACTTGCCCTGCGCGGCATTGGTCGGAGAGGGCTTGATGCGGCCAAGACGGTCGGCAATGAACGCCATAACGCTGACGCCTCCTTCGGGCGGGTGACAAAACGGGCGCGAAACTACTGGCGGAGAACTTATCCCGCAAGCAGCGAGGGGACTATTTCTCGTCAGGCCTGCATCTACTTCTCATAAGGAAGATCGTCAGGCTGGACGCCGATATGATCGGGCGCCGGATCCTGTGCGAACTGCTTGGCTGGAAGGCTGTCCACCTTCTGGATCAACGCCTTGGCGGCACGGTGCATGCCGTCCATCACCCGGCCGTCGGCCGACAGGATGATCGGGAAGCGGAGATCCGCTTCGTTGATCAGCCGGGCATGCTCGGCGACGGAGCGGCATGTCGGCGCATAGCCATGATCGTACCAATAAGCCTCGTCGAGCTCGCGGATCGCAGCGACCGGCACCTGGATGAGCGGCAGCGACTCGGTCAGCGCGACCAGACGGTCGACGCTCCAGGCCCGCAACCCCTCGGGCCCCGGACGGAAGTGATACTGCTTGCGCATCAGGCCGCCCGACGTGGCGCACCGGCCGGTGGCTCGGTGCGCACGAAGCTCGGCCGCTGGGCATGCCGCACGTAGTAGGCGCTGAGGTGCTTCGCCGCGGCGAGCGCAGCGGCGCCTTCCGGCGGGATTTTCAGGCGATGCAGCAGCGGCATCAGGTTGATGTCGGCCAAGGTAAACGAGTCGCCGACCAGGTAACCGCGCGCCACCGCCCTGTCGAGGACGGCGATCTGTTGGCCGAGCGCCGGCATCACCGCGTCGATCGCCGTGCGATTGGGAGAGCCGTCGGGCGTGCCGGGCGCCACGTAGGCGAAGAGATAGGTGCGGATGATCGTGTGGTCGATCAGCGTGTTGACCAGCGACACCCACTGCTCGGTGAGCGCCAGCAGCTTCGGGTCGGACGGCAGCACGAACGGCGCCGGGAACACTTTGTCGAGATAGGTCGCGATCGCCTTCGACTCGAACAGCTCGACGTCGCCGTGACGCAGCACCGGCATCTTGCCGAACGGATGGATTGCCGACAGCTCCGGCGCGCCGAGCGGCACGTCGGTCATGATGTGGTCGATCCCCTTCTCCTCGCACACCATGCGGACCACGCGGGTGTAGGTCGAGCGCGTCGACCCGATGATCTCCGGCTTGCCCATCCCTTCACTCCCTCACGCGCCACCGACGCCTCGATTGTCACCTGATCATGAAGGATTTAGCCGGCATTCGGCATTCCGCCCCCTGCCGATTCGCAATATAACCAATCGTCAGGCCAACCAGGAATGGCACGCCGGGGGCGCCTTGAAACAAGTGTTGATCGAAAGCTACGGCACACCATGGGAAGTGGCGCGCTGCGCCGAGGTCCCGGACGTCGGCCAGCCGGCCGCCGACGAGGTCGTGTTCGACGTGCTGGCCTTCCCGATCAATCCCGCCGACATGTGGTTCTGCCGCGGCAGCTACCGCTTGAAGCCGCCGCTGCCGGCGACGCCGGGCGCCGAATGCGTCGGCCGCGTCACGGCGGTCGGCGCCGGCGTGAAGCACGTCAAGCCGGGCGACCTGGTGATCAACCTGCAGCGCGAGAACTGGACGCAGAAGCGCAAGGTCAAGGGCGTCGATGCCATCCCGCTGCCGGCCGGCATAGATCTCAAGCAGGCGGCGATGGTGCGCATCAACCCGCCGACCGCCGAGCTGATGCTGTCCGACTTCGTCACCCTCAACCATGGCGATTGGGTGATCCAGAACGTCGCCAACAGCGCGGTCGGCCGGCTGGCGATCGTGCTGGCGCACGAGCGGGGCCTGCGCACCGTCAACGTCGTGCGCCGGCCCGAGCTCGCCTCCGACCTGCGCCAGCTCGGCGCCGACCTGGTGATCGTCGATGCCGAGGACCTCGCGGCGCGGGTGGCGCGCGAGACCGGCGATGCACCGATCAAGCTCGGGCTGGAAGCGATCGGCGGCAAGGCCACCGGCCGGCTGTGCGATTGCGTGGCGACCGATGCCACGGTCGTGCACTACGGCTCGATGAGCGGGCAGAACCCCGACGTCACGCGCAACAACTTCATCTATCGCGGCGTCAAGCTCACCGGCTTCATGCTCGGCCGCTTCATGGCGCGCCGCAACCCGCAGCAGATCCGCGAGATCTATGCCGCCCTGGCGCAGCAGGTGATGGACGGCCGGCTTTATGCGCCGGTGGACACGGTCTATCCGATCGAGCAGATCAAGGAGGCGCTCGCCCACGCCGACAAGGGCGGCCGCAACGGCAAGATCTTGGTCAGCCCCAACGGGGCGATTTAGGGAGAAGACGACATGAGTTCCGACGTCGCCGAAGTCGAGAAGGTGCTGCAGACGTATTTCGACGGCCTGTACGAGGGCAACACCCAGAAGCTCGGCCAGGCCTTCCATCCGGCCTCGCATCTCTACAGCGTGGGCGCCGACGGCAAGGCCGCCGACTTCCCGCGCACCGACTGGTTCAAGATGGTCGAGAGCCGCAAATCGGCCAAGGACAGCGGCAGCGAGCGGCGCGACCGCATCGTGTCGATCGACTTCTCCGGCCCCGGCACCGCCTTCGCCAAGGTCGAATGCCAGATCCCGCCGCGCTACTTCACCGACTACCTGACCCTGCTCAAGGCCGACGGCCGCTGGCAGGTGATCTCCAAGTCCTTCCACACGGTGACGAAGGACAAGTAGCGCTTTTCCTCCTCTGCCTGTCTCCTCCCCCGTCATACGGGGGAGGATTAAGGAGGGGGAAAGCCGCACAGGCGATGCCTGAGGCGTTCAGATCACGAACTCGTCCTGGAGGGTCCGGGACTGACGGCTTCCCCCTCCCGGCCTCCCCGGATGACGGGGGAGGTGGATGACAAATTTTCGAATCGTTCGAAGGAAAATCTGAGCGGCTACCGAATCATTGAGGTTTGCGGCCGTGCCGCGCCGCACGTCTTGGGTTGATGCATTGAAGTACATCATAAATGGATTTACATTCCATTCACTATGGACAGACCCACCTTGACCCTGCTGCCCGCGACCGATCTCGCCCGGGCAGCCTTCCCGGCACCGGAGGCGATCCTCGGGCCGATCCTGTCGCGCGGCAGCCAGTGCCTGCTCTACGGCCTGCCCGGCCTCGGCAAGAGCCTGGTGGCGCTCGGCATCGCCCACGCCGCCGCCACAGGCGGCAGCTTTCTCGGCTGGCACGCGCCGCGACCGCACCGGGTGCTCTATCTCGACGGCTACACGGCGCCCGCCGAGATGAAGCGACGGCTGGCGCTGTTCGGCCCGCCCCCGGCGTCGCTGCAGTTCTCGCTGACGCACGCTACGGCATCGGCGCTCGACCTCACCGAGCTCGAGAGCCAGGCCCGGCTGATGGCGGGCTGGCGGCGGCCGGAGCTGGTGGTGGTCGACGACCTCGCCAACCTTGCCGATCCTCACGGCGCGGCCGAGCGCTGGAACGCGCTGCAGCGCTTCATGCTGTTGCAACGCCACCTCCAGCGGGCCGTGCTGCTGGTGCTCGACGTCAGTCGCGAGGAGCAAGCGCCCCACAGCGGCATGTGCGAGGACGTGCTCGATGTCGTGCTGGCGCTGCGCCGGCCGGTCGACTGGCAGGCACAGGACGGCGCGCGCGTGGAGATCCATGTCGAGAAGGCGCGCGGCCTGCACGGCGAGATGTTCGCACCAATCGAGGCCGGGTTGCGCGACGGCCGCTGGCACTGGCACTACGCCCGGCCGCCGCGGTTCACGCGCGGTGTGGCGCTGCTCGAGTCGGGGCTCGGTGCCGAGCAGATGGGACGCGTGCTGGGTATCTCGCGCGCCTCGGCCTTCCGCCTGCAGCGCTTGGCGCGCCAACTGGGGTTGGTGCAGCCGGCGGAAAGGACGCAGCCGTGAGCGTGTGGACACCGTTTTTCCGCCGTTTGATCTCCGTTTTCCGCCGTTTATGGAAGGACGAGACGACCGGAAAATGCCGCCGCGCCGCGCTTTTGGCCGCCGGCCCGCGGCAACGCCGTTCAAAAACGGCGAAAACGGTCGAAACGGCGACGAGCGCCGGCGTCGGCTACCTGGCCTTCGACTTGTTCAGGGCCACGGCGGCGCGGACCAGCTTCTTGAACGCGGCCTCGTCGAGCTCGTCGTCCTCGTGGATGTCGATGGCGCGTCGTACGTTGCCGTCGAGACTCGAGTTGAACAGCTTCGACGGATCGTCGAGCGCGGCGCCCTTGGCGAAGGTCAGCTTCACGACCGCCTTGTACGATTCGCCGGTGCAGATGATGCCGTCATGCTCCCACACCGGCACGCCGCGCCACTTCCATGTCTCGACCACGTCGGGATCGGCCTGCTTGATGAGCGCGCGGACATGGGCGAGCGCCTTGCCACGCCAGTCCCCGAGCTCCCTGATCCGTCCGTCGATCAGCTTGGCGGGTGATTCGGCCTTGGTCGGTGCGCTGACTTTCTTCTTCATGCTGTTCTGCAAACTCCGTGACGTGCCCCTCGCCGTCGCCATTTTCGCGATCGGTCCTCACGGTGCAATGGCTGCTGTGCGGTTCCGACCCTGCAACTTCTTTTCTTTTCCCGCGCGCCCGTTGACTCCCTCCGACCGGAGTGAAAGCATTTCGTCACAAAGGGCTTCGCTCCGATCGAGGCGCCGCGGGTTCATCTCCTGCGTTCGCGTCACGGCCGAGGGTAGTTGGCGACCGTCACGGACGCTGGAGCTTCGCCCGAAGACGTCTCTCGGGGCTTCTCGCTTCTAGCGGAGAAGGAGGACGTCGACATGACTGACCTGAAGACCGGAACAATCCTCAGCGGCAGACCAGGCAGCGGCGCGCATCGCGTGGTGGCGCTGTGCGGGCCGTATCTCTCGGGCAAGACCAGCCTGCTCGAGAGCCTCCTCTACGCCACGGGCGCCATCGGCCGGCGGGGCTCGACCCGCGCGGGCACGTCCGTCGGCGACGGTTCCCAGGAGGCGCGCAAGCGCAGCATGGGCACCGAGATCAACATCGCGTCGGCCGACTATCTCGGCGACCACTGGACCTTTCTCGACGTGCCGGGCTCGATCGAGTTTCAGCACGATTCGCTCGGCGCGCTGGCGGTGTGCGACGCCGCGGTGATCGTCTGCGACCCCTCGCCTGAGCGCGTGGTGGCGCTGTCGCCGCTGGTGAAATACATCGAGGACAACCGCATCCCCCACATCTTCTTCGTCAACAAGATCGACTCGGCCGAGGGCCGGGTGCGCGACACGCTGGCGGCGCTGCAGACCGTCTCGTCGCGCAAGCTGGTGCTGCGCCAGGTGCCGATCCGCAAGCCGACGTCGGACGGCGGCGAGGAGACGATCGGCTATGTCGACCTCGTGAGCGAGCGCGCCTACCGATACAAGTCGAGCGGAGCGTCGGACCTGATCGAGATGCCGGCCGAGATCCTGCCGCGCGAGAGCGACGCGCGGCGCGAGATGCTCGAGACGCTGTCGGAGTTCGACGACAAGCTGCTGGAGCAGCTGATCGAGGACGTGGCGCCGGAGAAGTCGCTGATCTATCGCGACCTGCATGACGAGTTCGGCGCCGACCAGATCTCGCCGGTGCTGATCGGCGCGGGCGACCGCGAGAACGGCGTGCGGCGGCTCTTGAAGGCGCTGCGCCACGACACGCCGTTCGTCGAGGAGACCGCCAAGCGCCGCGACCTGCCGTCGAACGGTGTCGCCCTCAATGGCGGAGGGGTGGCGGAGTGCTTCAAGGTCCTGCACCAGGCGCATGCCGGCAAGCTCTCGCTGTGCCGCGTCTGGTCGGGTTCCTTGAGCGAGGGCCAGTCGCTGGGCGGCGTGCGCATCGGCAGCCTGTTCCGTCCGTTCGGCCAGCGCCTCGACAAGGCGAACGAGGTTACGGCCGGCGAGATCGTGGCGCTGGCCAAGGTCGACGCGTTGTCGGCCGGCCAGGCCGTCTCTGCGGCGGGCATCACGGCCGTCGCCGACTTCCCGCCCGCCGAATCGCCGGTGTTCACGCTGGCGCTGGCGGCCAAGAACCGCAACGACGAGGTCAAGCTTTCGGGCGCCTTGCACAAGATCACCGAGGAGGACCCCTCGCTCGCCTACGAGCAGCGCGCAGAGACGCACGAGCTGCTGCTCAAGGGCCAGGGCGAGATGCATCTCAAGGTCGCCGTCGAGAAGCTCGCCGGACGCTACAACGTGGCGGTCGATACGGTGCCGCCGCGCGTCGCCTATCGCGAGACGATCCAGCAGGGCACCAGTCAGCATGCGCGCTACAAGCGCCAGACCGGCGGGCACGGCCAGTTCGCCGACATCAAGGTCGAGATCCGGCCCCTGCCGCGCGGCTCGGGCTTCCGCTTCGTCGACAAGATCGTGGGCGGCGTGGTGCCGCGCAACTTCATTCCGGCGGTCGAGGAAGGCTGCGGCGAGTTCCTCAAGGAAGGCCCGCTCGGCCAGCCGGTGGTCGATCTCGAGGTGACGCTGGTCGACGGCCAGTACCACGCGGTCGACAGCTCGGAGATGAGCTTCAAGATGGCCTCGCGCATCGCGCTGACCGAGGGCCTGCCCAAGTGCAGGCCGGTGCTGCTCGAGCCGATCCTCAAGGTCACCGTGGCGGCGCCGTCGGATGCGACCTCGCGCATCCAGCGTCTGATCACCGGCCGGCGCGGCCAGCTGCTCGGCTACGACGCGCGGCCGGGCTGGAACGGCTGGGACGAGGTCTCGGCGCTGATGCCCGAGGCCGAGGTCGCCGACATGATCGTCGAGATCCGCTCGGTCACCCAGGGCGTCGGCACCTACCGCACCGAGTTCGACCACCTGCAGGAACTGGTCGGCCGCACCGCCGACCGGATCGTCGAGGAGACCAAGAAGCGGGCAGCCGCGTAAGTCGCCCGCGCTCCTGACGGACGAAAAACACCTCACCCTGAGGAGGCCGCGTAGCGGCCGTCTCGAAGGGTGGCAACCCGCACCAATCCGGTTGCCGACCCTTCGAGACGCATCGCTACGCGATGCTCCTCAGGGTGAGGTTATTTTGTAAGCTGAGAGGAATTCTCGAGGGGAGTTACCCGAATGAAGCTCAATGCCCTTTTCCCGACGCGCGATATCGGGACCGATCCGGCGAAGATCCGGGATTTTGCGCAAGCCGCCGAAGAGCTCGGCTATCACGGCATCGAGGTCGCCGACCACGTGTTCGGCGCGGCGCCGCGCGGCGACTGGAAGCCGACCTACAGCGAGTACGATCCGTTCCACGAGACCTTCACGACAATGGCGTTCATCGCCGCCGTGACGAAGAAGGTCGAGCTGGTGAGCGGCGTGTTGATCCTGCCGCAGCGCCAGACCGGCCTGGTCGCCAAGCAGGCGGCCGAGGTCGACATCCTGAGTGGTGGTCGCGTACGGCTGGGCGTCGGCGTCGGCTGGAACCATGTCGAGTACGAGGCGCTCAACACCGAGTGGAAGACGCGCGGCGCGCGGCAGGCCGAGCAGATCGAAGTGATGCGCAAGCTGTGGACGGAGGACCTCGTCACCTTCCACGGCAAGTTCCACACCCTCAACGCCGTCAACCAGCTGCCCGTGCCCGTGCAGCGGCCGATCCCGATCTGGTTCGGCGGCTCGTCGGACGCGGTGGTCAAGCGCGCCGCCCGCATCGGCGACGGCTACATGCCGATCATGAAGCCCGACGTCGCCGAGCCGAAGCTCGCCCTGCTGTTCGAGACCATGAAGCAGCATGGCCGCGATCCTGCCAAATTCGGCCTCGAAGGCTGGCTGCGCTTCGACGAGCCCGATCCGCAGGCCTGGGCCAAGGCGGCCGAGGGCTGGAAGAAGCTCGGTGCACGCATCGTGATGCTCTATCCCATGTATCGCATGGCCAAGCTCGACGACCAGATCGAGACCTTGCGGCGCTTCAAGGAGGTCGCGGCGAACATATAGAGTCACAAGGAGGTGAGGCCTGCTTCCCGCGGCGGTAGGGGGCATTCATATTGAAAGCCTCCCTCCACGAGGAGTTCGAACCATGTTCAACAGACGGTCCCTGATGGTGGGCGGCCTTGTTGCCGCCACATCGTCGCTGGCCGGCGTCGTGCGGGCCGAGGGCAAGCCGACGCTGGTGTTCGTCGGCCACGAGCTTTGAGGCGGCTGCAAGATCTGGCGTGCCCAGTCCGAACCGCTGCTGCTGAAGTCCGA